>JAESGM010000573.1_pt1 | contig 23274 bp, 23 predicted proteins | sample 9269721 | NCBI WGS metagenome assembly JAESGM01 (sample SAMN15720920, study PRJNA650825) | algae metagenome | isolation source: Komarekiella atlantica HA4396-MV6 and co-occurring heterotrophs from... | place: USA: Theobald House, Kauai, HI | collected 2009-07-29 | reverse complement strand
TTTTTGATGTGTCTATGCTCCATCGCCGACTGCCAGACGAAGAATAGGAGTACATAGCCGAGCAGTGCCGCTGCGAGCACGTACTCGATCCCGGCGAAAGGATAGAGCGTGCTCAGATCCGTGAGGTTGGAGAGAGATGCAACTCCAGTAGACATGATTTGTCTCCTTCGATTTTGATCAGAACTTCGCTTCGCTACGGGTAATGGTCTCGAATGCCGCTTCCGTGCCGCTGATGGCCGGATAGTTGAGCTCACCGGTTTCGCCGTCGAGACCTTTGACTTCAACCTCTGCCGGTACGCGCAGCATGCCGGCGCCTTTGAGCAGCTGACCGAGGATGTATCCAGGGATCAGTCCAAAGCCGAGAGCGAACACGAGCGTGGCAATGATGTTGCCAATCGGATTGATGATCGGCAGGCCGTCGGCATTGGTGCCGAACCAGCCGGCGCCCGGAGACAGCTCGATGAGCATGCCGGGGCTCGGCAGCATCGAGGGGTAGCCCCACAGCAGGAACCCGGCGACCACGCCGCCGAACACGCCGCAATAGCCGTGCACCGCAACCGCGCCGACGGCATCGTCGATCTTGAAACGGCGCTCGACGAAGTTGTGCAGCTTGTACGCCATCATCGTGCCGACGCTGGCGATGATGAGCGCCATGATCGGGTGGTAGTAGTCATTGCCCGCGCTGGCGCTGACAAGACCGCAAAGCCCGCCCGAGTACGTCCAGAACGAGTTGCCGCCCGAAATCAGGTAGGCGGAGATCATGCCGCCGAAGAGGGCGAACAGGAAGTTCAGCGTGACGCCCGAGAGCGTAATCGGCACGCCATAGATGTTTGTGGTGGTGTAGTAGGCGGTGGCGCCTTCGGCGGCGACGTTGACGATCGGCACGTGGCAGGCGGCGTAGAAGCCGAAGAAGCCGATGTAGATCATGAAGATGCCGAGCGTCACCATCCAAGGATTGTGCTGCGGGATCTCGCGTGGCTCGCCATTCGGTCCGAACTTGCCGATACGCGGTCCGAGCGCCATGAGCACGCCGAGGGCAGCGAAGCCGGCCGGTGCGTGCAGCACGGCGGAGCAGTACTGGTCGTGGAAGCCGAGGTACTGGACCATCCAGCCGTTGCCGGCCCACCCCCACGCTGCGGGAATGACCCACGCTACAGCGCCGACGTAGACGGCTATGATCAGGAAGCCCGTCGTTTTCGCCCGCTCGATGATGGAGCCCGATACGATCGAAGCGGCCGTCATGCCGAAAAGCGCGAACGCCGCCCAGAACACACCAGAGATGTGGTCGGTGAGATTGGGTGCCAGGGTCGCTGACCAAGGCTCGAAGCCAGTCTCCAGGCTTACGGTGGTCGAATTCACCGGCCAGCCTTGCAGAGCGATGTAGAGCCACATGCCAAACAGCAAAAAGGCCAGACCGACTACGGGTATGGCCATCGTATTCTTGAGCAACGTGTGTTGGACGTTCTTGGTGCGTGAAACACCTACCTCGTACATGCAGAAACCGAGATGGATGAAGAACATCAGGACCACTGTCGTGAAGTAGTAGTACTCCGTGAACAGCGTGGTCATGGCTGTCGTTTCATTGTCCATGCGCCTCTCCCACCGACAGAGCTCGCGGCCCCCGACGTGTCCCCACGACACCGGCGCCTATTGAGCGAGCTGAAACTAATTTAACCCCAGTGCAAGAGCTGTACCGGTTCGGAAGGGGTTGCGGGGGCGGGGATTTGAGGTCAGCGGAGGTAGTTGATTTACTTGATAATTATCTGCGGTCCGGAACACCGGGGCGTAAGCCGGCCACCCGGCGGCAGGCCGCAGATCGCTCGGTTGGGTGATGAAATCGCGGGCGTCAGCCGCCTCTCGATTCAGCAGCGCGGGTGCTAGTTGCGGGCGATGCGCTCAGCAGGAACGGCCGAACTCCGCCTATTCGCAGGGCACCGAAAGCGTCAGCCCGACACTGGGGAAGAACTTCTTGCACCCGACGTTGGAGTTTGGGGTTGCTTCCCCTTGGACCTGCTTGGCGTCAGCGCGGCGAATGTGGTCGACAGAGGTGGTCGAGATCGTCGAATGCTCGGATTCGCTTGTCGGTACCGCCGGCGCCGGCTCGGCCGCGGTCGCCTGCTCCGTCACTGCCGGAGCCGCCACGGAGATCGATGAATGCTCGGTGATGGCAGCAACGTCGCTTGAAGCGGCTACCGGAGCGGCGGCCGGCTTTTGTGTCTGCGTCTTGGAGACGGATTTTGATTTGCGCTCGCTGTTGCGATCCCGCGTGATTTTCGTTCTCCGCTCGCGCGCAGCGCTGTGCGAGCGCTTTTTGCTCGGCCGCGATTCATAGCTGCGTGCCCCCGAGGATGGCTTCGAGACACCGCTGTTGACGACGGGTGGAACGTAATCGCAGGAGATGCAGGCTTGGGCACCGGAGGTGGTCAGCCCCGCTGCTGCGGCGACAGCGGTGACAAAGAAGCAAACGATCCGAAGCATCTTGCTCTCCGCTGCAAGCCAAGCGATTGCCAATCTACAAGCAATATCACGCGGCGCGGCCGTTCAGAAGAGAGACATCTGGCGGGCCGGCACGGCTCACCCATGAACGTCGTTTAGATAAGCTAGGCAGGCAGGACTACCAGTCGAATATGCTCTTCGGCTTCTTTTTGTATTTGCGCTTCCGATGCGTGGTTCCGTGGGAGGTGGCGGCAACAGGCTCGGCAACAGCCACGGTCTCGATCCGTGACTTCGGAACCACATGAACCACCTTGTACCCGCGTGCTTTGAGTTCAGTCAGCAGGCGCGGAATGGACTTGGCGGTCTCCGAGTGGATGTCGTGGAAGAGAAGGATGCCGCCCTTCTTGCGCTCCAGCCCGGCAAGCACGTTGCGGATGACCTTGTCGGCGTTGCGCACGCGCCAGTCATAGCTGTCGACGTCGATGCCGAAGACGGCGATGTTGCGCTTGGCGAGATAGTCGCGCATGCGCTTGGGATCGCTCAGATAGGGAAAGCGGAAGAAAGGTGCGACGCCGCCGGGAAGGATCTCCTGGGCGACGTTTATGGCGCTTTCGATTTGCTGCTGGCCGCCGGCTTGCGATGTGGCTCCGAGATTGCGGTGCGAGTAGGTGTGCGTGCCAACGGTATGACCCTCGGCCTGCACCGCCTTGGTCATCTCCGGAAAGTTCTTCATCATCCGGCCGACGTAGAAGAACGTAGCCTTGGTGCATTCGGCAGCCAGAGCGTCGAGGATTTCCCGAGTGTGGGTGGGATGCGGGCCGTCGTCGAAGGTCAGGATGACTTCGCCCGGTTGCAACAAAGGCTGCGCCTGGTGCGGATATTGCTCGCCGAACGCTCCACCGCCGGTCGTGTCCAGCTCGATGGTACGCGCCACGCCCATCTTATCGGCGCACGCTGCCGTATCTGCGTCGACTTTTCCCCCGGTGTAATCGGGAACCGATACGGCGCTATCGGTCGCCATCGGCTGACCATCGCTCGCCGTGCCGCTCTCTACCTCGGTGGCTACGGTGTTGTGAATGTGGCTCGCGTCTTGAGCCTGAGCCGAAGCGCTGAGCAGCGCAACAGCGACAACCGTGATGAGCTTGTTCACGTCGCGAACCCCCTCGCCGTTGCGGTTACTTCTCGTGCAGGCGTGCAGCCGAGGCAAGGGCGAAGGATGCAGCGAATGCATTTAACCTCTCGTGAAGAGGTTTTTTGCATCGCGGTATGACCTGGAAGCACCGGTGCGTTGTTGCCGACGAAGGCCGGTGCAACGCAGGCCGGACCTCACATCAGGCGGCGCGTGTTTCGATATGCTCTTGCGCGCGTCCGGCTTTATTGCGCGGCGGACGCGATCATTTGCGCGCCGCCTCCTGGCACGGGCCGTCGAACAGCAGTTCGACGTAGTGGCGCAGGTGATCGATGCTCTCAGCGACAGCCGGTGCACCAATTCCCGTCTTGGCCAGAATGAAGGCTCCCTGGAGCACCGCCTGAGTGTGCAACGCGAGGCTCTTTGCCGTCCACGGAGGATGAATGCCGTATGCCGCGATCGCCGATTCGATGTCGCCCTCGAGAGTAGCAGCGTGGTCGAAAATCGCGCGCGCGGAAGCCTCTCGAATAGCCGGGCTGCTTTCAAATATCTCCTGCAGCATGGTACCGACGAGACAGGTGAACTCAGGAACATCGCCGGCGAGCAGCGACTTCCGAAAGTCGATGTACCCTAGCAGGCGGTCGAGGGGATCCTTGTGGGTATGGTAGGGCGCGTTGGCGAACATGGCGCCCGTCCACTCCGACCAATGATTGGCCGCGGAGACGCCCAGCTCTTCCTTGCTCTTGAAGTGATGGAAGAATGCGCCCTTGGTCACGCCGGCCGCCGCGCACAGGTCATCGACGGTGGTCGCCGTGTACCCCTTGGTGCGTATCACCGACAGCGCCGCTTCGAGGAGCTTGTCTCGTGAAGTCGTTTTGGCTTGAGTTGTGTGCATTGGCTCGATCGGTTCCGAGCTTGAATGTACCAACCGGTTGGTATGCTCGTCAAGCGGAGCGCCGCGGCGCGTGACATCGCAGCGGCTGGGCACGTAACGCCGACAGCTAATGTCGTCTCGACAGATGTTCTGCGCTGCGGCTAACTCGGCGACCCGCGATCAACATGGTGCGAACTCAAATGCTGCCCGCTCTTCCGGCAAACCTGACGCCCATCGTTCTGCTGACGCTGTCCAACATCTTCATGACCTTCGCCTGGTACGGCCATCTCAAGTACAAGGCGCAACCTCTGTTCCTGGTGATCGTTGTCTCCTGGATGATTGCCTTTTTCGAGTATTGCCTCGCTGTACCAGCCAATCGTTATGGCAGCGCGGTCTACTCGGCGGCCGAGCTGAAGACTATCCAGGAAGTCATCACCCTGACGGTCTTCGCCGTGTTCTCGGTGCTGTATCTGAAGGAGCCGATCACCTTCCATCAGATCATCGGGTTCGCGTTTATTGCGCTCGGAGCATTCTTTGTCTTCTCGGGAAAGGCGTGAAGCAGTTAAGGTCGCGGCCAATGATTTGGCGCGGCGTCGCGACCTAAGGGAGAAACGTATCGATGGCCGAGACTCGCATTGCTCTTGTTACCGGCGCCAACCGGGGAATTGGCCTCGAGATCGTCAAGCAGCTGTCGCGCGATGGATTGATGGCGGTGCTCTGCTCACGTGACGTCGAAAAAGGGCGGCAGGCGGCGTCGCAATTGGCTTCGGAAGGATTGGAGCCACCGGTCGTTGAATTGGATGTCACAAGTGAAGACAGCATCCGTGCAGCTGTCGAGGAGGCCATGCGGCTGTTCGGCCGGATCGACGTGCTCGTCAACAACGCCGGCGTCCTCAAGGAGGGACAGTCGGCCGAGGACTCGCGCGTGCTGGACCTCTCGCCGGAACTCGCATTGGAGACCTATCGGATCAACACCTTGGGGCCGCTGATGATGATCAAGGCGGTGGTGCCGATCATGCAGAAGGGAGCCTACGGTCGCGTCGTCAACATTTCGTCCGGCGCCGGACAACTTGCCGATATGAAGAGCGGCTACCCCGCATACCGAATGTCAAAAGCTGCGCTCAATGCGCTGACCCGCGTTACGGCTGCGGAACTCGGCCCGGCACCCATCAAAGTCAACGCGATGTGTCCCGGCTGGGTGCGCACCGATATGGGTGGTCCGGACGCCACGCGCAGCGTGGAGCAGGGTGCTGAAACGGCAGTGTGGCTTGCCACGTTGCCCGACACCGGTCCGACGGGTGGATTCTTCAGGGACAAGGCGCCGATCGCCTGGTAGCTCAGATACCGCGCACCAAGTTGCCAACCATCAGCGTGATGTAGGCCGTGATGGCGAGCCAGAACTCCTGGTGAGGCAGATATCGCGGCACGCCGACGAAGCCGAGCTTGGTGACCAGGGCGAGAATTGCCAGCGTCAGCGAGATCAGAAAGATGGCGATGGTCGGCGGATTGAGACGCATGAATTTCCCCCCGATGCGTGGCGGCCGGCGCTGGCCGCGGAGCATTTGGCGCCGCGCCGCATAATCATAGCGTCGGGGGACGAAGGCAATACATCAGGCCAGGGGCACTTGATGGCGCCCACCACCGGTTTGCTTAGAGGGTCCTCGCCGCGCGCACCTGCGACAGCGCCGGTATTTCGTCTCCAGCCTCGATGAGGAAGCGGATGGGCCGAGCCTGGGGCTGCGACGCGTCGCGGCAAGTGACGAGCAGCAGCGGTCCCGAGCGCTCGGAAGAAACCGGCATCACCTGACTGTCGATGCGATCGATGTCGACGACGTGGAGAACGCGATCACGGCCGCCGGAACTGATGGTTATGCGATCTCCGATTGCGACGGGCTTGGCCGTTGCCGGGCTGCCGTCATGCACAAGGTGGGTCAGCCAGAATTCTTCGCTACCGGCGACTACAGGTGTCGTCTCCCGCGCGACCGGCTTTCCGTCGAGGTTTGCGAAAGCACGTTCGAAGCCCCGCTCGACGACGGCTTCGCCATTGCCGAAGGTCATGGCAGCCGAGCCGAGACCGACAACGGCAGTCGTCATGGCGGCAATCGGCAGTGCGGTGCGTAGTGCGCGTCTGGCCATGTTCAGCTCCGCTTCTCTATCTCCAGGACCCGGGCGTCACTTCTGAGATGTTAACGACCGAGTACAGTAGCTGGATTACCGAAATGTTAGGTGTGGAGGAGAGACCGTCAAGTGTTCCCAGCAGAACCGGGCCTCTCCCCCACTCACCCTACCGCGGGGAGGCGTACACGCGGCGCAGGTGTCTCACGAACGCGAGGTTGAAGGCGACGATCAGCGAAAAAACACAGCCCAACAATAGCATAGCCGATCCGCGATCGCGCCGAACTTGGCTAACGAAAGCACTCGACTGGGGCAGCGGTACGGCGGTGGCAACGGCTGCCGTCGCCAGTAACGGGCTGTCGTCCAGCGAAAATTTCAGAAGCTCGCCGGCGCTCGAACTGACCGTCAGGATGCTGCTCAAGGGATGAGACGTATCCGTCCGGTCGTACGCTCCGATGCTAAGGGCAAAAGCGGCGAACAGGATGCAGCCGAGCATGAGATCGGCGCAGGTTCTCAGGGCCAAACGCAAGGATCCAGCAGTTCTCATGGGGCGCGATCCTATTGGTCTAAAGGCGGATGACACGAGTCGGTGAAACTTCATCACACTGATGTTCCTCCCGGTTCGTGGCGGAGCTGGGGACACATTGTGGCGATTGCAGCGTATTCTTTTGATTAAGCCGCAAGCCTCGGGCGCTGTGGCGCACTGGTCACGATCAGTCGGAAGACCCACGTAAGTCCGGGAGTGGGCAAGACGACAGCTGCGCTATTGTGGCAACGCGGCGATGTATTGAAGTCACCGGCGGCTGAATATAGTGTCCGCGCCGTTTGCGCTGCACAACGAACTCCCCGAGAGGCAGGACCATGGGCTTCATTGCCGACAGCTTGAACCGCATTCAGCCGTCAGCGACCATCGCGGTTTCCACCAAAGCGCGTCAGCTCAAGGCCGCCGGTCGCGACGTCATCGGGCTTTCGGCCGGTGAGCCTGATTTCGACACGCCCGAGAACATCAAGCACGCGGCAGTGAAGGCGCTTGCCGAGGGCAAGACGAAGTACACCGACGTCGACGGCACGCCTGAGCTCAAGGCCGCGATCATTCGCAAGTTCAAGCGCGAGAACAATCTCGATTACAAGCCGAACCAGATCTCCGTCGGTACCGGCGGCAAGCAGGTCATCTACAATGCGCTCCTGGCGACCCTGAACCCGGGCGACGAGGTGATCATTCCCGCGCCCTGCTGGGTGTCGTACGCCGACATCGTGCAACTCGCGGGTGCCAAGGCGGTGTTCGTCGATACCAAGTTCGAGGAGGGCTTCCGGCTGAAGCCGGAGGTGCTCGAGGCCGCGATCACGCCGAAGACGAAGTGGCTGATTTTCAACTCGCCATCTAATCCGACGGGGGCCGCCTACGCGCGCGACGAAATCAAGGTTCTGACCGACGTGCTGCTGAAGCATCCGCACATCTGGATCATGACCGACGACATCTATGAGCACCTCATCTACGACGGCCTGAAATTCCACACCGTTGCGGAGGTGGAGCCGGCGCTGTTCGATCGCACGCTGACGATCAACGGGCTTTCCAAAGCCTACTGCATGACTGGGTGGCGCCTCGGTTACGCCGGCGGCCCGGTGCAGCTCATCGATGCGATGCGCAAGCTGCAGTCGCAGTCGACGTCGAACCCTTGTTCGATCACCCAGGCCGCTGCCGTCGAGGCGCTGGATGGTCCGCAGGACTTCATCGCCGCCAACAATGCCAAATTCGTCGAGCGGCGCGATCTCGTCGTGTCGATGCTGAACCAGGCGAACGGGTTGCGCTGCCCCAAGCCGGAGGGCGCGTTCTACGTCTATCCGAGCTGCGCGGGGACGATCGGCAAAACCAGTGCGTCGGGCAAGCAGATCGACACCGACGAGGACTTCGCCACCGCGCTCCTGGAGGAAGAAGGGGTTGCTGTGGTGCATGGCGCAGCATTTGCGTCGTCGCCGGCCTTCCGCATCTCCTATGCCACCTCCAAGGATGTGCTCGAGGAAGCATGCCGGCGCATCCAGCGGTTCTGCGGTAATCTGCGGTGATAGGCGGAAGGGCCGAGACGACGGATGCCCCGGGAGAGACGGATGCCCCGGGAGAAAAGCGCTGTGGGGCGTGCAGGTTCTGGCGCTGGGGTTTGCTGCTTTGCGCCGTCGCTCTATTGGCGACCTACCTCATCTAGCTCGCTACAAACAATAAAGGCGCACGGTCCACCGTGCGCCTCGAGCGTGAAGCCGCGAAACTCCTTAGGCTGCTGCGCGCGGCAGCCAGTGATCGGCGGCCCAGATCTTCAGCCAAGTGCGGCGCACCGAACGCTGCGCGCTCGACAGAAGTCCGCGCTGGGGGACGCGATAGACGGTGACAGCGTTGGAGACGGGTGTGCGCACGCCTGCCTTCGGCTCCGCGAAGTCTTCCGCTGCCATGGCATAACCCGCCGCGTGGGCTGCAGACATCAGTGATTTCATACTCATCGCACGCCTCGATTCCTTTGGATCGATGCCCCTGGCGATCCGGCTGGGTCGCCCGAATACACGGAACGAACCAATAAATTCATCATGCGGCAAAAAGGTTCCAACGCAAGTACATTCCATTGTGCTGCGCCGAAGGAAAGTACGATTTCTTCACGACGGTTGTGCGACGCAAAATATCCCGAAATCGACTTCGTCAGACAACTCGAAGGTTTCTGCGAGAACTTCTTGCACTCTACTGGCGTCGGCGCGAACATGACCTAAGTCGCGCTCCTCCCTGAGGCGCGAGGCGCGCGGCCGACGCGGGTGCGTGCGCCTCCAACCACAGGAGGAAAGCAGATGGCGCAGTCCGAAGTCCCCAAAGCGGGAGCCCATGGGAGCCCCCGCTCCCGCTGCATCGCACTTGTCGGCCCCTATCTCAGCGGAAAAACCACGCTCCTGGAAGCCATTCTGGCGCGCACGGGAGGCGTGCCGCGGGCCGGCAGCGTTAAGGATAAGACGTCCGTCGGCGATGCGAGCCCCGAGGCCCGCGAGCACGGCATGAGCGTTGCGCTGAACGTGGCCGACGCCAATTTTCTGGGCGACAATTTCACCTTCATCGACTGCCCGGGCTCCATCGAACTGCAGCACGAGGGCTCCGTCGCACTCGCCGCCTGCGATGCCGCCGTCGTCGTGTGCGAGGCGGACGCGAGACGCGTCCCCGCGCTGCAGATCATCCTCAAGCAACTCGAGGACCGGGGCATTCCGCACTTCCTATTCCTCAACAAGATCGATGAGTCAGAAATTCCGCTGCGCGAGCTCATTCCGGTGCTGCAGCCGGCGAGCGCGCGTCCGCTCGTCCTGCGCCAGATCCCGATCTGGGAGAAGGGCGCGGCGACAGGGTTCGTCGACCTCGCGTCGGAGCGCGCTTTCGTCTATCGCGCGGATGCGCCGTCCGAGATCATCGAACTGCCGTCTTCGATCACCGAGCGTGAGCAGGAAGCGCGCTTCCACATGCTGGAGCAGCTCGCCGATCACGACGACGATCTGATGGAGCAGCTTCTCTCGGACATCCCGACACCGCGCGACAGAATCTTCGACGATCTGACGCAAGAGTTCCGCGACGGGCTCATCTGCCCGGTTCTGCTCGGGTCGGCGCGCGACAATCACGGCATCTTCCGCCTGTTGAAGGCCCTGCGCCACGAAGCGCCGACGGTGGACGTCACCGCGCGGCGTCTGAAGCTCGAGAATGCCAAGTCCGCCGCCTACGTGATGAAGACGCTGCATACGGCGCACGGGGGAAAGCTTTCGCTCGTGCGCGTGCTCACTGGCGAATTCGGTGACGGCACGACCGTTACGGGACCTGCCGGTGCGCAGGATCGCGCAGCCGGGGTCTTCTCCATGCGCGGCGAGGAGCTGACCAAGCGCGGCCCCGCGACCGCCGGTGAAACAGTCGCCTTGGGACGCCTCGAAAATGTGCGCACAGGCGAGACGATCACAGCCGACAAGGGCGGTATCGTGCAGGCGCCGACGCCGGAGCCGCCAGCCGCCGTGTTCGCGGTCGGCCTGGGGCTGAAGGATCGCAAGGACGAGGTGAAGCTCAGCGCGGCCCTGACCAAGCTGATGCAGGAGGACCCCTCGCTGCGTGTCGAAGCCGACCTCGATACGCATCAATTGCTTCTGTTCGGACAAGGGGAAATGCACGTGCGGCTCTCCCTCGAACGCTTGAAGCGCAAGTATGGTGTCGAGGTCGAGCGGCAGGCGCGTCTCGTGCCTTACAAGGAAACCATACGCGGCAGCACGCAGGTCCGGGGTCGGCACAAGAAGCAGTCGGGCGGGCATGGTCAGTTCGGCGACGTGGTGCTGGAGATCCAGCCGCAGCCGCGCGGTGCCGGCTTTGCGTTCAACGAGAAGATCACCGGGGGCGTGGTTCCGCGCCAGTTCATTCCATCAGTCGAAATCGGCGTGAAGGACTTTTTGCAGCACGGGCCGCTGGGCTTCCCGGTGGTGGACGTATCGGTGACGCTGCTCGACGGCTCGTATCACACGGTCGATTCCTCCGACATGGCGTTCCGGCAGGCCGCCCGCATCGGCATGACGGATGGCATGGCCAAGTGTTCGCCTGTACTTCTGGAGCCGGTGATGGCGGTGGAGGTCGCAGTACCGAGCGAAGCCACCGCGCGCATAAACGCCATCATCTCGCAACGCCGGGGCCAGATCCTCGGATTCGACGCCCGCGACGGCTGGACCGGATGGGACGTGGTGCAGGCGCAGATCCCGGCCTCTGAGATGGAGAACCTGATCATCGACCTGCGTTCGGCGACCTCGGGGGTCGGCACCTACACCTCGCGCTTCGATCACCTAGCCGAGCTGACCGGACGCTTGGCCGACCAGGTGCTCGCCGCGCACCAGCAGGCGGCGGAATAGCTGAGAGCGATTTTCCCGAGTATCTCACGCCGGCGGCGATCCAACCGCCGGCGTTTGCGTGGTAGATTCGCGCATTGGCCAGGAACGGCGCGGAGGCATCGTGCACCCTTACATTTGGATTGCGATTGGCAGTGCGCTAGGCGGCATGGCGCGATTTTGGTGCACGGGCGCTGCGGCACGGCTTTTTGGCGAAACGTTTCCGTGGGGCACGCTCTTCATCAACGTGCTCGGCTCGTTCGTGATTGGCTTTTTCGTGGCTCTGACCAGCCCGGAAGGTGGCCGCTACATCGTCGATCCCAATTTCCGGGCCATGGTGACGGTGGGTTTTTGCGGTGGCTTCACCACCTTCTCCGCCTTCAGCCTGCAGACCATGGTGCTGATGCAGGAGGGCGAGCTGCTGCAGGCCGGCGGCTATATCCTCGGGTCGGTGGTCCTCTGCATCCTTTTCGTATGGCTTGGGTACGTGCTGGCCACGCAGATCAACGCGCTATAATCCGGTGTTGAGAGTTCCTTCGCTGTTGCGCATCCACCATGCCGCCCATGACCGGATCAGACCGCATTTCATACGCCGGTGGCTTCGCCGATCTCGACAGCGAGGTCGGGCCGCTGCCGCTGCCCGTGCGAGGAAACTTTCCGACGTGGCTGCAGGGCAGCCTGTTGCGCACCGGACCGGCGAAGTTCGACGTCGGGCGCACGACCGTCAATCACTGGTTCGATGGCCTTGCCATGCTGCATCGCTTCGGCTTCGGCGATGGCGCGGTGACTTACGCCAACCGCTTCCTACAGTCGGACGCCTACACTGAGGCCGTGGCAAAAGGGGCGTCGGCGACGAGCGAGTTTGCCACCGATCCCTGCCGCACGCTGTTCCAGCGCGTGGCGGCTGTCTTCGATCCGAAGCTGACCGATAACTGCAACGTGAATGTCGATGCCTTTGGCGGCACGGTCGTGGCTCTGACCGAGACCACCATGCCCGTCCGCTTCGATGCGGCGACGCTGGAAACGCTGGGGCATTACGAGGCGGCCGCCGAGGTCGGCGGCATGGTGTCGATCGCGCACCCACATCACGACGCGGCGCGCCGCTGCCGTTTCAGCTATGTCGTCGAGTTCGGCCGACAGTCGCACTATCGCCTGTTTGCCATCCCCGATGATGGATCGCCCGAGCGCGTGGTCGCCGAGCTGCCTGTCGACAAGCCCGCGTACATGCATTCGTTTGCCATGTCCGAGCGCTATCTCATCCTCACTGAATTCCCCCTGGTCGTCGATCCGCTGAGACTGATGCTCGGCCTGGCGCCATTCATCCGTAACTACCGATGGCGGCCGGAGCTCGGGCTGCGCTTCCACGTCTTCGACAAGGACAGCGGTGCGCTGGTGGCATCGCGCGTAGCGGATGCGGTATTTGCCTTCCATCACGTCAACGCCTTCGAGGCCGACGGCGCATTGATGATCGACGTCATCACCTACGACGACGCCCATATCATCGATCAGCTCTACCTCGGCCGCTTGCGTGCGGGGGAGCCTATAGAAGCTACCGGCCGGTTGACGCGTTATGCGCTTGCACTTGGGGCGGACGCACCCGTCGAAGCGCAGACGATCGCGCCGCAGATGCTGGAGCTGCCGCGCATTGATTACGACCGGTGCGCGGGGGGCGCGTACCGCTACGTTTGGGGCGTGTCGCGACGCGAAGAAGGGGCGTTTCTCGACAGCATCGTGCGTATCGACATTGCCACCGGAGACTGCAAGCAGTGGTTCGCGGACGGCTGCTTCCCGGGCGAGCCGGTATTCGTAGCTCACCCCGACGCCAGCAGCGAAGGTGAGGGCGTTCTGCTGTCGGTCGTGTTCGATGCACGCAGCGGCGCCTCCTTTCTGCTCGTCCTCGACGCCCGGACGCTGGGCGAGCTCGCGCGGGCGGAATGCCCCCATCACATCCCGTTCGGCTTCCATGGGAACTTCTTCCCGGATGACGGTGCGACGCCACGGCGCGATCCCCGTTGACACGAATGTGTCGGAGGCAGCGAATATCCTGGCACTGGCGCATTCAACCGATGAGGACGAGATGAAATTCCCGAGGGCTTTCGTATTAGCAGTTCTTTCGCCACTGCTTGTCGCAGCGCCGGTTCATGCTCAGGAGGCGCAGCCGGACGAATTGATCGATGCGCTCAACGCCGTATTCGGCAAGCACGCCGGACTGCGCGCCGCGCACACCAAGGGCATTTGCGTCAAAGGAAGTTTCACGCCGACGCCGGAAGCAGCAGCGCTAAGCAAAGCACCGCAATTCACATCTGCCGTGCCGCTGGTGGGGCGATTTTCGCTGGGCGGCGGCAATCCGCAGGCCTCCGACGGCCAGAAGGACAACGTGCGCGGCATCGCCATGCATTTTCAGCTTCCCGACGGAGCCAACAGCGATCTCCTGCTGATTTCGGCTCCTGTGTTCGGCGCCAAAAATCCGGAGCAGTTCCTGGAGTTGCTGCGTACGGTAGCCGGCGGCGACAAGGCGAAGATCGATGCCTTCTTCAAGGCCAACCCTGAGACCACGAACCAGAAGACGTGGCTGATGGCGCGGCCGACTCCGGCGAGCTACGCGACCGCGGATTATTTCGGCGTCCACACGTTCTACCTCACCAACGGTAAGGGCGAGCGCCAGGGCGTAAGGTGGTCGGCCGAGCCGGTTGGTGGGTTCGTCGGCCTGTCGGATGAGGAAGCCAAGGCCAAGGGCAGCGACTTCTACGCCGCAGACATCAAGGATCGGCTCGCCAAGGGACCGATCGAATACAATCTCTTCGCCGTGATTGGAAAGCCGGGTGATCAGGATGACGATCCGACGGCGGAATGGCCAGCCGATCGCGAGCGGGTGAAGGTCGGCATGATTTCGATCACCGGGCTGGAGGCAGATGCCACGTGCGACGCCGGCATCTTTGATCCGAACCAGCTCGCTGACGGCATTGAACCCTCACCCAACGATAAGATCCTGCCGATGCGCTCTTCGGACTACGCGGTGTCGTTCGGCCGGCGCACGGAGTGATCTGAGCGGCGGCGCGCAATTCAGTGCGCCGCCGTGTCCGCTTCCGCGCCCCAGATCTCCTTGAGGCGCGCGTCGCGCCGGCAGCCGATGCGATAGCGGTTGTAGTAGTCCGGGTTCTTTTTCTGAAAGTTCTGATGGTACTCCTCGGCCGCCGTGAAGGGACCGGCTGCCGCGATCTCGACCGCGACCGGCGATGAGAACCGATGGCTGGCGTCGAGCGCGCTCCTGCTCTGTTCGGCGATGCGCTTCTGTTCGGGCGTGTGCGCAAAGATGACCGGCCGGTATTGGTTGCCGCGGTCGCAGAACTGCCCACCGCTGTCGAGCAGGTCGATGTGGTGCCAGTAGTAGTCGACGAGCTTCTCGTAGCTCACGGCGTTTGGATCGTAGGTCACCTGCACGCTTTCGGCATGTCCCGTGGTGCCGGCGGAAACCTGCGCATAGGTCGGCTTGTCCGTGCGTCCACCCATGAAGCCGCTGACGGCCTTCTTCACGCCGGGCAGATGGTCGAAGGCGGACTCCATCGACCAGAAGCAGCCGCCGGCGAAGGTGGCGACCTGAAAATCTGCGGCGGATGATTGGTGGGTGTCCGCCGATTTGGAGACGGCGGATGTCTCGGCGTGCGCGGAGACGAGAAGCGCACAACTGATGGCGGCGGATGCAAGGAAGCGGCGCATGAAGACCTCCTATATGTGCTCTAGGTAGCGAAAGGTGGCACCGAGCGCGACCAGCGTCAGTCCGAGCCAGATGGCGACGATGACGATGCCCGCGGCGCGGCTTCTCTGCAGGCGCGCATCGCTGGCGGTGGCGCGGTGCTCGGCCAGAATGTCCGCCGGGATGAGACGCACCGCGAGCAGGATGCCGAGCGGCACGAGAATGAGGTCGTCGAGGTATCCGAGCACCGGGATGAAATCCGGTATCAAATCGATCGGCGAGAGTGCGTAGGCGGTGACCGCGACGGCGACGGCTTTCGCATACCAGGGCACGCGCGGATCGCGCGCCGACAGATACAGCGCGTGCACATCGCGCTTGATGCCTTTGGCCCAGCCACGCAGGCGCTGCACTAGCGTTGCGTCGTCTGATAGCGCCATTTCTACCGCCCGCTGCTCTCGGTATCAGCCGGTTGTTTCGGGTACGAACTTCAGCGCCACGCCATTGATGCAATAGCGCAGCCCCGTCGGCGGTGGGCCGTCCTCGAACACGTGGCCGAGATGGCCGCCGCAGCGGCGGCAATGCACCTCGGTGCGCGTCATGAAGAAGCTCTTATCGGTTGTCGAGCCTATTGCCTTGTCGAGGGGAGCATAGAAGCTCGGCCAGCCGGTGCCGCTGTTGAACTTGGTCTGCGCTGAAAACAGCGGCAGAGCACATCCGGCACACTCGTACGTTCCCGCGGCGTACTGCTTGTCGAGCGGGCTGGTGCCGGCGCGTTCGGTGCCGTGCTCGCGCAGAATGCGGTATTGCTCCGGTGTGAGCAGCTTGCGCCACTCCTCTGGAGATTTCTTCACTTCGAAGTCGGCAGCAGTCGTTGTCATTTTTCCTTCCCCGTCGGCCGCCTTATCCTCGGCAGCACGCACTCCGGCGGTCATTGCCAGAGCCAGGGTTCCAAATGCCAGATGCCGTCGTGTCAGCATAGATGCCTCAATAGATGCGTCTGCCTACATGGGGGCGGATGCGGGCGTCGGCCATCGACTAGAGCCCACGCTTCCTTCTCATGAGGTTACGCATACTGCGGGGCTTTGTTACCGAGCGGGCAACAATTTGTATGACGGCCCGGCGTGGAATGCCGAGTTGCCGCGCGGCTTGGCGCTAGCTGAGGACGGGAACGGGCTCGGTGAGGGTGATCGCGTCCGGCGAAAGCGCGCAGCGATAGGCGACCATCTCGACGCCAGCCGCTTTCGCGATGCGAAAGGCTGCCGCGTAAGCCGGATCGCAGTCCTCCGCCAGGGAGAACGTGCGCGCGTCGGCGCGCTGAATGAGATAGAGCATCACTGCGCGATGGCCTGCCGCGACCATGTCGGAGAGTTCGCGCAGGTGGCGCGCGCCGCGCGTCGTCACGCTATCGGGAAATTCTGCCTGCCCTGCCGCGCGCATCAGATGCACGTTCTTGACCTCGACGTAGCAAAGGCCGCGGGCATCGTCCTCGAGCAGGAAGTCGATGCGGCTCTCTCTGCCGTACTTCACCTCACGGCGGAGCGCGCTGTAGCCGGCAAGTTCTGCGATGGCGCTATCCGCGATTGCCTCGCCAACGATGCGGTTCGGATTGAGCGGGTTGATGCCAACGAGCGTCGGTCCAGTGCCGAGATCGGCTTCGATCATTTCCCACGTGTGCCGGTACTTGCGCGTCGGCGAGGTACTGATCGACATCCACACCTTCGAGCCCGCCGCGGTGAGGCCGAGCATCGCGCCGGTATTCGGGCAGGCGATGGTGACTTCCTCGCCGCTATCGAGAACGACGTCGGCCAGAAAGCGCTTGTAGCGTTTAATGAGGCGGCCGGCGACGAGCGGGGAAGGGAATCGCATGCTCCGAGCCTAGGTGGTAAGAACGGCCCTCGCTAGTCGGCATGGAGAACTGACGTGGGCCGCGAAGACATCGTGACGGCAGCGGCGCTGGTGATCGGCGACGAGATTCTTTCCGGCCGTACGCGCGACCGGAACATCAACTACCTGGCCGCCCATTGCACGCGCGTCGGCATCCGTCTTTCGGAGGTGCGCATCGTAGCCGACGTCGCGGCGGATATCGTCGCTGCGCTCGACGCGCTGCGCCACCGCTACACCTATGTCTTCACCACCGGCGGTATCGGGCCGACGCACGATGACATCACCGCCGATGCCGTTGCGAAGGCATTCGGCGTCGAGATCGATCACGATCCGCGCGCCGTCGCGTTGCTGCAGGCCTACTTCGCTCTGCGCAAGGTCGAGCCTACGCCCGCGCGCATGCGCATGGCGCGCATTCCGGCTGGGGCGGAGCTGATCGCGAACGCGATTTCGGTGGCGCCCGGATTCATGATCGAGAACGTGATTGTGCTCGCCGGCGTGCCCGACGTGATGCAGGTCATGCTCGACGACATCACCCCGAAACTGCGCACCGGGGCCAAAATTCATACGGTGACGATCCGCCTGGTGCGTCCCGAGGGTGACGTTGCAGATCTTTTTGCAGCCCATCAACAATCGTTTCCAGATGTTGCTATGGGCAGCTATCCATCGTTCGAGGCCGGGCGCATCTCCACACAACTCGTTCTGCGCTCGACAGATTCATTGCTTCTAGAACGGGCCCGCGCGGTACTCGAGGCGAGACTTCGCGCGTGCGGAATGCTCGAAAATTAAGCGTCGATGGGTCGCTGCGACGGCGGAACGCAGTGACCTGCCCAGTTATCTCCTCTTGTTCCTGCTCCAAACGCGGCGCGCCGGGGGGCGATGGTCGGAACCCTTGAGTTCACCATCACGTTCTCGCGGCCGCGAAAGACAACAAACACGGAGCTCTGTAATGGCGTTGTTCCTATCCGCACGGGCGAAGCAAATTCGCCTGCTGTGCATCGCCACGATCGCGTCTGCGTTCGCTGCGGTGGCCATTCCGGCGACGATGAGTACCTCAGTCGAGGCGAAGACGCCGGGAAAGACCTATTGCTTTGTAGGCAAGTGCCATCGCGTAAAGACCATTGAAGAGACTCGCAAGCTGGTCGGAGTAGAGCAGACGGTCGTGGCCTCGCACTACGATGACTGCAAGCGCGATCGCTACAATCCATGCGGTCTCACATCGTCGGGTGAGCGCTTCCATCCCGATCGCCCCGACAACACTGCGAGCCCTGTCTATCCCGACGGCACGCAGCTCCTGGTGTGGAGCCCGATCAACCAGCGGGCGCTCGTCGTACGCGTCAACAACGCTGGCCCTTACTGGGGTAACCGCACGCTCGACCTCTCCAAAGCCGCGGCGCGCGCGCTCGGTTTCGAAGGCAAGGGCGTCGCTACCTTGAAGATGCGCGTCCTCAAGGAGCCCGAGCCGCAGGAAGCACGGTATAAGAAGAACCGTAACTACGATCCGGTTCCCGGCGATATCGGGCAGTACGCCAACCTCGAAGCTGCTCAGCGTGGCATGGCTGTGATGTTGGCCTTCCAGGCGACGACGGGTTCGCCGTTCGCTCCGGTCACCTCCGCCAACGCCTTCAACCGTTCGGATGAGAAGGTGCAGATGCTCGTCGCCGAAGCGCCTCAGGCAATCGGCCGGACGCAAACCGTGGCCTACATGAACCCCGCGCCGGTAGCGTTCGGTGGCTTCACCACGGCCGGGCTCGATCACAGCGCCCAGTCACAGGGGAAGGACATCGTCAATCAGACCCGCTGGGATGAGGACCGCATCGTCGACGGTCCGGTGCTGATGTCGGCAGCCACCGAGACAGCTTCTATCGGGGAAGCAGATTCTGTGGCCGATGTGGCCAAGACCGCTGAAGTCGAAGTGCCGGTCGCAAAGAAGGATGTCGTCAAGGAAAAGGCGGCTGCCAAGCTGGTCGCTGCCGTCTATGAGGACACCGACAAACCGGCGGCGAAGGACAAGGGTAGTGTGTCCGAGCGCAAGAGCAGCGAAGACAAGTCGGTCAAATCGAAGAGCTCGAAGAAGCAGTCGTCGGAGCGTCGCCGTTCGCGTCGCAAGACGGCAAGCTACGAGAGCCGCGAGTATCGTCCGCGCGTCGCTTATCAGGCTGAGCGCAGCTACGGCACGGGAGGCATCAGCCAGCCCGGTCGCAGCGCCGGGCAGCTCATGCAGGACAACCTTCGCCCGCTCTGATCTGAGCGAGCAAGGATTACCGCAACAGGGCGGCGGGGAGGCCGAAGGCCGACCCGCCGTCTTTGTATGAGGGGAAGAGGTCGTACTCCGCCTCGAGGGTATCGAGGAATGTGGCGACCAGGTCGAGCAGGGAGCCGAGCGGCACGCGGCGGGCGACGAGGAAGTTCTCACCGGCCACCAGAGGTGCAGCATCCGAAAGTGCGGCGGCGTCCTCGGCGATCATCCCGCGGCTGCGGACGTAAGCAAGCAGGCCTTCTCCGGAATCGAAGTCAGCGGGGCTGAGGTCGGCGCATTCGTCAATAGCGTCGAGCAGCACCAGGGTTCCGGACATGTACAGCCGGGCCATCATTCCAAAGCGCTCTTCCTGCGCCACCTCAGCAGCCCACTCGCGACCTTTGAGGATGCGGGACAGCAAGGCGAGCTCGAATGTACGAATGCGCTCGATGGCCTCGCGCTGGCTTGCGCGCATATCGGCGATCGCCTCGGCCTCGCGCGGTGGCGGGTTCGGGCTGATATACAGCACGCTCGTCAGATCCTCGCCGGCGGCGAGCGCCGCGTCGAGGTGCTCCGCCAGCAGGTAAACACTGGCTGGCGCCGCGAGGCGTTTCAGCATGTCGTCAGTCATCGCGTCCCCCGCGCGAAATGCTCATAGGCGATGCTGGAGTGATTCCCCTGCCGATGCACGGGTTGTCCCCTTTCGATCCCCAACGCGGCGGTGGACGACGCCCTCTCCGCCGCGCGCTCCAGTACCGGTGGGCAGGACGTTACGCGTCTGTCGTCTGCAGCAGGCGCGACAGCCAGACCTGATGTCGCCTGGCAGCGCGGTCGTAGTCGGCGGTGCGGGCGGCCGCTTCTTCTGCGGGCGCCGGGCGTGATAGCGGATCGCCGCGCAGCTCCAGCATTTCCTCGAAGCGCAGCTGCCGCAGTTCGGCGGCCGTCATCTCGAACAGTGGTGTCAAGTCAGCCAGCTTGGTCATCGTTTTTTCCTTAGCTGAAGTTCGTCGAGGTCCTGGCAGATATGAAAGGGGCGCCCGAAGGCGCCCCGATCGTCTCACACATGTTAGCTGCAGCCGCTGGTGCCGCCGCACGTGTCGCACTTGAGGCAAGTACCGTTGCGTACCAGCGTGAAGTTCCCGCACTCGCGGCAGGCTTCGCCCTCGTAGCCGCGGATGCGTGCCTCGGCGCGCAGATCCGATTCTCGCGTCCGCGTAGATGTCTCTGTGCGCGTAACGGTCGTGCGTGCATACATGACCGAAGTATCGGCCTTGAGTGCGGTCGCGCCGTGCGTCGGGTAGAGCCCCGTTTCGCCCTCCGTTGCCGGGTACGACGAGCCGACCAGGTCTACCGACTGATCCATGCTCTCGGCTTGCGCGCGTCCGCCGGAGGCGAGACGCAGGTTGCCGCGCATGAAGCCCTTGGAGACGACGCGCGTGACGCTGTCGGGCAGCTCCATCGCCAGCGTCTCGTCGGTCTCCTCGTCGGACGAGCCGAGGCCGGTCTCGCCAACGATTTCGCGCGGATCGACGTGAGCGAGGTCGTGGCGGCCGAGGTAGGAGACGGCAAGCTCGCGGAAAATGTAGTCGAGCACCGACGTTGCATTCTTGATCGTCTCGTTGCCGGTGACCAGGCCAGCCGGCTCGAAGCGCGTGAACGTGAAGGCTTCCACGTATTCCTCGAGCGGCACGCCGTACTGCAGGCCGAGCGAGATGGCGATGGCGAAGTTGTTCATCAACGAGCGGAAGGCGGCGCCTTCCTTGTGCATGTCGATGAAGATTTCGCCCAGACGGCCGTCCTCGTATTCGCCGGTATGGAGGTACACCTTGTGGCCGCCGACGGTGGCCTTCTGCGTGTAGCTCTTGCGACGGTTCGGCATCCGTGAACGTTCACGCGTATCGGCGCGGTCGTTAGCGGTCTTCAGCGAGGCTTCAAGTTCGGCAACGCGCTTGGTCAGCTTCTCCGCGGCGGCCATGACGCGCTGGATCTGCGGCTTGTCGCTTGCCATCTGGTCAGCGGCATCCTCCTGCTCGTCGAAATCGTCACCGAGCACCTGCGCATTGAGCGGCTGGGAGAGCTTGGAGCCATCGCGGTAGAGTGCGTTGGCCTTCAGCGCCAGCTTCCAGGAGAGCATGTAGCTCGCCTTGCAGTCCTCGACCGTCGCCTCGTTGGGCATGTTGATGGTCTTGGAGATGGCGCCGGAGATGAAGGGCTGCGCCGCCGCCATCATGTAGATGTGGCTGTCGACCGAGAGATAGCGCTTGCCCTTGCGGCCGCACGGGTTGGCGCAATCGAACACCGGCAGGTGCTCGGCCTTCAGGTGCGGTGCGCCTTCGAGCGTCATGGCTCCGCACACGTGCTCGTTGGCGGCCTCGATGTCCTTCTTCGAGAAGCCAAGCGCGGTGAGCAGATCGAAGGACGGATCCCGGACCTTGTCGGCGGCGATCTTCAGCTGGGAGACGATGTAGTCTTCGCCGAGTGTCCACTTGTTGAAGACGAACTTGATGTCGAAGGCGCTTTCGAGCCCGGCTTCGACCTTGGCGATGGACTCATCGTCGAAGCCCTTGGCGCGCAGCGTCCCGGGATTGATCGCGGGAGCCTGCTTCAACGAGCCGTGACCGACAGCATAAGCCTCGATCTCGGCGATCTCGCTTTCACGGTAGCCGAGCGTGCGCAGAGCTTCGGGAACGGCGCGGTTGATGATCTTGAAGTAGCCGCCGCCGGCCAGCTTCTTGAACTTCACCAGAGCGAAGTCCGGCTCGATGCCGGTCGTGTCACAGTCCATGACCAGACCGATGGTGCCGGTCGGTGCGATAACGGTCGCCTGCGCATTGCGGAAGCCGTGGCTCTGGCCGAGCGCAATGGCACGGTCCCAGACACGCTTGGCGGCATCGATCAGCGTTGCGTCCGGGCACGAGGCGTGGTCGAGCGGCACCGGTGCGGTGGCCAGCTTTTCGTAGCCTTCGAACTGCCCGTAAGCTGCACGGCGGTGATTGCGAATGACGCGCAGCATGTCGGCGGAGTTGGCTTGGTAGCCGGGGAATGGTCCCAGCTCACGCGCCATTTCCGCGGAGGTAGCGTAAGCGACGCCGGTCATGACGGCGGAAATCGCACCGCACAGGGCGCGGCCTTCAGTAGAGTCGTAGCTGATGCCGCTGGCCATCAACAGGCCGCCGATGTTGGCGAAGCCGAGGCCCAGCGTGCGGTAACGGTAGGAGAGCTCGGCGATCTGGCGTGACGGGAATTGCGCCATCAGCACCGAGATCTCCAGCACCATCGTCCACAGGCGGCACGCATGCTCGAAGCTGGGGACGTCGAACTCGCCGCGGTCGGTGCGGAACGTCATCAGGTTGAGCGAAGCGAGATTGCAGGCGGTGTCGTCGAGGAACATGTATTCCGAGCACGGGTTCGATGCGCGGATCGGACCCGACTTGGGGCACGTGTGCCAGTCGTTGATCGTGGTGTGGAACTGGATGCCGGGATCGGCGGATGCCCACGCGGCATGGCCGATCTGCTCCCACAGGTCGCGCGCCTTCAAGGTCTTGTGCGGCTTGTCGCTGAGACGCGTGCGCAGCACCCAGTCGCCGTCTTCCTCGACGAGCTTGAGGAAGTCGTCGGTGACGCGCACGGAATTGTTCGAGTTCTGGCCGGAGACGGTGAGGTATGCCTCGGAGTCCCAGTCCGTGTCGTAGGTCGAAAACTCGATGTCCTTGTAGCCCTGGCGCGCGAACTGAATGACGCGGTGCACGTAGTTCATCGGCACGTCATCGCGGCGCGCGTCCTTGATGGCGCGCTTCAGTGCCGGGTTTTTCGCAGGGTCGAAGCAGGCGTCTCCGTCGGCATCGCAGTTGACGCAGGCCTTCATGACGGCGGCGAGCCGCTTCTGGCAGATCTTCGAGCCGGTGACGAGCGCGGCGACCTTCTGCTCCTCCTTCACCTTCCAGTTGATGTATTCCTCGATGTCCGGGTGATCGACGTCTACGACGACCATCTTGGCGGCGCGGCGCGTCGTGCCGCCCGACTTGATGGCGCCGGCG
>JAESGM010000572.1_pt1 | contig 23325 bp, 23 predicted proteins | sample 9269721 | NCBI WGS metagenome assembly JAESGM01 (sample SAMN15720920, study PRJNA650825) | algae metagenome | isolation source: Komarekiella atlantica HA4396-MV6 and co-occurring heterotrophs from... | place: USA: Theobald House, Kauai, HI | collected 2009-07-29 | reverse complement strand
CCGCCGACCTGCACAAGCGCTTCTCCGTGAACGTCTCGCCGGAAGAGGTGATGATCGTGCCGGGCGGCAAGGTCACCATGTTCATGGCGATCCTGATGTTCGGCGAGCCCGGCGCCGAGATCCTCTATCCCGATCCCGGCTTCCCGATCTATCGCTCGATGATCGAGTACACCGGCGCGACGCCGATCCCGGTGCCGATCCGCGAGGAGAACGGCTTTGCCTTCTCGGCCGAGGAGACGCTCGCGCTGATCACGCCGAAGACGCGGCTGCTGATCGTCAACTCGCCGGCCAATCCGACTGGCGGCGTCACGCCCAAGGCCGAAGTCGACAAGCTCGTCGCAGGCCTGGCGAAATTCCCGGATGTCGCCGTGATGTCGGATGAGATCTACGACCAGATGCTCTACGACGGCGAGAAGCATGTCTGCCTGCTGAGCTATCCCGAGATTCGCGACCGGCTGATCCTGCTAAATGGCTGGTCGAAGACCTATGCCATGACCGGCTGGCGCATGGGCTTCTCGGTCTGGCCGAAGCCGCTCTACGACAATGCCCGCAAGCTCGCGGTGAACTCGCATTCCTGCGTCAACGCTCCCGCGCAATGGGCGGGTCTCGCCGCCCTGACCGGTCCGCAAGATGCGGTCGCGATGATGCTGTCGGAGTTCGACCGGCGCCGGAAGGCAGTGGTCGGCGGGCTGAACGCCTTGCCGGGTGTCTCCTGCATCGTGCCGAAGGGCGCCTTCTACGCCTTCCCGAACGTCTCGCAGACCGGCTGGAAAGCGAAGAAGCTGGCCTCTGCGCTGCTGGAGGAGACCGGCGTCGCCACGATCGGCGGGCCGGATTTCGGCGTGCATGGCGAGGGCTATATCCGGCTTTCCTATGCGAACTCGCTGGAGAATATCGAGCGGGCGCTGGGGCGGATGGGCGAATTCCTCAAGAGCGCGAAGGCTGCCTAAGCATGATCACCTGCCATCTGCGTTACGTCGTCGACCCCTACCAGCTCCCGGCCTTCGAGGCCTATGGCAAGGCCTGGATCCGTTTGGTCGAGCGGTTCGGCGGCAAGCATCACGGCTATTTCATGCCGTCGGAGGGCACCTCCAACGTCGCGCTGGCGATGTTCAGCTTCCCGTCCTTCGCCGCATACGAGGCCTATCGCGAGGCGGCGTCCAAGGACGCCGAGTGCCTTGCTGTGGTCGCGGAGAACGAGAAGCACCGCTTCATCATCAGCTATGAGCGCTCGTTCTTTCGGCCGGTCTTCGAGGACGATCAGGGCGTCAAGCGGGCGCCCTGACGCGTCCCGGCACCAGCCGGACCTTGCGCGGCGCCGCCAGCCAGATCGCCACCGCCGAGACGAGGCAGCAGGCGATGACCAGCAGGAAGGCGAGGCGATAGCTGCCGGTGGCGTCATGGATCGTGCCCGCGAGCCAGGGACCGGCCGCGCCGCCGCCGAGCAGCGCCACCGTGACCGTCCCGAAGATCGCGCCGAAATGCGGCCCTTCGAAAATCTCGAACACGATCGGGCCCATCACCGAGGTGATGGCATAGCCGAGGAAGCCCTGCGTGATCACCATCACGTAGAGCAGTACCGGCGAGGGCGTGTGCTCCAGGGCGATCAGCGCGGCATAGCAGATCGCGAAGCCGAGGCAGCCGATCATCCAGATCCATTCCCGGCCGATGCGATCGGACAGGGCGCCGAGCGCGATCTGGCCGGGGATGGCGACGGCGCTGACCAGCCCAAGCGCCCAGGCCGCCATGAGCGGGGAAAAGCCGATCTCGGTCAGATATTTGGTCTGGTGGACCTGCACGGCGTACCAGGCGATCAGCGCGCAGAAATAGCCGATCATGATCCACCAGAAGCGCGCCGTGCGCAGCGCCCGCGCCAGTGTCCATTCGACCGCGACCCAGGCCGGATCGACCACGGCCGCCTTGCGCTGCGCGGCGACGGCGCCGGTCGGGCCGGTTTCGCCATCCGGCTGCAGGCCGAGATCCTGCGGCTTGCGCCGGACCAGCAGGTTGAGCGGGCCGAGCAGGAAGAGCACGAGCAGGCCCATGATCCAGCAGGCGGCGCGCCAGCCGTCGCGGCTGATGATCGATTGCAACCAGGGCAGGAGCAGCAGCGCGCCGACGCCGACGCCGGAAAAGGCGATGCTGATCGCAAAGGCCCGGCGGCGCACGAACCAGTTCGGCAGGAACAGCGACTGCGCCGAGAAGCTCATCAGATTGGCGCCGCAACCGACGAGGACGCCGAGTGTCAGGTAGAGATGCCAGGCCGCGCCGATCGCGGGCGCGATCAAAAGGCCCGCGGCCAGCATCGCCACGCCGATCTCGATCACCACGCGTGGGCCATGCCGGTCCATGACGCGGCCGACAAAGGTGCTGGTCACGGCCGAGAGCAGGAAGCCGAAGGAAAAGGCGCCCGAGGCGAGCCCGCGGTCCCAGCCGAACTCGTTGATCAATGGCGGCAGCAGCAGCGAGAACGCCGTGCGTGCGCTGACGGCGATCGCCATGGTGACGAAGGCGATGCCGATAATGACCCAGCCATAATAGAAGGGCAGGCGGGTCGACCAATGCGGATGTGGTGATTGCATCCCGCATTGGATGGCCGGGCGCGCCGGGCGGTCAATCCGTCCCCGGCGCACTCCGGCCTTGCGTCAGCGGTCAGGCCTTCGCGGCGCTGGCGGCAGCGTCGATGTTGGCGACCAGCTCGGCATCGAGGCCGAGCGAGCCGGCGAGGCCGGCGAGGAAGTCCTTCTCGGCCGGGGTGTCCGGATTGATGGCGATCCGGGCGGCCGTATAAATCTGCGCGGCGAGCTCGGGGCTCTCGGCGCCTTCGACCAGCGTATCGACGCTCGCCGGGTTGGCCAGCTCGTTCGCGAGCCATTGGTTGGCTTCCGCATCGAGTCCGGCTTCGCGCAGGCCGCCAAGAATAGCGTTGCGCTCGGCATCGTCGATATGGCCGTCGGAGGCAGAGGCCGCGATCATGGCGCGGATGAAGATGAGCGCGTGCTCGTTCTTCGCCGCTTCCGGCTCGAAGCCGGAGCCGGCGGGTGCCGGCAGCGCGGCCTGCTGGTCGGCGCCGAGCAGCGGCTTGCCGGCCTGGTAGTTCTGGTAGGCCTTGTAGGCGAGGCCGCCGATCAGGGCGAGGCCGCCCATCTTGGCTGCTGAACCGGCGATCGAACGACCGGCCGAGGTCCCGAAGATCAGCGCGCCGAGGCCGCCGAGCACGGCGCCGGCGGCGAGCTGGTTGCCGCCAAGCATGCCCTTGGCCTGCTCGATCAATTGCTCGGGCGTCTTGCCGCCGGAGAGCTGGCCGACGATGTCGGTCGCGCCCTGCTGCAGGCCGGTATTGCGGGCGGCGTCCTGCACGCCCTGGCTGGCCTGGCCGAAGATCTGACCGGCCATGCCGGCGAGACCGCCGGCGCCGCCGGCCTGCTGGACCTGCTGGGCGAGATTGCCGAGAACGCCGCCGAGCCCACCGGCCTGGCCGCCCTGGGCGCCAGCCTGGCTGCCTGCATTGACGAGGGCGTCGAGGAGGGACTTGGCATTGAACATCGAGAGAGCTCCCTGATAGGTCTGCTGCCGCCGCAATCTAGGCATGCGCCAGCCGGGATGCTAGGGCGGCCATGCGATTGCGACGAGAGCATGACGCATGCGATTGCGCGGCGGAAAAACGCGCCGGGGCCTTGCCAATCCCGGCAAAATCCTTATACAGCCGGCCATCGCATCAGGCGCGCATGTCGTTTGCTCGATGAGAGCCGGCCTCCGGTTCGCGTCGCCTTCAGTTTTTTGACCGGTTCTGCCGCGAGGCGGGCCGATGGGAGTACCGACTATGAAGATCCGCAATTCGCTGAAGTCGCTGCGCGCGCGCCATCGCGACAACCAGCTCGTGCGCCGCAAGGGCCGCGTCTACATCATCAACAAGGTCCAGAAGCGCTTCAAGGCGCGTCAGGGCTGAGGTTTCGCGCGGCCTTAAAGGCTGCGCTGGAAGCTTCCTTGTCGAGATTGAAAGAGCGGGCTGCACATTGTGCGGCCCGCTTTTTTGGCATGTGCTTGGTCGCGTTCTCCAGCGATCTCGCTGGGCCGTGAATTGACGGATGATCCCATCACGCCCACCTTGGGGGCATGAGGTTCTCTCGTCTTGCCCGTCTTGTGCTGATTCCGGGGCTGCTCCTCGCGGCTGTGCCGGGCGCGGTCGCACAGCAGGCGCCGCTGCGCGATGGCGCGGTGCCGAACGCCGACCGTGACGACAAGCCGAATCTGCCGGAAGCGCCGCCGCGCAGCCCGGCCGCCACGCTCGACCGGTTGTTCGAGCGACTCGCTGCAGCCAAGACGGCCGAAGAGGCCAAGGGTATCGCCAATCTGATCCAGCGCCGCTGGGCTCGCTCGGGCTCGGACACGGCCGATTTGCTGATGACGCGCGCACAGGATGCGCTGAAGGCGCGCGAGTTGCCGCTGGCGATCGAATTGCTCGACCGGGTTATCTCCCTGGAGCCCGACTGGGCCGAGGGCTGGAATCAGCGGGCGAATGCGCTCTTCCTGCAGGGCGACCCGATTCGCTCGATGCTTGACATCGCCGAGACGCTGAAGCGCGAGCCGCGCCATTACGGCGCGATGATGGGGCTCGGCACAATCCTGCGCCAGCAAGGCGACGACAAGCGCGCCATGGTCGCCTATCGCCGCGCGCTGGTGGTCTACCCGCAGCTCGAAGCGGTCAAGGATGCCGTCGAAGCGCTAAAGCTCGAGGTCGACGGCCGCGACGCTTGAGTCTGAGGCGTCACGCTCGGGCTTGACCCGAGCGTCTCTGGGAGGATGCGACTTCCTGGTACCTGCTCATCCTGAGATTTTCGGATCTGCGCTGCTCTCCGTCCGAGAGTGATGCGTGGTCTTAACCTTGCCATTTGGCAGCATTTTATCTATCTTCTGCCAAATGGAGATTTCCTGATGAGCCAGCTCTCGCCGGTTCCGACTGCCCCCGATGCCTTCTCGCCCGCTGCGATCACCGAGGCGGAGGCTGCGGCGATGTTCCGCGCGGCTGTGAACCTGTTCCGCCTGTGGGGGCTGACCGATGAGGAGGCGGCCGTGCTGCTCGACCAGCCGGTGCGCAGCTATCGGCGCTGGAAGGCGGGCGATATCGGCCGCATCGATCGTGATGCCAAAGCGCGGCTCTCCAATCTGATGGGCATCCATAAGGCGCTGCGCCTGATCTTCCGCGAGCCGCAGCGCGGCTATGCCTGGATCAAGGCGGGCAATGAGGCCTTCGGCGGCAAATCGGCGCTGGAGGTCATGCTCGGCGGCGAGCTCACCGATCTGATGCGGGTGCGCCGTTATCTCGACGCGGAGCGCGGGCTCTGGTGAGTGCCGGCGACTTTCCGGTCGCAAAGGTCGTATGGCCGGGCGCTGTCCGCATCATCCGCAGCGCCTTCCCGCCGATCGACCTGTTCGAGGACATCGCCGACCCCGCCGACTGGCCGCTGCTGATCCTGGCGGAGATGAAGACCAATCCGCGCCTGATGGAGACGATCGGCAATCTCGACCTGGTGCCGCCGGCCCGCCGAGTCTCCGGTCCCGGCGTGAGTTGGCTGATGGCGCCGTTCACCCATGTCAGCCGCGACCGGCCGAGCCGCTTCAGCGATGGCTCGTTCGGCGTGCTCTATGTCGCCGAGAGCTTCGAGACGGCCCTCTTCGAGACGATCCACCATCATGGCCGCTTCATGGCGCGGACGAAGGAGCCGCCTGGCTGGACCTCGCAGTTCCGCCAACTGCTCCTCTCGGTGGATGCCAAGCTGCACGATCTGCGCGGCGAGCGGGCCGGAGAGAGCGACCTGCTGCGGCCGGACGACTACGCAGCGAGCCAGGCGCTGGGCGGAAAGCTGCGCGCCGCTAGCTCGGATGGCGTCGTCTACCCGAGTGTGCGCCGGCCGGACGGGGAATGCGCCGGGCTGTTCTGGCCCGACCTCGCGAGCAATCCCGTCCAGGGCCGGCATCTCGACTATCACTGGAACGGCGAGCGGGTCGATCTCTACCGCGAGGCGGGGACCGGCAAGGTGTTCCGGATCGGGTAGGGCAGGCAGATTTTACGCGGACCCACGCCGTCATCCTGTACAAGCGGCGAAGCCGCGCAGCTCCGGGATCCATTGTAGGGCTGCGGAGTTCTACGATGGATCCCGGGCCGAGCTTCGCTCGCCCAGGATGACGAGGGTGGTTCCATCTGAAGTCCACGTGATCCAGATGCTTGACCCGAGCTCGCCCGACCAGTTCAGCGCTTGCAGGGAACGGCGGGACTTTGCCCAAATGCCGGCCACTGCCCGGTCTTCTTCGCGTCAGCGTAATAGCCGTCACACATGGACACATAGGTTCCCGTCGAGCGGCTGACGCAGCGCTGGTGGATGGCAGCACAGGTGTAGACCTGCTGTTGCTGTGCTTGCTGCTGCCCTCTTTGCTGCTGGCTCAAGGCGGGGGCGACGAGAAGCATGGTCAGCCCCGCCACAGCCGTTCCGCAGATGATCGCTTGATGCGTCTTCTTATGCATGACGACCTCCCCATCGCCCGCTCGAAGCGCTGCTCCAGACCGGCAGGGGACTTGTCGATGACGTCCCCGACGCGTTGACAAGGCTGATCGTCATCGATCCCGGTAGCGGCCAAACCTCCCAGATGGGAGGTTGGGGCAAGCGCATCCGGGCTAGCCTGCGTTGGGGAGTGCCGTGCCGGAGAGCAGGGCGACCAGGTCGACCTGGCGGCTGACGCCGGTCTTGGCGAAGACGCCCTTCAGGTAGAAGCGGACAGTCTCGCGCGACAGCCCCAGCGCAGCGGCGACCTCGTCGGTCGAGTGTCCTTCCGACAGGCTGCGCGCGACCCTGGCCTCCGAAGGCGTCAGGTCGAACAGGCCGGTGAGAAGCTCCGCCGTGGGGGAGGTCGGGCGGTCGAGCTGCGTGACGATCAGCAGGGCCTTTGCGCCGTTGAAGACGTCCCTTGCGCCGCCGGGCAGCGGCAGGACGTGGAGAACGCTGGCGGCGGCTTCGTCGGTCGGGGGCAGCGGGATCGAGCTCGTTCTGTCGCGCCGGCCCAAGGCCGCCAATGTCGTCGTCAGCAACTGGTTGCTGGCGGGATCGGACAGGCCGAGCTTGCCGTGGGCTAGAAAGACGATCTGCCGGGACAGGGCCTGGATGGCCTGGTTCGCGGCCAGGACCCGATCTCCGGCGCCGAGCACTGCGGCCGGCATGCCGGCCTGGCCGAGCGCCTCGACCACGGCGCGTGCCTTTTCGAGGTTCAGCCTGGTCGAGAGGGCGGCGGCGCGGGCAAGATGCGGGCGAATGGCATCCAGCCGTGCGATTTCCTCGGCCGAGACCGGCCCGTCGGAGAAACGCCTTTCCAGATCGAAAACGGCAACGTCACCATTCGGCATGGGCAGGATGCTGCCTGCTGCGTAACCAAGCCCCTCGGGGAAGAAGAAGGTCGTATAGATGGCGCTCCGCTCCATTTCGGCGCGTCCATACAACTGATGATTTCCGAAGAAGCCGTGATGTTTGGCAGCGATGCCATGTTTCAATCGGATGTTGTCTTCCTGCGCCTCGCGGTTCGCGAGGAAACCTTCGAACAAGCTCCTTGCCGCATCGGAGCTGGTCCAGTGGGTGATCTGTCGAGCTGCTGTCGTGAACAGGATTCCGCCGAAACAGCCAGCGAGTTCCGAAACGTCATGCAGGACGCTCGGCCACAATTCGGGAATGACAGCCGCTTCGTAGATGCGGTCTATCAACGTCTCCCGGTCCACCATCGCCTGTCGCCCGGCCAGTGATCGCCTAGAATATTATTTTCTGCTTGGAATAGTCCCAATTGTCCATGGCAGCTTTCGGCTACTCTTGAACCGTGGCGCGGCCCGTGGCTGGGCCGTTCAGACCCTCACCGCCTTCGCCTTCCGGTCAGCCCCACCGAACACGCGCAGATACCTGGCGATCTCGGCCGGGTCGCCGGTCGCCTTGTTGGGGTTGTCGGAGAGCTTCACCGCCGGGCGGCCATTGGCGCTGACGACCTTGCAGACCAGCGAGATCGGGTCGAGATCGGGCGTGCCGACCGGCGAGCAGCCGACGAAGTCGTTGGTCAGGTTGGTGCCCCAACCGAAGCCGGTGCGGACGCGGCCGTGGAAATGGCGATAGGCCTCCTCGATCGAGTCGATGTCCATGCCGTCGGAGAAGATCAGCAGCTTGCTCCTAGGGTCGCGATCCTGGGATTTCCACCAGGCGATGATCTGCTCGCCGGCCTCGATCGGCGGGGCGCTGTCGGGGCGGAAACCGGTCCAGTCGGCGAGCCAGGACGGAGCATCATCGAGGAAGGCGGTGGTGCCGAAGGCGTCCGGCAGCACGATCAGGAGGTTACCGCCATAGACCTGGCGCCATTCGTCGAGCACGCGATAGGGCGCGCGCTTCAATTCCTCGTCGCTGTCGGCGAGCGCCGCCAGCACCATCGGCAATTCATGGGCGTTGGTGCCGATCGCCTCGAGATCGTTCTCCATGGCGAGGAGGACATTGGACGTGCCGGTGAAGGTCGGGCCCAGCCCTTCCTTCAGCGCCTCGACGCACCAGCGCTGCCAGAGATGGCCATGGCGGCGGCGAGTGCCGAAATCGGAGATGCGCAGGTCCGGCAATTTCTTCAGCCGCTCGACCTTGTCCCAGAGCTTCGACTTGGCGCGGGCATAGAGCACGTCGAGCGCGAAGCGATCCCAGGTCTTGAGGGCCTGGCGCGAGCGCAACTCGTTGACGATGGCGAGCGCCGGAATCTCCCACATCATCGAATGGGTCCAGGGACCGGCGAAGGTCAGTTCGTACTGGCCGTCGACCTTGCGCAATTCGTAGTCGGGCAGGCGGAACTCGGCGAGCCAGGCAATGAAGTCCGGCGTGAACATCTGGGTCTTGCCGTAGAAGCTGTTGCCGGCGAGCCAGATCAACTCCTTCTTGGTGAAGCGCAGCCCGCGGGCATGGTCGAGCTGGGCGCGCAGCTCGGCCTCCTCGATCACGTCGGCGAGGCGGATCTGCTTGGAGCGATTGATCAGGCCGAAGGTGACCTGCACCTCCGGATGGAAGCTCCTGATCATCTGCAGCATCAGCAGCTTGTAGAAATCGGTGTCGAGCAGGCTGCGGATGATCGGGTCGAGCCGCCAGCTGTGGTTATAGGTCCGGGTGGCGATGTCGGTGAGGGCCATGGGCGTCGCGGGCTCGCGGGGGCAGACGCTCAAGCAGTAGAGCAGGGATCGCCGCAGGGGAATGGTGGCAGGCGAAGCAAGAGCTTTCTGGCTGCGGCGGGCCTGCGCAGATCATAAGCATCCCTGATTGATATTCTTCGATCGATAAACAACGATGGCTAGATCGTGGAGTCGTCGGGACAGGCCGGTGAACATTAACCAGATCGAGGCTTTCCTGATGCTGGCGGAATGTCTCAGCGTCACCGAGACCGCCAAGCGGATGCATTGCACGCAGCCCGCCGTGACCATGCGCATCCGCATGCTCGAGCAGGAGCTCGACACCATGCTGTTCGACCGGATCGCCAAGCGGATGCATCTGACGCAGCAGGGCGTGGCCTTCCGCGATTACGCGCTGCAGGTCGTCAATGCGCTCGGCGCGGCGCGCGAGCATCTGCGCCAGATGGGCGACCCGCTGAGCGGCACCATCCATTTCGGCGCCAGCAACTTCATCGGCGTCTACCTGGTTCCGGCGATCATCGCCCAGCACAAGCAGCTTGCGCCGAAGCTAGCCTTCGAGCTCGACATCGCCTCGTCGTCTGAGCTGATCCGCCGGCTCGATGCCAACAGCGTCGAGTTCCTGATCGTCTCCGACCAGATCGAGCTCGATCCGCAGCGCTTCCTGTTCCGCGAGCTTTGTCGCGACGACCTTGTGCTGATCACCGCCCCAAACCACCCCTTTGCGCGGTGCGGCGAGGTCGCGCCGGGGGAGCTCGCCAAGGAGATCTTCCTGATCAAGCCTGAGCCCTCTGCGACGCGGCAGTTCCTGATGGAGCGGATGCGCCGCTGCGGGATCAGGCTCGGCCCGGAAATGCACATCTCCAGCCTGGAGGCGATCAAGCAGGGGGTGATGCATGGCCTCGGCGTCTCGATCGTCTCGCGGATGGCGGTGGCGCAGGAGATCGCCGGCGGCCTGCTCGCGCAGGTGCCGCTCGCGAACGCCACGTTCGAGCGCGGCATCCGGATCGTGCATCACCGCGGCAAGCTGCTCTCGCCTGCGACGGCGCGCTTTCTCGACCTCCTGGTCAGCGAGCCCCTGCCGGCGCGGTTCGCTGGGCTGCGCTGATATCAGTCGGCCACGTCCAGATCGGGCGTGAAGGCGCCGAGGTTGTAAGCTTCGAGGCGGGGCGCCGCGGCATTGCCGTTGGCGAAATCGAAGATGGTCAGTGTGCCCGGGGTCACCGGCAGGATCTGGTGCGGCGCGAGGCCGAGCAGCACATTGCAGGCGGCGCGGACGACGCCACTATGGACGATGGCGAGGAGATCGCCGCCGCCACGTCCGACCCAATCGGCGAGGGCACCGCGAATGCGCGCCGTGAACTGCTGCCAGCTCTCGCCGCCGTCCGGCGTCAGGCGACCGGCGCGCCAGGCGGCGTAGTCGTCGGGCTGGCTGGCGATCAGCTCGGTCTTGGCGCGGCCGGTCCAGGCGCCCATGTCGAGCTCGCGCAGGCGCGGCTCCAGCACGGCATCGTCATAGCCGACGAGCCGTGCCGTGTGTCGCGCGCGGCCGAGATCGGAGGAGACGATCCGGGCCGGAGCGAGCGTGCGCAGGCTCGGCGCGATCGCCTGTGCCTGTGCGACGCCACGCTCCGAGAGTGGCGAGTCGTCATGGCCCTGCAGCCGCTTCTGCGTGTTCCAGAGAGTTTCGCCGTGGCGTAGCAGGATCAGTCTCATCGGATCGGCTCTGTCGTCAGGAAATTGGCAGTCGATGCGGTTCGTCGAGGGCTTCAGAGGCCGTAGCCCAGCAGCCGGAACCAGGTGAACACCGACAGCGAGATCAGGACGGCACCGATGAAGCAGGTCACCAGGCCGTATTTGAGCTGGTCGAGCACCGAGAAATAGCCGGTCGCGAAGTAGATCGTGTTGACCTTCGAGTGCGGCGGCAGGGTGATCGTGTAGGTCAGCGTGAACGATGCGGCGAGGGCGAGCGTCACCGGGTTCATGCCCAGCGTCTTGGCCAGCGCGATGAAGGCCGGGATCATGATCGTCGTGCGAACGGTCTTCGAGGTGAAGATCATGTGGCTGAACATGCTCATGAAGATCACGACGACATAGACCGTAGCCGGCGCCATCGTCTCGAGCCCGAGCCCGTAGACGAGCTTGCCGATGACCCACTGCGCGCCCTTGGTCGATTCGAGGGCGTTACCGGCAGCGTAGGCGCCGGCCGCGAAGATCATCAGGTCCCATTTGATGTTGGCCTCTTTCCAGGTGATCAGGCCGATGCCGGGCATGAGGCAGAGCGTGGCGGCGATGACCGCGGTCATGTAGACCGAGAGGCCGAAGCCGTTGAACCAGGCCTCCTGATAGTCCTCGGTCGCCCAGAGCAGCAGCGTCAGGACGAAGATCACCATCGCCTTCTTCTCAGGCAAGGTCAGCTTGCCGAGGTCGGCGAGCTGCTCCTTGAGCTTGGTCATGCCCTCCGAGAATCCGCTCTCGCCGCGGAAGTCAAAGAGTCTGAGGCCGACGAAGAAGGTCAGCAGCATGGTCAGGATCGCCGAGGGCATCGCGGCGAGGAGCCAGTCCATGTAGCCGATGTCGGTTCCGGCCTGCTCCTTGATGAACTTCACCGCGATCATGTTCGCGGCTGTGCCGGTCATCACGCCGGAGGTGGCGACGGCGTCGGCCTGGACACCGAGCAGCATCATCAGCCGGCCGAAATTGCTCTGGCCGGGAACGGCGCGATAGATCTCCAGCAGGATCACGCAGATCGGCACCATCAGGCTCGCGCGCGCCGTGGTCGAGGGCACGAAGAAGGCGAGCGCGAAATTGATGAAGATCAGCACCAGCAGGGTCCGCTTCGGCGTGCCGCCGAAAGAGGTGATCATCCACAGGGCGAAGCGACGGGCGAGGTTGGATTTGACCATCGCCGCAGTCAGCACGAAGGCCGAAACCATCAGCCAGATCACGTCGAAGCCCAGCGTCTCGAAGGCGACGCGCTCCTTCACCGTCCCGGTCAAGGTCAACGCGATGATCGCCAGCATCGAGGTCAGGTAGATCGGGATCGAGCCTGCGACCCAGAGCGTCAGCGCCGCGCAGAAGATCGCCAGGGCCTTCTGGCCGGAATAGCTGAGGCCGGCCGGTGTCGGCATCAGCAACAGCAGCGCGAAGACAGCAATGGCGAGCGGAATGCCGATCTTCTTCAGAACAGATTCCGACTTTCCGCTGCTGATCTCAGTCCCGCCAGAGAAATTCGGAGAGCCTATGCTCTTCACTGCCTCGCCGCTCATGCGTCCCTCCCCGGACCGTATTTTGCAGGACGATAGCTTCAGTGCATTCAAAACAAAAATTTAATATCTTTATTTAGTTGATAAGGATCCGCTATGAACTCAGAAGCCAGAGGAGCACGACTTGCTCAGCCTGAGCCACGGGTTGCAGCGCTCGGCTAGAATTCCGAGACAACGAAAACGCCCGGGCCGATGACGACCCGGGCGCTGTGTGATGGTGAGGGTCGCTCGAGGGCGAGCTAGGCGCCGGCTCACGCCTGCTCGACATGCTCCTTTGCGACGAAGGCGATGCGGACCATGTTGGTCGCGCCCGGCGTGCCGAAGGGGACGCCGGCGACGACGATCAGCCGGTCGCCCTCGGCGGCAAAACCCTCGCGCACTGCGAATTTGCAGGCGCGGAAGGCCATGTCGTCGACATCGCTGGCGTCCTTGGTCACCACCGAATGGACGCCCCAGACCAGGGTGAGCCGGCGGGCCGTGGCGGCGTTCGGCGTGAGAGCGACCACGGTCGAGTTCGGGCGCTCGCGGGCGATGCGGAAGGCGGTCGAGCCCGAGGAGGTCCAGGCGGCGATCGCCTTGAGGTGCAGTGCATCGGCGATCTCGTGCGCCGCCTTGGCGATCGCGTCGGCGCCGGTCGCCTCCGGCTCGGCCTTCTGCGATTCGAGGATGGAGCGGTAGATCGACTCGCTCTCCACCTCCTCGGCGATGCGGTTCATCATCGCGACCGCCTCGATCGGGTACTGGCCGGCGGCGCTCTCGGCCGAGAGCATGACGGCATCGGCGCCTTCGAACACGGCGGTCGCGACGTCGGAGACCTCGGCGCGGGTTGGGACGGGCGCGGTGATCATGCTCTCGAGCATCTGCGTTGCGACGACGACGGGCTTGCCCATGCGCCGCGCCATGCGGGTCATGCGCTTCTGCGTGCCCGGCACCTTCTCGATCGGCATCTCGACGCCGAGATCGCCGCGCGCCACCATGATCGCGTCCGAGGCCTCGATGATCTCCTGGAGCCGGGCCACGGCCTGAGGCTTCTCGATCTTGGCGAGTGCGAGCGCCCGGCCTCGCACGATCTTGCGGAGGTCCGCCATGTCCTCGGGCCGCTGCACGAAGGAAGCTGCGATCCAGTCGACGCCCACCTCGGCCGCGGCCTCGGCATCGGAGCGGTCCTTGTCCGTCATGGCCGAGACCGGAATCGTGGTGTCGGGCAGGCTGACGCCCTTGCGCGAGGAGAGCCGGCCGCCGACGAGGACCTTGGTCACGGCCTGCTTCGGCGAGGCCTTTTCGACGACGAGGCGGATCTTGCCGTCGTCGAGGATCAGGTGATGGCCGGGCTCCAGCGCCGTGAGGATTTCGGGGTGCGGCAGGTACACGCGCTTGACGGTGCCGGGGGCGGGATCGGCGTCGAGGACGAAGCGGGCGTCCTTTTCCAGCATTACGGCGCCATCACCGCCGAACTGGCCGACGCGCAGCTTCGGCCCCTGCAGGTCGGCCAGGATGCCGACCGGGCGACGGAACTGCTTCTCCAGCCCGCGCAGCATCGCGACCTTGGCCGGCAGATCCTCGCGCTGGGTGTGGCTCATATTGATGCGGAAGACGTCGACGCCGGCCTTGAACAGCGCCGCGCACATCTCCGGAGTGGACGAGGCTGGCCCCAGCGTCGCGATAATCTTAATCCGCCGTTCCCGCCTCATCACGTCATGTCCCCTTCAAAAGCCCCGAACGCCTGCTTCTTGCAGGCCTTGCCGATTCAAACGGTTAGAGCAAGCCAGTTGCTGCACTGCAATCATGGGCGTGGCGCCCCGCCTGCCGTGTCGGTGAGCTGGATCGTCCAGCCCTTCTGTTCGCCGGTGTCGACCTCGAAGAAGCCGGCGCGCTCATAGCCGCGCGCCAGGCAATCTTCGATGCCGCGAATGGTGAATTCCTTGTTGCGCGTGCACATGACGGATTTGCCGGTCCACTCGCCGCCCTTGTCGTAATCGACGGCGTGAACGTAGTAGAAGCGGGCCGCCAGCGTGCCGCGCAGCAGCGTCTCGCAGGCACGCGGCGCCAGGTTCCACCAGCCTTCGGTGACCCAGCCCTGCGCATCGCGATAGCCGAGCGCAACGCCGATACGGCTGCCGGTGGTGTTGCACATGCGCAAATCCGCCAGCGCCGGGGCGGCGCCGGCCAGGAGCAGCCCGGTCGCGAGTGCTGCTGGAAGAAGAAATCCGCTTCGGCTCATGAAGTGTGTCTTGGGTCGATCAGAATCACGCGGCAATCATTGACATTGGTCAGGGTCGGGCCGGTCTGCAACAGGTCGCCGAGCGATGAGAAGAAGCCCGTGGAGTCGTTCTGGCTCAGTGATTGGGCGGGATCGAGGCCAAGAGCGTGGGCGCGCGCCAGCGTGGTCTCGTCGATGATGGCGCCGGCCGGGTCGGTCGCCTCGCCGCCGCCGCCATCGGTGCCGTCGGTGTCGCCCGAGAGCGCGGCGATGCCGGGCTCGCCAGCGAGCGCGATCGCCAGCGCCAAAGCGAATTCCTGGTTCGGCCCACCGCGGCCATTGCCGGCGATGGTGACGGTCAGCTCGCCGCCGGAGATGAGGGCGGCGCGGCGCCCGGCGGCCTTGAGCTCGCGGGCACGGGCCGCCTGGGCGGCCGCGACCTCGCGCGCCTCGCCTTCGAGGTCGGGGCCGAGATCGATCGGCTCGTAGCCGGCCTCGGCCGCGGCCTTCACCGCTGCGGCGATGGCGTCGGCCGGGCGGGCGACAATACGGTATTCGCTGCCGGCAAAGGCGGGGTCGCCGGGCTTGGGCGTCTCGCTGGCATCGTCGGCGAGTAGGGCCTGCGCTGCCGGTGGCAATGCGAGCCCGTAGCGCGCAACGATGGCGCGGGCATCGGCCATGCTGCTCGGATCGGGCACGGTCGGGCCTGAGGCGATTGCGGCGGGATCGTCATGCGGCACGTCGGAGACCGCGAGGGTGAGCAGTCTCGCCGGCGCGGCGGCGAGCGCCAGCCGGCCACCCTTGATGCGCGAAAGCCGCTTGCGGACGATGTTCATCTCGCCGATCGGCGCGCCCGACCTCAGCAGCGCCTTGTTGACCTCCTGCTTCTCGGCCAGCGCCAGCGCGCCGGCCGGCGCGACCCAATTGGCCGAGCCGCCACCGGAGAGCAGCACCAGGACGAGGTCGTCGGCGGTAGCGGAGGCGGCGAGTTCGAGAGCGCGCGTCGCGCTGGCTATGCTGCCCTCGTCGGGCACTGGGTGGCCGGCGGCCAGCATCGGGATGTGGCGGGTCTGCGCCTCGTAGCCGTGGCGGGCGACGGCATGGCCGATGAGGCGTTCGGGCGCCAGCTTCAGCGTGTCGAGATAATGGGCTTCCGCCAGCAAGGTCATGCTGCCGGCCGCCTTGCCGGCGGCTAGCAGGATCAGGCGGCCGTTCGCTGGAGGAGGGGGCAGATGCGTGGCGAGCCAACTCCGGGGATGGGCGCGAGCGACGGCTGCGTCAAAAATCCGGCGGGCGGTCCGGTGCCGTTCCGCGATTGCGTCCTGCCGCTGCTCCAAGCGTCTTCCCCGTGCGAATCTGCTGCTGGCACTCGACTTTCGTCTTAGCCGCTTATCGGCCTCTTACTAGAGCATGTCCGATGAAAGTGGATACCGTATTTGCGATCAGGATATGTTCCAGGATGTCGGAGTTGGCGCGAATTTTGTTCGCGCCAACGTTCCGGATTAGGCGAAAGCGCGTTATGTCGCGCCGAGGTGGGCGCCGCCCGCGATGCGATGATGTAGTCCGAGGTCATGATGCGTGCGGACGAGGGCTTGCAGGGCGGTGCTCCGGTTCGGCAGCCCGGCGATGTCGAGATCGTCCCCGGCGATCCGGCGACGGGCATCGTGCTGCTCTGCGATCATGCAACGAACGCGATCCCGCCCGAGCTGAACCTGCTCGGCCTGCCGCCGCAGCAGCTCGAGCGCCACATCGCCTACGATATCGGCGCGGCCGAGATGACGCGGGCGATGGCGCATGCGCTCGGCGCTCCCGCCGTGCTCAGCAATTTCTCGCGCCTGCTGATCGATCCCAATCGCGGCCGCGACGACCCGACCCTGGTGATGCGGATCTCGGACGGCGCGATCGTGCCGGGCAATGCCCGCATCGACGAGGCCGGGATCGCCGAGCGGATCGCGCGCTATTACGCGCCCTATGACGCGGCGATCGAGACCGCGATCGAGACGGCGCTCGCCGCCGGTCACCCGCCAGCGGTCGTCTCGCTGCATTCCTTCACGCCGTTCTGGAAGGGCGTGCCGCGGCCCTGGCATGCCGGCGTGCTCTGGGACAGGGAGGGGCGGCTCGCGCAGGCGCTGATCGCGGCGCTGCAGGCGGAGGGCGACCTGATCGTCGGCGACAACGAACCCTATAATGGTGGGCTGCCGGGCGACACGATCGACCGCCACGCCACGCGACGCGGCCTGCTCGATGCGCTGATCGAGATCAGGCAGGACCTGATCGGCGAGCCGCATGCGGCCCGCGCCTGGGGCCTGAGGCTGGCGCGCCTGCTGCCGGGAGCGCTGGCTGTGGCACGAGAGATGTGAACTCCGGGCCGTTCTTGCTTGACCTTCGCGCCCATCCTTGCGAACCCCTGCGGCCGAATTCCGAGAAAGGGTTTTGAGAATGGACGATCCGGTTCAGGGCGATCAGCTCAAGAGCATCGTGCAGCGCATCGAGCGGCTCGAGGAAGAGAAGAAGACGATCTCCGACGATATCAAGGAGGTCTATTCCGAGGCCAAGGCCAATGGCTATGACGTCAAGGTGCTGCGCAAGGTGATCGCGCTGCGCAAGCGCGACCTCAACGAGCGCCAGGAGGAAGAGGCGATCCTCGAGCTCTATCTCCAGGCAGTCGGCGAGAGCGCCTGAGGCCGGCGCGCAGGAACCCATGACCTGCGCATCGTTCCGATACGCCGAGACAGACCGACCCCTTATCTCGCTATGGGAGTCCTCAGAACCCAGTCGCCTCGCGGCTGGGTTCTCGCGTTCAGGCGACGCCTAGAGCGGTTCGTCCGACACGATCTGCATGATCTTGCGGGTTTTCGCGTCGACCAATGCGATGATCTTGCCGTCGAAGATCAGCATGCCGTAGGCGCGCGGATAGCTCTCACCATCGACGCCGATGATGTGCATCGATCTGGGGATGTAGTCGCCGATCGATGGCTTGGCGCTCGGCGATGTGACGAGACCCGCGGCGCGGGCTGGCGCCGGAAGGATCGCCATCGTGGAGATCGTCAGCCCCAGCACGAGAATCGACAAAGCGGTCGACATGATCAGGGCAGCGTTTGCAGATGCGGACATGGTTCCCTCGCCTGCGTCTGATGAAGCCGGGCTCGGGAGAGGATGACGCGGAGCGCGTGCCGCCAGCAATCAGCTATGCGGGTAGATGACTAGCGCCGACGTATAGGGTCCCTACGATAGTGAATTGCCTTTCTAGGTCTCGCACTAGCCGCAAGAGCTATGGAGCATGCTGCGCTGGATCTTACGATCGTCTGGGCAACTCTTCCGCGCGCCAGCCCGCGGCGATCTCCCGCAGGGCCGTGATGAAGATCTGGGCCGAGAGCGACAGCACCGCATCGGCGCGCGTGGTCAATCCGACGGGCCCGAGCGTGTCCTCGGTATAGGCCGGCAGCAGGGCCAGCAGGCCTCTGGCGACATCCTCGGCGACCACGCCTTCGGAAATGAACCAGATCGCATCGGTCTGCAGCAGGTAGCCGCGGGTGAAGGCGTCGGAGACGGTCTCGATCACGCCGGCGCGGGGCTGGATCGAGTTGGCGATCATGTAGCGCTCGACCGTCGAGCTGATGACCGAGCCCGGCGGCGGCATCAGCAGTTGATATTGGGCGATCCCAACCGGGACGAAGCCACCCATGTGCAGCAGGGGATGCTCCGGCCTGACCACCAGCGCGATCCGCTCGGAATAGAGGTGCTCGAAGTTGAAGCCCGTCATCGTCTCCGGCGCGGCCATGCGCCCGATGACGAGATCGACGTCGCCGAGCCGGAGCTGCGCCATCAGCACATCGTTAGCTCCGGTCACGACCCGCGGCCTCAGGCGCTCATAGCGTCGGGTCACCTGGGCGATGGCGGCAGGCAGGATGCGGGCCGACGCCGTCGGCAGCGCGCCGACCGTGAAGGCGTGCTCCGGCGACATCTCGTCGCCGCCGACCATCCGCACGCCCTGCTTTAGCGCCGTGACGCTGGCGCTGGCATAGCGCAGGAAGATCTCGCCTGCGCCGGTGAGCAGCATGGTCCGGCGGTTCGGCTCGAACAGGGCGACGCCGAGAAGCTCTTCGAGCTCCTGCACGGTCTTGGAGATTGCGGGTTGGCTGATATTGAGCACCGAAGCCGCCTTGACCACGCTCTTCAGCCGCGCGACCTCGATGAAGCAGCGCAGATGGCGAAACTTGATGCGCCGATCCATCGACGACAGGCGCTGTTCGACCACGTCTCGATAACCCCTCGGTTATTATCTCAGGCGTTGATTTCATTTAACATAAGAGTTTGGCTGCTGCATATTCCTGGCACAAGCAGGCGGCGGTACCACCCGCACTGGCGGCCTGACCGAAAGACAATTGCCTTCGTCGCATCAGGCGGCGCATGGCAATCGAGGAAACAACAAGGGTCTCCCGCATGAGCGAAGCCTTCATCTGCGCCTATCTCCGCACCCCGATCGGCCGTTTCGGCGGTTCTCTGTCCTCCGTGCGGGCGGATGATCTCGGCGCCGTGCCACTGAAGGCGCTGGCCGAGCGCCATCCGGGGGTCGATTTCGGTGCCGTCGACGATGTCATCTTCGGTTGCGCCAATCAGGCGGGCGAGGACAACCGCAACGTCGCACGCATGTCGCTGCTGCTCGCCGGCCTGCCGAAGGAAGTGCCGGGCACCACGATGAACCGGCTCTGCGGCTCCGGCATGGATGCGGTGATCGCCGCCGCCCGCGCGATCAAGGCGGGCGAGGCCGAATTGATGATCGCCGGCGGCGTCGAGAGCATGTCGCGCGCGCCCTTCGTCCTGCCCAAGGCCGACAGCGCCTTTTCGCGCCATGCCGAAATCCATGACACCACCATCGGCTGGCGCTTCATCAATCCGCTGATGAAGGCGCAATACGGCGTCGATTCCATGCCGGAGACCGGCGAGAATGTTGCGGCCGACTGCAAGATCAGCCGTACCGACCAGGACGCCTTCGCCGTACGGTCGCAGCAGAAGGCGGTGGCGGCCCAGCAGAATGGCCGGCTCGGCAAGGAGATCGTTCCGGTCGTGATCGCTCAGCGCAAGGGCGACCCGATCCGCGTCGAGAGCGACGAGCATCCGCGCGGCGACACCACGTTGGAGAAGCTCGCCAAATTGCCGACGCCGTTCCGCAAGGAAGGCGGCACCGTCACTGCCGGCAATGCCTCGGGCGTCAATGACGGCGCCGCGGCGCTGATCGTCGCCTCCGAGAAGGCGGCAGCGAAATATGGGCTGACCCCGCTGGCGCGTGTCCTCGGCGGGGCTACCGGCGGCGTCGCGCCGCGCGTCATGGGCCTCGGTCCGATCCCCGCCACCAGGAAGCTCTGCGAGCGGCTCGGCATCAAGCCCGGGGATTTCGACGTGGTCGAGCTGAACGAAGCCTTCGCCAGCCAGGGCATCGCCGTGCTGCGCGAGCTTGGCATCGCCGAGGATGGCGCCCATGTGAACCCCAATGGCGGCGCGATCGCGCTTGGCCATCCGCTCGGCATGTCCGGCGCCCGCATCGCCGGCACCGCCGCACTGGAGCTGTCGCTCACCGGCAAGCACCGTGCGCTCGCCACCATGTGCATCGGCGTCGGCCAGGGCATCGCCATCGGGCTCGAACGCGTCTGAGCGAAACCTGCGACAGCGCAATTCAACGGTAACGGGAGAGGAAACGGATGACGCGCAAGGTCTATGACGGCCCGGCGGAGGCCCTGGAGGGGCTGCTGTTCGATGGGATGACGATCATGTCGGGCGGCTTCGGCCTGTCGGGCAATCCCGAGAGCCTGATCCCCGAGATCCGCCGCTCGGGGGTGAAGAACCTCACCGTGATCTCGAACAATGCCGGCGCCGACGGCTTCGGCCTGTGGATGCTGCTGGAGACGCGGCAGATCAAGAAGATGATCGCGTCCTATGTCGGCGAGAACAAGCTGTTCGAGCAGCAATACCTCTCCGGCGAGCTCGAACTCGAACTCAACCCGCAGGGCACGCTGGCCGAGCGCATCCGCGCCGGCGGCGCCGGCATCCCGGCCTTCTACACCAAGACCGGTGTCGGCACCGTTGTCGCCGAAGGCAAGCCGGTCGAGGAGTTCGAGGGCCAGCTCTATGTCCGCGAGACCTGGCTGCGGGCCGATGTCGCGATCGTCAAGGCCTGGAAGGCCGACACGGCCGGCAACCTCGTCTACCGGCGCACGGCGCGCAACTTCAACCCGAACATGGCGACCGCCGGCAAGGTGACCGTCGCCGAGGTCGAGGAGATCGTGCCGGTCGGTTCGCTCGATCCGGAGGCGATCCACACCCCCGGCATCTATGTCGACCGCGTCATCAAGAGCACGATCAACGAGAAGAAGATCGAGAAGCTGACCGAGCGCAAGAGGGAGACCGCCTGATGGCCTGGACCCGTGAACAAGTGGCTGCCCGCGCCGCCAAGGAATTGAAGGACGGCTTCTACGTCAATCTCGGCATCGGCATCCCGACGCTGGTGGCGAACTACATCCCCGATGGCGTCGACGTGACGCTCCAGTCGGAGAACGGCCTGCTCGGCATTGGCCCTTTTCCATATGAGGGCGAGGCCGACCCCGACCTGATCAATGCCGGCAAGCAGACGATCACGACCCTGCCGAGCTCCAGCTTCTTCTCCTCGGCCGACAGCTTCGCGATGATCCGCGGCGGCCATATCGACCTGACCATTCTCGGGGCCATGGAAGTGGCCGCCAATGGCGACATCGCCAACTGGACCATTCCCGGCAAGATGGTGAAGGGCATGGGTGGCGCGATGGATCTCGTCGCCGGCGTCAAGAAGGTCATCGTGGTGATGGACCATGCCAACAAGGCGGGCGAGTCCAAGGTGCTGGAGCGCTGCTCGCTGCCGCTGACCGGGCAAGGCGTGGTCGACCTAATCATCACCGATCTCTGCGTGATGGCGTGCGACAAGGAAAAGGGTGGTGGGCTCACCCTGATCGAGCTGGCGCCGGACGTCACGCTCGACGAGGTCAAGGCCAAGACGGCTGCGCCCTTCACGGTCGCGCCCGGTCTCGCGCAGGCCGCCTGAACGGCGCCTTCGCGCAAAAAAAGAGCCCGCCCGGTGACATCGCCGGGCGGGTTTTTCTGTTTCTGCCGGGGAGCTCCCAACCCGTCAGTCAGCGAGCAGAACACCGCGCAGTCCGGCGAGGCCGGGCTGCACGGCGTGCGCGCTCAGGCGATCTTGGGCAGCAGTTCGTCGAGGCTCTTCTTGGCGTCGCCGTAGAACATCCGCGTGTTCTCCTTGTAGAAGAGCGGGTTCTCGATGCCGGAATAGCCGGTGCCCTGGCCGCGCTTGGAGACGAAGACCTGCTTCGCCTTCCAGACCTCGAGCACCGGCATGCCGGCGATCGGCGAGTTGGGATCCTCCTGCGCCGCTGGATTGACGATGTCGTTCGAGCCGATGACGATCGCGACGTCCGTCGAGGGGAAGTCCTCGTTGATCTCGTCCATCTCCATGACGATGTCGTAGGGCACCTTCGCCTCGGCGAGCAGCACGTTCATATGGCCCGGCAGGCGGCCGGCGACCGGGTGGATGGCGAAGCGGACTTCCTTGCCGGCGGCGCGCAGCTTGCGAGTGAGCTCCGACACCGATTGCTGCGCCTGCGCCACCGCCATGCCATAGCCCGGCACGATGATGACGCTGTCGGCGTCGTTCAGCGCGGTGGCGACACCGTCGACATCGATCGCGATCTGCTCGCCCTCGATCGCCTGGGCCGGCCCGGTGGTGTTGCCGAAGCCGCCGAGGATGACCGAGATGAAGGAGCGGTTCATCGCCTTGCACATGATGTAGGACAGGATCGCACCCGACGAGCCGACCAGCGCGCCGACGACGATCAGGAGATCGTTGCCGAGCGTGAAGCCGATCGCCGCCGCGGCCCAGCCGGAATAGCTGTTCAGCATCGAGACCACGACCGGCATGTCGGCGCCGCCGATGCCCATGATCAGGTGGTAGCCGATGAAGAAGGCGAGCAGCGTCATCAGGAAGAGAGCCCAGAAGCCCGCTCCCTGTACGTAGAGGATCAGCAGCAGCAGCGAGAGCGCCGCGGCGCCGGCGTTCAGCATATGGCCGCCGGGCAGCTTCTTGGCCTTGCCGTCGACCTTTCCGGCGAGCTTGCCGAAGGCGATGATCGAGCCGGTGAAGGTGACCGCACCGATGAAGACGCCGAGGAAGACCTCGACCTTCAGGATCGAGATCTCGACCCCGGTCTTGTGCGCCAGCACGCCGGCAAAGCCCGTCAACGCCTCGCGGGCGGCCGGAGCCAGCTTCATCACCGCGGCGAGCTCGATATGGGCATTGAAGCCGATCAGGACCGCGGCGAGGCCGACGAAGGAGTGCAGCGCCGCGACAAGCTGCGGCATTTCCGTCATCTGCACCTTCATCGCCACCTGCCAGCCGATCGCTGCGGCGATGGCGAACATGACGATGACGAGCCAGAGCTTGCCGCTGCCGGGGCCGAAGACCGTGGCGATGACGGCGAGCGCCATGCCGACGATGCCGTACCAGACGGCGCGCTTGGCGCTTTCCTGGTTCGAGAGGCCGCCGAGGGAGAGGATGAACAGGATGGCGGCGGAGATGTAAGCCGCAGAAACGATACCGATGCTCACTGCGGCCCCCTCAGGACTTCTGGAACATG
>JAESGM010000571.1_pt1 | contig 23356 bp, 20 predicted proteins | sample 9269721 | NCBI WGS metagenome assembly JAESGM01 (sample SAMN15720920, study PRJNA650825) | algae metagenome | isolation source: Komarekiella atlantica HA4396-MV6 and co-occurring heterotrophs from... | place: USA: Theobald House, Kauai, HI | collected 2009-07-29 | reverse complement strand
CACAGGACGCCGATTCGGCCAAGTACAACCGGGAGCTGTCCAACGGATATTTTTACATGGCGATCCTGAACCTGAAAAAGTACAAGGACCTGGCCAAGGCGCACGAATATGCCACTAAAATGCTGGCCATCGATCCCAATGACAAAAGGGCCAGACAGGTGCTTTCCTTCAAACAGAAAGATCTGGAGCCCGCAAAGGTGACACAGGCAGGTGCTGCGAAACGATAGCACTGCAACAACTTGTACGCCGGTTGCCTGTCAGATTCCTAATTCCATTACCATATTCTTCGGTCTGTGCACCTGTGGTGCACAGACCGAAGAATACAATTATTTAGAAAGAGTCCTATCCTCTACCTGTGAAGAGGATAGGACTCTTGAGCGTGAACCAGACAGCCAAACCAAACCCTTAACATAGGCCCGATGAACCATAACGACTACCACGGACAACTTTACGAAGCATTTGTCGAGTGGGTTCTCAAAAAGAATACCCTCGCCCATTCCCATGACAAAGACCTGCAACCTGCCCATGCCAACCAGATGGACAACCTGATCGCCGCAGAATACAAAGGTGAAAATCCGGAAGTGATCACACAACTGGGGCAGGTTGTGAAAGACAAAATCCAGGATGCGCTGCTGCTGCTGTATCAGTCCGAAGAATACGAATGGAAAAAGCAGGTCATACTCAACCTGATCGATGAAACAAGGCAAGCGAGTTCGTCGTTGCAATACATTCAAATCCTGAACCAAACGATTGATTTTGTTCATTCGGACCGGGTCGATTAGTTCGCCAGGCAGCTCCAATCAACAGCCTGTCCGGATCCATTTGGGAGATAGGTAATCCTCGGGTGGCGCGGTCGGTTTGGGCAGGAACGACGTTTCCTACAAGTATAGCGCAAAATCAGTCCGACTGAGACAAGTGTACGAAAAACGAAAGTTCTGTTTCTGTTGCTACCATTTTATAAATTCGACCCGACGGTTCATGGCTTTTCCTTCGGAAGTGGCATTGGATCCAAGTGGCTGGGTTTCACCTTTGCCATCGACCCGCATCCGGTCTGTAGAAATACCAAAGTCGCGGGAGAGAACCTCACGTACCGCATCGGCTCGTTTTCGGGACAAAGACAGGTTTGCAGCCGCCTCACCATCCGCATCGGTATGGCCGATAATTTTCACTTTCAGTGTCGGATTTTCTGCCAGCACGGTGCCGATTTCTTTTAAAACTCCGTACGAAGCGGGTTGAATTTGATCAGAATTGACATCAAAAAGGATTCCGCTCGTACTAAACCGACCTTCCGTCAGGAGCTTGTTCCGGGTGTCGGGTTCACCCACCGCCAACCGGAGATTCGAAATCAGATACCGGTCTTGTTCATTGCTAAAACTGCCCACCTCAAACATGATGGCATTGTAACCACTTACAGGTCCGGACAACGCCCTTGGCACATCCATTACTTTGTCTTCATTGAGGTAAACGCGCAGTCGCTGCTTTTGTCGCCAAAGGGATACATGAACTTTGGTAAGATTATGATGCGCCACAAACTGACTGGTATTCAAACTATTCCCAATAAATTCTTTTCCGGCTTCATAGCACTTGACCGTTACTTTACCCGAACGTTTGTCAGCATCGGTAGGGTCCAGTCCGATGCGTACCCCGGAACGACCGGCAAAGGGAAGGTGATAAAACTGCTCCTTGCTGTCTTTGCGATTTTTTAGGCCTACCAGCAGGATATCCAATGAGGTGGAATAAAAGCTAAACCCGGGATTGCAGAGCAGGTCAAACTCCAGGGTAAAGTTGTCGGGAAGGTGCGTAATAAAATCAGGCAGCACACGCGTCTTTCTGGAAAGCTGTAGCCATTTGCCCGTTTCACCCTCCAGTGTAACAACCTCTGCCGATCCATTGGTATTCCATTTAGCCGGGAAATCTCCTATGGCATCCTGCGTAAAATCTTCAAAGGCAATGATCTTCTCTCCGGCCACAAAATCAAATTTCCCGTAAGCGGCAAAGGTTTTGGAACCTGCCTGAGGAGCCTGCACATCAGTCTTTGTAGTTTTCTCCTGTGTCGCATCAGGCAGGGCCGGGGCTGAATCTTTACCGTCCGACTTCGTTTCCGCCGGGCGATCCTCTTTCTTCCTGAAGATATTCCCTACCCCCTCTTCCACCTTATCCAGGCCACGGTCTATGCTGCGATCAATGCGATTATTGGCGCGGTTTTCTACTTTGCGTTCTACCGTTTTTTTCGGACTCCGTACCTTTACCTGAGCCGCCAATGAAGAAACAGCCCAGAAATACAGGGCACACATAAAGAATGGATACTTTTTCATAGGAAGTTTGTGGTTAATGACAGTTTTCCTGAAGGTATGTTCGGTTACATTTTTTTCCGGTAGGCCATTCGGTAAGCAGACGGTTGGTTGCAGCCTGTCATGCAAGCAGCAAGGCATCACTCATTCGCGAAACAGCAAGGGGTATTTCTGCCGGAAATAGGCTTCGACCCGCTCTTTCTCCTGCTGGTATTCTTGCAGACAAGCTTTCTTTTCCGGCGAGTTGCTGCGATAGGTACGGCAGTTTTCCTGCATACGCTTCAGACGCAATTCAGCCTCCCGTCTTTCGGCGATGACCGATTGCACCTCATACGTTTCGTCGATTCGGTTTTCCGTAAGCACACTTGTGTAGGCAGTACCATCCAGGCTCTTGTGGGTTACGAGTCGGGACAAGGTTTTGAGTGTCACCGTAAACCGGTCCCCCGGACTGGTTTGACTTTCGGCCGTCAGCTGTCCTACCAGCATGTTCTGCCGCTGGTGGTAGTTTTTGAGTAAACCTACCAGAGAATTCCAGTAAGGTGCCTGTGAGACAATATCTGTTGGTCCCATCCAGAGCTTTACCAGAAACCGGTCGGGTGTAGTCGCTTCGTAGTAGCTGCACTGTACGCCGGCAAACATGCGATTTTCCTGGATGGAGTGCCACAACGTTTCGCGTTCGGCATTCAGAAACTGCATTACCGAAAGGTATTTGTCCAGAAAGGCTATATCCATCGACGGATGGGCCTGGTGTGAGAATACGACCTTTCCGGTATTGCGCAACTGACCATACACCGCAGGTTTCTGGTTAGCCAGCCATACGGCAAAGTGCGGGGCAAAATCCCGGCTGCCACTGTGGTGCAGGGTGTTGATCAGCTGGCCAAGCGCCTCAGTGTCCATCCCGACCGATCCGTCGGCACTGTTGACATACACCGTCAGGGGAATGCTGAATCCCCGGGTATCCACCACAAGCCGAACCTGGTAATCAAATTGAAACCGGGTTTTTACCGAGTTAACCGGATTGGCCACCATGTCGCTCTGGGCCGAGAACAGATCCTGGGCCAGGCTTGTCTCCCCCACTGCCCAGCAGCCTATACAGACCAGCCACATACAGATATTTTTCATTTTCATAGGATATCGTTTACAAGGCAAAAAGAGACCTGGGACAACAAACAGTCAATGGGTGATCTGTTTCCTTTTGTCTGACGATCTACAAGCCGGCAGTGTATTTACAATTGCCGAAGGGCCGTTTCGATCAATTGGACAGATACGTCTTTTTTGTCTGGAAAATCGGTTTTGCGCATGTCTATATATAATTGTACGTCCGAAAAGAAAACAGTCAGGCGGCTCGATTGTGGGTTCCAGAAAGCCCCGGTCACTCCTGCCACTGCAACCCTGGCCGGTTGCAGGGAAGTACTTTCCCTGAACAGTTGCAGAGACCGGGCAACCTCTCCAGGTTTACCAATGGTTGAAAACACGTAGGCAAACCTGGCTTCGCAGGTAAAATGATTCCAGTTGTAGCTACAGTAGTGCCCGGTAGTACCGTCGTAACCGGAGGTTTTGTTTACCTTACCGGCAACACCCAGCAATTGCCCTACCTGATCTTCCGTCAGAAAAGAACAGATCTGAGACTTCAATTTCTTTTTCAGGGTTTCTGTATCCGTACTTGCCAGAACCTTGGATAAATGTACCGACCAGCTATCAGCAGTCCTGGCATGTGTACATGTGCCAGTCACCCGGGCCATGGACGACAGAAAGAACAGGCCCATGGCCGTGATCAGAATGCGGATCATATCAGAAGCAGTTAAAAGACTGCTGTAAAACTGCGCAAAAGTCAAAAATGAGGGATGCCTTGATGTTTCAGAATCATATCTGTACGTTCCATAGCGGCATTAGCTGGCGATCAGGCAGACAAAAAGACATATTTTTTATGGGTGCTGCTTTTGGGAAGGCGAATAGCCAAACTGCTGTTTGAAGGCACGGGAATAATGACTGGGAGACTTGAACCCTGTCCGATAGGCGGCTTCCGCTACAGTTATGCCCTCGGTTTCCAGAAGAATCCGGGAGCGGTTCAAACGGTAAAGACGGATGTAATCGGCAATGGCACTGCCGGTCAGTGCGGTTATTTTCCGGTGTAGCTGGGTGCGGCTCATCCCGAGCTGCCGACACAGGTCTATTACCTGAAACATGTCATTATCCAGCTCTCTCTCCAGTACCGCGTCCAGCTTTGCCAGAAAGCCAGCCTCACGAACGGGCAAGCGGGCACGCTGGCCCAGCCGCTGGCCATGCTGTTGCAAAAGCTGGCGTACAGCAATCAGATTCCGGATCTGTAACAAGAGTTCGTCCCGATGAAAGGGTTTGGTCAGGTAGACATCGGCGCCTTCAGACAGGCCATCAAGCCGATCCCGGTCCGTCGCCTTTGCCGTCAGCAGGATGACGGGAATATGGCTGGTGCGTTCATCGGTTTTCAAAAGCTGACAAACGGCCAGCCCGTTCATCTCAGGCATCATCACATCACAGATGACCATGTCAGGTATTTCTTCACGGGCAGCCTCTACGCCCGCTTTGCCGTTGGTCACCCAATGTACCTGATAGGCCGGGGTAAGGCTCATTTCCAGGTACCGGGCCACATCCTCATTGTCTTCCACGATCAGAACCATCGGAGTGCCCGTATCAGAAACCAGCGGCGCTGTCGGATACGGATCAATCGTTTGCAGCTCTTGTGTATAATCTTTGGCTCCATCCCTGCCGGTATCGGCTGCCATCGGCACGGGTGCGGTCTGGCGGATGGGCAAGCAGACTTCAAAGAGACTGCCCTGTCCAGGTTGGCTGCTGACGTGTATGTTTCCGCCCAGGATCTGTACCAATTCGCTTACCAGTGCCAATCCGATACCTGATCCCGGCCCGTTGAGCTGTGCCTCACTTTGATAAAACCAGTCAAACACATAGGGAACATGCTCGGGAGCAATTCCTTTTCCGCTATCCTGCACCCGAAGTTGCAGTTGATCCTGGGCAGGGTCTGCATGCACATGCACACGCACCCAACCGTTTTCTGTAAATTTAAGGGCATTGCTAAGCAAATTACCCAGGATCCGCTCCAGCCAGTCCGGATCATAGTCCATGTACAGGTTGCTGAGCTGACTTTGAAAGCTCAGTTGCACGGAACGGAGCCTAGCGTAGGGCTGAAACGATTCGGTCAATTGCTGCAAAAACAGAAGCACATCCTCCTGGCGATAGTTAGGCACGCTGTACCCTTCGTGCACTTTGGCTAAATCAAGCATCTGATTGATCAGGTGAAGCAATTTACGGCTGTTTTTCAAGATCAGGTGCTTTTCCTCAGGCGCGGATTCCAATCGGTGGGCCATACCCAAGATCACCGTAAGGGGTGTTCGGAATTCATGGGTAATGCGGGTATAGACATTGTCTTTCAGTTGCTCCCGTTCCCGCGCCTTTTCCAGCTGAATGTTTGCCTGCATACTGGCAACAGCAGCCTGCTTGTTGCGGTAACTGATGGCTAACGAAAACAACAACAGCTCACCAATAATGCCCAGTTGCAGAAATGTATTGGGGTTGTTGCCAAACAAAGGCCAGGCGGCCCATGACACTATATTCAGTGCGGTCAGCATGGTGCACACAATGCCGACAACCATGATCAGAATACCCGACAAGATATACATTCCTTCTACCCGGTAGATTTTCCAGATCTGGGCCAGCGAATAAATTGCCATCGCTGTAGGAGGAATCCGTGCAAATACCATTACAGAGGAGAGCACCTGAGCTGGCAAACCGCTCCATTTCCAGGCGATATCCAAACCCATGCATGCCCAACAATAGATAAGCAAGTAGCCCAGCAGACGATTCAACAGGGGCAACTGCCGGGACAAGTCAAAAAACAACCTGAAAAAACGAACATAGCAGATGATCGTCAGCAGTTGCAGGGGGGTGTCCGTCCAGTAAAAATAATCGGACAAAATTGACGGTGAGCCTGGCACAGGGTAAAACCGGAGCTGCTCGGCCAGAAAATAAACAAAATACAAACCGACATACCCGCCGTAGTATAAATACTCCCGTTGACGGTTATGAAAGTAAAGCGTCAGGGCGTACGCAAAAAAGGCCAATAAAATACCATCCAGCAAACCGATCCACCAAAACGGCAGTATTTCTGAGGACTCTGTATTCATTGTCATTCCTGGTTAGTGTACAATCACCAACTCAAAATCCTCACGAAAGTTAACAGATTTCTCCGTATTCTCTGACGCCAATGATGGTCTTACATTAGTTTCCAACCTGATTTCTCACCTTTAGCAGCACATGTCCCACTTCCAAAGGGTCAATTTTTGATTAGACTGTGCGGGAACTGCGCCTTTGGAACCACGGCCGAACAAGTTACATGTACGTAATTGGTCGTGTGCATGGCCATTCAAACAGGTTACCCACAAAAGCCGTTTCATGTCTGGATCACCTTTTTCTGGTAGTTGCAAAATCACCTTTTACGGTGATTTGCTGCATAGCAGCTACAGATACCTTTGCTACTCAGTACAGGCACTTAAAACTTCAGCGTCACATGAAAGCTCTTTTAATACCCTTTTTGTTAATTTTCATCGGTTGGTACACCGCAAAAGCCCAGGTGCGGGTACAGGACCCAAAAAAAACCGTGGAACGCAGCGTTGAAAACCGCGCCAATACCCGCATTGACCAGGGTGTAGACCGCGGATTAGACAAAGTAGAGGAAGGCATCGGGAATATTTTCAAGAAAAAAGAAAAAAAGAAGAAGACAGACAATACGGATTCTGAGACTGACAACACCAAAAATACCGAAGAAGAAACCGAAACCAAACCCCAGTCAACTGACAAGGCTGGTGTAAAGACTGGCAAGCCGGTCACAACAGGTTCGGCATCGCCGAGTTTCAAAACGTACTCCAAGTTTGATTTTGTATCAGGCGAAAAAGTGATTGCTTTCGATGATTTTTCTACAACAAGCATCGGGGATTTTCCATTGGACTGGAATACTAACTCTACTGCTGAACTCGTAACCGTAGAAGGCAACCCGAATAAGTGGCTTTACCTATCCAAAGACGGCTTTTTTCAGCCTGAATATGTGAAAGCTATGCCCGAAAATTTTACCCTGGAGTTTGAGGTTTTTACAAGATACAATTCTAATAATCTTTTAAATTATGCTTTTTACATAACTGCTGTAACAGGCAATGTAAAGCAAGATTTATCCAATAAATACATACAGAATGGCATTTATTTCGATTGGCGACCTTGTACAGGTAATGGTGGATATATTGTCTATGAAAACAGTGAAAAAATTAGTGAAAACGAAGGTTTGAACATTGCACAATTGGCCTCTAGTGACTGTGAAAAACCTGTAATCGCAAAAATTTCTATTTGGCGACAAAAAAATCGCTTGCGTGTATATATAAACGAAAATAAGATATTAGACCTTCCACAAGCGTTTGATGCCAAACTCAAATACAATGTCTTTAAATTTGCTAGTTTTTATATGAACTATGCAACGGCAGATAACCAGGATGAGTTTATGGTTTCCAATGTCCGCTATGCTGTAGGCTCGCCCGATGTGCGCAGCAAACTTATCACCAACGGTAAGCTCGTAACCAGAGGCATCACCTTTGACGTGGGTTCGGATAAGATAAAAGCTGAAAGTTTCGGTATACTCAAGGAAATCGCCCAGGTTCTCAATGAAAATGCAGATGTAACAGTAAAAATTATTGGTCATACTGACTCCGATGGCAACGCCACCAGCAACTTGGAACTCTCTAAGAAACGAGCTTTAGCTGTCAAAAATGCCCTGACTACTGATTTTAAAGTGAATGCTTCACGCATGCAAACCGATGGCAAAGGAGCCACCGAGCCCTCCGAACCCAATACAACACCACAAGGCAAAGCCAACAACCGCCGCGTGGAATTTATTAAATTATAAGTATCGGGACACAAGCAAAAATCTACTGGATAGTATGCAGATGTGAGAAAACAGATAGACAAGTCACGGACCGCTGAACTATTACAATACCCTTATCCCCTACTTATTTCTGTACTACTTAAAACGACAAATACTTATGAAAAAAAATACAGTACCGATTCTTTTCCTATTCCTGAGCCTGTGGGCTTGCACCCAAACGGAACAGGAACAGGCAGGCATCAGTAAAGAAGATGCGGACAAAGTGGAACAACTCGTGGGCAATACCGGTGGCGAGGGGTGTTTCGTCCCGTATCAGGCGAAAGTGTGTGAGGTGGTTCCGGTTGAAACCGTTGCCCGAATTCTAGGTGTGGATGCCAAAGATGTCAAAGCGGAAGACCAGATGAAAAGCCTGCACGAAATGGGCCGCAACAAGGACAAACCCTACAAAGGCTCGCCCTTTGCCAGTTGTTCGTATACCTGGAAAGACCCAAGCGGCAAGACAATCAAGAAATACGTAAAGCAATTGAACATGACCCTGGAAACTCCCAAGACCTATAACATCAGTATTGGAGGTTTTGCTCCTGTACAAGACCTTGCCGCTTTCAAAGCCGAATACCGCCCGCTCACCCAACAGGAGTTGGATGAGATAAGCAACGAAGCAGGCAAGCAAATGGACAAGCGGGTAGCGGACGGCAAAAACACCGAGCCGCAGGCAGATATGGCAAAAGACATGGCGAAGGCATTTATGAAGGGCCGCGACCTTGCCTACGTGGAGGGCGTCGGCGAGCTTGCCGCCAGAGTATATACCAAACTAACTGCCGATAGCGCCGAGTTGGTAGTGTACCAGCATAAAAACCGTTTTACGGTTACAGTGGATATGGACACCAACACCAGGGAACAAAATCTGGAAGTGGCGAAAAAAATTGCGCTGGAAGTGCTGAAGATATGCCCGTAACGCATCTGTTCCGGACCTGTTCCAATGCATTTTCCCGATGCCTGGAGCGACCCGTAGATGTCAGTGATCCAAACGCACAAGAACGATAGATGTCCGGTGCACATGTGGTGCCGGGCACCTGTCTTTCAAAAGAACTTTTCTTACTCCCACCCTGCTTATGAACAAATTACTGCTACTCTGCCTGCTGGCAGCACTTGGCTTGCGGGCCATGGCCCAAACCAACGATTGCAACGGCTATTTTGCCTACAAGGCCGGAACAAAAATGGATATCACACTTTATGACAAAAAGGATAAAGTTTCAGCAGTGCTCAAGTATGAAGTAAAGAAAAATACGCCGACTGCGACAGGGGCAGACTTTCTTTTTTATAATGAACATCTGGATGGCAAAGGCAAGTTGCTTACCAAAGCCGATTATGAGGTTATGTGTAAAAACGGACAGGTGTTTTGCGATGTAAGGAACATTTTTGCCTCTTTTGCCAGTATTTCAGCTAATGCCGAAGTGGATATCACAGGCGACAAACTTGTCTATCCGCACACGCTTAAAACCGGACAGGTGCTTCCCGATGCCGAAATGAACCTGAAATCTTCGATGAATGGCATTCCCATTCTCAATGTAGATATGAAAATCACCAATCGGAAAGTAGAAGGCTTTGAAACGGTGGAAACACCTGCGGGCAGGTTTGAGTGTGTAAAAATCAGTTATGATAACGACATAAAAATGACACTGATGAAGCGGCAAGGCAGAACCACTGAATACCTGGCCAAAGGCGTGGGGATAGTGAAATCGGAAAGTTTTGATGCCAAAGGAAAAAAGACCAATAGCCAGCTACTTACCCGATTGGAAAGATGAAAAACCTGTTGCTACTTCTACTCCTGTCAGGTTTCTGGGGGCAAATTTCGGCCCAGACCTACACATTTAACCAGAAAGTAAGTTTTCGGATTGTGTCACCCGATGGCACGGCAAGTTCGTACTGCTATCTGAATACCAGAACCGGCAACGTGGGACAAGACGCCAAAGCCTGGGCCATGATAAACCCTGAACTCCCAGGTGTGATGATTTTCAGCTATGTTGAATACGGTAAAGCCATGACGCAATACACACAGATGGAAGGCAGAAAATATAAAACAGTTATGCCACTTGCCAACGAAAATTATACGGCCCGGGATTTCTGGAAAACATTCAAAAAAACGGGCAAACGACAGGCGTTTGGCAAGTACACCGCCGAAGAATATTCGGGTGTGGTGCCGGATCGCGAAGTCGGGCGGGTCTCTGTCTGGGTAAGCCCTACTCCCGCCCCCAATATCACGGGCCAGCCGCAAGGCGATGTACTGGGACTGTATGGTGTCGGGTATTTATATAATCCAGACAAGAAAGCCTATTTCTATCTGGTACATTTCAACGACAACAAGGGTTCTACGGTTACCCTGACCAACATTGAGGGAGGCGAAAAATCATTCACCTTCAATGGCTATACCGAAACCAAAACACCACCCGTACCTGCCGGCTTACCAAAGGAAAAGCCTCCTACTCCCGCAGACGGGCCGCAAAACCCGGCCGGCTCATCCGAAATTCATGAGTACAAATGCGCCACGGCGTATGATATAGCCATCCAGTCCATCGAGACCAGTTTGCCCGGCCTGAAGGAAATGCTGGCAAACAACGCGCTTTCCGCCGGGCAAAAAGCCGAACTCAGCAAACAGATAGGCTGTATGGAAAAAAAACTGCCGTATCTGAGACAAGCAAGAACCAATGCCCTTAGAATAGACAGCCAGTTTGTGGGAAATACAGAAAAACGGATGGAAGCCTGCCAGGAAGTTTCGGAAAAACTGGACAAGCAAACGGCAGCCTTTTGTGAACAGTGATCAATGTAAATGAGGTGGCAACACAGTATGCTACCTCCAGTCTCTTTTTTTGAGAGCCAACCCAATGAATATGAAACGCATCTTTTCCTTTCTGGATACAGAACGCTTGTTATTTGCCAGCATTTGGCTTGCCGGGTTGCTGATACTTTTGGCTGATATTGGCTGGGGACAAAATCCTGTACCAAAGCCCGGCGTCCAGAAAAAGCAGACTGCTACCCATGCCAATCAAAAGGAATATCTTTATTTTGATCATATTCTGGTATACGAATATACCGAAGGCGGCAAAACACAGGAATTCTGGATATACGTCAATCCCAAGTCAGGCAATTTCCTGTTTAGTCGCGAAGATACCTACCACGCTACCGATGAAATGAATGATTTTGCGATTGCTTTTCCCAACGGCGAGTACTGGTTTTGCGGCATTGCCGACGAGACCGGCAAAAAAGCGAGGATTGTGGTAAAGACACAAGATGATATCCCGAACGCCATTGTCAAGCCCACGGCAGAGGAAAAGCAGGCACAGCAGCAGGCATTTGCCCAGCAGGCCCGGCCAACCGGAAGAACCCACTCCGCAGGCCCCTGGACAGCTCGCGAATACCGGCTGCAAATGCAGAAAACCACCGAGACCACGCTTATTTCGGTGGCTACTGTTCCTTTTGGGGTCTATCCGTTGTACAACTTCAATGATCTGAACGCGGATGCCAAACTACCGGGTTTTTCCAGAATGACAACCTTACTGGCTACCAACCAATTGCTGGTGGCCGAACAAGGAACCAAAGCTGTCCGGACAGAAAATGGCACGGTACATATGGTTTCGTACCAATTGCAACTGAAGGCCTACGAGCCCAATGCCTATTATGCCTATTACAACCGTTACCAGCTACAGAAGGGAGCCTCATACAAAAATCCCGATTGAAAACACCGGTCTGGCACCTGTTTCCTGTTTTTCTCCTGCATCTGTATCCTTATTTTTCAATACCCGGAAGCCGGACAGGTGCACGAGGGTCGTCTTTTCAGAGGCTGGCTATGGAAGTAAACTGTATATTTTGCACATTTACAGACGGTTATTCTTGCATGTATGCCAAATCTGTTTCGCTTGCTACTGGGTTTATTGATGGGTATTGTCACATCTGGGAATTTGCATGGGCAACCTCCACCAGTGCCAGTATTAGTACCAGTGCCGGTAGTGAACCTAGACAGCCTGGCGCAAGTCATGCAGGCCAAAAACATGGTCAATTCCGTGGGATTGCGGAGTTTGCTGGGTGTATACCGGGATTCACTGGCGCGGCATTCGTTTCAGCAAATGCGCCGCGAGGCTTTTTTGTTTACTCCCAACGATTTCAGTCAGCTGATATACCACCCTTCTGCCGGAAACCTGTGGGTAAAATGCAAAATAGCCCCCTATCTGGGTAACCAGCAGTGGTTTTGGCAGTTTCCCGAAATTTCGGTGGATACCGTTGACATCTACGAGCCGCAACCCGATGGCACCTACCGAATGATCCGTACCGGCGATGTGTTTGCCTTTACCCAAAATACAAGCAGAATCGGTGGCTATACCAAGCCGGTTCGTGTTTCGGCTACCGATACGCTGGTTTATTTCTTCCGGCTGTGCGGTGGTGTGCGCCGCCCCATTACGTTTCGCCTCACCACCCCCTATTTCAGCATGGCGGCGGAAAAAGCCGACGCGGTAAGCAAGGCGTTGATGCTGGGGGCCATTGTGGTGATGCTGCTCTACAACTTGTTTCTGTTTGTGTCGCTGCGCGACAGGACCTACGGCTGGTACGTGGGGTATTTGTTTTTCAACTGCATTGCCTTTGCCAACTGGATGACGTTTTCGGACGAGTATTTTTTTCCAGAGGCGGCGTGGTTCAACCAGCGGGGATTTTATGTGGGTCTGGCACTGGCTTTTTTCTGCGGCATCGGATTCAGCCAGCATTTCATTGACACACGCCGGTTTGTGCCATTCACCCACCGCCTGTTGCAAGGGTTGCAGGTGGGATGTGTTGTGTTTGCCATAGCTTTTGTCGTACGACCTTTTTTTCCGAACTACCTGTTCATCATTCAGGCCGTCATCACGCCTCTGGCTACCGTCTCCTCATTTGTGGTAGCCGGTTATGTTGCCTACAAGCACCGGTACCGTCCGGCGAAGTACTACCTGCTGGCGTGGTCGCCGCTACTGGTCATCTCACTGCTGCATGCACTGTACCAGCAGATTGTGGGCCGGATGCTGCTTGTGCCGCTGGGAAAAGATATGGATGTGCCAGTGGCGTATTTTGGCATTGCCATCGAAAGTTTGCTGCTGTCGATTGCATTGGCCTACCGGTTTAATCTGATCAAGCAGGACGCCATCCGTGAACGCCTGCAACGGGTACAGCTCGAACAGGAACGTGAGCAGCAACGCACCGGGGTGATCATCGAAACCCAGGAGCAGGAACGCAAACGCATCGCACAGGATTTGCACGACGAACTGGGCACGGCCCTGTCAACCATAAAGCTGTACCTGAGCCGCTGGAAAACCCAGCCCGACGAAGATATTCCGGTTCGTTCGGAAGCGCTGCTGGATGAGGCCATTTACGAACTGCGCGCCATTTTGCTGAACCTAACCCCTAGGACACTGGAGGAGGAAGGCTATGCGGCGGCCGTTCAGGAACTGGCCTTCCGGGTCAACCAAAGTGGTTATTGTCAGGTTGATTTTTATGAGCACGACCTGGAAGGCAGATTGTCACGCGAACAGGCTACGGCCCTTTACCGTATTTCGCAGGAACTGCTCAACAATACGTTGAAACATGCCAGGGCCCGGCAGGTTACCATACAGGCCATGTACCGAAACCAGCATATTGTGTTTACCTACGAGGACGATGGAACGGGGTTTGATACCTCGCAAAGTAGCGAAGGCTATGGATTGCAAAACATTCAGGCACGCACCGAGTGGCTGAAAGGGACGTTTCATCTGGAAAGCCACCGGGGACGAGGCACGTGGGCAACAATTGAATTTCCGGCAATGCGCACACAAACCTGATTAGTTTATGGAAGAAGAAAACGAAGGCATCAAAATTTTACTGGCCGATGACCATCAGATGTTTATTGATGGCGTCAAAGCCGTCCTGAACCTGCATCCGCAGTTTGAAGTGGTAGCCGAATGTGCCACCGGACAACAGGCGGTTGAATACATTCGGAAAGCGACTGTCCATATTGCCGTTATGGATGTAAATATGCCCGTCATGGACGGCATCGAAGCAACCCGGATCATCAAAGAACTGGCCCCCGGAGTGAAGATTGTCGTCGTGACCATGCACCACGAGCTGAGCGTTATCCAGCGCCTGCTGCGGGCCGGGGCCGATACGTACCTGCTGAAAAACACCGGGGCCGACGAACTGCTCATGGCCCTGGAAAAGACCTGGAAAGGAGAACCGTACACCAGTCCCGCCATTGCCCAGTCCATGACCGAAGCCTTGCGGCTGCAAAAGAAAAACGAACAGGCCTCCACCACACTCACTCCGCGCGAAAGCGAGGTGCTGCGCCTGATCGCCGACGGGCTCACCAATGCCGAAATTGCCGACAAAGTGTCGCTTAGCATCAATACCATTGACACCCACCGCAAGAACCTGCTCGCCAAGCTTGGTTTGCGCAACACGGCCCAACTGATTCGCTACGCAGTAGAAAAAGGGTTGATTCACTGATTCTCGGCAAAGCTATCCCTACCTGATGGCCCAGACACTGTTCACTCATACCTTTCAAAGGTTAAGGAATCTCATCTAAACTTGAAAGTATGAAAAGCAAAAAGGCTACCTGTTTTAGCAGATAGCCTTCTTTATTGTCAATTGATTTATCAATGTTACTATGTAACTAGTTGATAATCAATACTTCTTGCGGTGCGGACGGGACTCGAACCCGCGACCCCCGCCGTGACAGGGCGGTATTCTAACCAGCTGAACTACCGCACCGTTCGCTGTTTCGTTTAACGTGGTGCAAAGATAGAGCAAAACTTTCACAGCGCAAGACCCACCCCAAAAAAAAATAAATATTTTTTAACAGTGCTTTCATTTATATATTCAATGTACTGATTCTCAGTCCCTATTTTAAACAGAAAATTTCATGCTATTTTACTTTTACACCGTATGGATCCAATTGATGATGGGCAATTTTCAGGTTTTGCAGTCAGGGCAGCTACTATTTTCCGGCTCTTCTATTGTACGGGAAGGCGAACCTCCGCCCGAACCACCTCATCGGTTTCCTGTCCAATCTTAAATGTAGCCCCGGCTCCATAAATTAAGGCAAGTCGCTGCGAAGTGTTCAGCAATCCCACTCCATCGTGATTGACTTCGGTTTCCAGCTTTCCGGTATTTCGGATGATCAGGTTCAGGAAGTTCCGTTCCAGTTGCGCATCAATGGAAATAAATCCGCCCTTCAACGGTTTGGAAATACCGTGTTTCACTGCATTTTCGACGAGTGTCTGCACCATCATAGGCGGAACCTGTACATTTAGGGTTTCGGGACTGATGTTGGTTTTGACCTGTAGCCGGTCTTCGTAACGGATTTTTTCAAGGGACAAATAATCCTGAACGGTTTTGAGTTCCTCGTTAAAGCTTACGGTCTTCTGGCGGTCACTGAGCAGCGAGTTGCGCAGCAGACTGGATAGCTGCGTCAGTGCGTCCTTGGCCTTGTTCGGGTCTTCGTAAATCAATGCCCGGATGCTATTGAGAGCGTTGAACATAAAATGCGGATTCAACTGAGCCCGAAGAATTTTGGCTTCAAAATCTTTGACCGACGACTCTAGCTGCACCCGTTCAATCTCGTTTTTCTTACTCAAGGAAAAATACTGATACACATGGTAAATTACCGACCATAGCAGCAGGTTTTTGGCCCAGTTCAAAAATCCCGAGGCAATGAAAATTACCGGCACCCCTCCTATTTCGTCAAAACGCCGTTGTACGCGAGGAATGGTAAAGTACTCCAGTGGCACACTCAATACAACCATGACCACTGACATGATCAGGACAGCCAGTAAGGTTCGGGGAATAATCTGGGCCAGCGGGAGTTTGAGCCAGTCCAGCCGCTTGATCGTAAGCCGGTAAATATGGGTAATCCCAATACCGAGTCCAATGGTAATTAGGGCATTTACTACTTGTCCATAATTATACCCATCCCGTAATATGTAATAAATTAAATCACTCAGCGAATACCCTGCCCAGCCGATAACCTGACACAGCCAATAGATCTTTCTACGATTCATACAGTTGTTGTACATTTTCTCCTGTGAATAATACTTCGGCAGAAAATGTAATCTTTCTAGTCTTTGTTTTTTAATTTGTACGTTTTCCGTTTGCGTTCATGAGTTGTAGCTGTATGTGTATACACAAAATATGCACCAAACCTTCGCGATTTTCAATGTATTTTACAGGAGCGGAAAAAACACAGCTTCAAAGGCGCGAATCGGGCTCAAACCAAATGCGGCATTTATTGGTTTAACCAACAACTTGACACCCACAGACGTTAGACGCATGTTGAAAATTGCCTGGGCACCCGAGTATGCCCATCCGTTGCCAGCCGGTCACCGGTTTCCGATGGAAAAATACACGTTACTTCCCGAACAATTGCTTTACGAAGGCACTGTAACTTCGGATAATTTTTTTGCACCCTCGCCTCTGGAAGAGAACTGGATTCTAACCACGCACGAAAAATACTATTGGGAAAAACTCAAAAACCTGACTCTTTCGCCTGCCGAAATCCGACGGACGGGATTTCCGTTATCCGAGTCGCTGGTGCAACGGGAAATCATCATAGCTAACGGAACGATCCAGGCAGCTCTTTTTGCCTTGCAATACGGCGTTGCCATGAATATTGCGGGTGGTACGCATCATGCCTTTACCAACCGCGGAGATGGGTTTTGCCTGCTCAATGACATTGCCATTGCCGCCAATTACTTACTGATCAACCAATGGGTCAAAAAAATTCTGGTAGTTGACCTGGATGTACACCAGGGTGATGGCACAGCGCAGATATTTCAGAACAACCCACAGGTATTTACCTTCAGCATGCACGGAGCCAATAATTATCCGCTGCGCAAAGAACAGTCAGACCTGGACATTCCTCTCCCTGACCACGCCGACGACAAATACTATCTTGCGCTGCTCCAAAACCACCTGCCTCGCCTGATCGATACGGTACAGCCTGATTTTATTTTTTTTCAATCGGGAGTGGATGTGCTGGCAACGGATAAGTTGGGAAAGCTGAGTCTGACACCGGAAGGTTGCCGCGAACGCGATGCCACGGTGTGGAAGCTGTGCAAACAACACAAGATTCCGGTAGTCGCCAGCATGGGGGGCGGCTATTCGGCACGCATTGCCGATATCATTGATGCTCACGCCAATACATATCGGCTGGCGCAGGAAATTTTCTTTTGATACAAAGTAACGTGATTTGTAAGGTTTGTTCAAGCTAGGATTGCTTTATCCCACCGCCTGCTATTTTAGGGTTTTCTGTCCGAACCGTCTTTCTTCCCTCTCGCCCTGTCACTTTTTTGCTTGCCCAAAAAAGGGGCGAAGCGATAGCTTCGAGCCAGTCTGGTGTGCTAGCAAAAAAGGGCACTTGCGCCAAAGCTTCTGCCCGCAAGGCCTACGCCAACCTCGCTGGCGCAAGAGGCCATCGCACCTGTACTGCCTTGCGCGATCAAAGTGAATAAGAGCGGCCTTGTAGCTCCGATTGGTAATTGGAGGCATGAGAATTAGAGATTGGGCGCAGTGCGCGAGCCTGAAAAAAAGAGGGTTGGCCCGATCCAAAAGCGGGGGGAAGCATTTTTGGGTGTTGATTTTTTGCATCCACCCCTCAAAGCTGGCCCCATCTACTCTCGTAGATGGTCCTGATCAAGCAAAAAGAAGAAGTAGGAGGAAAGAGCAAAGTTCTGGACTAGAAACCAACATAGGAACAGGGAAGTGACAGGGCGAGAGGGAAGAAAGACGGTTCGGACAGAAAACCAACACTGTGAAAAAGTGACAGGGCCAGAAAAAAGAGATAAGTTCTGAACTATAAACCTTCATGGAAACAAGCAAGCAAAAAAGCAATGGAATAAGGTAGAGCCATGCAGACCATTGACAAAATTGTTGGCCTGCATAGCTATTCAATACCCGGCAGCCTGACCATCTTTACGGGATTCCGAAGCACCGTAATACACTTTCTTTTCGGCATCGTACCTGATGGCCTGATAGCCGCCATAACCACCCAATCCAAAACCGACTTTGTGCCCCATCTGCATGAGTTGGCGAACGGTTTCGTAGGGAATGCCGCTTTCAACCAGAATTTCTCCGCCGCGCGGATCACGTTCGGGTTCGCTGGTAGGGTCGGTTGAGCCGGCATGGTCAAGGCGTGGCGCATCGCCCGCTTCCTGCACATTCATGCCAAAGTCAATCATGTTCATGATGATTTGCACATGACCCATCGGCTGAAAATCGCCACCCATGACGCCGAAAGCCATAAAAGGTTTTCCGTCTTTGGTAACAAACGCCGGAATGATGGTATGAAACGGCCGCTTGCCGGGTGCATACACATTGGCATGGCCGTCGCGCAGACTGAAAATCTCGCCGCGGTCTTGCAGCATAAAGCCCAACCCGTCGGGAACCATGCCCGAGCCCATGCCCCGGTAGTTGCTCTGAATCAGTGAGATCATGTTGCCATCTTTGTCGGCCACCGTCATGTAAATCGTCTCCTTGGCAAAGGCATCGCCAGGCTGGAAATTATAGCTGGCCCGATTCGGGTTGATCAACTCGCGACGTTTGGCGGCGTACTCTTTCGAGATCAGTTGCTGCACCGGAACTTTGGTAAATTCCGGATCAGCGTAGTAGCGGGCCCGGTCTTCGAAAACCAGCTTTTTGGCTTCAGTAAACAAATGCACATGCTGGGGCGTACCAAAATCTTCGGGTTTGAAATCATAACCTTCCAGAATATTCAGCATCTGCAATACGGCAATGCCTTGTCCGTTCGGGGGCAATTCCCACACATCGTAGCCCCGGTAATTGGTCGAAACCGGCTCCACCCATTCCGAACGATGCGCGGCCAAATCTTCATACGACAAAAAACCGCCTTGCTTCTTCATAAAGGCATCAATGGCTTTGGCAATACTGCCTTTGTAAAATTCATCGCGGCCGCCTTTGGCAATTTTGCGCAGGGTGTTCGCCAGGTTCGGATTTCGGAACACGTCGCCTTTCTGAATAGCCTTGCCATTGACACCATACGTTTCTTTGAAGTTGGGCAGGTCCTTGAAACGCGTATACGAGGCTTGCAGGTAATAGGCGATGAGTTCGGAGACGGGAAATCCTTTTTCGGCGTACTGAATGGTGGGCGTCAGAATCTCTTCCATCTTCAGTTTGCCAAATTTCTTGTGCAACTCAAACCAGCCATCCACACAGCCCGGAACACTGACGGGCAGTGGACCAAACGAAGGGATTGCCTTGCCCTGCGCCTGCAAATGTGCCAGTGTTAGTGACTTAGGCGACCGTCCGGAAGCATTCAGTCCATAGAGCTTCTGGGTCTTGGCATCCCAGACAATGGCGAACAGATCTCCACCCATGCCGTTGCCGGTGGGTTCCATCAGGCCCAGGCAGGCGTTGGCAGCAATGGCCGCATCAATGGCGGTTCCACCTTTTTTAAGGATTTCCAGGCCTACTTGCGTGGCCAGCGGCTGGCTGGTACAGACCATGCCGTTCTGAGCAATCACTTCGGACCGGGTGGCGAAGGTTCGTCCGGTAACACGATCCTGGGCAGAACTGCGTAGGGCGATAACCAAGCAAATCCCTGTAACGGAAGCGAGTAATTTTAGATTCATACCATGCGTAGGGTTAGGTTGACGAAGTAGCTTTGTGCAAGATAAAAATTTTGTTACAGAAACAGGATAACCGGGGTTTTTAGTTTGAAAATGTAAAAAAGGGGTTGTCGTTCTTCACCATGTTGGTTTTCTGTCCGAAGCTTTTCTCTACTTGACTGCTCCTATTTTTTTGCTTGTCCAGCACAAAACGAGAGTTTTGGGCCAGGTCTGTGCTCAGAAGACAAAAAAATTCCCATAAACTTCCCCGCGCAAGGCCGACATTTAGCCCGCGGGATTTTTGGGCTAACCCGCTTAACGGGCTCGTGCTTCGCACTTTGCCTTAAAATGCGCATTTGACAAGTAAACAACCCCAGTAGTCATGTTATGGGTGCAAAAGAAAAACGCCAGATGCCTGTTGTACAGACATCCGGCGTTTTTCGGTATCTGGTAAAATGCTGCTTAGTCGAATAAGGAAGACAACAGCCAGCCAACGATTGACAGAACAAAACTAAAGATCAATGCCGAAAAGAAGCCATCTACTGCAAAGCCACCGATCAGGGCATCGGCAATGTAAATGATGATGACATTAATAACCAGTAGGAACAACCCCAGTGTGATAATGGTAATCGGGATTGTCAGAATGGTGAGAATGGGCTTGACAATGGCGTTGAGCAAACCTAGCACAATGGCAACGATAATGGCAGTCCACAGACCGTTGACCGTCACACCCGGCAAGAGCTTGGCACTAATGTACACCGCCAGTGCCGAAAGAAGAATGCGAATCAGTAAGTTCATGAATGTAATATGTGGTTTGTGTAACAAAAAATATAAAACTAACCCAGCAATGGGTTATTTGCTTATCCCTACATTCAATTCTCATACCTACCCTTTGGCGGCGTGGCGTTGCTGCAACACTTCTACTATTTCGTCCAGGTCTGTGTTTTTGGCTTCCAATAATACTAAAAAATGGAATAACAAATCGGCACCTTCATTTTTAAATAAATCATCGTTGCTGTCTTTGGCTTCAATGACGATTTCCACCGCCTCCTCTCCTACTTTCTGGGCAATCTTGTTGATACCCTTGGCGAAGAGCTTAGCAGTATACGATTCATCGGCAGATGCATTTTTGCGCTGACGGATTACCTGCTGCAACTGGTTCAGAAAGCGGCCTTTCTGGGTGTTCTCTTCATTAAAACAGGTATCGGCACCCGTATGGCACGTTGGCCCAGCGGGAGTGGCTTTGATCAGAATCGTATCCTGGTCGCAATCGACCAACATGTCGTTTACGTGCAAAAAATGGCCGGTTGTTTCGCCTTTGGTCCACAGCCGGTTTTTGCTCCGGCTGAAAAAAGTCACTACTTTTTCCTGCTGTGTTTTGTCGTAGGCTTCCTGGTTCATGTAGCCCAGCATAAGCACTTTCAGGGTGACTGAATCCTGTACAATTACCGGAACCAGTCCGTTTTGTTTATCGAAGTTAATTGTCATGTTGCTAAAAAATGTGAAGGCAGTTTTTGCCTTCCGGAGACATACTATTTTTTCCAATCACACCTGTTACAACCGCATGGAGATCCCTTCGGCCTGCAAGTATTGTTTCAATGCCGGAATTTCGATTTCCTGAAAATGAAAAATGCTGGCTGCCAGCGCTGCATCGGCTCTACCTGTAGTGAACACTTCTTTGAAATGCGCCATGGTGCCCGCACCTCCGGAAGCAATCACCGGAATGGACGCGTTGGCGGAAATGGTACCGGTTACAGCCAAGGCAAAACCGGCTTTGGTGCCGTCGGTATCCATCGAGGTCAGCAAAATTTCCCCGGCTCCCCGGCCTTCCACTTCTTTGGCCCATGGAATGGTGCGCAGGTCGGTTGGCTTGCGGCCGCCGTGTGTGTGCACAATCTCCACACCTTCGATGGTACGCGTATCAATGGCAACCACAATGCACTGGCTGCCAAACTCCTGTGCCAGTTCATCAACCAGACCCGGATTACGAACGGCCGCCGAATTGATCGAAACCTTGTCGGCACCGGCTTGTAACAACGCTGATACATCCGCTACCGAACCAATGCCTCCGCCAACAGTAAAGGGAATGTCCAGTACAGCGGCCACGCGTGTCACCAGTTCGACCAGCGTTTTGCGGTTGTCAACTGTGGCTGTAATGTCCAGAAACACCAGCTCGTCGGCTCCTTCCCCTGCATACCGTTGCGCCAGTTCGACGGGATCACCGGCATCCCGCAAATTCACAAAGTTGGTTCCCTTCACGGTGCGGCCGTCTTTAATATCCAGGCAAGGAATGATTCGTTTGGTAAGCAAAACTTTATGGAAAAAAGTAGATAAACAAATGGATAATGAATGAGTTGCACTTTTCAAAGCTACTATTCTTGATTAGCGGCATTCCAACGCTACTCCTCTCTGGTCACGAATACAGACCAGACAAACACTGGAAAACCCACCAACAAGCAAGTCAATCCTATGTATGAACTGAGCAACGCTCCTGGCCAGTGCATAACTTTGAATAGAAATCCGATGCCAATGGCTAACAAACCTATCAACGACAAAACTACAGAAATTGAAATATAGATTCTTCGGCTCATTCGAAATTGACTAGTGCGCCAAATGTGCCAGATGTTCCAGATGACGGGTATCGTTGGCAATTTCCAATGTAAACTTCTCTCCGTCATGGGTTAGCTTGTACAGGCACAAATTGGTGTGTTCGTACTGATCCATATCCCTCAGTGGCGTTTTCAAAATAAGGCTCAGCAAGATGCGAATGGCCCTGCCGTGCATGCAAATCAACACAACATCCTCTTCGGGCCGTGACAGAATTGTGTCAATGACCGGTTGCTGGCGAGCCTGTACATCCGCCGGACTTTCACCGCCATCAATCCGCAACGTATCTTCGCCACTGGCCCAGGCAGCCAGCACCGAATAATAATACAGGTCCTCTTCGGGTGTAATCCGCTGGCCTTCCCGGAAACCCCAGGAAATTTCGTTCAAACCGGCGTATTTTTCGTGCGGGATGCCCAAAGAAACAAAACCTTCGACCGACTGAATGGCCCGTTTGAGAACGGATGTGTACACTTTTTTAAAGGGTATGTGCTGATACGTTTTGAAAAATGCCTGCGCCTGATTACGGCCCAAATCATTCAAATCGGTGTCAACGCCACTTCCCTGCACGATGCCTTTCCGGTTATAATCGGTTTCGCCGTGTCTGATCAGGTATATTTCTTTGGTTTTCAAGGGATAGTTTTTGTACTGATTTTCTTTTTTTTAGCCGCAAAAGTACGTCTTTTTCAGGAGAAAATAAAATCCCTTTCCGAATTCAAATTTCGGAACTGGGAATGCGGATTGAAAAATAGTATCTGCGAAAAAGCAAAAACCCTCGTACCTTTACCGGTTTACTTTGAAGCGAAATCCGAAATCCGAAATCCGAAATCCGAAATCCGAAATCCGAAATCCGAAATCCGAAATCCGAAATCCGAAATCCGAAATCCGAAATCCGAAATCCGAAATCCGAAATCCGAAATCCGAAATCC
>JAESGM010000570.1_pt1 | contig 23404 bp, 16 predicted proteins | sample 9269721 | NCBI WGS metagenome assembly JAESGM01 (sample SAMN15720920, study PRJNA650825) | algae metagenome | isolation source: Komarekiella atlantica HA4396-MV6 and co-occurring heterotrophs from... | place: USA: Theobald House, Kauai, HI | collected 2009-07-29 | reverse complement strand
TCTGCTTGGCGCGCAGCTGGGTGCCGAAGTCGGACGGCTTGCCCTTGCGGCGCTGGCCGTGCTGGCCGGGGCCGTATTCGCGGCGGTTGACCGGGGACTTCGGACGGCCCCAGATGTTCTGACCGAGGCGGCGGTCAATCTTGTACTTCGCCTCATGGCGCTTCGACATATCGCGTGTCCTCTATGGTTCGCGAGTTGAGGACCGCGCCCTCCTGTCCCCGTTTCCGGGGCGACAGATCCGGCCTCCGAAGAGAAGCGGATCACGGGTGCGGAAAAAGCCACGCGGCCCCGTGAGGAGCCGCGTGACGGAGGTGCCTATGGGGGAAACGGCACGCGATGTCAATGAGCCGGCATCAATAGCGCCAATAGGCGCGGCGGTGATGCGGATGCTTGTACCAGCCCAGATGCCGGCCGCGGTTCCAGCCATGATGCCGGCGCGGGCCGTAGCCATGGCCGTAATGATGGCCCTTGTGCCCATGCCAACCCTTCGGCTTGGCCTGGGCTTCGCCGGTGAGGCCGGGGCCGAGCAGCAGGGCGCCGCAGGCCAGCGCGATGGCGAAGATCAGCTTTCTCATCCTGTCCTCCCAGGTAGGGACGGTGGTGGCGTCGGTAACGCCTCCAGATCAGAACAGTTCCAAATCATGGTCAGAATGCGAGCGGCAGCGGCTCGGTCTCGATCCGCGCCAGGCCGAAGCCGGCGAGCGCGATATGGGCCGGGCCGGAGAGGCGTGTACCATCAGTGAAGACGGCGATGGTCGAGGCCGGCTCCAGGCGGGGCAGGGCCGGGCCGAGCAGTTGCGCCGTACGCCGCGCGATCGCCGGGGCAGGGTCGATCCAGTCGACCGGCCAGGGCGCGAGCCGCTGCAGACGGGACAGCAGCAGCGGGTAGTGGGTGCAGGCAAGCGTCACCACATCGGTGCGCCTGCCGTCTTTGGTAACGAAGCAGGGTGTGATCTCGGCGGCGATCGCAGCGTCGTCGACCCGTTCGCCCTTCAGCGCCGCTTCGGCCAGTCCGGCGAGGCCGGTCGCGCCGACCAGGGTGACCTCGCAACCGGCGGCATAGCGCTCGATCAGGTCGTGCGTGTAGTCGCGGACGACGGTGCCGGGCGTCGCCAATACCGAGATCAACCCGCTGCGGGTGCGCTCGGCTGCGGGCTTCACCGCCGGCACGGTGCCGACGAAGGGAATGGCGAAGCGCGCCCGCAGCGCCGGTAGAACCAAAGTAGAGGCGGTGTTGCAGGCGATGACGACGAGATCGGGATGGAAGCGCGCGACAAGGCGCTCCATCACGTCGAGCACGCGCGCGACCAGCGCCTGCTCGTCGAGGCGGCCATAGGGGAAGGCGGCGTCGTCGGCGGTGTAGACGATGTCGGCATCCGGGCGCTGGCGCATGATCTCGCGCAGCACGGTGAGGCCGCCGAGGCCGGAATCGAAGGCGAGGATGGTGGGGATTCGCAAGGGCAGCACCGGCGCGGCATAGCCGGCTCCGGCGAGAAGATCGACCCGCATCGCACTCATATCCATCGCGTCCGCCAAGCCTTTGATTGGGCGCCTGACGGGTTAAGGAGCGGTGAACGGAGCGTGCCCTTCAACGATAGAATTGATGTCATCCCGGACAAGCCGCGTAGCGGCGCCGATCCGGGATCCATTCCTGAACCGTTCCGAAATGGGTCCCGGGTCTACGCTGCGCTCCACCCGGGACGACTCGCGGAGGGGAAATCCCAGCCTGATAATTTAGTTGACTCTGTCCATTAGTTAATGATTCTCGCGACGGGATCAGGAGGCTCCGCCATGCCCGCCGTTGACACGCCCGCCATCGCGGCGATCCGCCGCTTCGGCCGTTTCCATACCCGCTTTATCGGGGCGCTCGGCGGCGATCTGCACGGATCGGGCTTTGGGCTGACCGAGGGGCGGGTGCTCTATGAACTCGCGCAGCGCGACGGCTGGCGCGCCGGAGAGCTGGCGCGCGAGCTCGGGCTCGACCCGGCCTATCTCTCGCGCCTGCTCAAGCGCTTCACCCAACTCGGCTGGCTGGAGCGGGCGAGAGCGGATGGTGACGGCCGGGCCTATGAGCTGAAGCTGACAGAGGTCGGTCACGCGGCCTTCGCCCCGCTCGACGAGGCCTCGCGCCGCCAGGCCAACACGATCCTCTCACGCCTGGCGGGCGGCGAGCAGGCGAGCCTGGTCTCCGCGCTGGAGCGGGCGCAGGCGCTGCTGTCGGGCGCCGCCAGCCCGCAGCCGGCGGTGATGATCCGCGAGCATCGCCCCGGCGATATCGGCTGGGTGATCTCGGCCCATGCCCGGCTCTATGCCGAGGTCTATGGCTGGGACATCAGCTTCGAGGCGCTGGTCGCCGAGATCGCGGCGAAATTCCTGCGCGAGTTCAAGCCGGGACAGGAGCGCTGCTTCATCGCCGAACTCGACGGTGCGCCGGTCGGCTCGGCCTTCGTCGTGCGTGAGAGCGAGGAGGTGGCCAAGCTCAGGCTCGTGCTGGTCGAGACGCGGGCGCAGGGGCTCGGCCTCGGCAAGCGCCTGGTGCAGGATGCGATCGCCTTCGCCCGCGCCGCCGGCTATCGCCGCCTGGCGCTCTGGACCAACGACATCCTGCATGCCGCCCGCGCCATCTATATCGCCGAGGGCTTCAGGCTGGTGGCGGAAGAGAAGCACCATTCCTTCGGGAAGGATCTGGTCGGGCAGAACTGGGAGCGTGATCTGTAGCGACTGTCACTGCACCGAGGTTAGTGCTGCGCGCTGGAAATCGGTGCGGCGCTGCTGGTGCAGCGAGCCGTCTCCGGTGGTCACCACCGAGAACATCACGAAGCCGCCCTGCTTGCGCGGCAGCACGTAGAACTCGGAATACTTGGCGTCGCCGCCGTTCTCGCAGGAGGAGAAGCCGCGCAGCACACTGGCGCCCTCGATCGTATCGGTCGTCCGGCCGGAGGCGAACCTGCCCTGGCAGCCGCGCGCATCGGCAGCGGAGACCATGGCTGCGACGTCGACATCCTTCTGGTTCGGATTGGCCAATACGCGCACGAGGCCGGTCGCGCCCTGCGCCCGCCAGCCGGCGCCGTTGCCGCCGATGCCGGACGGCGCTTCCGACCCGCTCAGCACCTTCGGTTCCGGCAACTGTGTCTTGAGCAGGAAGTTGGTCGCGAGCGTCACCGCCTCGAGCTGGATCGCCGGGTCGGCCGCGGCAGCGCTCGTGGTACCGCCGCCCGGCGCGGGCGCTGGCGTGCCGGGCGCCACCCTGAGATTGGCGTTGGTCTTCACGCAGTCGAGCAGCGCCGGCATGACCTCGGCCGTCGCGGTCAGGCGGAAGGTGTAGCGCGCGCCGAGCATGTTGGCTTCGAGGAGTTCGGCGCCGCGGAAGGCACGGACGATGTTGGAGTTCGCCGGCATGGTCACGACGACGAGCTGCGGCTGCACCGCCTTGGCGGTGATGCGGACGATGTCGTTGCGATCGAAGGCCAGTTCCATCGGCACGTTGTCGCCCGGCTTCAGCCCCCAGGCCCGGTTGGAGAAGCCGAGATTCCAGCCATAGCTGCTGTTGAGCGAGGCATGCATGGTGACGCCGCTCTTGTAGCTCGCCGAGACGGCGCAGTGCGAGAAGTCGCCGGTCTGGTTGTTGGTGAAGGCGCCGCCGGCCCAGTTGCCGACCGAGAACTTCGCATAGGGTCCGGCGGCGAGCGCCGGCGAGGCCAGCAGGACGCCGGCGAGAATGAGCGTCAGGCGCATCATCAGGCTCCGCATCGATCCCCAGCGTCGCCATGGTGGCAAAGCCGGGCAGGGTTGGGCAAGCCTTGTGCGAGCCTGAGCCGATCTCGGCTCCCGGAAAGACCTCAGACCTTGAGGCGCGCCACCGCGGCGGCCGCCGTGCGGCCGGCAAGCGTCGCGCCGCCCGCGGTCATGGCGCCGCCGCCGGCCGTGGCCTCGCCGGCTAGCCAGAGCTTGCCGCCGATCGGCTCGGCCAAGATGTCGCGCGCACCGGCATGGCCCGGCATGCAGACCGAGTAGGAGCCGTGCGAGAACGGGTCGGTCCACCAGGCCGGGAAGGAGACCGGGCCGGCGGCCCCGCGGAATTCGCCGCCGATCATCGCGGCGAGCAGGTCGACGATCTGCTCGCGGGCGGCGTCGGGCCCGGCAGTCGAGAGATCGCGGGCAAAATCGCCGCCGCAATAGCCGATGACGATGCCCTGGTCGCCCGGGAAGAGATCGAAGCTGATGAGCCTCGTCGCCGAGCCGGCCTCGAAATAGGTCGTGCCCGGCGCGATGCCGAAACGCTCGTCGACCTTCAGCGCGATCTTGGTGAGCGCGCCCATGCCGATTCCGGCGAGTGCGTCGCGCGTGCGGGCCGGGAGCTGCGGCGAGAAACGAATCGCGCCGGCCTTCAGCACGCCGACCGGCACTGTGACGATGCAGGCGCGGGCGCTCAGCTTTCCAGCGGGCGTGGTGACGGCGACGCGCGCGCCGCTCCAGTCGATCGCGGTGACCGGCTGGTTCAGGCGGATGTCGAGACCTTCGGCATAGCGGGTGACGAGATTGCCGTAGCCGCTCGGCACGACATAGTCCTCGCCGGCCCAGAGCCGCTGATAGTCGCGTGCCGAGATGCGCGCCGATTCCTCGCCGATCGAGAGCAGCATGCCGGAAGCCGCGACCGGGGCGAGATCCGGGCCGAGGTCGCTCAGCACCTCGGCGACCGAGAGATCGCGAGCCTCGAGATCGGCGTTGTCGAGCCGCCGATCGATCTCGCCGAAGGCGCCGCGGCGGCGGGCGCGATCGCCGGCTGGCATCGGCTTGCCGCCCTGGAAAAGGTGGAAGCCGCTGCCCCAGCTCTCGTTCGGGGTCGCCACGCCGAGCTCGCGGGCGATCTCGGTCCATGGGTTGCGTTCGGCCCAGTGGATGAACATCGCGCCGGCATCGTAGGCCGCGCCGAGCGAGGAATCGGTGAAGGTCCGGCCGCCGAGCCGGCCGCGCGCTTCGAGCACGATCACTGAGCGGCCCGCGGCCTGGAGCTGCTTTGCCGCGGCGATGCCGGCCGCGCCGGCGCCGATCACGATGGCGTCAGGCTCAGCGGCGCGAACGGGCAGGGGCCGGCCGGCAAGACTTGCTGCCAGCGCGCCTGATCCTATCAGCCATTTCCGGCGGTCGAGCATGAAGCGTGGTCCGTGCCTGCGGCCGGTCCAAGATGTCAGCCGCTTTTCGCGCCGCAATACACGACTGCGAGTGCGGCGGGAGCAGGGCCATCACAGCTTTGCGAGGCTGGCGACGCATCTGCGGTGCGGGTGGTTCGTACGTCAGTTTAGACGAATGAAAAACTTAGTTTGAAATTCCAATAAGTAAGTAATGTATCACGCAGTCGCGAGTCTATTGACAGTTAAATTGAGCTTTAATAACCGCTGATGGTGAAAGTAAGGCGATCGGCCTAGTTTTCAGGCATTATAAAAAGCAATTCGACTTGGCAAGTCACTTGGACAAGCTGAATTGCTTTTCAGCGACAGGATACGGGCGATGGGGACGAATTGCAGCGGGCTGCGCCATGGCGTAGCACTTGGAGCCTTGATGCTGGCGGTCACGCCGGCGCTGGCACAGCAGCAACGCACGCCCGCTCCGCCTGCGGCTGCCGAGCAAGTGCAGCTCGATCAGATCAACGTGCAGGGCGAGGGGCAGGCTGCGCCGTTGTTGCAGGGGCCGACGACCACGACGACGACCCGCGCGGAGCTGGATCGCCAGCAGGTGCAGAACCTGACAGACCTGTCGAACCGGGTCGAGGCAGGCATCACCTTCAATCGCCAGAACGGCTCGCTCAACATCCGCGGCCTCGACGGCGCGCGCGTCCTGACGACAGTCGATGGCATCCGGCAACCGTTCATCGTCGACACCCGAATCGGTCGCTCCGGCACCACCGCCTTCGACTTCGACTCGCTGTCCTCGCTCGACCTGCTGCGCGGCGGCAGCGGTGGCGCCACGCTGGGCGGCGGGGCGCTCGGCGGCGCGCTGGCGGTTCGCACGCTCGATCCCGAGGATCTGATCCGCAATGGCCGCTCCTATGGCGCGCTCGCCAAGACCGGCTATGACAGCACCGACCGGGCCTGGTTCGGCAGCGCGGCGGCGGCGGCGCGCATGGGCGGCACCTCCGTCCTGCTGCAGGGCAGCTTCCGCAACGGCCATGAGATCGACAACCGAGGCAGCCTCAAGTCGATCGGCGCGACCCGGACGGCGCCGAACCCGGCCGACTTCAACCAGTACAGCTTCCTCGGCAAGGTCTACCAGCAGGTCGGCGAGGCCCACCGTTTCGGTATTACCGGCGAGTTCTTCAAGCGCGCCGATCGCATCCAGACCAGGACGAGCACGGTTTCTCTGACCGGCAACTTCCGGCCGGGCTCCTATGAGCAGGGCGAAGATGTCGAGCGTAACCGTGTCTCGTTGACATATGACTACAAGCAGCCTGGCGGCTTCCTCGACGAGGCGCACGCCAACCTCTACTGGCAACGGCTGAAGCGTAACGACCTCGTCAACGCCTGGCGCTACACCAGCATCATCGGACCTTATGCTCGCGACAACGAGAGCGAGGAAAACGCCTATGGCTTCAATGCCTATGGCGTGAAGAACTTCCAGACGGGGCCGGCCTCGCACCGCGTGACCTTCGGCACCGAACTGCGCATGTCGACCCTGAAGCAGTACTCTGCCGGCGTCGACAATTGCCCGCCGCGGCCGGCTTCCGGCTCGTTCACGGGCGCATTCGCCACCTGCAACAACCTGTTCACCAACCAGGCGGACCAGCCCAAGGTCGATGGGCGGCTTGTCGGTCTCTACGTACAGGACGAGATTGGCCTGCTCGATAACCGCCTGCGTGTCACGCCGGGCGTGCGCTTCGACTGGTATGAGGAGAAGCCGCAGCCGACGTTGGCCTATTCGCTCGGCGGTTCGCGCCCGGTCGGCCTGCCGCCGTCCTCGAGCGAATCCGCCTGGTCGCCGCGCATCCGGCTCGAATACGACATCCTGAAGAACGCCCCTGTCGTGAAGGACGTCACCGTCTTCGCGCAATGGGCCAAGAGCTTCCGGGCGCCGACGGCCGACGAGCTCTATGGCCGCTTCGGCGGACCAAGCACCTATCTTCGCGCGGGCAATCCGTTGCTGCGTCCGGAAGAGGGTAACGGCATCGATGTCGGCTTCCGCTTCGGCGACAAGCAGTTCGGCGGTTCGGTCACCTATTTCTACACCAAGTATCGCGACTTCATCGAGCAGCTGCAGGTGCAGGCCCCGGGCGTCGGGGGCCTCTATCCGCAAGGCGGCATCACCAGCTACCGGAACATCCCGCGTGCCGAGATCTCCGGTGTCGAGGCGAACATGCAATATGCGTTCGCGCCGAACTGGCTGGTGCGCGGCTCCTTTGCCTATACTCGCGGCAAGAACACGAGCGACCACGTCTATCTCAACTCGATCCCACCGATGCAGGGCATCCTAGCGATCGCCTACGGCACCGACGTCTGGGGCGCCGAGTTCTCGACCAAGCTCGCCGGCCGGCGCGACAATGTCGGCGTGACCCCCGCCGGCGTCGCCACCGGCTTCAAGGCGCCGGGCTATGCGATCTTCAACGCCACGGCCTGGTGGCGGCCGCTGCCGCAGATCGCGGATCTCGAGCTGCAGATCGGCGTTTATAATCTCTTCGACCGCAAGTATTTCGATGCGGCCAACGTGCCGACCGGTGTGCTGGCGCAGGCGCGCGACTACTATAGCGAGCCCGGCCGCACTGTGAAGGCGACGCTCAAGTATCAGTTCTGAGCGCCAGGATTTTCGAGACCGACTTCGGCCGGCCCTTCGGGGCCGGCTTTTTTCGTGGCACTGCCGGGCTCCCGGCGCCGATCTGACGCAAGGTAAAACCTGCGCCGGGCGCAGCCCCCCGATGCGGTTCCTGCCTCAGGTCTTAACAGTCCCTTAGCGAGCCGGTTCTAGTCCTGGTTGCACGCCGCTCGAGTCGTTTCAGATGGCGCTGGCTATGGAGGGGCTTGGTATGCGCGCTGGTTTGAAGGCTTTCGCCGCGGGGAAAAGTTCTGGCATGGCCGGCCGCCGCTCGGCATTGGTCGCTGGCGTCAGCGGCGTTGCCCTGGCTCTGGCCTGTCTGCAGGGCGCCACTGCCTTGGCGGCGACTTACACGGCGAGCAATGCGAGCGAATTTACCACCGCGCTCACCGCCGCCAATGCCGATGGCGACCCCAGCTCGACGATCGTGCTGACGGGCAGTTTCCAGGTTCCCGGTATATCGGCTACGGCGTCCAAGCCGATCAGGATCGATACGCAAGGCTTTACACTGATCGCCACCACGCTGCGGGGAGAGTGGGAGCTTGCCGGCAATATCACGGGCGGCGACGCAAGCCTGAACCTGACGATCAACAATGGTGGGCTTCTGACGAACTACGGAACGATCACAGGGTACACCACCCGCGTCGGCGCGTCGGTGTCCAATGCCTCGACGCTGGTCAACAACGGCACGATCACGGGCGGGTCGAATGGAGTAGTCGGCGCGAGCATTGCCATCGGCGGCGGCACCATCATCAACAACGGCCTGATCCAGGGCAGCGCCACGGCCGCTGTTGCCGGCGTGGGTGTAGGGATTCAGCTCACCGGTGCCTCCCAAACCGGTACTCTCGTCAACAACAGCACCGGTGTGATCCGCGGGGCGACGAGTGGCGACGGAACGGTCGGAGGCGTCGGCGTTCGGCTCGTACTTCTCGGGAGCCAGACGATCAGAAATTTCGGCCTGATCGAAGGCGGTTTCGGGGCCGCTGCGATCACCAGCTCGGTTAATAGCGCCACCATCGTCAATGTCGGAACGATCCGCGCCGGCAGCAACAGCGCCAACGCGATCACGATCACCGCGGGCGCCGCCAGCGTCACCACTCTGGAGCTTCAGGCCGGTTCGCAGATCATCGGCAATGTCGTCGGCAGCGCGGCCGGCACCAACGACACCCTTCGTCTCGGCGGCGCCGACGACTGGATACTGGACGGCGGGCTCGGCAGCGCTTCGCAGTACCGGAACTTCGACAGGCTGGAGAAGACCGGCGCGAGCAGCTGGACGATTGTCGGCAGCGGTGATTTCGCCGGCGCGACGACGGTCAGCGAAGGCGTGCTGGTGGTGAACGGTTCGCTCGCCGGCTCGGCGGTGACGGTTGCGTCGGGCGCGCGGCTCGGCGGCTCGGGCACGGTCGGGGCGCTGACGCTGGCCGCGGGCAGCCGGATCACGCCCGGCAACTCGATCGGCACGCTCACTGTCAACGGCGCCTATGTCCAGAATGCCGGGGCGGTCTACGAGGTCGAGGTCGACCCGCGCACCGCAACCTCCGACCGGATCGAGGTGAAGGGCACGGCGACGCTGGCGAATGGCGCGGCGCTTTCGGTGATCAATTACACCGGCGGGACCTTCGTCGCCGGCCAGCGCTACACCATCCTGACCTCGACCGGGCTGACTGGCAATTACGGCAACACCGACCTTGCGCTGACGCCCTTCCTCAGCTTGCGCAACGGCACCGACGCGACCAACGCCTATCTCACCGTAGTCAAGACCAACACGGCCGGCGGCATTGGCGGGACCGGCAACGAGCAGGAGGTCGGCAAGGCGGTCGATAGCCTGCCGGCCGGCAATGCCGTCCAGGGCGGCGTCTACAACCAGGCGACGCTGGATGCGGCGCGCCGGGCGCTCGGCCAGCTCGCTGGTGAGATCCATGCCTCGGCCAGGACCGTGCTGATCGACGAGAGCTGGTTGCTGCGGAGCGCGGTCAACGACCGGCTGCGTTCGGCTTTCGGCGCGGTCGGCGCCGCCCCGATGGCGACGCTGAGCTATGGCTTCACCGCCGATCTCGCACCGCGCATCCAGGGGGCGATGCCCACGCTGCCGTCCGCCGATCGCTTCGCCGTCTGGGGCCAGGGTTATGGGTCCTGGGGGCGAGCCGGCAGCGACGGCAATGCCGCGAGCCTTTCCCGCTCGACCGGCGGATTGCTGGTCGGCGCCGACGTCGCCGTCTTCGAGAGCCTGCGCTTCGGCGTCGTCGCCGGCTACAGCCACAGCAGTTTCGACGTGACAGGACGGCTCGCTTCGGGCGAGAGCGACAACTATCATCTCGGCCTCTATGGCGGCGGCCAATGGGGTGCGCTCGGCCTGCGTACCGGCCTGAGCTACACTTGGCACGATCTCTCGACCCGGCGCGGCATCATCGCGGCGGGCCTCGGCGACACGCTGCGCGCCGATTACGATGCCAGCACGGCGCAGGCCTTCGGGGAGCTCGGCTATCGCATCGACATCGGCCAGGTCGCGTTCGAGCCCTTCGCCGGCCTCGCCTATGTCGTCCTGCAAAGCGACGGCTTCCGCGAGCGCGGTGGCGTTGCGGCCCTGTCGAGCGCCAGCGACGAGACCGGTCTCGGCTATGCGACACTCGGCCTGCGCGCCGCGACGACGACCCGTCTCCAGGGCTTGGATCTGACCTTGCGCGGCGGGCTCGGCTGGCGCCATGCTTTCGGCGATGTCGACCCGAAGACGACGCTCGCCTTCGCCGGCAGCAACCCGTTCAGCATCGCCGGCCTGCCGATCGCCAGGAATGCCGCTCTGGTCGAGGCCGGGCTCGACCTCAGGCTCGGTGCCAACACCACGCTCGGCGCCTCCTACACCGCCCAGCTCGCCGAAGACGCGCAGGACCACGCCTTCAAGGCGAGCCTCGCCGTGAGATTCTGACGCGAGAATCCTTCCGCAGCAGACTGCGCAGTTGCGTCAGGCCTTCGGCTCGCCGCCGCGGCCGGCTCTCGGCCCCTCGGCCAGCGACTTGAATACGCCGCGCAGGGTGCGCGCTTCCTGCTCGGTCATGTCGAGCCGGTGCAGGATGTCGCGCAGATTGGCGGTCATGACCGGCTTCTTGCCAGGCGGGAAGAAACCGCTGCGGTCGAGCTCGCCTTCGAGATAGTCGAACATCGAGAGGACGGTGGCGCGGCTCGCCGGCGGGGAGGGGTTGTTCTCGCGGAAGGCCGGCTCGCCGCCATTAGTCTTCAGCCATTCATAGCCACAGAGCAGCACCGCCTGCGCCAGGTTGAGCGAGGCGAAGGCGGGATTGACCGGGAAAGTCAGGATCGCGTCGGCGAAGCTGATCTCCTCGTTCGTCAGCCCGATGCGCTCGCGCCCGAACAGGATGCCGACGCGCTCGCCCGTTGCGATCCGCTCTGACAGGCCCGGCATCGCTTCGGCCGGGGTGAAGACGCGCTTCATCTGGCCGCGCTCGCGCGCCGTCGTCGCGAGCACATGGTTGAGATCGGCGATCGCCGCGGCGGCATCGGGGAAGAGCCGGGCATTGTCGAGGATATGGGTGGCGCCGGAGGCGGCCGCCGTCGCACCCTTCTTGAGGCCGCCGCCGCTCGGCCAGCCATCGCGCGGGGCGACGAGGCGCAGTTCCGTCAGGCCGAAATTTGCCATGGCGCGCGCGCACATGCCGATGTTCTCGGCAAGCTGCGGTTCGACAAGGATGACGATGGGAGCTTGCGCCGTGAGCGGCGGGCGGGTGCGGTCAGTACCGGAACCGGTCATGTGAAGGCTTTTGTCCTGAAAGAGGGCTCAGCCATGCGCCGGCTGCGCGCCCTCCGTCAACCGCCCAGCGCGATCAGGCGCGGCGGCGTTCGTGCCGGAGATCGAGGAGGCCGCTGTCATGGTCGCTGTCCTGCGTCCGGAACGCCGCGACCAGGCCGTTCAGGCGCTCGATCTGCTGCGCCAGTGCCGTGGCCGAGGCGGCACTCTGTTCGGCGAGCGCGGCGTTCTGCTGGGTCATCTCGTCCATATGGGCGATGGTCTGGCTCATCTCGTCGATGCCGCTGGCCTGCTCCGACGACGCCGAGGAGACCTCGGTCACCGTCGTTGCGACGCGCTGCGAGGCCTCGACGATCTGGCTGAGCACGGCGCCGGCCGAGCGCACCAGCTCGACACCGTGACCGATCTCAGTGTTCGAGGTTTGGATCAAGGTCGAGATGCTCTTGGCCGCCTCGGCCGAACGCTGGGCCAGCGTTCGGACCTCGGAGGCGACGACGGCGAAGCCCTTGCCGGCATCGCCAGCACGAGCGGCCTCGACCGCGGCATTCAAGGCGAGCAAATTGGTCTGGAAGGCGATCTCGTCGATGACCGAGGTGATGTCGGAGATCTTTTTGGAGGCGCCCTCGATGCGCGCCATTGCCTGGATTGCGTCGTCGACGGTGGCGCCGCCCTTGCGGGCGATGCCGCTCGCTTCCTGCGAGAGCCTGGCAGCCTGGCGCGAGGCGTCGGCCGCGGCCTTCACGGAAGCAGCGAGTTCCTCGGTGGTCGCGGCGCTCTCCTCCAGCGAGGAGGCCTGCTCCTCGGTGCGCTTGGAAAGGTCGTCGGCGCCGCTGGTGATCTCGCGGCCGGCGGTCGCGACCTCGATGGAGGTCGCCTTGATCGCGTCAACGGTGGCGGCGAGGCGCTCGATCGCGGTGTTGAAGTCCTGCTTCAGCGTTTCGTAGTCGAGTGCGACCGCATCCTCGATCCGGACGGTGAGGTCGCCTTGCGAGAGGCGGGCAAGCGCATCGGCGAGCAAGGCGACGACTTCGCGCTGCTCGGCGAGCAGGGAGCCCTGCACAGCGGTGGCCTCCTCGCGCTGCCTCGCGATCGCGAGATTCTGGCGCTCGGCCTCGGCGCGGCCTTCGCTGGTCTCGGCCTCGAGTCGTTGCACGGCGAGGCCGTTTTCCTTGAAGACCTGCACGGCCTGCGCCATCTGGCCGATCTCGTCGCGGCGCGACAGGCCGGTGACGGCGACCTCGTAATCGCCGGCCGCGAGCTTCAGCATCGCATCGCGCAGGCGGCGCAGGGGCAAAGCGGTGGTGCGGCCGACGATGAAGGCGGCGATCAGGCCGAGTACGAGCGCGGCGGCGATCGTTCCGAGGATGATTCCTTGAGTCCAGCTCTGGGCTTCGGCAAGGCGGGCGCCGGCCTGGGCTTCCTCGGCGGAGAGCCGGGTTTCGAGCTCCTGCAGCGGCGGGGCGATCAGGTCGAATTCGCCCGAGAGCTTCTCACCCGCGAGCATGAAGTCCTTCTCGGCCTTGCTCCAGGCCGGGACGATCTCGGCATAAGCCTTGAACGCCGGTTCGATCTCGGCCTTGGCCTCGGCGGGAATGCCCTGACGGCCCAGCGCGCGTTCGAAACGGCCCTGCTCGACCTCCCATTGGCCGAGCAGGCTCTCGTCGAGGGAGAGGCGATAGGCGGCATCGATCCGGCGCAAAGCCGCGAGGATGCCGGGCAGGCGCGCAAGGTCGGCCGAATCCGAGCCCATGCTGCTGGAACGGACCTTGGTCCCCAGCGTGTCTGCCGCCTCTTCCACCTGCGCGGCGAGACCTTCCGGAGCAGCGGAACGCAAGGCGAGCTGCATCGTCCCGATGGCGGTGAAGTCGGCCTCGATCGCCTTCAGCGGCGCGTCGAGCGCGGCGATGCTGTCGCGCACCCGCTCGGCTCCGCTGGCCGCGCCGAGGCGGGCAACTGCTTGCTTGAGTGATTCAAGACCGGCCTTGAAGTCGTTGATATCAGTCGTTTCCTGCCGGAATCGGACATCGCGGCTCTGCGCCTTCAAGGCGAAGCTCGCGGCGCGCACCTCGCGCGAGCGGGCGGCCAGCGCGGAATAGGCCTTGTGGTCCTCGAAGGCCGCGGTGAGCCGGTTGCTGCCGGTCCAGGACGCCGTGCCGATCAGGATGAGACCGAGAACGAAGACGACGCTGACCAGCGCGATCCTGAGCTGGATCGTCAGGCGCGATGCGGCCGAGCGTGAGCTTGCGGTAGACAACGCCATGGCCCTCTTGCCTGTCGAGATCGGGCAAAAGAGTGCCAAAACAGGCTTAATGATCCGCTAAATGCAGAACGGGCGCGGCCTCACGGCCGCGCCCGCTTGTTCGTCGGCGACGATCGACGCGTCCTAGAACTCTTCCCAGCCGGCATCGTCCGAGCGGGCATTGGCGCGCTTGCGGGCAGGGGGCTGATGCGATGCCGTTTTCTGCTCGGCGATTGCCGCAGCGAGCTTGCGCAGGCGCTCCGGCTCGGCGCCCCGGCCGCTGGCGATCGCCGCCAGGTCGGAGGTGCGCAGGGGCGGGGGAGCATAAGGCGCAGCGGCAGCCGGCGCCCGAGCGATCGGCGCCAGTTCGTCACCGGTCTTGAAAGCGGCGACCAGGGCGTTGAGCTCGGCGATCTTGCCGGCGAGGGCGTTGGCGCTGGCGGCGCTCTGCTCGGCGAGCGCGGCGTTCGCCTGAGTCATCTCGTCCATATGGGCGACGGTCTGACTCATCTCCTCGATGCCGTTGGCCTGCTCGGCCGAGGCGGTCGCGACTTCGGAGATCGTGGTCTGCACGCCGCGCGAGGCATCGACGATGCGGGTGAGCGCGTCGCCGGCCTGACGGACCAGCTTCACGCCGGACTCGATCTCGCTGTTGGAGGAGGAGATCAGCCCCGAAATGTCCTTGGCTGCCTCACCCGAGCGCTGCGCCAGGGTGCGCACTTCCGAGGCCACCACGGCGAAGCCCTTGCCGGCATCGCCGGCGCGGGCAGCTTCGACCGCGGCGTTGAGCGCCAGCAGATTGGTCTGGAAGGCGATGCCGTCGATCACCGAGACGATCTCGGAGATCTTCTTCGAGGCTCCCTCGATCCGGGCCATGGCCGCGACGGCTTCGCCGGCGATGGCGCCGCCATCTTGGGCGACCTGCATGGCCTGGCCGGCCTGGCGCACGGCCTGCTGCGAGGCCTGCGCGGAAGCCTTGACCGAGGCCGCGAGCTCTTCGGTCGTCGCGGCGCTCTCCTCCAGCGAGGAGGCCTGCTCCTCGGTGCGCTTCGACAGGTCGTCGGCGCCGGTCGAGATCTCGCGGGCCGAGAGGCCGACATCCGAGGCATTGGCCTGGATCGTCCGCATCGTCGTCGAGAGCCGTTCGGCGGTCTGGTTGATCGCCTCCTGCAGCGCAGCGAAGCGGCCACGATAACCAGTCGTCACGCGATGGGTGAGGTCGCCGGCGGCGAGCGACTGCATCGCATCGGCGAATTCGGTGGTCGCAGCATCGACGACGGCGTTGATCTCGTTGACGCCTTCGACCAGCTCGCGCAGCGGGCCATCGACGTCGCCGGCCTCGGCCTGGCCGGAGAAGTCGCCAGCGCGGGCTGCCGCGACGATTCCGGCGACCTCGCCGACGAGGGTCCGGACCTTGGCGGCCTGCTCGGCATCGGCCAGCATGGCGACCTCGCGGTCGCGGCGGTTGGTTTCGAGCGCGAGCGCGTTCTGGCGGTAATCCTCAAGCGCTTCGCTCAGCGTGCCGATCTCGTCGGGGCAGGGCGGAGTCGGGATCTTCTGGGCGAAGTCACCGGCCTGCATGCCGGCGAGCGAGGTCTGCAGTTGCACCAGCGGACGGGTGATGCGGCGCTGCACGCCGCGCCAGCTCACGACGCAGATGGCGAGCAGAGCGAGGAACAGGCCGCCGGTGATGGCGAGCCGGGTCCAGGCACGCGTCAGCGTCGCCTGCGTCACGTTCTCCATCTCGTCGAAGGACTGGCCGACGGCGGCGAGAATGGTGTTGAACGGGCCGTTGCACTGCTTGGTCCATTCCTCGGCGCCGACGACCGGGCTGCTGCCCTGGCCGACACGGCCGATCTGCTCGTCCATCAGCCGGTTGGCGGCCGTGACTTCGCTGTTCATGGCGCCGACCTTGCGCACCAGCTCGGGACTGACACCGGGGCGCGCCGCGAGTTGGGTCAGCTGGGCGACGCCGGCGTCGGAGCCGCCGCGCATCTCGCCGAGCCGGCGCAGCTGGGCCGCGTCCATCGGCTTGTTGCTGCCGAAGACCGGGCGCAGCACGGAGCACTGTGTGCCGTAGCTCGAACGCACGCGCCAGCCGGCGGCCTTGAAGTTCTGGAGGTCGGCGAGCGCCGGATCGGACATGCGGACCGCGGTCGAGGTCGCGTCCGAGGCCGTGGTCATCGCGGTCTCGATGTCGCCGACGCCGTTGTACCACGGCATGGTGGCGGCGAGGCTGCGCTGCGGCTTGGGCTTGGCGGCCTCGGCGTAGATGTCCGCCAGCTTGGCGGCGGTCGCTTTCTCCTTCTGGTCGATCGCATCGGCGAGCGCCTTGCGGTCGGCGAGGTCGGTGCCGCGCAGGAGGACCATGGCGCTGGCGAGCGCGTCGCGATTGGCCTGCTCGATCTTCTTCAGCGTCGGCGTCGGATCGTCCGCGACCTGGATCGCGGTCTGGGCCTGGCCGCGATTGGAGCGGATGGTGTTGCCGGCGTTGAGGAGAGCCTCGTCGGCCGCGACCAGCTCGACCAGCCGCCGGCTGGTCAGCACGTCCTCGACGGACTGTTCGGCGAGAAAGGCGAGCGCGCCGAGTCCCGGCACGCACAGGCACGCCATGGTGGCGACGAGGTAGTTTTTGATCGAAGCGGGAAAGAAGTTCACGGGTGCTGTCCGGGCTGTTCTGGCGCGGGACAGGGGACTCGCTAACGCTCCGCCCCCGCTCGCAATGTCGGGCCGGGGAGCTTTGGCATCACACCCTTAAAACTTTGCCTCATTTTCGCCTTGCCGCGACAGCCGCGCTCAGCGTGCGGCTGCGCCTGCGACCGCTCGCATCACCCGCAGCATGTTGCCGCTGGCGAGCTTGGCGAGGTTCTCGTCCGACCAGCCGCGGCGGATGAGCTCTGCGATCACGGCGGGGAAGGTCGAGGCGTCCTCGATACCTTCAGGCGTGAGGCCGCCGAAGAAGTCGGAGCCGATGCCGATATGGTCGTGGCCGATCCGCTTGGCGAGGTAGTCGACATGGTCGCAATACTGCGCCAGCGTCGACTTCGGGCGGGGGCCAGCGGTGCGGGCGATCTCGGCTTCGGCCTTCTTGTAGTCGAGCCCTTCCGGCGTCTTGCCGTACCGGTCCTTGGCCGGCCGGTGCCAGTCGCGCGAGGACTGGCTGATGAAGTCGGGCACGAAGGTCGCCATCACCAGCCCGTCCTTGCCGGCGACACGGTCGAGGACGTCATCGGGCACATTGCGCGGGTGGTCGCAGAGCGAGAAGGCGTTGGAGTGCGACCAGACCACCGGCGCCTCGCTGATATCGAGCACGTCGTGCATCACCTTGGGCGCGACATGGGCGAGGTCGACGATCATGCCGAGCCGGTTCATCCGCCCGATAACTTCCTTGCCGAAGGCACTGAGGCCGTTGTGGCGCGGCGCATCGGTCGCCGAATCGCACCAGTCATGCGTGTCGTTGTGGCAGAGCGTCATCAGGCGGACGCCGAGATCCCAATAGGCGTCGAGCGCGTCGAGCTCATTGTCGAGCGCCGAGCCGTTCTCGATCGTTATGAACAGCGCGATGCGCCCTTCCTTCTTGGCGGCTTCGACATCGTCGGCCGAGAGGCCTGGCCGGAAGACGTCGGCATGACGCTCCCAGATCCGGCGCATCAGCGCGATCTGCGCCAGCGCGAAGCCGGCGGGCTTGGGATGGTTCGGCGGGACATAAGCCGCGAAGAACTGGCCCGCGAGCTTGCCGGCGCGCATGCGCGGGATATCGGTGTCGGTCTCGGGATGGACCTTGCCGAGATCATAGACCTCGAGATCGCCCTTCGCGCTGCGGTCGAGCCGCACGACATAGGGAAGGTCGTTATGACCGTCGATCAGCGGGACGCGGTCGAGCAGGGCAAGCGCCTTGTCGTAGGCGGCGTCGGCGAGGGGAGGGGCGGCGAGGACCATGGCGCACCTGGGAAGCGGGATTCGCGGGAGGGTGATCGTGGCAGCGTGCGGGCCGGTGCGCGAGGCCAAAAGCGCAGGTCCTGAGCGCGATCGGAGCCACCATTCCGGTATCTCGCGCGGGAGTGGTGCGACATCGGCGACAAGGGCGCCCGATGTCGCGGGATCGTGTACTGCATGCCGAGCAATCATCTTGCGCGGAATGAGCGCGGGGCCGCAGCATCGGCTGCCTATTGCATATGCAATGTCGCGCAGATTGCTTTTGACAGAAATGTGGTGCGGGGTGATTGTCGAGGGCGCAGACGGTTGGTAGCTCTGCGCCGTAATCGCATCCCGCATGCGCCGGTGTCATGCCGCGCAACAAGAACGGGTAATTGATTCGAGGGGTTAGGCGTCGTTCAATGGAAGTCTTCGTCCAGCAGCTCATCAATGGGCTGACCCTGGGGTCGATCTACGGCCTCATCGCCATCGGCTATACGATGGTCTTCGGCATCATCGGCATGGTGAATTTCGCCCATGGCGACGTTTTCATGCTGTCGGCTTTCATTGCGCTGATCTTCTTCATGCTGATTTCGGCCTGGCTCGGCGCCGGCCTGATCGTGCTGTCACTGTTCTTCGTCCTGATCCTGGCGATGTTCTTCACGTCGCTGTGGAACTGGACGATCGAGCGGGTGGCCTACCGGCCGTTGCGCGGCTCGTTCCGCCTCGCGCCGCTGATCTCGGCGATCGGCATGTCGATCTTCCTGGTGAATTTCGTCCAGGTCGTGCAGGGGCCGCGCAACAAGCCGATCCCGCCGATGCTGAACAAGTCGATCCTGCTGATCGACAGCGCAACCTATCCGGTCTCGATCTCCTACAAGCAGATCGTCATCATCGTGACCACGATCGTGCTGCTCGCGGCCTTCTGGTACCTGGTGCAGAAGACGCCGCTAGGCCGGGCCCAGCGCGCCTGCGAGCAGGACCGTAAGATGGCCTCGCTGCTCGGCATCGACGTCGACCGCACCATCTCGATCACCTTCGTGATGGGCGCGGCGCTCGCGGCGGTCGCCGGCGTCATGTACCTCGTGCTCTACGGCGTCGTGAACTTCGCCGACGGCTTCACGCCGGGCGTCAAGGCCTTCACCGCAGCGGTTCTGGGCGGCATCGGCTCGCTGCCGGGCGCCGTACTCGGCGGGCTGTTGATCGGCCTGATCGAAGTGATGTGGTCGGCGTATTTCACCATCGACTACAAGGACGTCGCCGCCTTCTGCATCCTCGCGGTCGTCCTCGTGTTCATGCCCTCCGGCATCCTCGGCCGGCCCGAAGTCGAGAAGGTCTGAGCCCATGGCCATGGACACATCGACACCGGCCAAGCGCCAGGCCGACATGACGCGGGCGCTGAAGGAGGCCGCCTTCGCGGCGCTGATCACCTTCGGCCTCTGCATCCCGATCATCGCCTGGGGCACGCGCCAGAATCTCGACAACCAGCTCGTGCTGGATCCGCGCTGGGACGCGGTGGCCTGGGCGGTCGCGATCGTCTTCGTCGGCCGCTTCCTGATGGCGCTGCGCCAGCAGAAGCAAGGCGAAGGCAAGTCGGTCGTGCGGCTGCTGCCGCATGGCACGATCGGCTTCTTCCAGCGCCATTCGCGGATCTTCTCGCTGTTCGGCCTCGGCTTCCTGCTCACCTTCCCGATCATCGCGATCAACCTCGCGGGCTGGGGCGGGGCGCTGAAGTGGATCGACAATTTCGGTGTCCAGATCCTGATCTACGTCATGCTCGGCTGGGGGCTGAACATCGTCGTCGGCCTCGCCGGCCTGCTCGACCTCGGCTATGTCGCCTTCTACGCGGTCGGTGCCTATTCCTACGCGCTGCTGGCCAAGAATTTCGGCCTGTCCTTCTGGGTGCTGCTGCCGCTCGCCGGCATCCTGGCCGCCTTCTGGGGCATCATCCTGGGCTTCCCGGTGCTGCGGCTGCGCGGCGACTACCTCGCCATCGTGACCTTGGCCTTCGGTGAGATCATCCGTCTCGTTCTGGTCAACTGGACGGAGTTCTCGAACGGCTATGCCGGGATCTCCGGCATCCCCCGGCCGAGCTTCTTCGGGATACCGTTCACGGCGGCCGATGACGGCTTTGCAGCGGTGTTCGGGCTCGAATTCTCGCCACTCTACCGAACGATCTTCCTCTACTACGTCATTCTGTGCATGGCCCTGCTGACGGCTTATGTCAGCCTGCGCCTGCGGCGCCTGCCGGTCGGGCGCGCCTGGGAGGCGCTGCGCGAGGACGAGATCGCCTGCCGCTCGCTCGGCATCAACACCACCAACACCAAGCTGACCGCCTTCTCGCTCGGCGCCATGTTCGGCGGCTTCGCCGGCTCGTTCTTCGCGGCGCGGCAGGGCTTCATCTCGCCTGAATCCTTCGTCTTCATGGAATCGGCGGTGATCCTGGCCATCGTGGTCCTCGGCGGCATGGGCTCGCTCTGGGGCTGCGCCATCGCCGCGATCGCGATGATCGGCGGCACCGAGCTGCTGCGCGAGCTCGACTGGCTGAAGCAGATCTTTGGTCCCGATTTCGATCCGACCAAGTACCGCATGCTGATCTTCGGCTTCGCCATGGTGGTGATCATGATCTGGAAGCCGCGCGGGCTGATCTCGACCCGCGAGCCGACCGCCTTCCTCAAGGAGAAGAAGGTGATCTCGGCCGACATGGTCCAGGAGGGGCACGGCTGATGACGACCACGCCGCTTCTCCAAAAGCCCCTACTACAGGTCGAGCATGTCACCATGCGCTTCGGCGGCCTGACCGCCGTCAACGACCTCTCCTTTGAGGCCCGCAAGGGCGACATCACCGCCCTGATCGGCCCTAACGGCGCCGGCAAGACCACGGTGTTCAACTGCATCACCGGCTTCTACAAGCCGACCGAAGGCATGATGACGCTGACACAGGATAGCGGCGACAGCTACCTGCTGGAGCGCATGCCGGATTTCCGCATCGCCTGGAAAGCCAAGGTCGCCCGCACCTTCCAGAATATCCGCTTGTTCGGCGGCATGACGGTGCTGGAAAACCTTCTGGTCGCGCAGCACAACCCGCTGATGATCGCATCGGGTTTCACCTTCCTCGGCGTGCTCGGCATCGGCGGCTACAAGGCGCGCGAGAAGGAGGCGATCGAAAAGGCCAAGTTCTGGCTGGAGAAGATCAACCTGATCCACCGTGCCGACGATCCCGCCGCCGATCTGCCCTATGGTGACCAGCGCCGCCTGGAGATCGCGCGGGCGATGTGCACCGACCCGGTGCTGCTCTGCCTCGACGAGCCGGCCGCCGGCCTCAACCCGCGCGAGAGTCTCGACCTCAACAATCTGCTCCTGTCGATCCGCAGGGATCACGGCACGGCGCTCCTGCTCATCGAACACGACATGTCGGTGGTGATGGAAATCTCTGATCATGTCGTGGTGCTCGACTACGGCACCAAGATCGCGGACGGCACGCCGGCCGAGGTGCAGGCGGATCCGAAGGTGATTGCGGCCTATCTCGGCGTCGACGATGAAGAGGTCGAGGCTGTGGAAGCGGAGGTCGGCCTATGAGCGAAGCAGGGGCGCTTCTCTCCGTCCGCGGCGTCAAGACCTATTACGGCAAGATCATCGCGCTGAAGGGCGTCGACGTCGATGTCCGCCAGGGCGAGATCGTGACGATGATCGGCGCCAACGGCGCCGGCAAGTCGACGCTGATGATGACGATCTTCGGCAATCCGCAGGCCCGCGAAGGCACGATCACCTATGAGGGGCGCGACATCACCAAGATGCCGAGCCACGAGATCGCGCGCCTGGGTATCGCGCAGTCGCCGGAAGGCCGGCGCATCTTCCCGCGCATGACTGTGTTCGAGAACCTGCAGATGGGCGCGGCCGTCGCCGGCATGCAGCATTTCGACGAGGACCTCGAGAAGATCTGCCAGCTCTTCCCGCGGGTGAAGGAGCGCCTGCAGCAGCGCGGCGGCACGCTTTCGGGCGGCGAGCAGCAGATGGTGGCGATCGCACGCGCCCTAATGGCGCGGCCGAAGCTCCTGATGCTCGACGAGCCCTCGCTCGGCCTCGCCCCGCTGATCGTCAAGCAGATCTTCGAGGCGATCAAGGAGCTCAACCGCAGCCAGGGGCTGACCGTGTTCCTGGTCGAGCAGAACGCCTTCCACGCGCTCAAGCTCGCTCATCGCGGCTATGTCATGGTCAACGGCGTCATCACCATGAGCGGCACCGGCAAGGAGCTGCTCGCCAATCCGCAGGTGCGGGCGGCCTATCTCGAAGGCGGGCGGCATTGAGCGCCGCGGGCTTTTAACGGAGCACGATGATGCAGGGCATTCTCTATGAGGAGCCGACCATCTGGCTCTTCCTGCTGGTGACGGTAGTGATGGGTGGCTGGGCCGCCTGGATGACGGGCCGGGCGGTGGCGATCACTTGGCGCCCGCCGATCCAGCTCATCTTCTACACGCTCATCCTCGGACTGGTGATCCGCTTCATCCACTTCGCCCTGTTCGAGGCGACGCTGCTGTCGCCGCACTACTACATCGTCGACACGATCGTGCTGCTCGCCTTCAGCTTCGCCGGCTGGCGCTACAACCGCGCGCGCCAGATGACGACGCAATATCGCTGGCTCTACGAGCGCACCGGACCTTTCACCTGGAGGGCTCGCGCGAGCACTTAAGGCGCCGAAAACACAACCAAAGTTCACGGGGCTTGCCGCGTGACAGCACCGCGAAAAAGCGCAAGACTGCGTTTCACGGTGGCACCACGCGCCGAGACGGGACGGCCAAGCCGGCCCGTAATATACTCACAGGGGAGTCACAACGCATGAAGAAGCTGCTCTTGGGCGGTATTGCCCTTGGCGCGGTCCTCGCCTTTTCGGGCGTAGCGAACGCACAGATCAAGCTCGGCGTCGGCGGCCCGATCACGGGTCCGAATGCGGCGTTCGGCGCGCAGCTGAAGAACGGGGCGGAACAGGCTGCCGAAGACATCAACGCTGCCGGCGGCATCCTGGGCCAGAAGATCCAGATCCTGGTCGGCGACGACGTCTCGGATCCGAAGCAGGGCGTCTCTGTCGCCAACAAGTTCGTCGGCGATGGCGTCAAGATGGTGCTTGGCCACTTCAACTCCGGCGTCACCATGCCGGCGTCGGAAGTCTATGCCGAGAACGGCATCCTGATGATCAGCCCCTCGGCGACCAATCCGAAGATCACCGAGCGTGGTCTCTGGAACGTGTTCCGCACCTGCGGCCGCGACGATCAGCAGGGTTCGGTGGCGGCGGAATACATCGCCAAGAACCTCAAGGGCAAGAAGATCGCCATCGTCCATGACAAGACGACCTATGGCCAGGGCCTTGCCGACGAGACCCGCAAGGGTCTGACCAAGGCCGGTATCAAGGACGTGCTCTATGAAGGCGTCAACGCCGGCGAGAAGGACTTCTCGGCGCTGATTTCGAAGCTGAAGTCGACGGGCGCCGACTACCTCTACTGGGGTGGCCTGCATACCGAAGGCGGCCTGATCGTGCGCCAGATGCGCGACCAGGGTCTGAAGACCGTGCTGATCTCCGGCGACGGCATCACCACCGACGAGTTCGCCACGATCGGCGGCCCGGGCGTCGAAGGCACGCTGATGACCTTCCCGCCGGATCCGCAGAAGCGTCCGGAGGCCGCTGCGGTCCTGAAG
>JAESGM010000569.1_pt1 | contig 23493 bp, 25 predicted proteins | sample 9269721 | NCBI WGS metagenome assembly JAESGM01 (sample SAMN15720920, study PRJNA650825) | algae metagenome | isolation source: Komarekiella atlantica HA4396-MV6 and co-occurring heterotrophs from... | place: USA: Theobald House, Kauai, HI | collected 2009-07-29 | reverse complement strand
GGCGCTTCTCGGCCGTATTCCTTCGGCGGTGGGTTATCAGCCGACGCTTGCGACCGACATGGGCGCGCTGCAGGAACGCATCACCACCACGCAGAAGGGTTCGGTCACTTCGGTGCAGGCGATTTACGTGCCGGCCGACGACTTGACCGACCCGGCGCCGGCGACGTCGTTCGCGCATTTGGACGCGACCACCGTGCTGTCGCGCTCGATCGCTGAAAAGGGCATCTACCCGGCGGTGGACCCACTCGACTCGACCTCGCGCATGCTGTCGCCGCTGGTTGTCGGCGAGGAGCACTACGCAGTGTCGCGCCAGGTGCAGCAGATCCTCCAGCGCTACAAGGCGCTGCAGGACATCATCGCCATTCTCGGCATGGACGAACTGTCGGAAGAGGACAAGCTGACGGTGGCGCGCGCCCGCAAGATCGAGCGGTTCCTGTCGCAGCCGTTCCACGTCGCGGAAGTGTTCACCGGCTCGCCCGGCAAGTTCGTCGAGCTCGCCGACACCATCAAGGGCTTCAAGGGTCTGTGCGAAGGCAAGTACGACTACCTGCCGGAAGCGGCCTTCTACATGGTCGGCACGATCGAAGAGGCCGTCGAGAAGGGCAAGAAGCTCGCGGCGGAAGCGGCGTAATCTGCTTCGTCATTGCCGGGCTTGACCCGGCAATCCATCTGACGAAGACGATGGACCCGCGGGTCAAGCCCGCGGGTGACGAAGAAAAAAGAGCGGATACTGACAATGGCCACCTTCCAGTTCGATCTCGTTTCGCCGGAACGCTTGCTGTTCTCTGGCGAAGTTGACCAGGTCGATGTTCCGGGCTCTGAAGGCGACTTCGGCGTGTTCGCCGGACACGCGCCGCTGGTCGCCATCGTGCGGCCGGGCGTGCTCACGATCTACGCAGGCGGCAAGGCGGAGAAGATCGTCGTGCTCGGCGGCTTCGCCGAGGTCGGCCCGAACGGTCTCACGGTGCTGGCCGACGTTGCCGCGAGCGTCGAGGACATGGACCGCGCCGTGATCGCCAAGCAGATCAAGGACGCCGAGAAGCGCATGGCAGAACTGGGTCAGGGCTCGGCCATCGACAAGGAACTTGCGCGCCTCGACCATCTGAAGTCGCTGGATTATCACCTCACCGGCACTGCGATGCATTGAACGGCGAAAGCCGGAGATTGAAAAAGGCCGGGCATTGCCCGGCCTTTTTTGTCTCGCACGAGATATTCAGAATCAGCCCGCCATCACGGGTGTTGCCGCCGGCACCGTCGCGCCTTCCACGGTCGCATGCAGATGCTTGACCAGCGCATCATCGAGATTGAGCCGCGCGGCCAAGAGGCCCAGATAGGCGCGCTCGGACGCATTATCGACGTCGATCGCAAGCAGCGACGCCGTGTAGATGCTGGCGGCTTCCTCCGGCGTTGCGGCAGCGCGCGCGACCGAATCGACATCGAGCGGCTTGCGCAATTCGTCCATGACGAACGCCTTGTCGTCGGACGACAGCGGCATCCTGTCCATCTCGGCGAAGATCGCGGCCTGCTCCTTGGCGTCGATGTGGCCGTCCGATTTAGCCGCCGCGATCATCGCGCGCAGCAGATGACGGCTGAGCGATTGCTGCTCGGCGGGCTGGGCCGGCGCAAAGGGCGTGTCGGCCGGCGGCGGCAAGAGACCGGCCGGAGGCGTCGCCACGGTCGATTGCGTGACCGTCTTGCCGGACTGCCAGTTCTGATAGGCCTTGTAGGCGAGCGCCCCGACCACAGCCATGCCGCCGAGTTGCACCGCGGTGCCGGCCATCTTGCGGCCCTGCTTGGAGCCCAGCAGCAGGGCGACAAGGCCGCCGGCCACCGCGCCGCCGCCAATGCCGCCGAGATTGTTTCCGAGCGCATTGCCGATGCCGCCGGCGATGTCACCGATTCCGCCACGGGCTTGCTGGCCGGGCTGTTGAGGCTGATGGCCGCCGGGGGCGCCGAGAAACTGGTCGAGCAGGCTTTTGGCGTCGAGCATGGGGGTGAGTTCTCCTGAAATGACAGGCTCACCTAGGGACGGGTATGGGCGGCTTCACGGCGCGCTCGTGCGGCCAAACGTCTCGGGCTTTTGCGTCCCTCAGACCAGATGCGCAAAACTCTTCACCACCTCTTCGTAGACGGGGCGCTTGAACGGAATGATCAGGCCGGGGAGCTTGTCCAGCTTCTCCCAGCGCCAGGCGATGAATTCAGGTTTGTGCTTGCCGCCGCCGGGATGCCTGATGTCGATCTCGCTGTCCTTGCCGGTGAAACGCAGCGCATACCATTTCTGCGTCTGTCCGCGATACTTGCCTTTCCACGCCTGTCCGACGATCTCGCGGGGAATGTCGTAGGCGAGCCAGTCCTCGATCTCGCCGATCTTCTCGACCGACTTGATGTTGGTTTCTTCGTAGAGTTCGCGGAGCGCCGCGGGCCACGGGTCCTCGCCGTCGTCGATGCCGCCTTGCGGCATCTGCCAGACATGCGTTTCGTCGACATGCTCGGGACCTTCGCTGCGCCGGCCGATGAAGACGAGGCCGTCGCGATTGATGACCGCGACGCCGACGCAGGGACGATAGGGGAGATCTTCGAAGCGGGGCATTTTCAAATCCACCGAACTGAATAAGCGAGCGGCGCCATTCACTAGAGCAATTTGCGTCGAGGTGAAATGCCTGCAGCGATTTCGGCTTGTTCCCCTCCCCACGCGAGCGGAAAGCGAGCGGCGGGGAGGGGCTAGGGGTGGGGGCTTTTGCCGCTTGCGATCGCATCGCCCCCCACCCCCAACCCCTCCCCGCCATTCGCTGTGCGAATGGGGGGAGGGGAGGATTACGTCGACGACTTCGTCTTTACCGCGGCGGCGCTGACCGGCGCCAGCACGATACCGCGGTTCTGCGCGGCTTTCGCCCAGGCTGCGATGCGTTCGATGGTCACCGGCAGGGCGCTGGCGTAGCCGACGGCAACGCCGCGGTCCCGTGCCATGGCTTCGAGCCGCGCCAGTGCCTTGTCGATCTCCGCCGGAGACGAGATGGAATCAAGGACGAGGTCGGTCTTGGCGAAGGGCAGGTTGTTGGCGCCGGCAATCTGGTTGGCGACGCTGCGGGGCGAGGAACCATCGTCGACATAGATCAGCCCGCGCCGTGCGACCTCACGCAGCACGGGCGCCATGGCCTGTTCGGATGCGGTGAAGCGCGCACCCATGTAGTTGGTCACGCCGACATAGCCCTGGAAACGGCTGAACAGCCAATGCAGACGATCGACATTCTGCTCGCCGGCCAGCGTGCTCAGCAGAGTCTGTGGGCCGGGATCGTTGTCGGGATAATCGAACGGCTCCATCGGAACCTGCAGCAGCACCTCATGATTGTCGGCGCGTGCGCGCGAGACATATTGTTCGACGTCGTTGCCATAGGGTGTGAAGGCGAGCGTCACCGCCGCTGGCAATTTCGCGATGGCTTCCATGGTATTGCCGGCCCCGATGCCGAGACCGCCCACGACAATGATCGCGCGCGGGCCGTCGGGCGTGCCGCCCTGCGCGGTCTTGACCGGGCGGGCATAGGTGTCGGCCGGACGGGTGCCGTCCTGCGCCACCTTCGGGATCGGACCGTGACGGGAGGTTTCCAGCAGCTTGGGATCGACCGGCGCGCGCCGCGCCTCGGCGGGACCGGGAATCGGCACTTCGTGCCGCTTGCCGCTGGTTCCGTCGATAATGGTGACCGTGCGGGTGGCGGACGGCATTCCGGCCGTGCCGGCCGGCGTTTCCGCGGCCGCGGAGGCCTGCGCCTCGGCGGATGGGCCATCGTAGCGGTTTGGGCCAACCCCCGCGCTGCCGGCTTTCCGGGCGTCCGGCAGGTTGATCGCCACCGCCGCGCTCGGCTCGCCGCCCATCGGATCGTGAACGATCGCGGCCCAGACCAGGAAAGCCAGGATGAACAGCCCGAGCGCGCCGGCCAGCGCCTGCGGCAGCACGGCCGTCACCGCAACCTTCTTCTTTTTCTGCGGCCGCGTGCCCAGCGGCGCCGCCAGGTCGTCAACGGGCAGGTCGGAACCGTCACGAATCATGCCGGCGAGGGTAGGCGGTCGATCGTTAACCCGGCGTTTACCGTGATTCCGCGGACGCCGGCATCAAAACAAACGGGGCGGCCGACAGGCCGCCCCGCGCGAATTCTTGTCCAGCGTTCCGGCTTACTGCGGCAGCGCTGCCCGCTTGCCGCTCGGCGGGAAGGCCGAATTGGTGACCGTCCCGCGCAGCAGGTCGGACGCCATCTTCAGCGCCTTGTCGTCCTTCGGGTCCGGCGGGATGTAGGACTGCGAGCCGGTCTGCTCTTCGCCGTCGGCCTTCAGGTGACCGCGCAGCGAGGATTCTCCCTTGGACTCGGCGCGTGCCTTCAGTTCCTCCGGCACGTCCTGCAGCACCTCGATGTCAGGCGAGATGCCCTTGGCCTGGATCGACTTGCCGGACGGCGTGTAGTAGCGCGCCGTGGTCAGCCGCAGCGCGCCGTTGCCGGCGCCGAGCGGGATGATGGTCTGCACCGAACCCTTGCCGAACGAGCGCGTGCCGAGCACGGTCGCGCGCTTGTGGTCCTGCAACGCGCCGGCCACGATTTCCGAGGCCGAAGCGGAGCCGCCATTGATCAGCACGATGATCGGCTTGCCCTTGGTGAGATCGCCGGCGCGGGCATTGAAGCGCTGGGTCTCTTCGGCGTTGCGGCCACGGGTGGAGACGATCTCGCCCTTCTCAAGGAAGGCGTCCGACACCGAGATGGCCTGATCGAGCAAGCCACCCGGATTGTTGCGCATGTCGATAATATAGCCCTTCAGCTTGTTGCCGGCCTGCGCATCCAGATCGGCAAGCGCCTTTTTCAGGTTGTCGGTGGTCTGTTCGTTGAACTGGGTGACGCGGATATAGCCGACGTCATCGCCTTCCATTCGCGAACGCACCGCGCGCACGCGGATGATGTCGCGGGTGATCGACACTTCGACCGGCTTGTCCTGGCCCTTGCGCATGATCTTGAGCCGGATCTTGGTGTTCACCGGTCCGCGCATCTTCTCAACGGCCTGATTCAGGGTGAGACCCTGGACCGGTTCATCTTCGAGATGCGTGATGATGTCATTCGCCATGATGCCGGCTTTCGCGGCCGGGGTGTCGTCGATCGGCGCGACCACTTTCACAAGGCCGTCTTCCATCGTGACTTCGATGCCAAGGCCGCCGAACTCGCCGCGGGTCTGCACCTGCATGTCGCGGAAGCTCTTGGCGTCCATGAAGCTCGAATGCGGATCGAGGCCGGCGAGCATGCCGTTGATCGCGGTCTCGACGAGCTTGGAGTCATCCGGCTTCTCGACATAGTCGGCGCGCACACGCTCGAACACGTCGCCGAACAGGTTGAGATTTCTGTAGGTGTCCGACGAGGACGCCGCGTTTGCGCTCATGCCCGTGAATATGACGCGCGGCTGAACCGCGAACAGCGTGAGCGCCGCGCCCGCTGCCGCACCGAGGAGTACCAGGAGAGTTTTGCGCATCATCCGCGAACCTTCTCATTTTCGCTTTTGGCCCACCATGGGCCGGGATCGACGGGAGTCCCGTCTTTGCGGAATTCAACATAGAGAACCGGTTGGCTGGTTCCGACGGGGACAGTAGCCGCCACCTGGGCGGTTCCGCTTCCCATTACGGCCACCGGCTCGCCGGTCAGAACAAACTGGCCGATTTCGACGGAAATCCGCTCCATTCCCGCGAGAACGATATGATACCCGCCGCCAGCATTCAGGATCAAGAGTTGGCCGTAGGAGCGGAACGGACCGGAATAGACGACCCAGCCATCGGCCGGGGACGTTACCTGGGCATCGGCCCGCGTGGCGACTGAAATGCCGCGTTCGGTGGCACCGAAGCGGTCGGTTGCCCCGAAATTGCGGATTTTCACGCCATTGACCGGCATCGGCAAATGCCCGCGCGCGGAGGCGAAGGCGATGGCGGGGGTCAGACGGCCTGGGTCCTTGAGGGCAGCGAAGTCCGGTCTGCTCTCGCCTTTTTGATCTTGCTGATCCTGGGTCGCTTTCTCGGCAGCGCGCGCCGCGCGATTCGCGCTTTCGACGCCCTGTTCGAGTCGTGCGACCAGGTCCTTCAGATTGTCGATCTGCCGCGCCATGTCGGAAGCGGTCTGGCGTTCCTGCACCAGCGATTTCTCCGCCTCGGATTGCGACCTCTGCCGCTCGTCGACAAGCGCGGCCATGCGCTGCCGCTCCGCAGCGAGGGCCGCGACCTCGGCGGTGAGCCGCGTGCGTTCATTGGCGATGCTGGTGCGCAGACGCACGAGTTCGGACAATTCGCCGGCGAGCCTTTCCGCCTTGTCACGCATCTCGGGCAGGATCGCGCCGAGCAGGATGGCGCTGCGCACCGATTTCACGGCGTCCTCGGGGCTGACCAGAAGCGCGGGCGGCGGGCGGCGTCCCGCGCGCTGCAAGGCAGCCAGCACCTCGGCGGTCTCTTCGCGACGGCTGGCAAGCGACTGACGCATCTCCTGTTCGTTCCGCTCCAGCGGTTCGAGGCGGCTTTCGATGGCATTCAGCCTGTTTTCGGCGTTGCGGATCTTGGCCGCGGCTTCGATCAGTGCCGCACTCAACTTGCGGCGGTCGGCACCGAGCGCCTCGATTTCCAGGCGCAGCTTCTTTTCGGCACCGGCGGCGCGCTGTTGCTCGGCGCGGGCTTTTTCGAGTTCCCCTGCGCGCTCTTTCAGAAGGTCTTCCTCGGTGGAAGTGCCGCGCAGGCCGGAAACCGCAGGCGATTGCTGTGATGTCGACTGCGCCGCCGCGGGCACGGCCGTCAGCACAAGCGCCACCGCCGCGGCAGCCGCGCGGGGCGAGGCAGAAAGAGGGCAGAAACGGTGCATTCGGTTCCAGTATGCCCGGCAATAGCGGCCTTTCTTATTCATCGCAGTGGCGGGAATAAGACCTCAAGGCCCGTAAACATGAACTTTTCGAAAGCCGGGTTCCGGAATTTCGCCGGTTTGCGGCTTTCTGCGGAGTTCACGTCCGATGATATGGGTGCCCTCCGAGGATTGTGACAGCCCTGTAGATTTGTTCCAGAAGCATGATCCGTACCAGCTGGTGCGGCCAGGTGGCGGCGCCGAAGGACAACGATACTTTGGCCTTGTCCCGCATGCTCTGCGCGAGTCCATCAGGCCCTCCGATGATGAACACCAGAGCCGGGCGGCCTTCGTCACGCCAGAGGCGAATTCTTTCGGCAAGCGCGGTACTGCCCAGGTTCTCGCCGGTTTCATCCAGAAGGATCGTGACCGCACCTTCAGGGATCACATTCGCCAGCGCGATGGCCTCTTCCAGCCGGCGTTTCTCAGCATTGTCGGCGCGGCTTTCGCGTATCTCGACAAGCTCGATGTCGCGGAACCCGAGCTGACGGCCGGCCTGCGTCGCGCGCTTGCGATAGCGCTCGCAGAGTTCCGTCTCCGGACCCGCTTTCAGGCGGCCGATCGCGAGCACGCTCACCCGCATCGCCGCCTCCTTGTCTCAGCCTAGCTTGCGCGTTTGCCCGAGCGGTGATCGCCCGACCACATCTTCTCGATGTTGTAGAACTCGCGCACCTCGGGACGAAAGACATGCACGATGACGTCGCCGGCATCGAGCAGCACCCAGTCGCAATGCGGCTGGCCCTCGGTCCGGATCTCTTTCACTCCGGCCTTGTGCAGGGCTTCGGTCACATTGTCCGCAATGGAGCCGACATGACGGTTGGAGCGGCCTGAGGCCACCACCATGCTGTCGGCGATTGCGGTTTTACCGGTGAGGTCGATGGTGACGATGTCCTCGGCCTTCATGTCGTCGAGGCACTCAAGGACGATGCGCAAGGTCTCCGTAGCGTCAGGACGCATCTTGGAGACTGAGCGGGGCGCCGTGGCGCTGGTCCGCTGAAGTGACTGGGTTCTCAGTGGCCCTTTCCTTTCAGTTGCGACCGGCATTTGCGCCGGGACTCAACACAACAAATCTAAGCCTGCTTGCTTAACGGATTCAATATCAAAGCTGTTCCTTCCGGCTCGCCCGCAAGGCCGTCGAGGACAATGTCGATTTGACCCCGTGCAGATAGACCCAGGCCGGCGGATCCCGGTCGGCCAGTGTCATGGCCTGGCTTTCGGGAATGCGGGCGCGGGCGAAAGAGATGGCTCCCGGACCGGACGTGGCCTGCAGACTGATGCCGCCACGGTCCACGATCGCAATCGGAACCAGTCCGAAAATGCCGCGCCAGTTCTTCCAGCGGTGAAACCCTTTCAGGTTGTCGGCACCCATGATCCAGACGAAGCGCACGCCCGGACACTCTCTCAGCAGATAAGTGATGGTATCGAATGAATATTTCAAGCCGATGACGGACTCAAATCCGGTGGCATCGATACGCGGGTGATTGGCCAGCGCCTGTGCGGCTGCAACGCGCTCTTCAACCGGTGGCAATCCCTTTGTGTCCTTCAGCGGATTTCCGGGAGTCACCAGCCACCAGATCCGGTCGAGCCCGAGCCGCTTCATCGCCAGCAGGCTGACCTCGCGATGCGCCTCATGCGGCGGATTGAACGAGCCGCCGAACAGGCCAATGCGCAGGCCCGGGGCGTGATTAGGGAGAGAGACGCGGGGCTTGGCGATGCTCTTGACCAGCGTGCGCTGCGGCTGCGTCGGCTTCACGGCCGCGTCTGCCCCTTGCCGCGCACACGATACTTGAACGAGGTGAGCTGCTCGACGCCGACCGGTCCGCGCGCATGCATGCGGCCGGTGGCGATGCCGATCTCGGCGCCGAAGCCGAACTCGCCGCCGTCGGCGAATTGCGTCGAGGCGTTGTGCAGCACGATCGCCGAATCCACTTCGTTCAGAAACTTCTCGGCAGTGTCGTTGTCCGCAGTGACGATCGCATCGGTGTGGTGCGAGCCGTAGGTCTCGATGTGGTCGATCGCGCCGTCGACGCCCTTCACCACTTTCGCGGCAATGATGGCGTCGAGATATTCGGTGCTCCAGTCCTGTTCGCTCGCTGGCTTCACGCGCTTGTCGGCTTTCTGCATGGCGGCATCGCCGCGCACCTCGCATCCGGCGTCGATCAGCATCGCGACCAGCGGCTTGAGCAGCGCGTCGGCACCGGCCTTGTCAACCAGCAGCGTCTCGGCCGCGCCGCAGACGCCGGTGCGGCGCATCTTGGCATTCAGCACGATCTTCTTCGCCATATCGAGATCGGCAGCCTTGTCGATGTAGACGTGATTGACGCCTTCAAGATGCGCGAAGACGGGAACGCGCGCTTCTTCCTGCACGCGCGCGACAAGGCTCTTGCCGCCGCGCGGCACAATGACGTCGATGCAGCCATCGAGGCCGCGCAACATGGCGCCGACCGCGGCGCGGTCGCGCGTCGGGACAAGCTGAATGGAATCTTCCGGCAGCCCTGCTTCGCGCAGGCCCGCAACAAGTGCGGCGTGAATGGCGCGCGAGGAGCGGTGTGAATCCGAGCCGCCGCGCAGGATCGCGGCGTTGCCTGCCTTCAGGCAAAGCGCGCCGGCGTCGGCGGTGACGTTCGGGCGGCTTTCATAGATGACGCCGATGACGCCGAGCGGCGTGCGCACGCGCTCGATGGTCATGCCGTTGGGGCGTTTCCATTTGGACATCACGGCCCCGACCGGGTCGGGCACGGCGCGGATGATGTCGAGACCGTCCGCCATCGCGAAGATGCGGTTCTCGTTCAGCTCCAGCCGGTCGAGGAACGAGCCGGTGACGCCGGCCGCTTTCGCGTCGGCAAGATCCTCGCGGTTGGCGGCGAGTATTTCCGCCTTGGCGATGCGGAGCGCCTGCGCCTGCGCCTTCAGCGCGGCGTTCTTCTGCTCGGTCGTGGCCAAAGCCAGCTTGCGCGCCGCCGCGCGGGCAGCCTGACCGATCTCGCGCATCAGGGCGTCGAGGTCGTCAGGGGAGGTAATGGGCTTCAGCGGCGCGGTCATGGCTAATTCAGCTGGGGTCAGATCGTCTGCGGGCTTCTAGCATGTAGGGCGGCAGGGGGCGAGTTGCCGCCCGTTTCCGGGTTAACCGACGCAAAAAAGCCCGCGTTCCGAACCGGACGCGGGCATTGCCAGGGCTCAGGCGATCAGAAGGGGTTGCCGGCCCGGGAAGCCGAGGGGCTTTTCGCCGCCATGGTCATGTATTTGAAGTTCAGTGCGGCGGTGTAATCTTCCTTTACCTTGTCGACGATCAGGCGCGAGCCCAATACAAGGGTGCCAATAGCCGCCAGCGCGACGGCGGCGAGCATCATTTTATGCATAACAGCAATCTCCAAACGGGGAGCCGGCCAGAGCCGTCCAGGAACCGGTTGGTCGGTCGCAGACGGCTGCAGGTTCACTTTGCCGCGGCCGTCGCTTAGAGGTGGGCGTGGCAGACAGGCTGGGCCGGAGACCGGGAATGCGATTGCTTGATAGGCCGGCCACGAGAATTATTGCGACCGTTTCGATCTGGCTGGGAATGACGATCAGCGATCCTCTGCAGGCAGCTTCTCCACATCCTGCTTTCGTCGATGTGTCGGCGGTGGTCCCGCAGCTCGTGGTCGATCTGCGCTATCTCGGCTCCGACAACTTTGTCGGCGCGAGGATCGACGGTTACGAGAAGCCGGTGCTCTATCTCACGCGGCCGGCCGCCGATGCGCTGGCGCAGGTGCAGCGCGATCTGGCGCTGCAGGGTCTGGGGCTGAAGGTTTTCGACGGGTACAGGCCGGCGCGCGCAGTGGCGCATTTCGCGCGCTGGGCGAAAGCGATCGACGACATCAAGACAAAGAAGGATTTCTATCCCGACGTCGACAAGCGCAATCTGTTCCGTGACGGCTATCTCGCGTCACGCTCCGGCCATTCGCGCGGCTCGACCGTCGATCTCACGCTGGTCACGCTTGCAGACAAGCGGGAACTCGACATGGGCACGCCATTCGATTTCTTCTCGACGCGCTCGTGGCCGGCGGACACCGGCGTGAGCGCGCAAGCGCAGCGCAACCGCAAGCTTCTCGGCCAGGCGATGAACCGGCGCGGCTTTGTCGGCCACCGCAAGGAATGGTGGCATTTCACGCTGGCGCGCGAGCCGTTTCCCGACACCTATTTCGATTTTCCGGTGCGGTGATTCTGCTGTCATCGTCCGCGAAAGCGGACGATCCAGTAATTACTGACGGAGTTACTTATGTGAAAGCTTACGGTTATTGGATGCCCCGCTTTCGCGGGGCATGACAGTCTTTACTACGCCGCCTGATCCTCACGCTGCTCCGCGACTTCCGCCGGAAACACCACCAGCGTTTCGAAGTCGTAGCCGCAGGACGCACAGAACCAGAGATGCCGCACCTGGCGCCGGTTCAGGTATTCCGACCATTCCGGACCGGACAGCGTCTTGCCGCACTGGGCGCAAGGCGCTGCCGGCCGCGCGCGGACATAGTCCGCGTATTTCTGGGACCGCACCTGCATGACATCCTCCTCACCGCTGTCCGCTGTGCTTTTCTTATGCGGACACGCAACATTTCATGTTGTGCGCATGATGTGAGAATGCCGCCCGAGTTTGTCGGGATGATGACGGTTGCATTGCGAAGGGACTGCCTGCCTTGCGGCAGACGATGGAAAATTTTCGTCAACTTGTTTGCGCTGCAAACGCGGTCAGGGGCCGATGACACGTACGACGCGGCGGGAACCGGGTTCCACGAATACGACGCGGTTGCCATGCAGCATGTAGCGGAATTCGCGCGCCGGCGCATAAGTGATGGTCGCCGGCACTTCGTAAAGCTCGACGTCCGCCGGTACGGTCGCGCCGACAGCCACGTCGAATTCGCGCGCCGGCGCTGCGCCGACGGTGCCGCGGTCCTGATAGATCATGGTGTAGATGCCGCGTTCTTGTTCGGGCGTGATTTCCCAGCTTATCATCTGGGCCAGCGCCGCGTGTGCTGACAGCAGAACGGCTGCGCCGAGGACGCCGCCTAAAACAGACTTGCGCATTGGACTCTCCTTCTTGCCCAGCACCGAACAACCAAGGCGCCGGGAAGAAGGAATGTTCCCGGAAATGTCGGGACATAAGTGGTGGGGGTGGCATACCGGACAGAAGATCGCGTACGCGCCAGCTTTTGTTGAACTTGCTGTAACGGGGTCGAGAGGGAATCAGCGACAGCCGTTGCAAACTGTTCGATCGTCCGCCTTCACAACACGAGCTACTCTACTCGGTACTCTACTCCGGCCTTTGGGCGGCCGGTCGTCAGAACGATCCTCATACGCCACCCCCAACGGCGACAAGATTACGCATCTCGCGTTCGATGTAGCGGTATCATGGAGTCCGTGCGAAATGTTCACGTGTGTGTGAGGTCGTGGATTCGCCACATTACCGTTAGTCACGCACGCATGCGGCGCATTGCCCGAATTGTTTCAATGAAAACCAATTGGAAAACTACTTGCGCGCGACAACATGTGGCGACATTGCGGCGTCAGGCTCCGCCGAGAACGAGATCATCCCTGTGGATAATCTCGGCGCGGCCGTCGAAGCCAAGAATATTTTTCACGTCGGCTGACGACAGGCCGATCACCTTGGTGGCGTCGCCGGTATCATATGCAACGAGGCCGCGGCCGATCTCGGCGCCGTCCAGATCGCGGATGATGACGGCGTCGCCGCGATCGAAATGACCATCGATGCGCTTCACGCCGGCCGGCAACAGGCTGGCGCCGCGCCGCAACGCCGCCACCGCGCCGGTATCGATGTAGAGCGTGCCTTTCGGTTCGAGCGAGCCGGCGATCCATTTCTTGCGTGAGGTGACCGGATTGGCTGGCGTGAGAAACCACGTGCAACGCCCGCCCTCGATGATGGCGCGGAGCGGATGTTCGGTCTTGCCGGACGCGATGACCATGTGCGTGCCGGCGGAGGTCGCGATCTTGCCGGCCTCGATTTTCGTCTGCATGCCGCCGCGCGACAATTCCGAGCCCGAGGCCCCGGCCACACTTTCGATCTGCGGCGTGATGCGCTCGACGACGGGAATGAGATTGACCTTGCGGCCCTCGCCGGGCGGTGCGTCATACAGTCCGTCGATGTCGGACAGGAGCACCAGCAGATCGGCGCTCATCATCGTGGCGACGCGGGCGCCGAGCCGGTCGTTGTCGCCATAACGGATTTCGGTGGTGGCGACGGTGTCGTTCTCGTTGATCACCGGCACGCTGCGCCATTCCAGCAGCTTGTCGATGGTTTCGCGCGCGTTGAGATAACGGCGGCGCTCTTCGGTGTCGCCAAGCGTGACCAGGACCTGTCCGGCGGTGATGCCGTGCCGGCCGAGCATTTCCGCCCAGATGCGGGCCAGCGCGATCTGCCCGACGGCGGCGGCCGCCTGCGATTCCTCCAGCTTGAGCGGCCCGCGCGGCAGCTTCAGCACCGAGCGGCCAAGGGCGATGGCGCCGGAGGACACGACGAGGACGTCGCGCTTGTCCTTGTGCAGCGTTGCGATGTCCTCGCAGAGCGCCGCGAGCCACGCGTCGCGCAGCTTGCCGGCGGCGGAATCGACGAGCAGCGACGAGCCGACTTTCACGACGATGCGGCGGAAATCGGTGAGGGAGGGCGTGGTGCGGGACATGGGATAGGCTGGCGGCTTGCTCGGCTACCCTCTCCCCTTGTGGGAGAGGGTGGTCATCCGAACGAAGTGAGGATGACCGGGTGAGGGGTTTTAGCAAAAATGGTGAGGAAAGAACCCCTCACCCGGCTCACACCTCGCTTCGCTCGGTGTTCGCCACCCTCTCCCACAAGGGGAGAGGTTTAAGGCCCGAGCCAGCATCATGGCTGCCAGGCCTGTGCCTTCTGCTTCGGCTCCTCGCCGCTTTTCCGGCGCGCGTCATCGATCACGTCGAGCAGCGCGCGCAGCGCCTCGGGCACGCCCTGCCGCGACTGCGCCGACAGCACGAGCGGCGTTTTCCTGCTGGCCTTTTTCAGGCGCTTGATCTGGTCCTTGATCTGCTCGTCGGTTGCGGCGTCCGCCTTTGACAAGGCGACGATTTCCGGCTTGCCGGTCAGGTCGTGGCCATAGGCCTCCAGTTCGCCGCGCACGATCTTGTAGGCCTCGCCGGCATCCTCGCTGGTCGCATCCACGAGATGCAGCAGCACGCGGCAGCGTTCCAAGTGGCCGAGAAAGCGATCGCCGAGGCCGGCGCCTTCATGCGCGCCTTCGATGAGGCCCGGGATATCGGCGAGCACGAATTCGCGGGCATCGACGCCGACGACTCCGAGCTGCGGATGCAGCGTTGTGAACGGATAATCCGCGATCTTCGGCTTCGCCGCGCTGACAGCGGCGAGGAACGTGGACTTGCCGGCATTCGGCAGTCCGACGAGACCGGCATCGGCAATGAGCTTCAGGCGCAGGCGAATCGTTCGTTCTTCGCCCGACTGGCCGGGATTGGCGTTGCGCGGCGCGCGATTGGTGGACGACTTGAAATGCGCGTTGCCGAAGCCGCCGTTGCCGCCGCGTGCGAGCACCACGCTTTCACCGAGGGCGTCGAGATCGGCGAGCAATGTCTCGCCGTCTTCCTCATAGATCTGCGTGCCGACCGGCACCTTCATGACGATGTCGGCACCGTTGGCACCATGACGGTCCTTGCCCATGCCGTTGCCGCCGCGCTTGGCCTTGAAGTGCTGCTGGTAACGGTAGTCGATCAGCGTGTTCAGTCCCTCGACGGCCTGAACGACAACGTCGCCGCCGCGACCGCCGTCGCCGCCATTGGGGCCGCCGAACTCGATGAACTTTTCGCGCCGGAACGACACGCAGCCGTTTCCGCCCGCGCCCGACTGGATATAGACCTTGGCTTCGTCGAGAAATTTCATGGCAACGGGATCATATAGTGCTGGGGGCCATCTGCTTAAGTGAAAAGCCCGGCACGCCGGCCGGGCTTCCTGATTGGGTGGAATGCTTGACGATCACGCCGCCCGCGAGCCGTGCCCGCGCGTGGTCTGATCGGGTCGCATCATTATTTCACTTTGAGATTTTCAGCCGATTCCTTGCCGCGGTTCGCGACAACTTCATACTCGATCTGCTGACCTTCATTCAGGCCGGTCAATCCGGCGCGCTGGACAGCCGAGATGTGCACGAACACATCTTTGCCGCCGCCCTGCGGCTGGATAAAGCCAAAACCCTTGGTCGCGTTGAACCATTTCACAGTCCCAGTAGCCACTTTAGTCTCCAAGCTTCATTGCAACGTCCGCCGACACACGAGTGTCAGGCCGACATCTCGCAGAGGCAGGCTGTGCATAACCTGAAAACGGCCCTTTTTCCAGCCGTCATCGTCACAATCCTGAGAGGGCGAGCCCGGCGAGCCAGCAAAAATGCGGCTCGCCGGTAAGGTTCAGGCAACCCTTTTGACGTCGCGCCAACTGCGCAGCGATGTCCAGAGCCCCCGGTCGAGCCGGAAACGGTCGATCGGTGCTGAACTCGACAGCGCCCGGATGCGGCAGAGGCCGACGCCGGTCCACTGGAAGCCGCATTTCTCCAGGATGCGGCGCGAGGCCGGGTTGGTCACGCGCGCGCCGGCCTGCAAGGCCTCGTGATCGAGCTCGGTGAAGGCATAGTCGATCAGGGCGCGCACGGCCTCGGTCGCGTAGCCCTGGCTCCAGTGGTTAACGCCAAGCCAGTAGCCGATCTCCGGCACCTCGCCGTCCTGGGCTGCGATGCCGCATGCACCGACGATGGTCTCGTCATGGCGCGTGATCAGGAAAGCGATCTCGCCGGCGTCGAGCGAAGCAATGAAATCCTCGGCGTCGCTGCGCGTATAGGGATGCGGCAAGCGGCGCGTGTTCTCGGCAATACGTTTGTCGTTTGCGAGCGCCGCTACATGCTTGGCGTCCTCGAGCCGCGGCGCACGCAGAAAAAGCCGCTCAGTCTCGAGGACGGGAATACTTCCTTCCTGGAAGCTTTGGCAGGTCAGGCTTAGCGGTGTCATGGCTTGGGCTCCTTGGTTAAAAACTTTGAGGGGGAGCCGGTTCACCCGTCTCCCCCTCAAAGTCTGAGCCCATTAAGGCCCGCCGGGTTTGACTTGGGAACCGGCGGACCTCGATTTTGAGATCGCCGTCTATTCGGCCGCAGCCTCCGTCATCGGAAGAACCGATACGAACGTGCGGCCTTGGGCTTTGGTGTTGAACTGAACGCGTCCATCTACGAGTGCGAAAAGCGTATGGTCCTTGCCCATGCCGACGTTACGGCCGGGATGCCATTTCGTACCGCGCTGACGACAAATGATGTTGCCGGCGATCACGGCTTCGCCGCCGAACGCCTTGATGCCAAGGCGGCGGCCCGCGGTGTCGCGGCCGTTGCGTGAAGATCCGCCTGCTTTCTTGTGTGCCATCGCACTAAATCCTTCGTCTCGAACTCTGTATCCCGATTCCCCGAGGGAATCATCTCAATTCATGTGTCAGACCGGCTCCGCCCGCGGGCGATAGCCGGTTTGCGTTGACACTGTGTTGCGATCGCCACGTTTGTGGCGATCGGGCTACTTCTTGGCCTTACTTCTTAGCCTTGGGCTTCGCGGCCGTTTTGGCCTTGGAAGCCGGCTTTTTGGCGGCTGCCTTCGGCTTCGCCGCGGCCTTCGCCTTCGGCTTTGTCTCAGCGGCTTCGCCTTCCGGCTTCTCGGCCTTCGGCTTCGGCGCAGGCTTGCCCTTTGCCTTCTTGGTCGGCGCCTTGCCGTCGGTCAGGATCTCGCTGATCCGCACCACGGTGTATTCCGGCCGGAACCCGCGCTTGCGGCGCGAATTCTTGCGGCGGCGCTTCTTGAAGGCGATGATCTTGCGGCCACGGCTCTGTTCCACGATCTCGACCGCCACCGAGGCGCCCGAGACAGTCGGCGAACCGAGCTGCGGATTGTCTCCGCCCAGCATCAGCACATTGCCGATCTGAACGATTTCACCCGGCTCGCCCGCAATGCGGCCGATCCGGACCTTTTCATCTTCCGCGACCCGGTATTGCAGGCCGCCGGTCTTGATGACTGCGAACATCATTTTTCCTCGTGTTCGTTGCTCCGGTGCTCGGACAAGCCGGACCGGCTTTTTGCAGTCTCGATTGGGTGTCCAGCGAACGTGCCCAAAAGCACGAAAAGGGGCCCCAAAAGGCCCCGCTGTTGGGGCGGTTTATGGCGCTCCGGGGGGCCAGAGTCAAGAAAACAGCCGGTTTTTTTGTGCCGTCCGGAGCCTCTGCAGTCGGTGATTGGCGCAGATTCCGGAGCCGCGGCCCCTGAGCAATGGCGGGACCGTGTTGAGGCCGCGACCGGGACCGTGGACGGCGGCCGCAGCGGATGGGGCGGTGCGGCGTTCGGCCTTGTTTGTGGGGCAGGCCTTGGATAAGTAACGCGCGCGCCAGGCCCGTGCGGCCTTACCGGCCCCCAATTGGAGAGGTGGCTGAGTGGTTGAAAGCACCGCACTCGAAATGCGGCATACGGGCAACCGTATCGGGGGTTCGAATCCCTCCCTCTCCGCCAATTTTAGATTGCGCGCGGCCGCCCCCCAACCCCGCGCGCGTGGCTCCGGGTTCGAACTTTCGTTCTCACCCTCCGCCAGAGGCCTGTAAACGACGCCATTCATGTCGTTTCCCGACACCAAAGATCCGCAGCGGCGCTGGCTGACCCCGCGCCCGACCCTTCGCGAAGTCGCTGTCCTGGTGCTGATCCTGGCACTGATGGGGACCATTTTCGTTTTTGACATCCTTACGCCGCCGGACGACGTCACCATCTGCTTCATCTACGCGGTGCTGGTCTTTCTCACGCTGTTCAGCCACGACCATGCGGTCTATCTCTGCGCCGCCATCGCGACCTCGCTGTCGATCCTCGGCTCCTTCATCAATCCGCCGGACGACGCGCACAGCATGGTGTTCTTCGCCAACCGCGGCATCGCCATCGTCGCGCAATGGATCGTCGCGTTCCTGGTGATGACGCGCAAGGACACGGAAGCGCGCATGCGCGAGGACTTCGGCGACCAAAAGACGAAAGCCGAAACCAGCCGACGCTTTCTCGACGTGCTGTCGCACGAGATCGGAACGTCACTGACTCGGATCGACGGGCAGGCGTTTCTTCTGCGCAAGAACGCCCAGGATGAAAAGCCCGAGGACACGGTCGTACGAGCCGACAAGATCCGCGAAGCGGTGGGGCATATCCATTCCGTCGTGAGACAGATCCAGATCGGATCGGAAGTCGGCGAGCGCGCGACCGACATGTCGGCGACGGCGGTGAATCTGCAGGCGCTGATCGCCGATATCGTTCTGGCGGCGGGGTCGCATGACGTCGCGATCGAAAGCGATCTCGACAGTCTGCCCGGCAGTGTCTGGGGCGATCCGGATATGCTGCGTCAGGTGTTCGACAATGTGATCTCAAATGCCGTGAAGTATTCACCGCCGCGTGAAACGGTCTTGATCGGAGGCGCGCATGAGAACGGCTTTGGCGTGGTGACGATCGTCGACCGCGGTCGCGGGATTCCGCAGGACGAGATCGATCGCATCTTCACGCCATATTATCGCGGGCGTAACAGCCGCGGTGTGTCTGGCGCCGGCATCGGCTTGTATGTCGCAAAGAAATTCGTCGACAGTCACGGCGGCCAGATCGTCGTCGAAAGCGCGCTGAACGCCGGAACGACGGTGACCGTGCGGCTGCCTGTCGAACCGGTTCCGTCGGAGGAGATCAGTGTCTCAATCACGCATCCTCTGCATTGAGGACGATCCGGGCACGGCCGAACTGATTGTCGAGGTCCTCGAAAGCGAGGGCTTCAAGATCATTGTGGCGGGCGATGGCTTTGCGGGCCTGACCGCACTGAACGATCGACCGGATCTCGTGCTGTGCGACATCGATCTGCCGGACGTGTCGGGTTTTGAAATTCTGGAACGTATCCGTGGCGGCAAATTGCTGCCGCCCGGCGTGCCGTTTATTTTTCTCACCGCGTTCTCGCAGCGAATGCACCAGATTCACGGACGTCAGCTAGGCGCGGACGATTACGTGACCAAGCCGATCGATTTCGAGTTGTTGATCGCAATCATCCGCAACAGGCTCGCGAACTCTGCCGAAAAAACCGTAGAAAAGACCGATTTCAAGCTGACCGAGCGTGAACTGGAAACGCTGACCTGGGCGGCGCGCGGCAAATCCTCTGCCGACGTTGCTGTCATTTTAGGCATCAGCGAGCGCACGGTGAATTTTCATCTCGACAATGCGATGCGCAAAGTCGGCGTCGCGACGCGCGTTCAGGCAGCCGTCAAGTGCGCCATGCTGGGGATTATCCAGCCCTGATGCTGCCGCGCACCGGCCGTCCCCTGTCAAGGTTTACAGGTGGGGCGCTTCATCCCGACAGGGCATAGAGCCGGGCATCGTGTTCCATCGCCGAGGTGCCCAATGGCTTCTTCTTTATGGCTGATGACGGCGTATGTCGTGGTTGCCTTCGCGTTGCAGGCGGTTGCCATGGTGGCCTGCATGACGCTCGACAGCCTGCTTGGGACCTGGGGTACGCCGGTCTTTGTCACGGTATACTTTCTGATGTTCTGGCTCGCGTGGCCCATTGCGTTGCGCATCACCGCGCCGACCGCCGCAAGTTCACAGTCGTGAACCGTTCGTGATGAGCCTCCCAGCCGCAATCGCCATTCGACTTGGATAATTGCAATGCCTGAGGGATCAAAATCGAACCTCAACCAATCGGGTTGGGGTTTCAGAATCCGTAATCCGCAAGACTTCTGGGGCTGTCTGGCCCTCATGGCGCTTGCAATCTTTGCATTATGGGCCGGCAGCGACTTGCCCGGCATGCACGGCTTTGCGTTCGGCCCAGGAACGGCGCCGCGCTTGTTCGCCACTTGCTTGCTGGTTCTCGCAGGCGCGGTGGCGCTCTCGGCGCTGTTCGCCGATGGGCCGCCGGTCGGCCGCTTCTACGCGCGCGGTCCGGTCGTTGTGATGATCTCGATCTTTGCATTCGCCGCCATGATCCGCCCGCTCGGGCTCGTGATCACAACCTTTGTCTGTTTCATGATCGCGGCCGCAGGCTCGACAGAGACGCGCTGGGTCGAGACAACGCTGACGGCGATCGGTTTCACCATCGGAGCGGTGCTTTTGTTCGTCTACGGACTGGCACTGCCGTTCCAGCTTCTGCCTCGTTTTATGATGTGAGTGCGCCGTTGTGACTGATCTGATTTCGAATCTCGGGATGGGCTTTGTTGTTGCGGCCAGCCTGCAGAATGTCTTTCTGTGCCTGATCGGCGTGATTGTCGGCACGCTCGTCGGCGTCTTGCCGGGCGTGGGCTCGGTCGCCACCATCGCGATGCTGCTGCCGATCACCTTCGGCCTGCCGCCGGTGGGCGCGCTCATCATGCTCGCCGGCATCTATTATGGTGCGCAATATGGCGGCTCGACCACGTCGATCCTGGTGAACATTCCCGGCGAAGCAACGGCGGTGGTGACGACGCTTGACGGGCACCAGATGGCAAAGCAGGGCCGTGCCGGTCCCGCACTTGCCATTGCTGCCATTGGATCGTTCTTCGCCGGGTGCGTCGCCACCGTGCTGGTAGCTGCGCTTGGCGCGCCGCTGACCAGCGTGGCGTTGCTCTTCGGGCCGACGGAATATTTCTCGCTGATGGTCGTCGGTCTGATCTTCGCCGTCGTGCTCGCCAAAGGCTCGCCCGCCAAGGCGATCCTGATGGTTCTGCTCGGTTTGCTGATGTCGCAGGTCGGTTCGGACCTCGAAACCGGCGCCGGCCGCATGAACTTCAACATCCCCGAACTCGCCGACGGCATCCAGCTCGCTGTGGTCGCCATGGGATTGTTCGGCTTCTGCGAGATCATCCGCAACCTGGAAGGCACGGCGAGCCGCGACGTCCTCAAAACCAAGATCACCGGCCTGATGCCAAACCGCGCCGACCTTGTGGCGTCTGCACCGGCAATCGCCCGTGGCACCATCCTCGGCTCCATTCTCGGCATTCTGCCGGGAGGCGGCGCGATCATCGCGTCGTTCGCGTCCTATGGGCTTGAGAAGAAGGTCTCCAGACATCCCGAGCGATTCGGGCGCGGCGCCATCGAAGGCGTGGCCGGCCCGGAAAGCGCGAACAACGCGGCAGCGCAGACCTCGTTCATTCCGCTACTCACGCTCGGCATTCCGCCGAATGCGGTGATGGCTCTGATGGTCGGCGCGATGACCATTCACGGGATCGTGCCCGGCCCTCAGGTCATGACCAAACAGCCGGAATTGTTCTGGGGCATGATCGCCTCGATGTGGATCGGCAATCTGATGCTGGTCATCATCAACCTGCCGATGATCGGGGTCTGGGTAAAGCTTCTGAGTATTCCCTACCGCCTGCTGTTCCCCTGCATTCTGATGTTCTGCAGCATCGGCATCTATTCGGTGAACAATTCACCCTTCGATGTGGTGATGGCCGGCATCTTCGGCCTGGTCGGGTACTGGATGGTCAAGCACGACTTCGAGCCGGCGCCGCTGGTGCTGGGCTGGGTGCTCGGGCCTTTGATGGAGGAAAACCTGCGTCGCGCCATGCTCATCTCGCGCGGCGATGCGACCGTCTTCTTTACGCACCCGATTTCCGCGGTGCTGCTGGCCATCGCCGCGACGATGCTGGCCGTCGCGGTGCTTCCGTCGATCCGCAAGAAGCGGGACGTGGTCTTTGTCGAAGACTGATGGTCAGGCGGCCTGGACGGTCGCGAGGAATTTCTCCACCTCGCGCTTGAGCCGGGCGCTCTCGCCGGAGAGCGATTGCGCGGAAGCGAGCACCGCGGCCGACGCGGTATCGGTGGCGCTGGCGCCGCGGCTGACGTCGACGATGCTGGTTTCAACCTGACCGGTGCCGCGCGTCGCCTCGTTGACGTTACGGGAGATTTCCTCGGCTGCGATATTCTGTTCTTCCACGGCCGAGAGAATGACCGATGCGATTTCGGCGATGCGCGAGATGGTGCTGCTGATTTCCTCGATCGCAATGACCGATTCCCGCGTGGCGGCCTGCATGGCGGAAATCTGTTCGCTGATTTCCCCGGTCGCACGGGAGGTGCTGGCCGCCAGCGTCTTGACCTCCTGCGCGACAACCGAAAAGCCGCGTCCGGCATCGCCGGCACGCGCGGCCTCGATGGTCGCGTTGAGGGCGAGCATGTTGGTCTGACCGGCAATCGCCGAGATCACCCGCACCACATCGCCGATGCGCTCGGCCGCGTGCGACAGGCGCACGATGCAGGCGTCGGTGATGTGAGCCTGCTGCACCGCTCCGGACGCGATGCGGCTGGATTCCTCCGCCTGACGCGCAATCTCGCCGATCGAGCCGCTAAGCTGCGCTGTCGTCGATGCCACCGTCTGCACATTCGCCGATGCCTGCTGGAATGTGTTGGCGACCGACGCCGACAGCATCTGCGTATTCTCTGCGATGCCGCTAAGAGAACCTGCGGCCGCCTCGAGTTCGGTCGATGTGGAGGACACCGTGTCGATCATGCTGCCGACGGCGGCCTGGAACTCGGACGCAAGTTTCCGCATGTCGGCCTTGCGGTTTTCGGCCATGCGTCGCTCGGTATCCGCCTGCTCCGAGCGCAGCCGTTCTGCTTCCAGCATGCTGTCGCGGAACACAAGGACCGAACGCGCCATGGCGCCGATCTCGTCGGCGCGCCGCGTACTGTGCACTTCGGCCGCGGTGTCGCCGCGTGCAAGCATGAGCATGGTGAATTCCAGTTGCGACAGCGGCCCTGCAATCGCGCGGCGGACAAAAATAGGCAGGACGCCGGCCATCACCAGGCCGACGCAGAGGGCCACGAGCGCGCCGAATGCCATGACATCGGTCCATCCGGATATCCGTGTCAGGCGTTCGCCTGACTGGGCCTGGTTGTCGGCCCTCAGCAGCAGGGCAGCGCGCTGCGCATGCTCGAGGATGCCGGCGACTCGCGCTTGCAGCGCCTCGAAACGTTCCGACGCGCCACCCAGCTGTGTCACAAGACCGAACAGCTTCGAGCGCGCGCGCTCCATATCACGCGACAGATTGCGCGTGTCTTTCCCGGCTGCCTTCAGAACGGCAACGGCATCGTCGGCAAGATCGGAAAAATTCGACACCAACTGCCGGGTCGGATCGAATTGCGTCTGATCGGCGGTCCCGGCATAGCCGCTGACCAGTTCGATGACATGGCCGGCTTCCTGCGAGAACTGATCGGCCTTTGTGATCGCGCCTTCGATGCCGGAGCCGCGCAGATGCGCGGCGAGACGGATGGACACTTCAGCGAACGAGCCGAGCGCCGACGGAAGCAGAAGGCGCGCCTCGGTGATGTTGCCGCGCGCCAGCATGGTGGCGAGCACGAACTGATCCAGTCCCTGCATGTCTTCGGTGAGCTTGCCTGCCATGACTTCGTCGCGCCGCTTGACGGATTCGGCAATTCCGGCTGCAAGCTCTTTCAGCCTTGCGAATTCGGGAGACAGCCGGGACTGGACCTGCTGCTGCGAACCCGGTTCTCCCATGAGGCGGCCGGTCCGCTCCACAACCATGGAAAATTCGCTGGCGTCCTGCAAAATCCGCCCGGAATCGATGGC
>JAESGM010000568.1_pt1 | contig 23528 bp, 24 predicted proteins | sample 9269721 | NCBI WGS metagenome assembly JAESGM01 (sample SAMN15720920, study PRJNA650825) | algae metagenome | isolation source: Komarekiella atlantica HA4396-MV6 and co-occurring heterotrophs from... | place: USA: Theobald House, Kauai, HI | collected 2009-07-29 | reverse complement strand
ACGTAGAATTCCAGCGCCGGATAGCGCTCGCCGACGAAGCGGACATTCATCTCCTGCGCCCGCGCGCCGAAGCCATAGGCGCTCGCCGCCATCGTCCCCGCCGCGCCCAGAACCGTCCGGCGGGACAAGCCTGTCTTGGTTTCGCGCTGCTGCGTCATGGTCTGTTCCCCGCTGTGTCCGGGTGGTCTTTCGCTGCCGCCCGATTTATTCCAATGAAGTGATTTAATCAGAGAGCACTTCGACTGGCAAGCGCCCGGGTGTAGGCAGGAGCGATGAATCAGAGGCAGGAATGAAGCTGTTCGGCGCCAACATGGACCATGCCCGCCGGTTCAACCGGCGGGTCGTGCTGGAGACAGTGCGGCTGCATGCTCCGCTCTCGCGCGCCGAGATCACGCGCGCCACCGGCCTCGCGCCGCAGACCATCTCCAACATCATCGGCGAGCTCACCGAAGCTGGACTGGTGCGCAGCGTCAGCCGGCGTAGCGGCGCCCGCGGCCAGCCGGCCGTCGACCTCGACATCAATCCGGACGGCGGCTTCACCTTCGGCGTATCCTTCGGCCATGGCGTCCTGCTGGTCATCCTGACCGACGTCGCCGGCACGGTGCGCGATCGCGTCGAACTCGATCTCGCCTCCGATGCACCCGAGGCGGTACTCGACCAGATCGCAACGACGATCTCGACCATGCTCGAACGCCAGCAGGTGGCACGCCAGCGCGTCTGGGGCGTCGGTCTCGTCATCCCGGCTCTGTTCCAGGACGATCGGCTCGTGGTGCTCGGCGAAGTCGCCCTGCCCGGCTGGAAGGATTTCCCGCTGCGCCAGTCGTTGCAGGACAAGCTTGGCCTGCCCGTGCTGCTTGAAAACGACGCCACGGCGGCGGCGATCGGCGAGCGCCTCTACGGCGCCGGCCGCACGCTGACCGACTTCGCCTATGTCTATATCGGGGCCGGCATCGGCGGCGGGCTCTTCCTGCGCGGCCAGCCCTACCGCGGCGGCTACGGCAAATCGGGCGAGATCGGCCATCTCGTCGTCGACACCAACGGGCGGCCCTGCCCATGCGGGAATCGTGGCTGCCTCGAACGCTACGCCTCGGTCTCGCTCGCGCTGAACGCGCTCGGCGACGTGAAGCCGGCGACCGTCCGGCACGGCGATCTCGACCGTATCGCTGCGGCCCTCGAAGAAGGCGACATGCGCCTGCTCGCCTGGCTCGACGAAGCGGCCGCGAGCCTGCGCCAGGCCGTGGTGATGATCGAGAACATGCTCGATCCGCAGACGGTGATCCTCGGCGGCGTGCTGCCACGGCCGGTGCTGGAGGCGCTCGTGGCCCGGATCGAGCCGTTGCCGCGCAGCGTCAGTCTCGACAAGGCGGCCGACACGCCGCGCCTGATCGCCGCGGAGATGGGGCCGGATACGCCGGCGCTGGGCGCTGCGACGCTGCCGGTGTTCGACGGCATGACGCCCGAACTGTCGCTTCTGTTCAAGCAGGATGTCGTGGAGCGGATTTGACGGACGCCACTAGCTCGCTCGGTTTATCAAGGGCGCCGCCATTCTGACTTGGCCCAAGCAAGGCACGCTTGTGAACGCTTTCCCTAAGGTCCGCCTCCCGTCGCCCACCTCATGTCAACTCATGACGCCTTGCGTGCGCCGTGCTTCTATGCGGCCTTCGGCTCGAAGGAGGCGGCTTTTCGCGAGGCGGTCGATCTCTATGTCGCGACCGCAGGATCTGGCGCCTTGCGGGGGCTCGAGGAGGGCGCAACTGCCGATGAATCGATCCGCGCCATGCTCATGGGCAGCATCGACACCGCGCTCGGCGCCCCCCAATCCGGCGGCTGCCTGCTGATCCTCGGCGTCATCAACTGCCAGTTGGAGACCGAACCCCTGCGCGACCTCCTCAAGAGCATTCGCAAGGAGACCGAAGCGCGTGTTCGCGCCCGGCTGGAGCGTGCCGTGGCCGAGGGGGACCTGCCGGCTTCAAGCGATATCCGGGTGCTGGCCAACTACTACAGCACCGTGATGCAGGGCCTTTCGATGCAGGCCCGCGATGGCGCCAGCAGAGAAGAACTGGAAGCCCTCGTCGCCCCGGCGATGGCTGCCCTGTCGTAGCCGATTGCGATCGGCTGATCCCGGCAGTCGCCGCAAGAATTCGAAAGAGAGCCATGGAAGTCCAGACCACGAATCCCGTTCGCGACCACGCCACATCGACCGGAAAGGTCGTCGTGCCTTCCGTTCTCGAGAGTGACGTCGCGCAATTCCACTATGCTCCCGCCCGGCGGGCCGGCGATCTGGTCTTCCTGTCCGGCATCGTGGCCGGCAACGGACATGCGACGCCGATGGACGCCGAAGGGTTTCGCGCGGAGCTGCGCCGAGTCTTCACCTTGATGGCGCAGCTTCTCAACGCCTGCCAGGCGCGCATGGACGATGTCGTGGAACTGCAGATGTTCCATGTGTTCGGCAGCGACCGGCTGGCACTGGACAAGGCAGGGCAACTCGCTGTGATTGCAGCCGTCCGGGACGAGTTCTTTCCCGCGCCCTATCCGGCTTGTGTCGAGTTGGCCGTGGCCGATCTCAATCCCGACGGCGGCCTTGTCGAGATCAAGGCGACCGCCTTCGCACCGCTCTCGCCAGGCAAGGCGATTTAGCGGAAAAAGAATTTTCTGAGTATGCAGCGGCAAGCGCGAATTCTGTTCCCAAACTCTGCCGAAGTGGAGCTGAGCTTCGCTATTGATCAGAGCTGGCAGCCATCTGCTCGACCAGGTTGTCGAGTGCGCTGTCGTTGCCGATCTTGGTGCCAGCAATCATTTGTTGGCCGAACAGAGAGGTGACTTGCACCGTCATCTTGATCCTCGTCGCGGCGCCCTGAGTCTCCAGTTCCGTGGTTATCAGGCTCGACATCAGCTTGCGCCCGCCAGATTCGACTGTTTCGGAGCTGACGACAAGGTTCGGAGAAGCGATGCAGAGATAGGCCGTCTGCCCGGTATATTGCGGCGCTTCTTTCGAACCACAGCGAAATCGATCCACGCCTCCCTCCCGAAAATCGGCTTCGTCATAGACGAATGCCGCATCGTTGGACGGCGCGCTCCAGCGCGCACGTTCGGTCGGATCTGAAAACGCCGCGTATACGCGTTCGATAGGGGCCGGGCAGAGCCGCTCGAATACGAACGTCTCATGTTGAATGTCATAATCCATTGCTTGCCTTGCGTCCCTGGCCGGCGACCGGCCGCACAAAACCGATTGCGATATGAGATCAGTTAATCACACTGATTGCAGTTTGCAATCGCTTTTGCGTATTGATGGCGCCGCCCATCTGATTGAATCCGAAGTGATAGTGACGCTCGACCGGAGCCCGCCTTTGGCAGGAGCCAGGAGCGCCCTGGCTATGTCGGTGGCCGGCGGTGTACGCCTGTGCTGTGGAGGGATCCGCGCCGCCTGCTGAGAGATGATGGACGATGAAGAGCCGCTCCAGGGTCATCGCGACGAACCTCGCAGGCACGATCGCAGTCGAGGCACGGACCGACCACGTCTTTCCCCGTCACATGCACGCTCAATTCGGCATCGGGCTGATCGAGGCCGGCGCCCAGAAGTCCCTGAGCGGCCGTGGCATGGTCGAAGCCGGGAAGGGCGACATGATCACGGTCAATCCCGGCGAAGTGCATGATGGCGTGCCGATCGGCGACCAGGGCCGCGCCTGGAGGATGCTCTATTTCGATCCGGATCTCATCTTCGACCTAAGACAGGACATGACCGAGGGGAAAGCCACGGCAGGCGAGTTCAGCCATCCCGTCCTGCGTGATCGCCGGCTCGCCGGCGCCTTTCTCGCTCTGTACCGGGCCCTTACCTCTCCCACGGCGATCGGCGCCTCCCTTGAACCGGAAGAGTTGCTGTTCGGGCTGCTCTCACCCCTGATGCGGCCGGCCGCGGCCCTACCCCGCGCAGCGCCCGATGCGATGATCCAGGTTCGGGAACGGATCGCCGACGATCCCGCCGCCAATCTGACGCTTGCGGCCCTCGCCGCCGGAAGCGGCCTCAGCCGCTTTCAGGTCGTTCGCGGCTTCAAGAATGCGTTCGGCCTGGGACCCCATGCCTATCTGCTGCAATGCCGGGCCAATCTGGCGCGGCGGCTCATCGCCTGCGGCATGCCTCTGGCCGAGGCGGCGGTCGCCAGCGGCTTTTCCGACCAGAGCCATATGACGCGACACTTCACCAGGAATTTCGGCATCTCGCCCGGCGCCCTTGGCCGCGCCACGCGTTGAGCGCGCTGCAATTTCCTTCAAGACTGAAGCGCGGCCGAGCTGCGATCCTGGGAACTCCACGCGATGCAAGGAGCGCCTTTGATTACCTTCGGCTATTCCACCCCGATCAAACGACGCTTCGAGGAACTGGCCTCGCAGGCGCTGCTTTTCGACGGCGTCGGCGTGGAGGCCGATGTATCGCGGCCGACCCGGGAGTTCAGCCGCATTGCTCGCGAGCGCCTCGCAGATGGGCCGGAAAGCGAGTTCCCCGAAATCCAGGCCTGGCGGCGCACCTTCGCGAAGATGGGATTGAAGCCGACACAATATCGATGTGCCGCGGAAGCTTTGCTCCGGCGCTTGCGTAGGGAACAGAGCCTTCCCGCGGTCCACCCCCTCGTCGACCTCTGCAACGCGATCTCCGTCGCCTTCGCCATTCCCATCGCGATATTCGACACAGCCAAAGTGCAGGGACACCTCGAAGTTCGCCAGGCGGAGGGGACTGAAACCTACGAGACCTTCTCCGGCGACACCGAGACGCCGGACGTAGGTGAAGTCATTTTCGCAGATCTGGCAGGGCATGCCCATGCACGCCGCTGGTCCAACCGCCAAAGCGGCCGCTCCGTCATACGGCCGGAAACAGTGTCGGTCCTGATCGTGGCGGAGGCTCTTCATGGCGGCGCGGCCGAGGACCTGGCGCGGCTCAGGACAGCTCTCGAACAAGCCTTGCGCGCGGCCTGGCCATTCGGTCGCGTCATCGAGGTCTCCGCGGCATGACCATCGAATTCCTCCTGGTCTCCCTGGTCGTCGTCGCCTCGCCGGGAACGGGCGTCGTCGTCACGCTCGCCGCCGGGCTGTCGCGGGGCGCCCGCGCCTCACTCGTCGCCGCGTTCGGCTGCACCCTCGGAATCGTCCCGCATATGCTCGCGGCGATTACCGGTCTCGCCGCTCTCCTGCATGCGAGCGCGCTCGCTTTCGAGGCCGTCAAATACGCCGGCGCCGCCTATCTCATCTACATGGCATGGGCGACGCTGAAGGAAGACGGGCTTCTCCAGGTGGAAACCGACACTGCGGTTCGCTCCTATCGAGAGGTCATCTGGTCGGCCATTCTGGTCAACGTCCTCAACCCGAAGCTCTCGATCTTCTTCGTCGCCTTCCTGCCGCAGTTCGTCTCGGTCAACGATGCCGATCAGACGGTCCGGATGGCCGAGCTGTCGGCCGTGTTCATGGCCATCACCTTTGTCGTTTTCGCGATTTACGGCCTGTTCGCCGCGGCGATGCGTGATCACGTCATCTCACGGCCCGCGGTGCTGCTGTGGCTGCGCCGGCTCTTCGCGGCAGCTTTCATCGGGCTGGGCATCAAGCTGATGCTGACGGAGCGTTGACGACGGCGAGCAGACGCCTGCCGGATGTTTGCGGCGCGGCCCGAAGGCCGCGCGGGGAAGCTTTGCCATATCCGCAACCGCCATTGGATGCGAAACGGTGCATTGCTGCGCAAGCTCGGAGCATCTCGCAGAAGCTGCTGACGTAGACGCTCACGGATTCCGAACGCAGCGGGCTTATGCTGCGTTACGACTGCGCCCCCAATCATGCCCCTCGACAGGGTTCGGCTGCAGAGCCTAGCCCAGTCGGTCTCGCCAATCGCGGAGCGCCTCCAACAATTGACGCACGAAGCCAGCCGTAGCCTCGTCAGTCAGTCGACCCTCACCATCGAATTTGGTCTGAGCGGCGCCGATCATGACCTCCGGCTTGTTGAGCGGGAAGGCGTTGAGAAAAACGAGCATCTGCCGCAGCTGATACTGCGCCCGCGCCGTGCCGAGGATGCCGCCGCTCGCGCCCATGATCGCAACGGGCTTGCCATCGAAGGGCTGGCTCGGCGGCCGCGAAGCCCAGTCGATCGCGTTCTTGAGCACGCCCGGAATCGAATAGTTGTATTCCGGCGTCACGAACAGGATCGCGTCGGCCGCTGCGAGCTGGTCGCGGAAACGCTGGACCTGGGGCGGATAGCCGGCGACGCGGATATCGTCGTTGTAGAGCGGCAGGTCGCCGATCTCAGCGGTCTCGATCGTCATTCCCTCCGGCGTCAGCGCGATGGCGGCCTTCAGCGCTGCGGTGTTGTATGAGCCGGCCCGCAGGCTGCCCGAAATGCCGACGACCCGGATCGGGCGGCTATCTTTAGCCATGTCTGTCTCCTGTAACGCTTGGTCGATTGCCGGACTCAGCCCTGGCGCTTGATGAAGCCGGTGATCGTGATGCGATCCCAGATGCCGGCGGCGTGGAACGGGTCGGCAGCGTTGAAGCGCTCCACCGTCACCCGATCCGGCGCCTCCACCACGAAGAGGCTACCGATCATGGTCGAGCCGTCGTCGCCCACCAGTGGCCCCGACATCACGATCGTGACGTTCAGCGCGGAGGTGTCGGAGAGAAAGGCCTTGTGCGCATCGTAGTTGGCGAGGCGGGCCTCGAGGCCGCCCGGCTTGTCGAGTGCATGGATCACGAACAGCATACTGGCTTCTCCTGTGGCGGCCGGTCGGTTCGCCGGCCGCCGCGGCGGTGGGTGAGGATCAGTTCGGCTTGCTGGCCAGGGCCGCCGCTTCACTCCAGCTCGGGCAGCTGCGCGTTTCCAGCGGGCTGTCATAGGGCTGGAAGTTCGACGCGTTCACGACAGTCGGCTTCAGCACCACCTCGGTGACGATCGGTTCGTTGCGCAGGGCCCGGATCGCGACGAGCGTGCCGATGCAGCCCTGCAGGAAGCCGTTATAGTCGCCCGAGGCGAGCAGCTTGCCGGCCTTGATGGCGTCGACCGCCTCCTTGGTGCCGTTGATGCCGACGACCTTGGCCTTGCGATTGGCGCCGTCGAGGGCCTCGATCACGCCGATCGCCATCGCGTCGTTGGCGGCAAGCACACCGTCGATCTGCGGATGCGACTGCATCAGGTTCTCCATCACCTGCAGGCCCTGCAGGCGCTGGTAGTTCGCCGGCTGGCTGGCGAGCAGCTTGACGTCCTTGAACTCCTTGATCGCGTCGTTGAAGCCGCGCACCCGGTCGATGTTGGTCAGGGAGCCCTTGACGCCCTCGAGGATGACGACATTGCCCTTGCCGCCGATGTCCTTGAGCAGGAAGCGCGCCGTCTCCAGGCCGAGGCTGTAATCATCGGCACCGACGAAGGCGAGGAATTTGCCGCCGGCGCTGCGGTCGGTGACGTTGACGATCGGGATCTTGGCGTCGTTGATCTGCTCCACGCCCGGCACCATCGCCTTGTAGTCGACGGGGACGAAGACGATGGCGCTCGGCTTCTTGACGATGACGTCCTCGACCTGGCTGAGCTGCTCGGGGATCGAGTCCGGCTTGGTCGGGATGTAGTGCACCGCCTTGGCGCCGAGCGACTTCGCCGCGACCTCGGCGCCGACCCGCACCGTCTGGAAATAGGGGTTGGTCTGGTTCTTGGTGAAGACCGCGATCGTCTCGCCGGCAGCGAGCGCCGCGCTGGAGATCAGGATGGCGGGCAGCGCGGCGACGAGAAGCTTTGATTTCGACATGGTGGTTCCCTCCCTTTGGTTCTGCGGTTGTGTTGCTTGGTTCAGGTGCGCCGGCGGCCGACCATGTCGAACCAGACGGCGAGGATGACGATCAGGCCGGTGACCAGGGGCTGCCAGTTGGCGTTGACGGCGAGCAGGTTCATGCCGTTCAGCACCAGCGTCAGGATCAGCGCGCCGATGAAGGTGCCGAAGACGCTGCCGACGCCGCCGAACAGCGAGGCCCCGCCGATCAGCGCCGCAGCAATGGCAGGCAGCGTCATCGCTTCGCCGATGTCGCCCTCGGCCGAGTTCAGCCGGGCCAGGAAGACGATCGAGGCGACGCCCGCCATGGCGCCGGAGAAGGCGTAGACCAGGATCAGGCGGCGATCGACCGGGATGCCGGTGAGGCGGGCCGCGACCGGATTGGCGCCGATGGCGTAGATCTGCTGTCCCCAGATCGTGCGCTGGGCGAAGATCGTGCCGGCCAGCAGGAAGCCGAGCATCAGATAGACCGGGATCGGCACGCCGAGGAAATAGCCGGAACCGATCTGGCGGAAGCCGGGCGGGAAGCCGTGAATGGTCTCGCCGGCCATGTAGTAATAGGTGATGCCGTGCAGCACCCAGAGCATGCCGTAGGTGGCGATGAAGGACGGGATGCGCAGCTTGGCCACCATCAGCCCGTTGCAGATGCCGATGACGAGCCCGGTTGCGAGCCCCGTCAGCGTGCCGAGCACCGGCGAGCCGGTCGCCTTGATCACCGTCGCCGCGAAACAGGCGGAGAGGCCGATATTGGCGCCGACCGAGAGGTCGAGCCCACCGGTCAGGATCACCAGCGTCAGCCCCGAGGCGAGGAAGAAGAGCAGGCTCGCCTGCCGGAGCACGTTGAGAATGTTGTTGGCGGTGAAGAAGGCTTCCGTCGCGACGCTCAGGGCGAGGCAGAGCAGCGCCACCGCGAGCAGGCGATAGGCGAGCTGCTGCGTCTCGCGCGAGAGATGGAGGCCGGCCGGCCGGGAAGCGGCGTCGCTGGCGATGCTCATGACCGTGTGCTCCGCAGGCTGTCGACGAGAAGGGCGGCGATGACGAGGGCGCCGATGCAGGCGACCTGGACCGAGGAGGGAACGGCCATCAGGTTGAGGCCGTTGCGCAGCACGCCGACGGTGAGCACGCCGAGTAGCGTGCCGAAGAGCCAGCCATTGCCCTTGTCGAAGGAGGTTCCGCCCAGCGCCACCGCGGCGATGGCGTCGAATTCGAGACCGATCGCCGCGGTCGGGTGGCCGGCATTGATGCGCGCGGTCATCAGCAGGGCCGCGACCCCGGCCATCGCGCCGCCGAGCATGTAGACCGCGACGAGCAGGCGCTTCCAGGCGACGCCGGCCAGCGTCAGGGCGTCGCGGTTGCCGCCGAGCGCGCAGATATAGGTGCCGAAGCGGGTGTGGTAGAGCAGGATGTGGAAGAGCGCGTAGAAGCCCGCGCCGATCAGGATCGGCGTCGGAATGCCGAAGGTCTCGCCGGAATAGATCAGCCGGACGAAGCGCGGGATGCCGACGACGCTCTGGCCGTCGCTGACGACGAGCGCGAGACCCTGAGCAGCCCCGAGCGTGCCCAGCGTCGCGACGAAGGGCGGGATCGACAAGCCGGCGATCAGCCAGCCATTGACGAGGCCGAAGGCGAGGCCGACTGCAAGCGCGCCGATGAGACCGAGCGCCAGCGACTGCGTCGCCACGACGATCAGCGCCAACACCAGCGAGGCCAGCGTCAGGACCGCGCCCATCGAGAGGTCGAGTCCCTCGGTCATGATGATCAGCGTCATCGGCAGGGCCAGCAGCAGCAGGATGACCGACTGCACCAGCACGTTGGAGAGGTTGCCAGCGGTGAGGAAGCCGGGGCTCGCCAGCGCAAAGAGCAGCGAGAGCCCGGCGAGCGCGACCGCCACGCCCGGCACGGCCGGGAGGCGCAATAACGGAGAGGAGACCGCCTGATCAGTCATGGTGCATCCCCATTCGGACGATGTTCTCTTCGGAGAGTTCGGAGCGGGAGAGTTCGCCGACGATGCGCTTGCCGCGCATGACGTAGGCGCGGTCGCAGACATGGACGATCTCGGCCTGCTCGGAGGAGATCATCAGCACCGCGGCGCCATCGGCGACGAGCTGATCGATCAGCGCGAAGATCTCGGACTTGGCGCCGACATCGATGCCGCGGGTCGGCTCGTCGAAGATGAACAGCCGCGTGCCGGCGGCGAGCCATTTGCCGATCACCACCTTCTGCTGGTTGCCGCCGGAGAGCAGCGCGACACTCTGGTTCGGCGAGGGCGTCACGATCCGTAGCCGCTTGATCAACTCCTCGGCCGAGCGCCTGGCCTGAGCGGGCGAGAACAGCTTGTTCGGGAAGAGCTTGGGCAAGCCGGCGACGGCGAGGTTGTCGGCGACGGTGCGGATCAGCGCGAGCCCTTCGGTCTTGCGGCTTTCCGGGATGAGACCGACCCCGGCCATGGTCGCGGCGTCAGGCCCTCCCCGCCTGGGCTTTCCGAAGATGCTGATCTCGCCGGCGGTGACTTCGTCGGCGCCGAAGATGGCGCGCGCGACCTCGCTTCGGCCGGAGCCGACCAGGCCGCAGAGACCGACGATCTCGCCGGCGCGTACGGTGAGATCGATATCGCGGATGCCGTTCTTCGACGAAAGGCCCCTGACCTCCAGAGCGATCTCGCCGGGCTTCTGCGCGAAATTGCGCGGATAGCTCATGTCGACGGTGCGGCCGACCATCATGCGCACGAGCTCGTCCGGCGTGGTCTGCCCCGGCCGCGCCCGGCCGACGAGCTTGCCGTCGCGCAGCACGGTGATGCGGTCACCGAGCGCGAACACCTCCGCCATGCGGTGCGAGATGTAGACGATGGCAACGCCCTTCGCCTGGAGCTGGCGCATCACCTCGAACAGGCGCTCGGTCTCCCTGTCGGAGAGCGCGGCAGTCGGCTCGTCCATGACGAGGATGCGCGCGTTCTGGGAGAGGGCCTTGCCGATCTCCACCATCTGCTGCTGGGCGACGCCAAGCGTGTGGACCTTGGTCCTCGGATCGATATCGAGGCCGATCAGGTCGAGCACGGCCTGCGCCTCGCGATAGAGCCTCCGACGATCGACGACCCCGGGAATGCGCGAGCGGAATTCGCGGCCGAGGAAGATGTTCTGCGCCACATCGAGATAGGGGACGAGCGAGAACTCCTGGAAGATCACAGCGATGCCGAGCTTGCGGGCGTCGGCGGGCGAGCGGATCTCGACTGTCTCGCCCTTGTGAAGATATTCGCCGGCATCGGCCTGATAGGCGCCGCACAGCACCTTCATCAGCGAGGATTTGCCGGCGCCGTTCTCGCCGAGCAGCATGTGCACCTCGCCCGGCCAGAGCGCGAAGGAGACGTCGTCGAGCGCCTTCACCCCCGGAAAGGTCTTGGAGATGCCCCTGAGCTCGAAGAGCGGCGTGTCCTCGGCTGCCGAGGGGGCCGGAGCAGTCATATCGAAGTCTGGCTTGATCGCCACCACAGCGCTCATGACTCGCCTCCCCTGCGCGAAGTTGAGCGGAAGATCTTGCCGGGGTTCATGATCCCCAACGGATCGAGCGCCTGCTTCACCAGGCGCATGGCGTCGACAGTCTCCCCCAGCTCCAGTTCGAGGAAATCGATCTTGCCGAGGCCGATGCCGTGCTCGCCGGTGCAGGTGCCGTCGAGCGCAATCGCCCGCCGCACCAGGCGTTCGTTGAACGCCTTCACCCGCGCGCATTCTTCGACGCTCTCCGGATCGTGCAGCACCAGAAGATGGAAATTGCCGTCGCCGACATGCCCGACCACCGGGGCGACGAGACCGCTCTCCGCGATATCGGCAGCCGTGGCGACGAGGCATTCAGCCAGGCGCGAGATCGGCACGCAGACATCGGTGACCAGGGCGCGTGCCCCCGGCCGCAAGGCGAGCCCGGCATAGAGCGTGTTGTCGCGAGCCTGCCAGAGGCGGCTGCGTTCTTCCGGCGCGGTCGCCCAGGCAAAACCCTGCCCGCCGAACTCCTCGGCCAGCGCCTGCGCGGTCTCCGCCTGCTCGGCGACGTAGCTCTTCGAGCCGTGGAATTCGAAGAAGAGATGCGGCGCCTCCGGCAGCCCGAGCCGGGCATGCAGGTTCATGCCGCGCATCATCATGGCGTCGAGCAATTCGATGCGCGCGACCGGAACGCCGGACTGGATCACCGCGATCGCGGTGTCGACCGCCGCTTTGAGGTCGGGGAAGGCGCAGATGGCCGAGGAAATCGCCTCGGGCTGCGGATGGAGCTTCAGCGTCACCTCGGTGATGACGCCGAGCGTCCCCTCCGCGCCGACGAGCAGGCGGGTCATGTCGTAGCCGGCGGCGGATTTGCGGGCGCGCCGGGCCGTGCGGATCACGCGGCCATCGGCGAGCACTGCTTCGAGCCCAAGCACATTGTCCTTCATCGTGCCGTAGCGCACGGCCATGGTGCCCGAGGCGCGCGTCGAGGCCATGCCGCCGATCGAGGCGTCGGCGCCGGGATCGATCGGGAAGAACAGGCCGGTGTCGCGCAATTGCGCATTGAGCTGCTTGCGGGTGATGCCGGGCTGGACGCGCACATCCATGTCCTGCGGACTTGCGGCCAGCACCTTGTCCATGCGCGACATGTCGAGGCAGACGCCACCGAGAGGCGCCGAGGCATTGCCCTCGAGCGAGGTGCCGGCGCCAAACGGGATAACCGGCAGCCGGATATCGCGGCAGATCGCGACGATGCCACGCACCTCCTCGGTGGTTTCCGGGAACACCACGAGATCGGGCGGCGAGGCAGCATGATAGGCCTCGCTGCGGCCATGGTCGGCGAGGACACCGGCGGCGCGGCTGACGCGCGGGCCGAGCATCTGCGCCAGCCGCGTCAAAGCCGTGTCCGTGGCGCCGCCATCCGGGGATGGTCTGGTCAACATGTCTTCTCCCTCCGCGATGGGCCCGCTGGCCGGGCTCTCTCGATTGCGGTCGATGGTCGGCGTCTCAGGCCGCGCGATGCGCAGCCTCCGACGCCGGATTGAGCTGGAAATCGTAGGTCAGGCGGCACCACGGCCGGTCGAGCGCCCGGCCGTCCGGCGCGATGCCCGCCGGCTGCTCGGTGAAGTGGCTGATCAGCGAGTCCTTCACACCGAAGACGGCATCGGAATCGAGGTACTGGTCGCCGGAGACGAAGACATGGGTCACGAGTTTTTCGTGGCCCGGCGCGGCGATCATGAAATGGACATGGGCCGGCCGCCAGGGATGGCGCCCTTGCGCCTCCAGCATCTTGCCGACCGGCCCGTCATGCGGGATCGGATAGGCCGCCGGCTTGATCGACCAGAAATGGAAACGACCCTGCGCATCAGTGCGGAAGCGCGCCCTCGCGACGAGATCGGCCGCGTCCTCCGAATGCTGGACATCGTAATAGCCGTCCTCGTCGGAATGCCAGACATCGACGATCGCTCCGGCGAGCGGGCTGCCATCGGCGGCAGTGACGGAGCCGGAGACGTGCATCGGCTTGCCCGGCAGATCGCCGGAAATGTCGCTGCCCAGCGCCGCCTCCGGCGGCCCCTCGACATAGAACGGGCCGAGCACGGTGCCCTCGGTGACGGCGCCCTGATGGTCGTGGTTGATCGCGTCGACCAGCATGGAGACGCCGAGCGTATCCGAGAGCAGGATGAACTCCTGCCGCGCTCCGGTGCACATCTGACCGGTATCGGTCAGGAAGGCGATGCCCTTGGCCCATTCTTCCTGTGTCGGGCGGACCTCGCGGACGAAATCGTGGAGGTGGCGGACCAGGGCCTCGCTGATCTGCCGCGTGCGCGCGCCCGGAGCGGCAGCGACGCGTTCGAGCACCGCCTGGGTGATGCTGTTCTGGTCGAAATTCCTCATCCGAGCCTCCCTTCCTTCGTATCGAGATCGGGCTCGCCCAGGCCGGCGAGCCATTCGGCGAGGCGCACGGTCGAGATGAAATCGGCCTCGCCCTCGCCACGCCCGATCAGGGCGCCGTAGGTCTCGCGCGTCAGGCTCGCCAAGGGCAGAGCCATCTCGGCGGCCTGACCGGCGCCGATGATCAGGTCGAGATCCTTGGCCATCTGCCGACAGGAGAAAGTCGAACCGAAGTCGCGTGTCTCCAGGCTCTTGGCCTTGTAGTGGACCATGGGCGAGCCGACCGCGCTGTTGGTCAGAACATCGAGAATGTCCTGCCAGGCGAGATTGCCCTTGCGGGCGAGCACGACGCTCTCGCCCATCATCGCCGCCGAGACCGCGATCATCAGGTTGACGGCAAGCTTGGCGAAACGCGCCTCTTCGGTCTCACCGAGATATTTCTGGGCGCGGGTGAAATCCTGCGCCACCGGCAGGAAAGCATCGAAGGCGGCGCGCGGCCCCGAGACGAAGCAGGTCAGATTGCCGGTATGGGCGATGGCAGCGTTGCCGGAGACTGGCGCGCGCAGATAGGCAACGCCGCGCTGCGCCGCCGCTTGAGCCACCTCAGCCGAGATCGTCGGGCTGACGGTCGAGGTCTCGACCAGGATCGCACCCTCGCGCATGGCATCGAAAAGCCCGCCCGAGAGCGCGACGGCGGCGAGCACCTTGTCGTCCGGCAGCGAGGTGAAGACGATGTCGCGCCCCGCCGCGTCGGCAAGCGTGGCGGCCGGCTTCACTCCGCCTTCCACAGCCTCGGCGATGCGCTGCTGGTCGCGGTCGAAGCCGGCGATGTCGTGTCCGGCCGCTGCAAGGCGGCTCGCGATGGGCAGCCCCATCTTGCCGAGCCCGATCCAGCCGATGGTTTGCGTGTGCGTCATCTCGTTGTCCTCAAGCCGCCTGCTGCCGACGGCGAAGTTCCTCGACGATCCGCGAGCCGGAGGCTGCAAGGCGTCCCAGCTTCTCGTCGAGTCCTCCCGCCTGAAGCCTGCCGCCTCGCTTCACGAAGCGGCCGGCGATCATCACGGCTTCGACATCGCCGCGCCCGGCCTGCATGACCACCGTGGCGGCTGGATCGTGCAGCGGCTGCAAATGCAGCGCGCGCGCATCGATCAGCGTGATGTCCGCCTGCTTGCCAGGAGCGAGCGAGCCGATGCGATGATCGAGGCCGAGCATCTTTGCGCCCTCGATGGTGATCCAGGACAGCGCCTGCCGGACGGGGATCGTCGAGGTCGGCGGGATGGTGCCGATCCGGCGGCGGCTTTCGGCATTGTCGAGAGCGCGCTGCATGCCGAGCGCGATGCGGGCGACGCCCATCATGTCGCCGGCGAGCACCGATTCGAGATCGACGCCAAGCGAGGGCGCTGCACCGCGCCCCAGCAGCCGCCCGGTGATCGGGAAGCCGTGGCCTTGAGTCATCTCGTTCTCCGGCGTCACCGAGAAGGAGACGCCGAGATCAACCAGCTGCCCAAACAGCTCATCGGGCAGGTCGTTACCATGGACGATGTTGATGCCAGGCCCGACTAGCCCCCCGGCGATCAGTTGCTCCCAGCCGCCCGGCGTCTTCGCCGCGCCACCGCCCTGATGCATCGAGGCGACGAGGCCGAACTCGCGCGCGAGGCTGAAATCGGCGCGCGCAACCTCCATCGTCGCATAGTGCGGGCCGAGGATGGCGAGGCCCAGCGTCAGCAGGCCGTCATCGCCGGCGAAACGGCCGCGTCGCAGACGCTCGATCTCCGCGCGCGGATGCGGCACTTCCGAGAAATGCGGCTCGCCGGGCCTGGGATCGGGCTTGGGTGAGCCGTGGAAGAAGGCGGCGCGGATGCCGCTCTCTGCCAGCGCCTCGACGGCGGCGTCGGTATGCTCTGGCGTCGGATTGTTGTGGCACCAGTCGACCAGCGTCGTGGTGCCGGCGTCGATCTGGCCGAGCGCGCCCATCAGGGTCGCGATGCCGATGTCCTCCGGCCTGAATAGAGTGGCGAGGCCGGCATGGACCCAGCGGAAATATTCGAGCAGCGTCCAGTCGGCTGCGAGCCCGCGCAGGCCGGTCTGCCAGCTGTGCATATGGGCGTTGACGAAGCCCGGCACGGCAATCCGGCCAGCCGCATCGACCTGTTCGGCATCCCCGGCCTCGATGCGCGGCGCGATCGCGGCGATCTTCCCGTCGGCGACGAGAATATCGCCGCGATTGAGGTCGCCGATGGCGGCGTCCATCGAGAGGATGGTGGCGCCCGAGATGAGGATCCGGCGAGCCATGGCTCAGGCCGCCTCGTCTTCTCTGACAGCCGCGCGAGGCCGCTCGCCGGCATAGGCCTTGGCGATCAGGTCGCGGATGCCGTCGCGCGTGACCGGGCGCGGATTCCAGTAGGGGTTCTCGACGGCGATGTCCGCCGCCTTGTCGATGCCGTTTTCGGGCATACCGAGCTGGGCCAGCGACAGCGGAACGCCGAGCGCCCGCACCAGATCGTAGAGGCCCTGCGCCGCATCGGGCGCACCGAGCGCCCGGCTGATCGCGGCCATCGCCTCCGGCGCGGCCGGCGCGTTGTAGGCGACCGCATGCGGCAGCACGACGGTGTGCGTCTCGGCATGCGGCAGATCGAAGGAGCCACCGAGCGTGTGGCAGAGCTTGTGATGCAGCGCCATCCCGACCGCACCGAGGCAGCATCCGCAGAGCCAGGCGCCGTAGAGCGCATTCGAGCGCGCCTCGATATTGGCCGGCTCATGGACCAGGATCGGTAGCGCGGAGGACAAGGTCCGGATGCCGTCCTCGGCCATCAGCGAGATGATCGGGTTGCGATCCCTGGCGTAGAGCGCCTCGACCGCATGGGCCATGGCGTTGACACCTGATGTCGCCGACAGCATCGGCGGCAGGCTCAGCGTCAAATCCACGTCGTAGAGCACCGTTTCGGGGAGCACATCGAGCGAGCGGATCGTGGTTTTCCGGCCGGCTTCGGTCTGGCCGAGGATCGGCGTCATCTCCGAGCCGGCATAGGTGGTCGGGATCACGACCTGCGACACGCCGGTGCGCAGCGCCAGCGCCTTGCCGAGCCCGGTGGTGGAACCGCCGCCCAGCGCCACGACGCAGTCGGCCCCTGTCTCCCGCAGGGTTTCGAGCGCCCTCTCCGTCACCTCGACCGGCGTATGCATTGTCGCGTCGTTGAAATATCCGGCCAAGGCGGGGCCGAGCAAGGCGCCGAGACGCTCGCCCGCAGCCGTCTGCTGTGGCGTGGTCAGGACCAGCGCCCGCTTGGCGCCGAGCCGCTCGACCTCGACGGCGACCTCCTTGATCGTACCGCGACCGAAGCGGACCCGCGACGGCAGGGCCTCATAGGCAAAGGTCTCGATCATCGAAGGCTCCCTGCAGATGAGGCGTTGATCGGATGGCGCCGGCTCACTCGCCGGCCACGACTTCGCGAAGGCGGTGCAGACCGCTTCCCGAGACGGCGGGAGCGTCGTTGTCGGCGAGATAATCGACCTGGAAGCGCGCGATCCTGAGATCGGCGAGCTCCTGCCGGACCCTGAGATGCTCGGGATGGCTGCCATAGGCTTCGAGCGCAGCCCGGTCGGCGAACTCGCTGACCAGCACGACGTCGCAGGCATAGTCGACGCCACTGACGTCAGCACCGATCTCGATATGGGTGAGACCGTCGATCCGGCCCCGGAGCCCCTCGAAGGCGGCCTTGACCTTGGCTCGGGCATCGGCGCGCGCTTTCGGCGTGTCGCCGCGCAAGCGCCACATCACGATGTGGCGGACCGGACCGGGCATGGCATTTCCTCGACCTTGGGCCCTCGTTTTGGGGCCGTCTTTGTCCGGAGAGTTAAGACTTGCGAAAGTCGGAAATAAAGCCGAGCTTCCGGAACTCTCTTTTGCGAAAATCGGAAATATGGATCGCTTCACGCAGATCGAGGTTTTCGTGAAAACGGCGGAGCTGCGGAGCCTGTCACGCGCCGCCGAGGCGCTCGGCATGTCGAACGCCGCCGCCAGCCGGCACCTCGCTGCTCTGGAGGAGCGCCTCTCCGCCCGGCTCGTGGAGCGCAACACGCGCCGTCTCTGGCTGACCGAGGCGGGGGAACAGTTCTACCAGCGCAGCGGCGCGCTGCTCACCGAGTTGGGCGAAGCCGAGGATGCCGTCAACGCTCACACGCTGGCACCACAAGGGGTGCTGCGCGTCACGAGTTCGCTCTCCTTCGCAACGATCTATTTGGCGCCGATGTTGCCGGCCTTGCGCCGGCTCTATCCCAAGCTGAGCGTCCACATCGCCGTCGCCAACCGCTATCTCGACTTCATCGAGGCAGGCATCGATGTCGCCATCCGTACGCGTCTGCACGAGCCCGACAGCAACATCGTGGTGCGGCGGCTCGGGCGCATGCGCCGCGTCCTTGCCGCCTCGCCGGCCTATCTCGAGGAACGCGGGCGACCGATCGCCCCGGCCGACCTCGCCCAGCACGACATGCTGGTCTACAACCTCGCCGCCGACCCGTTCTCGCTGCGCTTGACCAGGGGTGACAGCGAGCGGATCGTCCGGATTAGCGCGGCGCTCGACTGCAATGACGGGCAGGTGATCCGTCAGGCCGCGATCGCTGGGCTCGGCATCCTCATCCAGCCGCTCTACATCGTTCAGGCCGATATCGAGGCGGGGCGCCTGGTGCCGGTCCTGCTCGACTGGCAATTGCCCATGCTGACGATGAACATCGCCTATCAGAATCGCGACAATCTGCCCGCCAAGATCCGGGTCTTCAACGAGTTCCTCGTCAGCCACGTCCGTTCGACGTCCGACAGTCAGATATGGTCGGCATAGCCGCTCCTTCCGATGCCTTGACTGGCCTCGACATCGACGACGACGGCGTGATCGAGGTTGGCCAGGTCGTTGATCGCGCATGCGAAGAAGACTTGGCCTTTCAGCACTCCGGTCCAGTGCGCGACCGGGCCGGAGGTGTCAGCGCCAAGGTCAGGCCTTGGCGAGCCAGGCTTCGGCGAGCTGCCAGGCGCCGCCGGAATCGAGCACGATGTTCTGCAGCTCCTTGCGCGCGACATGGCGCGCCTCGCGGAAGAACAGCCAGGAATAGTAGTCGTTCCTGTTCAACGCGGTCTGGAGCTCCCTGTAGATCGCCTTGCGCTTGGCCTGTTCGGTCTCCTCGCGGCCCTGGTCGACCAGGCGGAAGACCTCCTCGTCCTTGATCCCGGACCAGTTCTGCGCCGCCGTGCGTCCGAAGAATGGGCCGAAGACATGGTCGGGATCGGCGCGCGGGACATTGACGCGGCCCATCGCCAGTTCGTGCTGCAGGCCGAGCACCTTCGGCACCCAGGCCTGCCGCTCCAGGATCTCGATCTCCATGTTGATCTTGAAGGGCTTGAGCTGGGCCTGGACGATCTGCGCGACCTGCGTGTCGGGATCGCGCTGGATGATCGAAAGCTTGCAGGTGAAGCCGTTGGGCTGGCCGCCCTCCTTGAGCAAGGCCTGGACCTTGGCCGGATCGAGCTTTGGCTGCGGCACGCTGGTGTCATAGGACCAATCGCTCGGCGGCACCCAGGTCGGCGTCACCGCGCCGAAGCCGCGGGTGATGCCCTTCATCAGCACGTTGCGGTCGATGCCATGGTTGACCGCGGCGCGCAGGTGCGGATTGGTGAAGATGCCCTTGGAGACGTTGAAGGTCAGCCACTGCGCGATGCCGGGCGGCACCGCGACCAGCTTCAGCGCCGGGCTCTTCTCGACCTCCTCGAAATCGCGCGGCGTGACGCCGTCGACGAGATGCACCCCACCCGACTTGACCTCGACCATCTTGACCGCCGTGGTCGGGATGATCCGCAGCGTCACGGCATCGGCATAGGGCAGCTTCTTGCCGTCGGCGCCGTCGCGCCAGTAGCGCTCGTTCCGGACAAAGCGGATCTGGCTGCCGCCGACCCATTCCGCAAATTTGTACGGGCCGGTGCCGACCGGCTGGCGGCCGAAATCCTGGCCCAGCTTCTTCAGCGCCGCCGGCGAGCACATCATCCCGGCCTCCACCGCGAGCGAGGCCAGCGCCGCGCCTGAAGGCTGCTTCAGGTTGATCTTGATCGTCATCGGCCCGGCCACCTCGGCGCCGGCGATGTCGGCGAGATCGGGACTACGTGGCGCGGTCGAGTTCGGCGCCACCACGCGCGCGATGTTGAACACCGCCGCCTCGGCGTCGAAAGGCTCGCCGTCATGGAAGACGACGCCTTCGCGCAGCTTGAAGACGACGGACTTCTTGTCCTCCGACCATTGCCAGCTCGTCGCCAGCGAGGGCTGCAGGTTGCCCTGCACGTCGAATTTCAGCAGCCCCTCGAACATCTGGATCAGGGCATAGCGATCCGAGGTCGGGGCATCGCCCATGATCGGATCGAGGCTCTTCGGCTGCAGATCCATCGACGCGACGATGGTGCCGCCCCGCACTGGAGATCCCTGCGCAAAGGCCATGCCGGGCAAACCGGCGATGAGGCCCGCGCCCGACGCGCCGAGCAAGAGACCGCGACGTGAAATCAGGGTCATTGGCGTGATCTCCTCCCATAGCGCTCTTCGTCCGGCGCCGACGGAGCGTTCACCTATCAGATATGTTATGAGATAGGCAACCAGATTTTGCATGACCAGCGCGAAGCCAACCGTGGCAGCGAGTATCGACAGTTGCACTGCATCGTGTAATGGAAAGCGACGCAGATCGACACGGCTTCCAGCGACCTGAGCATCCCTGTTGACGTGCTCGCTGACCAAAGTTATCTGATATGTTATGAGTGAGATCGTCGCCCTTCAGCCCGACAAGCAGCGCCTGACCGAGGCGGTGACGCAATTCGTCATCGACCGCGTCGCCGAGCGCGTCTACCGCCCGGGCGACCAGCTGCCGTCCGAATCCGAGCTCGCCAAGCGGCTCAATGTCTCGAAGCCGGTGGTGCGCGAGGCGCTAGGACGCCTCTCGGCGCTCGGCATCGTCCAGATCCAGCAGGGCAAGCCGACCACGGTGAAGGGGCTGTCTGTCGCCCCACTCGACCAGTTCCTGCGCCTCGCGGTCCGCGTCACCGATAATGGCCTGCGCGAGGCGGTCGAACTCAGGCGCGCCATCGAGGTCGAGGTCGCGGCGCTTGCCGCCGAGCGTGCGACGCCGCTCCAGATCGAGCCGGTCGAGGTCGCGCTGGAGAAGATGCGCGCCAATATCGACGGCGATTTCGAGCGCTGGCTGCAGGGCGACCTCGCCTTCCATGTCGCCCTGGCGCGCTGCTCCGGCAACGCGCTGCTCGAGCATCTGGTCAGCGCGCTCGTCGACACCATAAAGTTCACCCAGCGCGCGCTCGGCATGCAGCGCGACCTGCGCGACCCCGCCGCGACGGTCGCCCGTCATCAGGCCATCGTCGATGCGATCAAGGCTCGCGATCCCGCCGCGGCGCGCCTCGCCATGACCACACATTTCGCGGTGTCCGACGCCGTCATCGCCGAGATCGCCCGCGACCACCGCCGGCTCGATCGCTACTGAGGGATCGCGACCGTGCTGCCCTATCTGGCCAAGAAGCTTGCGCAGATGCTGCCGGTGGCCTTCTTCGTCACGATCATCGTCTTCGCGCTCACCAACCTGCTGCCGGGCGACCCGACCGTCACCATTCTCGGCGAGCAGGCGAGCCCGGAGCAGCGCGCCGCGGTCCGCGTCGAATATGGCCTCGATCAGCCGGCGCCGGTGCGCTACGTCACCTGGCTCGCCCGCGTCGCGCAGGGCGATTTCGGCCGCTCGCTGCGTACGCGCGAGGATGTCGGCGAGATGCTGGCGGCGCGCATTCCGGTGACGCTCGAGCTCGGCTTCCTCTCGATCCTGATCGCGGTCGCGATCGGCATGCCCGCCGGCATCCTCGCCGCGCGCTTCCGCGGCAGCCTGATCGACGTGGCGGCGAGCCTTATCGCCATGTCCTCGGTCGCGGTGCCCTATTTCTGGATGGGTGTGCTGCTGATCATGCTGTTCTCGCTCAAGCTCGGCTGGCTGCCGCCCTCCGGCCATGTCCGCTTCCTCGACGATCCCGGCGGGAACCTGCGACTCATGGTGATGCCGGCACTGACGATCGGCACGGCCTTCGCCGCACTGGTGATGCGCCAGACCCGCGCCTCGATGCTGCAGGTGCTGTCGATGGACTATATCCGCACCGCCAGGGCCAAGGGGCTGAGCGAGCGCCTCGTCCTGATCCGGCATGCGCTGCGCAACGCGCTGATCCCGATCGTCACCGTCATCGGCCTGCAGATCGGAGCGCTGCTCGGCGGCGCGGTCGTGACTGAGACGGTGTTCGCCTTGCCAGGGCTTGGCCGGATGCTGGTCGACGGCATCTTCCAGCGCGACTTCCCCGTCATCCAGGGCGCGATCCTGTTCATCGTGATCGCGGTCTTCGCCGTGAACCTCCTGACCGATCTGCTCTACCGGGCCTTCGACCCGCGCGTGAAGGCGTGAGGCGATGGCGGCCGTGACCGGACCCATGCCCCCCGCCGCAGCGACCCAGCGCGCCCCCCGCTCCCCGGGCGCGATCATCCTGCGCCGCATCTTCGCCTCCTGGCAGGGCCGCTTCAGCACGATCGTGCTCGCGATCATCGTCGCGCTCGGACTGCTGGCGCCCTGGCTCTCGCCCTATTCGCCTGTCGATATCGACCCGGACGCCTTCTCGATGCCACCGAGCGCGGCACACTGGTTCGGCACCGACGAGATCGGTCGCGACGTGCTCTCGCGCGTGCTGCACGGCGCCACCGTCTCGTTGCAGGTTGTGATCTTCGCAATCGGCCTCGCTTTGATCGCAGGCTCGCTGCTCGGGCTCGTCTCCGGCTGGCTCGGCGGGCGCTGGGACGCACTGATCATGCGGATCATGGACGCTTTCCTCGCCTTCCCGCTGCTGGTGCTGGCGCTCTCGATCGTCGCGGTACTCGGCCCCGATCTCATGAACGCCATGCTCGCCATCGCCATCACCAAGATGCCGGGCTTCGCACGGCTGGTGCGGGCCGAGGTGCTGTCCCTGCGCGAGGCCGATTATGTCGTGGCAGCCCAGGCCTCCGGCGCGCGCCCCCTTCGTATCCTGTTCAAGCACATCTGGCCGAACGTTTCCGGCAACGTCATCGTCTACGGCTCGCTCTCGGCCTCGCAGGCCCTGATCACCGAAAGCGCCCTCTCCTTCCTCGGCCTCGGCGTCCAGCCGCCGACCCCGAGCTGGGGCTACATGGTCGCGACCGGAATCCAGTTCTACCAGTCCTGGTGGATGAGCTTCTTTCCGGGGCTGGCGATCTTCCTGACCGTGCTCGCGCTGAATTTCCTCGGCGATGCCGTGCGCGACGCCTTCGACGCCAGGCTCGGCGACAGCCATGGCTGAGCCGGCGCGCCTCCAGGCCGATCTGACGGGGCGCCGCGCCCTCATCACCGGCGCGACGCAGGGCATCGGCCTTGCCATCGCGACTGCGCTGGCGCGTTCCGGCGCCACCGTCTGCCTCAACGGACCAACGACAGGCGAAGAGCTCGACACGGCCTGCCGCGAGGCGAGCGCTGCGCTCGGCATCGCCGCCGACCTGACGCAGGCCACCGAGGTCGAGTGCTTGATCACCGAGGCGAGCGACCGGCTCGGCGGCATCGATATCCTCGTGCTCAACGCCGCCCTGCAGGAGCGGGCGCCCTGGCACGGCTTCGAACGCACCGCGCTCGACCGGCAATGGGAGCTCAATCTCGCCGCCAATTACCGGCTGATGCAGGCCTTCATTCCGGCCATGGCGGAGCGCGGCTTCGGCCGGCTGATCGCGATCGGCTCGATCCAGCAGGTCAGGGAGCATCCGGAGATGCTCGCCTATGCCGCGAGCAAGGCCGCGCTGGAGAGCATGGTCCGCAA
>JAESGM010000567.1_pt1 | contig 23587 bp, 19 predicted proteins | sample 9269721 | NCBI WGS metagenome assembly JAESGM01 (sample SAMN15720920, study PRJNA650825) | algae metagenome | isolation source: Komarekiella atlantica HA4396-MV6 and co-occurring heterotrophs from... | place: USA: Theobald House, Kauai, HI | collected 2009-07-29 | reverse complement strand
ATCGCAGTTAGTACAGATGTGATTTTGTTTACCTCTCCGCTTTCCATTCTTTCTAATTTCCGTAGACCCACAGTATGGACATTGCACAGTAGATGACCTCAATTCATCCCTCTATTATGCAATGCCCAAAAAGATTTATATCTGACGCATATCTTGTTTAATAAGCTAGTGATTTTACGGTAGACAGTACAGAAGGTATCGATGATTATTAAGTGATTACCGCAGAAATTGACGTTATCATCTCTAGCGCTTTAAGAGGCACTATGTTTGACAGAATGCTCTGTATTGAAGGCTATCAAGTATTAAATAATAATATCTAACATTGACCATTCAAAGTACAAGTGGCATCATTAGTAACATGAAATGTTTCTTGAGCATAAAATGAAATTCGGTATAATTTAAAAATAAGAATTAATAATTAAGTCTTAAAAAGATTTAATTTTTTATTTCTATTACTGCTTTTAAAATTAGTTCTGTAGAGCGTTCCAAAAGAACGGCTTTAAATCCCTATGGTGTTGCTTATGGGTGCAGGCATTTATTTAACATCGGGTGATGCATTGGCTTTCTTGCCTAATAATGCAGTTAATTCCTGACTAAATTTTCCACCTGTTCGATTTTGAATTGGTGATTGACAGGGATTGAGATTCACCTACGGGACAGAATTCTTTGTTGTAGATATCTTCTTTGGGAGAACTCACTTATGTCTTTTATCAAAACAGGTATGAATGTAGGCTTCAGTTTTATAAATAAGTTAGCCCTGACAACCTCTCCAGTAATTGAATTAAAACAGAAAAATAGAGTCCACGATTATAGCCAATTCGTTTGGGGAAGCGACTACATATTCGAGCCAATCAATGAAGAACTCGGAGGGCAAATGACTGGACAGGGAAAAGGTATCAAACCTAATGACTATATTATTTTGCAACGCGGTTCTAAATCTTATAAATATCAAGTAGAGGAAATTGATTACTATTGTGATCCACCAGATATGTGGATGGCTTTACTGAAGCAAGTACTAGTTGAGTCATAAAATTCAACCAACTACTCCACTAGCAAATAATATGAGATGTGTCTGTCCCAAATCGATCAGAATTTTGCTATTTTACAGCGAGTTTCAAAAGTAGGGTGGGCATTGCAATGCCCACTACAAGCTACTTAGTTCAACTGAAGCAGCGTAATTATTATATTTCTCCTCCAACTACTACATCTCGAATTCGGAGACTCGGCCCACCACAACCTACAGGTAAGCCGTTTTGTCCTCCTTTGCCACAACCGCCGGACTCATCCCAGTAAAAGTCATCACCCATAGCCTCGATATCTGCCAGGGTTTGGAAAACATTACCCGAAAGCGTCACATCGCGCACAGGTTCAGCAATTTTGCCGTTTCTAATCATCCAGGCTTCCCCAGCGCTAAAAGTGAACATTTCTCCATTTGTCATACCACCCAGCCAGTTACGGGCATAGACTCCTTCTCTGATATCAGTGAATAAGTCTGCAACTGGCGTTTTACCCCGTTCAATCCAGGTATTTGTCATCCGAACAATGGGTGTAAAGTGATAATTAAGACAGCGTGCATTACCAGTAGGCGCTTCCTCCAATTTGCCAGCGGTTTCACGAGAGTGTAAACGTCCGACTAAAACCCCATCTTTAATCAGTTGAGTAGTAGTAGCGGGTGTACCTTCGTCGTCATAAAAGTAACTACCACGATGTCCTTCTGGAGCTGCACCATCAAAAATTTGTAGTTCTTCCGGGCCAAACCGCCGTCCAATAGTCATGACTTCCAATAAATCTGGGTTTTCGTAAGCCATATCAGCCTCAGAAAGATGTCCAAAGGCTTCGTGGACAAACAAACCTGTGAGAATTGGGTCAATCACTACAGTGTAGGTATTGCCCTTTACTGGTGGCAGAGATAAGGCAGCAACAGCCCTTTGAGCAGCACTTTTGACTTGTTCATCCAAATTAATTAAATCTTCGTAAGCTTTGCGAGAGCCAGTAGTTTCTCTTCCAGTTTGTACGGTTTCGCCGTTTCTGGCAGTGGCGGCAAAGCGCATTTCCATATCTACCCACGATTGCTCGATTAGAGTACCTTCTGAGGTTGCGAGAATAATTCTTTGGGCGCTGTCACCATAGCGCACTGAGGTAGTGGTAATGTGGGGGTCAACGCTTTTGAGCAAGTCAGTGTAGCGATCGCACAATTGCTTTTTCTGCCAAAGTGGAACTTTTCGGGGATCAGTACCGATGAGAGGCAGTGTGCATATTGCTTGCACTGGGTCAATAGGAGCGAGTAAAGTCTGTTCATCACCAACCATCCGCGCAGCTGCGATCGCTTCTTCAATCCGGTCTTTAATTGTCGAAAGCTGATTAAAGCAGCTCAACCCCCACCCACCTTTGTAACAAGCCCGAATATGTCCACCTATTGAGATACCTTCACTAAGAGTTTCTACCTTGTCGCCACGCAACAAGATATCTGTTCCTTCTGCTTCTTCCAGGCGAATCATCAGATAATCTACACGGGATGAGTAGCGAGCGATGAGGTCAGAAAGTAAGTTTTGTGTGTCAGCAAGTGTAGTCGGCATTTCTAAGTAATAATTATGACGAACTGCATTTATTTTGCAACTATTTAGGCAATGTCTGCTATTCAATCACTGTCTTTGCAGTAAAAGCATCATCGACTATGACTGCTGACTGCCTCACAGCAACAACAATATTCATTTCAAAGATTGTGAAGAAAGAGACGCGATCGCGTCTCTAAAGATACCCAAAGTATAAAAAAACCGTAAATTTTTGTAGGCTGTTTTCCCAGCACAAAACTTTTCAAAACAGCGAAAAGTTCTGCGGAGAGAAGTTGCCATAGCGCAGCGTTAGCGAGTCTTGCCTACGGCACGCTTTGCGAACGAGCGTCGGAGGGTTTCCCTCCAAGCAAACTTCGCTTAGGGTTTCCCTCTCTTACGAGACGCTAACGCGAACCGCAGGAAACTTTTCAAGACAGGCATCAGAACTTCTCCTAGCGGAAACGCTGCGCGAACGGAGGGTTCCCACGGCAGTCCGTTCAAGTCGGGAAACCCGCCCACACGGCTGCCTCCCCGTTGTAGCAAGTGTCCGTTGTTTATCTGTGTTTCAATTGAAAAAATTTTGGCTTATACAAGAGGTCTATTGTTGTCTTAAGATTTAGTAAATATTTACTTTTTCCCTAAAGCAAATTCATAATACAGTCTGCTTTTAACAAAGTAAAACGCTCAGTTTCTAAAATCGAACACTGTTTTGTCAACCTTGCTAATGCTGGGGTAGTTTCCCGCTTCAAACTGCTTAAAGCTTCTGTAAACGCTGGTTGAAAACTTTTCAGCCAGGTTTTTTCGGTCAAGTACTCAGGTTTAAAAGCTGTACTTTCTAGCAGCCAGAAATTTACACCATACTTTTGAATTAGCTCTTTTGCTGTGGTTAATTCCTGGCTGTATTGAGCATGAATCAAATCAGTGGTACGTTGGCGAATCTGGGAGTAGTAACCGAGGTGGAATGGTAGTGCATATTCTCTACCCACTAAAATAGATCTCTGGGCAAAAGTCGGGATGTTATCTGCTTCGTCGGAGAGTGTGGCGATCAGACTGTCTTTGGGTTGCTGTTGAAGAAATTGATATAAGGCTGACTCTCCAGATTGCCTGTAATCTGTTGTAGGAAAGCGTCCTGAAAAATTAGGATAAAAAAGGAGTGCAACTGTTAAAGTAGCTGTTAATCCGAGTCGCCATAATCTGCGTTTTTGTTGCTCAGCATGGAAAAACTTATCCAACATGATAGTTAAAGTGATACCAGCAGCAATAGCCATGACAATTCGCAGTGTATGAATTGTATAGCGGGTGGGGAAAAACAACTTTAACAAAAAGGCGTGGGCAGCAAAAAATAGAGTCAAGGATACTATGATAATTTGCGGTAATATTGTGATTTGATTCTTGACTAAATTAACTAATGGAAAGCGGGATGCATATCGCAGCACCATTGGCAACAACAATCCTATCCAAATCAAGGGAGGCATCAACGGCGGCAGGATGCCACTATGCTGGCCAATTAGCCAAAATCTCCAAGGATTATTCTCAAAAAACGGATGTCGTCCTTCTCTCCAAAATTCTGGCATCATCTTGGCTTGAGAAGCGGTAACAACTGGGCCAAATTCAGAGGAGGCGATCGCATAAGGTAACATTACTAGAAATCCCAATCCTAGAAGGGCTGCAAGCAAAAAATAGTTACTCCGCAACCTAATGAGCAAGATTCCTAAACAAATTAATAGCAGTGGAGGATAAAAAAGTCCTTCCAGCACAATAATTAAACAGATAATTAGCCAAGACTCGCATAGAAGATAATATAGAAATGCCAACAACAACGGATATACAAAAGACTTAGGTGTGGCAGAAACCAAGTCAGTCTTGAACCAGAGACTTTGATTGAGTAGCAAAGTACTGATAAATCCAGCAGTTGGCACCGGAAAAATTTTGAGACATAGCCAAAAACAATAGATAGTAACAATCAACCCTAGTATAATGGGTAAGATTTTACTGAGCAAAAGAGGATTAATGCCTAGACTAGCCATTAGTTTGTAAATAGCAGCAAATCCCAATGGTGTAATCGATTTAAAGTAATCTGCAATTAAATCATTGGGTAATAATTCTGGATTGATAAACCGCTGCATCCAAAATACATATTCACGGGCATCATCTTGAGCGACATACTCACTTCTGAAGGCTTTTTGTAGTCCTAAAATGCCGTAAAATAATGCAAATCCTAGACTTAGAGTTAACCACAATAAAACTGATGAAGATGTGCGTTTGTTACTATGAGCAGTAGTTAAAAATCTATGTAGGTTGGAGAATAACATTAAACTGACAACAATCCTGGTTGATTATTTGAAACCACCGATAAACACGGATAAACACAAATAATTTATCTATGGTTTTATGTTTATAGGACTAGCCCTTTCAAGGTAGGTGAAAAATCTGGTTTCATTACCTGGTTTTTCATGATTCAACTTGGTGTATTGGTGGTTAAATAAAATTTATATTTTCACCACAAAGACACTAAGACACGAAAAAAACTTATTGTTTAGGATTGCACCTTAAAAGGGCTGGTCATAGTTTATAGAATGAATTTTTGCAATAAGTTTATTGTTAAGCAAATTATTCAAAAACATACTTTTGAGCCACTTTCCAATAACGCGAGAACCGCTTGAGGTCGATGTAGCCGTCGTATTCAAAAAATGGTTCTACCTCTAATACTTCTACGGCTAAAGAAGGTGTAATTTCATTGCAAATATCATTAAATCTAGGGCTGGGACTTGTTGTTGTCACAACTAAGTTGGCATCATGTTCCTTAGCAAAGGCTAAAATTTCTTGCGCCACATTGCCACGGTGGATGATAACGGGTAACTCTAGCAAGCATTCATAGATAAATGTAAGGCGTTTAAGACTCAGTTGCCATTCCTCTATCAAAGCATCATCCCAAACCCAAATGGCTGGGGCGTCAGCATATTTTTGTAGTGCGGGGTTGTAGGGACTCAAGCAGTCTCCATGTACCCAAACAATTGGTTTATTCATGAGATTCTAGATTAGTCTTTAACTCGACTTTATCTGTTTACCAAAGCTACCATGCTTGCCTTAGCTTTGATACTCGTGGCGACGCTCTTTTTCTTCCTTAATGCTGCGCTATCGAGTTTAAACGCAACCTCTTGTAATGCGATCGCATCTGACCAAACATATTTACCTTTTACCTTTCTTTGGGCGCTGCCAACTTTGGCTGTTGGGTTGTTTAAAAAATTCTCCATTGGGAAAAAGTCGCTGCTCTAATTCTTCATAGCTACCTTCAAAGTCACAATGACCATAAAGGGGACACTGGCGACAATAAACGCCTTGACTGTAGCGTTCTAAGTTCTCGCGGTTGAAAAAATACGGTTTTTGGCTAAAAGTGCTGGCAACCCACTGCCATGACATATTATTACTCGCTGGATCACCATCTAAAAGATGTTCGAGAAACCACTTGGCTCCTGCTTGCCAACGAATGCGCCGCCAGTGGATCATGTAAGCCGCTAGCCACATCCGCATGTGATTATGTAAGTAGCCAGTTTCTTGCAAGTCACGACTAAAGCTATCGATGCAAACTAGCTTTGTGGTGCTTTCTTTGATGTCTTGTGGTAAATCTGCTGTGTAATCTGTTGGGGTGTAACCAGTTTTGTATTCCTCTTGGTCTTGCCAGATGCCATTGCCTAGCTTGACATATAACCTCTGCCAGTAGTCGCGCCAGCCCAATTCGTTGATTAGTTTAGTGGCATCATCTGGATGTTGTACATGCTCAAGTACATAATCTCGAATTTCTCGCAAGCTTAAAACCCCATAGCGAATATAAGGCGAAAGCCGCGTCACCGCACCTGTTAATAAGTTTCTTGTTTTACCATAGTTTGCTGAGTCTACTTTTTGTAGTGCTTGCTCAGCAGCTTGGCGTCCCCCCACAGTTTCGCTGATATGGTCATCGCGTTGGGCTGCGTCTGGAAATTCTTGACGCAGATAGGCTATTAACTCATTACGATTAGCAAATTTACGTAGCATGTTTTGTGATTTGTTACTTAAATTTTTATAGAACAATTGCAGCAAGTTAAATAGTTATGATCGCTAATTATATAGAAACGTAGGCTTGGAGTGTCTGCACTTTACTCTTTGCCCTCAATACTAATTCTTGCAATAGGAGCAAATTATGGTGTTCCATGTAAATACTACTGAGCAACAGGGTCACTATCGCTACGATCCAACTAGTTTGGATCAGAAGGGGCCCGCACGGATTTTTCCCTATGCTGGGGAAGATGGCGTGTTGCGCTATATTTTGACAAAACTGCGTAAAAATCAGCTAAATCAGGGACAGCTATCGCAACCTTGGAGTCTGCTATTAACAGAGTTGGAAAAGGCAATCGAGTCTTTAGATGAAAACTGGTTGCGACTCTCAATTTTGCTGGTAGATTTGGAGATTTTTCAATCGGGATGGTTTAATTTTAACCTGCCGCCAAATGAACAGTTTAACGTCAGCTTTGTTCGGGAACGGCGGACAATGGGACAGAGACTTACGGCGGCGACTAAAGCAGCTGAGGCAGTAGATACACAGAGTTATATTTCTGTTACGGCTAAGAATGAGCAGCAACGATCGCAATTTTTTCAAGCTCTAGAAAAAAGTGGGCGACCATACCCAGTAGCTAATCACATTTATCAACGAGATGGAGGTTTAAGCGATCGCGAATTTGCTCGTCAACGATTGGCTGGGCAAAACCAAATGTGATTCGTCGAGTTCAATCAGCTGAACAACCAATTTTGCAAACTTGGGCAACTCAGCCTTACCAATTGGCAGATGGTAGGACAATCAATCTAATACAGTCAGCAGTCGAAAATCGTTTATTTGTTGCCGACTATCCCCTATTACAAGACCTGAAAGTCACAGATTTGCAACTAGGACGCTATGTGGGGAGTCCTGTAGCATTATTTTACCGCTCCGAGCAAGGATTAGAACCAGTGCTAATCCAGGTGGAAAAAGGTAAAGTCGTGACTCCTGCAATCAGCGGTGGGAATGCAGACGACTGGACGCGGGCAAAACTCTATGTGCAAACAGCCGATGTCACATATCACGAACTGCTGACCCACCTTTGCTACACTCATTTAGCAATGGAAGCGTTTGCGATCGCTACTCCTCGACAGTTGCCTCGTAACCATCCCCTCTATCGGTTACTGTATCCTCATTTTCAGTTTTTACTGGCAATTAATACGCGGGGTAATACAGTCTTGCTTGGTGAGGAAGGTGCTATCGGCAAGTTGATGGCTCCCACCAGAGAGGCATCTTTGGGGTTGATTAACCGGGCTTATCGCCAACGCTCTTTTGCGGAATACTCCCTGTTAAACGACATCAAACGCCGAGGAATCGAACCTGAATTTATTTCAGAATTCCCTTACCGAGATGATGCCTTATTGCTATGGGAAGCGATCGCTAACTATACTACTCGCTATTTACAACGTTACTATCCAAGCGATCAGGCAGTACAGCAAGACCCTTATTTAAGAGCCTGGGCAGCAGAACTAGGAGCACCTTTAGACTCTCGTCCTAAATCAGAGTTTCCCCAAGCACCAGACTGGCTACCTAAAGAATGGGTACTTGCTGCTGGACTAGAACCTCAAGAATTACCCTCCTATCCCCGGATGCCTGGATTTGGCGAAATCACCAGTCTGCAACAACTCATAGACATTGCCACTTTAATCATTTTTACCTGTGGCCCCCAGCACGCAGCAGTGAACTTCAGCCAATTTGATTATGTTACCTATGTACCCAATGCCCCTCTAGCACTTTACAGCCGACCAGATGCACCAGCCACCCTCGAAGAATTGCTACCCTCAACAAAGCAAGATTTGGGACAGATGCAGTTGACTTTTTCCCTGAGTGGGATTTATTGGGGACAACTGGGTAGTTCCGAGTTAATTCAGTTTGTTGAGCAAGGCGATCGCCAAATCCTCAAACAATTCCAAAATGAATTAGTGGAAATTGAAAGCAAAATCAAGGCACGCAATCGCCTGCGTGTGGTAGATACTGGTATTGAATATCCCTATTTGCTACCTTCTCACATTCCCAACAGTATTAATATTTGATGAGCGATCGCAGATTAGAAATATCACAAATCTAAAAATCAAGCCTGCGATGAGCAGGTTTTTTCGTAACTCTAATAAATTTAAGTGCGATCGCCTAATCTAGGTAAAATTTGAAGGCATCGCAATCTTTCAAACTCCTATCATGAGCAACATTCCACAAACCGGACAACCAGCGCCAGATTTCTCCACTCCTGACCAAAACGATAATCTAGTCACCTTGAGTGATTTCAGCGGACAGTGGGTTGTCCTTTATTTCTACCCCAAAGATGACACTCCTGGTTGCACCACAGAAGCAAAAGATTTTACCGAATTGTATCAAGACTTTAGCGAACTGGGAGCGAAAATCTTAGGCGTTAGCCCAGATTCAGGTAAGGCTCATTGCAAATTTATCAACAAACATAACTTGTCAATCACCCTCTTAAGTGACCCAGAACATCATCTAATAGAAGCCTATGGTGCTTGGCGATTGAAGAAGTTTATGGGGAAAGAATATATGGGTGTTGCTCGCTCAACCTTCCTCATTTCACCTGATAGAATTATTGCCTATACTTGGCCTAACGTAAAAACTAAAGGTCATGCCCAAGCCGTTTTAAGTAAATTGCAGGAATTAGCAGATAGATGAGGGTGCAGTCGTTGTCATGCCACATAAATCATTTTTCTAATTAATTAAAATGTGACTAGCCCCTTTGAACAGACAATTGCCAATGCTTTGAACTCAGTCAATCCTCAAAGAGTTCTAGAAGGTACAGTAACAAATGCTATCATCCAGGCAGGGTTTGATTTAGTTGGTTTTAACAAAGTAGTAGGTCTAAATGGCGAAGTTGGTGAAGTGAATGTAGAAATCATCAACGCTATCATTGAAGTTAGAAATTAGACTTCTCGTCAGTCAAAGCCAATATGGTTCAAGTCATTCAAGCACAGAATATCACTCTCGCCTACTTAAAGAAAAAATTTGCTCTATCTAAATCTGAAAATGAGCAATTTTTTACAGAGTGGTTTGATTACCTACCTACAATTTCCGAATTAGAAAAGCAATATTTAGATCGAGTTAAAATTAACTATCTTAGCGTGCTTGAAAATGCTCCTCTTTTAGAAGAAGTAGTAAAATTAGTAGTATTGTCTCCTTTACTAGATTTAGCTGGTTTTTATCGTTATCCTTTTCACATTGCGACAGAAGAAACTATAGAAATTAGTGAAAAAATTATTATTGATTATGAAGAGAATACCGAAGAAAATAATGAAGTTATTAAAGGTAAAATTGATGTGCTAATTCTCCAAAATCAATTATGGCTGCTAGTTATTGAATCTAAAAGATCTAGTTTTTCTTTGGCTAAAGCAATTCCCCAAGCGCTAACTTATATGTTGGCAAACCCTAAACCTGATTATCCTGCATATTCGTTGGTAATGAATGGAGAAGATTTCCAATTTATGAAATTAATAAAGCAAGAGCAACCAATATATGCTTTATCTGACAGATTCACTTTATATAGACGCGAAAATGAATTATATAAAGTTTTGGATATATTAAAAAATTTAGGTCAGGTTTTGAGTTAATTTATGTCCTAACCAAAATAGCCTAGAATCATTAGGCTAAGAAATTCGGCTCCAGGAAATTATATTGTATTTTTTGATAAACTATGATTCAATTTATCCAAGCACAGAATATTGGACTTGCTTATTTGGAAGAAAAATTTGGCTTGCAACAGACTGAGGCTGAAGATTTTTTTCCAGAGTGGTTTGATACTCTCCCAAAAATCGCAGATTTAGAAAAGCAATATTTAGACAGAGTTAAAGCTAATTTCCTCAGATTGGTTAAGCGTCCACCAATCTTAGAAAATGCAGTCAAAATGGTAGTCTTGTCACCTTTATTGGATTTGGCAGGATTTTATGATGAGCCGTTTTTAATCGGTACTGAAGAATCTATAGAAATTGCCTTAGAGAATGAAGGTGAAATTATTAGAGGGCGCATTGATGTTTTAGTTGTTCAAGAACAATTGTGGCTTTTAGTCATTGAATCTAAAAGGGCTAGTTTTTCTCTTTTAGAAGCTATACCCCAAGCGCTGGCTTATATGTTGAGCAATCCTAATCTTGGGCGGCCTGCTTTTGGATTAGTGACTAATGGCAGTCACTTTATTTTCTTGAAATTGAGTAAACAAAATACATCAAAGTATGCTATTTCTGATGAATTTACTCTTTTAAAGCGAGAAAATGAATTGTATAAAGTCTTAAGTATCTTAAAAAAACTGAGTCAAATATTAAGTTAATTAATTTATGTCTATTCGCCCTATTTATCTAGATTGCCACGCTACTACGCCTGTAGATGAGCGAGTACTGGCAACAATGCTACCTTATTTTACAGAAAACTTTGGCAACCCATCCAGTATTAGTCATGTTTACGGTTGGGAAGCAGAAGCAGCAGTTAAACAAACGCGGGAAATTTTGGCAGCAGCAATCAACGCCACACCAGAGGAAATTGTTTTCACTAGTGGCGCTACCGAAGCTAATAATTTAGCTATCAAAGGTGTTGCAGAAGCTTATTTTAAAAAAGGACAGCATATTATTACTGTTGCTACTGAACATAGTGCAGTTATTGACCCTTGTAATTATTTAAAAAGCCTAGGTTTTGAAATTACTATTCTTCCAGTTAAAAAAGATGGACTAATTGATTTAACTGAATTAGCAAAAGCTTTCCGTCCTGAAACAATTTTGGTGTCGGTGATGGCTGCAAATAACGAAATTGGCGTGTTGCAACCTTTAGCAGAAATTGGGGAGATGTGTAGCGATGGGCTACGCTCCGTCGGAGGCGATCGCAAAATCCTATTTCACACCGATGCAGCCCAAGCTATTGGTAAAATTCCTTTAGATGTGCAAGCAATGAAAATTGACTTGATGTCATTAACTGCACATAAAGTATATGGCCCAAAAGGCATCGGAGCGCTATACGTCCGCAGGCGCAACCCCAGAGTACAACTTGCTCCCCAGCAGCATGGTGGTGGACACGAGCGGGGAATGCGTTCTGGTACTTTGTATACACCGCAAATTGTCGGCTTTGGTAAAGCCGTAGAAATAGCTCTGGCTGAACAAGCGACAGAAAACCAACGCCTCACCGAACTTAGAGAAAGACTTTGGAAGGCGCTTTCGCAGTTAGAGGGAATTCATCTCAACGGACATCCTCAACAGCGACTAGCGGGAAACTTAAACATTAGTGTTGAGGGAGTGGATGGAGCTGCACTTTTGCTAGGATTGCAGCCAGTCATGGCGGTGTCTTCTGGTTCTGCTTGCTCGTCGGCAACCACTGCACCCTCTCATGTTCTCACAGCACTGGGACACTCAGAACAGCTAGCTTATGCCTCAGTGCGGTTTGGCATTGGACGGTTTAATAGCCAAGAGGAGATCGATATTGTAGCCAAACATGCGATCGCTACCATTCAAAGTTTACGCAAACAAGCAACCCTGGTGTAGAGGAGTGGGGGGAGCAGCGGAAGAAAAATTACAATTGACCAATGACCCTTGTACAGACGCGATTAATCGCGTCTCTACTCTTGACCCTTGTACAGACGCGATTAATCGCGTCTCTACTCTTGACTCTTGACCCATCACTCAATATGGATTTGAGTCAATCCTTCCCCTTTTAACGCTTCTGAGATAATAGCCTGATGTCGGTCTGTATTTGAGGTTGAAGGTGTCACCACTGCGAAGTTTCCAAATTTTGTAGTTGGAAAAGGTCAAAGGAGTTCGGGGTTCGCAGACTTCGGGCAAATGATCGCCAAGTACAAAGTATACTGCACCTCTACCGATGACATTCGCTAGACCGTTTTTATCCACAATAACCGACGTACTCTCGCTCACCGCTATACCTAAAACGCTTCTAGATACGCCGTCTTTAATTTGACGAGCAATAAAAGCCATAATTCGACCCATTCTTTCGCGCCTGTCAAAGTGCGTATCTACGATGGTTCCTTTAAAATTGCTCCAGTTGAAAAAGTTGTAAGTAAAAGTAATATCCCGGTAGGGATCTTCGAGTGCATCTCTGGTTTCAATGCCTTTTTCGGAAGAAGCACAAGCATCGTAGACGTAATCACTTTGAATCATCGCACCCGCACTAGTGCCACCAATACCGCCTCCCCTAGCGTAAACTGACTTGATGGCAGACTCTAGCTTGGTGTTTTTCCAATTGCGGATGTATTGACATTGGTCGCCGCCAGCAAAGAAAATCACGTCAGCTTTTCTAACTTTCTCAACAATCTCGGCTTTGTTTGCCTCTTGTCTGTTGCTAATAACAAGAGTTTCCACAGAGTTCACGCCTTTCATGGCATAAATTAGCCGATTGTAATCGTGATTACCATAAGTGCGAATAACTACAACATCAACTTTGATGCCGTACTTAGTACCTCCTCTAACCTGGTTAATCATCCACTGAATGGCGTCATCTACATCGGGGCCACCTCCACCTAAGCTAAGAACAGGGCCAGCTAAAGTGGGACGAATATCGAAGGCGGGGCGAACTTCAACGGTGTCGCCCAGGAAGTAGCGTTTCCAGCTTGCGATAAAACTGCTTATCAGGAAGCTTCCCATCTCCAACAACTTGATTCCTGCACTTTTCAAGTACCTTGCAATATCTGGGAATGCCTTTGTTGTCATACTAAACTTCTGGTGCAAACTGCAATTACTGCTAACTCTCGCACCAGAAAGGGTGAAATTTCCAGCGTACAGGGCTTGTACTGTTTTTTAACGCTAAATCATCCAGAGTAATCATTTATTCTTTGCTTGTAGTTAGCTCTTTAGTGCTAAAGCGCCAACTACTAACTTTAATTGATTCATGCTTACCTAACTTAGGTGTTGGTTGTCACCGTCCAAATTCTTCCATAATTTTTAGGAATATTTAACCAATATTCCGAATAACTGGGAACGCTGATTAAATTATTCTCACCATGAAGTTCTTCTTGATAATCACCAGCAATGGGAAACCAGAAGGGTACACTCTGCTCGCTGTCACCAAAGTTAAGCGCGACTAGGCTAAATTGGTTAGCGTGTTGGCGAGAGAATAGCAAAACATTTTTTGAGTGATAGCGGTCATGATTGTTGTAAAAGAAATGACTGCCTTCTGTAAATTGCGATCGCAGTTTACGGAGTTTAATCAGCTTCCGTACTAAGGCAATGACGCTGTTACCAATGGCATCGTAAAAATAATCCCATCGCACAGGTCGAAGCAACATCACGCGCCCAAAACCTTGTTCTGGGAGGTAATAGTTTTCACCAAATTCCTGACCTTGCCACAGCATGGGTATACCTTTGGCAGTGAAAATACTAATTAGGTAAGGCTGAACTTTATACCACAGATCTCGATTACCTTCTTGTAATAAATCATTATCGCGGGCGATCGCCCCAAAGTTACAGACAAAACGCGAGTGGTCATGATTTTCTATATATTGCAGCGCTGTCTTGGCAATTTTGTCACCGTTGTTTGTAATCTCTGTTGGATAACCATCTAAACCCAACTTAAAGCCAAGATTAGCTAAATCACCTCGATTTCCATACGCTACACTTTTAGCTGCACCTAAAGTTTCATTTTGCCAGGTAGAGTTGGTATAAGTTTGTTCCAGAATCTCTTTTGGCCCTTCTAATTGTTCAGCACACTGAATCAAATTGATCGTGTCATGATTAAAAAATCTCTGCCAATACTCGCTAGCTTCTCTCTTTTCTTTGACTGTTTTGTAAGTGTTAAAAACTAAGTTGGCGTAACCAACTCCCGTAGAACCATCCCAGTAATTGGGTACGCAGTCATAACGAAAACCATCAACGTGATAAACATCTAACCAGTGATAGTTAACTGTATAGAAAAAGTCTTGGGTAAACTTGCGATTATAATCTGTACTTTCGCCAAAATAATCTTTAGCAAAAGTTCCCATAAAAGGATTATCCCGATACCCTAATTTTTTGTAAACATAAGAGTAAGGAAAATCATCACCTGTGTGACCATAAACAGCATCTACAATTACAGCAATGTTGTGTTGATGTGCAGCATCAATCAACTTTTGTAAATCTCTTCTTTTACCAAATCGCTCATCTACTCCAAAGTAGCCCAGCGGTAAAAAGCCCCAATCTACTGTTAAAGCCACATTGGAAAGCGGCATAATTTCTAGACAGTTAACTCCCAAGTCTGCTAGATAGCTGAACTTTTCAATTGTGCCATCAATATTGCCGCCGAATTCATCAATCATCAATTCGTACAGAACAATATCTTTTAAATTTGGAGTTTTCCAGGTTTTTTCTTGCTGGCTCCACTCGTATGGTTGATAACCTAATGTAAAAGCGGATAATTTGCCTACACCAAACTCTCTAGCAAAAGGGTCAATAATCCAATCAATTTCTCCCTTGTTGGGATTTTGTAAAAAATAGCGATAAACATATCTACCTGGTTCTCCCCATGCAGATGTAGGGATAGCCTTTGCTTGAGTGTTGATGTTTATCCGGGTTGACCAATAATCACCATACTCTGAATCGATAGAATGCTCTAATTCAAATTGTAGAGGTTGAATATCTTGTAAGAATTGGTCTTTTTCGTGGATTACTTTAACCCACAACCGATTACCATCATTTTTTGAAACCCAAGGAAGAAATATTCCAAAATCAACAATACCATTGGCTTCTCTAGCCCCTAGTTTATCCAAAGGTAGCAGTTTCATACGGACATCCTTGATTAATTGAATTTTTTACTAGTTTTACCGATGCTGTAATTGAAACAACATCTATAACCAGGCTAAATTTACTCTGCTGAAAAAACTAAATCAGTGAGCAGTTGTTCATTGTTTACTGAAGTAGCGCCTGTAGACTTATCGCAGGTTGATTAAGGATTTATGCAAGCTCAAAGAAAATTTATAGATCCCCGACTTCTTGAAGTCGGGGATCTGTCTTACCAGAGAATTTGCGATCGCTCTTGCACGACTCGCTCAAAAACACTTTCTGTTTGCTTGGCTAATTTCGTCCAGCTAAAGCGCCGCTCTAAATCCTCATAAGCATTATCAATTAGCCATTGTCGATAACCCGGATTTTTCAACACCTCCAAAATTCCCCAAGCTAGGGAATCGGGATTATTCACCCAGGTAACAATACCCGTTTTGGTATGTTGCACCACTTCAGGAAAACCACCCGTATCAGAAACTACCACTGGCACACGAGAAGCAAAGCTTTCTAAAGCTACAATCCCAAAGGGTTCGTAAAGACTAGGAAATACAGCACAGTCAGCGATAGTTTGGAATTTATCTAAGTATTCATCCGAGAGAAAACCTGTAAAATAGCAATGATGCCAAATTCCCAAATCCCAGGCTTGGCGCTTGAGATGGTCAGTATTACCACCACCAACAATCACAAATTTAACGTTACCTCCCATTTCCCGAAGGATCTTGGGAGCTGCGTTTAGTAATATAGGTACACCCTTTTCGTAGGTCATTCGACCGAGATAGTAAACGATTTTTTCATCATCTGTGGCAAATTGACGACGAAAATCCAGAGCATGAAAATCTTCGTGGTGCTTTTTCTTTTCTGGTCGAATACCGTTATAAATAACATCGATTTTATCAAAAGGGCTGTGTAGCGCTCGTTCTACTTCCTGTCGCATATAGTCGCTACAAACGATGATTCGCCAAGCGTTGTAAGCCAGTAAATTTTCTTTGCCACTAATATAGTGTTGGGTGTCTGTATGAATACCGTTATAGCGTCCGTATTCAGTAGCGTGGATTGTGGCAATTAAAGGAATTTTAAAATTATGCTTGAGAGCGATCGCCGCATCTCCCACTAACCAATCATGAGCATGAATTAAGTCAAAGGTTCCTTCTTCTAGGATCAACTTACCACCGTGATCCCCCATGCTCTGGTTCAGGTTTACTACCCAGTGGAAAAAGTCGTTACTATAAGACACTGGTACTCGATGTACGTGTACTCCCTCAACTACCTCATACATCGATGCATGGCCAAACTCTGCCGTAATCAAGTGGACTTCATGTCCTAGTTTTACCAATTCCGGGTATAACTCTGCTACATGACGTGCAATTCCCCCAACTATCCTTGGTGGAAACTCCCAACTCAGTACCAGTATCTTCATGACTAGACTCCCCAATGCTTTACAAATATCTAAAAAACTAGATTTATCTAAAAATACAAGTCTGGCAATTACAGTGAGTATATTTACTAAAATGTTTAAATTTTTTAACAGTTTTTTGATAAAGCTGATCAAAGGTTATCAAGACTACCAAAATCAGCAAAGACCTCATGAAACATCTCAGCTATAAATTCATATTTCATTCACCTAAATAAAAAATACAGCCTCAAAAAGACGGCTGTTAATTCAGATATTTTGTCATACTCAAGGGAATTAAGGAGAATCAGAAAGTTTACCTTTCTAAGATTCCCCATAATTTGGTAGTGAGCAATACCGCAATACGGTTCGGATAAGCACTTTTCACCTCTGCTATGGACTGCAAAAAGGGGTGCATGTTTGAAATTACCCCTTTCCCTCTCTTACAAAGTTCTGATGCCTACGGCAACCCCTTCGGGCAACGGATAGCGCAGCGTAAAGCCTGCGGCATGGCTACGCTGAAAGCGACGTAGGAGCGTCGGAAGCCTCCGCAAGGAACGCCAGTCGCCTGGCTGTCGGGAAACCCTAAGCGAAGTTTGGATGCCTGCGGCAACGTCTTCGACGAACGGATAGCGCAGCGTTAGCGACGTAGGAGCGTCGGAAGCCTCTCTTACAAAGTTCCGATCCGAGGAAGCCTCGGCTCGGACTTTGCGCTCCGCTCCAACTTCTCTTATCTTCTCTACTTTGAGGCTGCGCCCTAAGCGTAGCTATTCCGCAGGCTTTACGAGACGCTCCACGTAGCTTGCTTCCCGCAGGGTACGCAGCGCTGGCTCGACTTTGCGCTTTTCCCTTTCCCCTTTAACCGAGCCGTATTGGGCAATACCCGCCTTGAAATTAGTTTTGATCCAAGCGCAGTACTGCCATAAAAGCTTCCTGGGGTACATCCACCGTTCCCACAGATTTCATCCGTTTTTTACCTTTTGCTTGCTTCTGCAATAGTTTCTTCTTGCGGCTAATATCACCACCGTAACACTTAGCAAGTACGTCTTTTCGTAAGGCGGGGATGTGTTCGCTAGCAATAACTTTACTGCCAATTGATGCCTGAATTGGTACTTTAAATTGATGGCGGGGAATCAATTCTTTGAGTTTTTCAGCCATTGAGCGCCCGACGTTGTAAGCTTTGTCTCGGTGAACAATCATCGCTAAGGAATCTACAGGATCACCGTTGATCATGATATCCAACTTTACCAAAGGATTTTCACGGTAGCCAATGAGATGATATTCCATGCTAGCGTAACCGCGCGATCGCGATTTCATCTGGTCAAAAAAGTCAGTCACCACTTCCGCCAAAGGAAGCTCGTAAGTAAGTGTAGTTCGTCCTTTGGTGAGATATTTCATATCTTTGAAAATCCCACGTCGGTTTTGTGACAACTCCATCAAAGTGCCAACGTAGGTTTCCGGCGTAATCATTTCTACTTGGACGTAGGGTTCTTCAATTTTTTCGCGATCGTTAGGAGAGGGTAAGTGGCTAGGATTATCAATGTACAGTTCCTCACCCTTCAAGGTTGTCACTTTATAAACCACCGAGGGGGCTGTAATGATCAAATCTAAGTCATATTCTCGCTCTAAACGTTCTTGGACAATTTCCATGTGCAGCAAGCCCAAAAACCCGCAACGGAAGCCAAATCCCATCGCACTCGAAGTTTCTGGTTCGTAATGTAGCGCCGCATCGTTGAGACTAAGCTTTTCTAAAGCTTCTCGCAAATCTTCAAATTGATCAGCATCGATGGGGAACATTCCACAAAAAACCATTGGGTTAGCTTCTGTGTAACCAGGTAAAGGTTCCGCTGCTTTGGCTTTGGCTAAGGTAATAGTATCTCCCACTCGTGCATCAGCTACAGCTTTAATTGCCGCTCCCAAATAGCCTACTTCCCCAGCGTGCAGTTCTTCAACTTGCTTTTGGGTAGGAGACAGAACGCCTAACTCGTCAATTTCGTATTCTTTACCGGATACCATCAAATGGACGCGATCGCCTTTTTTCAGAGTGCCATCCATCACCCGGAAATACACAATTACTCCCCGGTAGCTGTCGTAATAGCTATCAAAAATTAACGCCCGTAAACGTTCATTTACCGTGTTGGCTGGTGGTGGTACCCGCTCGACAATTGCTTCTAAAATCTCATTAATACCAATTCCTTCTTTGGCAGAGGCGAGAATTGCACCGCTGCAATCTAGACCGATAATTTCTTCAATTTCGCTAATTACTCGCTCTGGTTCTGCCCCAGGTAAGTCGATTTTATTCAAAACCGGGATAATTTCCAGATTATGCTCAAGCGCTAAATACACATTCGCCAAAGTTTGCGCTTCTACCCCTTGGGAAGCATCTACTACCAACAGCGCCCCTTCACAAGCGGCGAGAGAGCGGGACACCTCATAAGAAAAATCTACGTGTCCCGGAGTATCAATCAAGTTCAGCACATACTGCTGACCATCTTTTGCTGTGTAGTTCATCCGGGCAGCTTGCAGCTTAATTGTAATGCCGCGCTCCCGTTCCAAATCCATATTGTCGAGAAACTGTTCCTTCATTTGCCGATCGTCAACAGTGCCAGTAGCTTGCAGTAAGCGATCGGCAAGGGTTGATTTCCCGTGGTCGATGTGAGCAATAATACAAAAATTGCGAATGCGAACTGCGGGAACGTCAGTCATATACTATCTTTGCTTTAGCAGCAACCAAGGTTAAAAAAGCAATTTACTTCATGTATTTTAATGCTTTCTTAGCCAAGATGCTGCTAGCTTTTAGTGCTGAGTCATCTGTCATCTGTCAGCTGTCATTAATTATTCTTTCCTCCGCCCCTCCGCCCCTCTGACCCTTACTTCCCCATCCCCCGATTTCCTCTTCACCCCATCTTTATCTTTGGATCTAAATAGGGGGACTTTTAAGAATATTATGAAAGTCTATTTATAGCTGCTAGTATTCATCAGCTAGGGGCGTACAATAAATATAAATAAGTACATGTAGGGATCATGTAGGAATTATAGGCAATTGCAACCCGTAATTGCTTGAAACTACTGATTTTCTGACAAAATTTCTAGAAAGCTCTTGTCTAGCGAGTTATATGAAAATTGCCACTTAAAACTTGGAGCTGTTACTTTAGTCCTACTTTGGGGAACTATGTAACCGTACCCTTTAAAGTTTTTCAGTGAACTAACCCAAATTGTGAATATAACTGCTTTACAAAGCTTTGGACAAAACAGATTCAGAGTATATAAAGCCCATGAATATGCAAGAAAAAGCTACCGAAGCGGGAAGACAAGTCGATAAGGTAGAAATTGCTGTCCGCCTGGACTCCGAGTTACTAGAGCAAATTCAGCATCTCACCAACGACCCCAGTAAAGTAATTGAGGTGGCAATCCGTCAGTGGTTGCGGGGTGAAATACTCAGAGATGATGAACTGACGCGCACCCCTGTACGTACACCTATTCCGCCTAGGGGTGAATGGAACGATTGACATATAAATTCATCTGTCAGTAAAAGATAAAGAAAAAGTAAAATTTGTCAATCTAGATTCCAAAACGTCAAGAAATACCCAATCAAAAATGCAAAAGCTGTAAAAATTTATGCCAAAATTTAAACAGCTTTAGTAATACTACGGTAGGATGCCGTTTGACTATCCAACTCGATTAATGACTATTACTGCCAAATCCCAATTGCCTAATTTGTTTTCCCCCAATCTGGAATCTATTACCAGTAAGATTGATGGCTCATTACCAACTTTGGGAGCCGAGTTGGTATATGTGCAAGATGGGGCAGGGCGCTATCTGACCTTTTATTGGCAGCAAAGCGAACTCCTGGGATTAAATCCTGAGAAAATAGTTGACGAGCTAAACGAGAGTGAAACCTTTGCCCCTGTGGATAAGGTTAATTATTTGGAAAGATTGCACCGAATTTTGACAAATTTAGTGCCAGAAAGGTTTCAATGTTGGTTTAGCTACCGCCAAGAGTTGTTTGAGTTGGAGTTGGCAATTAGTCCGATTATGCCAAGATTGGGAACCGCGGCCACTACAGTTTTAGTGATGGGACGGTTACTACAAACTAAAGCCAACAAAAAAGAGCTAAAAGTGGTATCTAAAACGCCCACACAGCTAAAATTGACTTTACGTTCACAGCAACACCGGAAACAGGTAAATCAAATTACCAGAAATATCCGGGGGACATTGGATTTAGACATTATTTGGCAGCAAACAGTTGACAGTTTGGGGAAAGCGCTGCGGCTAGAGCGTTGCATTATCTGCCCCTACCAGTCTTCTAGCTCAAAAGTACAGGTAGTTGCAGAGTATCACCAGTCAGATCTCAAATCAATACTTGGCTCAGAAATAGATTTAGCTTGTGAGCCTGCTTTTGCTCAAGCATTGACAACCTTAGAACCAGTTGTGATGGAGGTGTCTGGATATACTGAGTTTCAGCAGCAGAAAATTTTGGTAGTTGCTACTTGTTATCAAGACCAAGCGAATGGATTTGTGGCCTTAAATCTACCAAATGAATGCTACCCGTTGACAGAATCGGAACTTGAACTAGCAAAAGAAGCAGCGGATCAGTTGGGAACAGCGATCGCTCATGCTACTTTATATAAAGAATTAGAAGCAGCACGTCAAAAAGCCGAAGAAGCCTCCCGCCTCAAAAGTGAGTTTCTGGCTAATGTATCGCATGAAATTCGTACCCCCCTCAACGGCATGATTGGATTCTTAAAGCTGATTTTGGAGGGGATGGCAGATGGCCCAGAAGAACAAAATCAGTTTTTAGAAGAAGCTCATAACTTATCCATACACCTGCTAAATATCATCAACGACATCTTGGATATTGCCAAAATCGAAGCAGGCAAAATGGAGCTAGCTTGTGCTCCAGTCAAACTGAATGAGTTATTCAGTGATGTCGAAAATTTTACGCGTCCTCAAGCGGAAATGAGAAACCTCAGCTTTGGAATGCAAATGCCTGCTACCTCAGATGAAATAATCGTCCAAAGTAACTATCAACGGTTGCTACAAGTCATGCTTAATTTAGTGGGCAATGCCATCAAATTCACCCATGAAGGTGGTGTCACTGTTAGCGCCGATTTAGTGCTCAAAAAAGCGAAACTTCAAGATCAGCAATTTCCCGGTATGGTAAGAGTGCGCGTAGCAGACACAGGCATTGGTGTTTCCCTAGATCAGCAAGATAAACTATTTCAATTGTTCTCTCAAGTAGATGGCTCCCGCACTCGTCAATATGGCGGTACTGGTTTAGGACTAGCAATATCCCAGAAACTAGTAGAAGCTATGGGCGGTGAAGTGCATTTTTACAGCTTGGGCGAAGGACTTGGCTCCACAGTCACATTTACAGTGCCACTATATCAACAACCAGTAATTGTTTCATCTAGTGACAGCGACTCAAATTCTGTTTGTTAGAGTTTTTGGCAAAAAAATAAAGGCGTTACAGACTATCTGCCAATACCAGCTTAATTTTCAAACCCAACTATTGTAACTCCTAAATTATTTCAGCTGCTAGTTGTGATTTTACCTATATTTCTTTCTTTTTAGAAGCAGGCTTTTGGTTTAAATATGCTTTGTTTCTTTTCACAAATTCCAACAAATCTTCTTCTTTTGATTGTTGAAGACTCACAGGAGAATAATGATAAATAGCTCTGCAAGCTATTGCTAGTCTAGTCTTAAAGTTGAGTACAGATGGAATGTCAATGAGTACATCATCAACTGGTGCGATATCTCCTCGCTGACAGTAAACAGCATAACTAACTCGTGGGAACTTAGCACGTTTACTACTGCGACTCCCCCAGTGAAAAACATATTGATCCCAGCATAAAAGCGTACTAGGCGGAGTCGGTAAAGCCCGAATATCCTCTAAGGCAAATTGAGTTCCTCCTGTATTTAAATCGTGAATAGCATTAATATACTGAGGATCGCGGTTAGCAGGCACTAAATACATACATGAATTCAGAGGTGTCGCATCTGTAATACTTATCCAGAGAGTAATGACGTTAGGCATACCATCTGAACCTATGGTATTTGAATACTCTGTATCGCGATGAGGCTCAAATCCTTTACTAGTATCGAGTGTTTCTATGTAGTAGATCCAAAAATTGGGGATTAATTTATAACCAAATCCTAAAATTCTTGTCAAAACTGAATCAAAATAGCCAAACACTTCATAGAAGATATCGTAAACTAAAGCAAAAATTGGGGGAAATCCTGCTTTTTTGACATTTTCTATACATTGGAGCATTTGTTGGATAGTAGCCGGAGGTATCACTGGAGAAGTTTGAAAATAGCCTTCTTCCTTCAGTTGAAGTACGTATTCATCTAAATAGGCTGGCTTTATCGCAGAATCTACTGATTCCCATTGAAAGGGTTTATCAGAAATTGTCAAATTGGGATTGAGAGTACGCCAAAAGTCAATATTTTCTGCTTGTGGAATCAGGTGTTTGTCTAATTGAAGAGATTTTTTTGGAATAGTGTCAATATCTCTTCTTTGAACAGTAGTTGTATCTGTCATGTTCAATAATTCCTGATTAGCTTTTTCTTTATGATGAATAACGCTTCACAAAAACCAAACATCTTTAAACAAACCGACGCTTATATTTTATCTGGCAAATGCAACTATCACTTTTGGAGGAGATTTGTATGAATAACTAAACTTTACTGTTCTACTACAGCGGTTCTCGTTTACGTGAGTAGGGGCACGGCATTGCCCATTGGTGTCAACTTAAGAAGGTAAAGCCCAAATTTGTTGAGTGTAAGCGTCAATCTCTCGATGGCGCTTACGCCTAGTTTTGACTAATCCAAAGAGCTTTTGATGTTCCACAAGATA
>JAESGM010000566.1_pt1 | contig 23606 bp, 16 predicted proteins | sample 9269721 | NCBI WGS metagenome assembly JAESGM01 (sample SAMN15720920, study PRJNA650825) | algae metagenome | isolation source: Komarekiella atlantica HA4396-MV6 and co-occurring heterotrophs from... | place: USA: Theobald House, Kauai, HI | collected 2009-07-29 | reverse complement strand
CGACGCGTCAATCGCTTCGGCGAGGTTGTCGTACGACGAATCCGCATTTGCGATTGATAATCGTTTGGGACAGCGGTGGGATTGGTGACCGACCTGACCACCGTTGCACCATGACCCGGGCAGCAAACATTTCCGCGGGAGGTACCAATGCCAAAGTTCGTTCTTGTAGCAGTAACCATGCTGGGCCTGGCCGCGATCATGCCTTCTACTTCAGAGGCTGCTCCGGTGTCTGGTCTGACGGCCATTGAGATGCCCGACCACATCGAGCAGATCAAAAAGGGTGGCCACAAGTTCAAGGGCCACAAGGGCTGGAAGGGCTCGCGGCACTGGGATCGGGGCTATGGGTTCGGTCGATATTATGGAGGCCCCCCGCCGCACGCTCGGGCTTACGGGCGACGTGCCCGTGACTACGGGTATTACCGATACTGGTAGTCTCAGATGACGGTCTCGGTCCGGCAAAATCGTCGCATTGAGCTTCCCTTACGTTGAACGATGATCCTTGCATGACGAGCACGCAGGCCGTCCACCAGTCATTCAGGGCTTCGAGCGCGAGGTGGCGATAAAGCGCGGCGTCTATCCCGTTCGTACAGCCGGACGCCAAGGTCACCGACCACTATATATCGGGCTGAGGCGCATGGTTGATGAATGAGTTTTATCCCTGATCTTCTGGTTTGGGGCGGAACTCCAACGACAGGCACTGGCGCACATGACCTACTACCTTGCCGGCTCATCCAGATTGTCGAAAGAGCCCATTACAACGGCTCGTTCAATTGCCGCAGCAAGTTGGGCCTGGGCGAATGGCTTGCCGAGGCGAAGCAGGTCCGCAAGGCCATCGTTGTCGGGAAGCTCGGCATATCCCGAGGCTAAGATAATCGGTAGCTCAGGCCGTGATGCGCGGATTCGGCGTGCGAGTTCAGCACCCGTCATACCGGGCATGGCGTGATCGGTGATGACAAGATCTATGCGTGGGTCGGCGGTCAATGCCTCAAGCGCTCTGGCACCGGACATTACCTCGATAGCAGTGTGACCAAGGTCTTCCAGCATAGCTGCGGTTCCCATGCTGACGAGCGCGTCGTCATCGACCACGAGTACGGTGCGTGCCTTAAAATTCAGGGCAAGGGTGGGGTCGGGCGTATTTGCGGAGACCACCGCGGCCACTAACCCCTCCTCCGCTACCGGTAGCCACAGATCGACCAGTGTTCCCTGATCCGGCGCGCTGGACAGCATCAGGGTTCCTCCCGATTGGGCAGCAAGCCCATGGACCATCGACAATCCCAACCCAGTTCCTTTGCCGGGACCTTTTGTAGTGAAGAATGGCTCGGTCGCCTTGGCGAGCGTCGCCTCATCCATCCCACATCCCGTATCGGAGACCCGGATACGAACATACTGGCCAGATTTTAGGTTCGGTTGAGGGCGGGCAGCCGAGACACTCTGTTCTTCAGCCAGCACGGTAATGATGCCACCATCGGGCATGGCGTCGCGCGCGTTCACGGCGAGATTGAGCAGGGCGAGTTCGAGCTGGTTCGCATCGACAAGAACGGGTGACAATTCGTTCGGAAGCTGTTTTGCAAACCGGACGCCGGGCCCGATGGCCCGCTGCAGCAGGTTCTCGATGCCGTCCACAACTTGGATTACGTCGACAGCCCGGGGCTGCAACTCCTGACGTCGTGCGAAAGCGAGAAGCCGCTGCGTAAGCGCCGCTCCGCGCTCCGCCGCCTGGATGGCATTATCGAGCAAGCGGAGATCACGATCTTCGAATGGCAGGCGCTTCTTGAGCAGGTTGAGGCTGCCCAGTGCCGCCATCAGCAGGTTATTGAAGTCATGCGCGACGCCGCCGGTCAATTGCCCGATCGTATCAAGTTTCTGCGCTTCGAACAGCTGCGCTAGCGCTGCCTCTCGTTCCCGGGTGCGCTCCTCAATCCGGTGCTCGAGTTGTTCGTTCAGATGCACGAGTTCAGCCGATGAGGCCTCGAGCTGGGCCGTTCGCTCGGCCACCCGCCGTTCGAGTTCCGCATTTAGCCGTTCCAACTCGCGCGTCTTACGAAACAGTTCAGCGAAAACTTTGACCTTCGCGCGTAGAAGTTCCGGCACCACCGGCACCGAGACGTAGTCGACGGCACCCGCCTGATAGCCGCGCAGCCGGTCGGGCTCCGCCATCATAACTGCGGAAACGAAGATAATGGCCGTCTTCTGGTAACGCGGATGTTCGCGGATCATCGCGACCAGTTCGAAGCCGTCCTGGTCAGGCATGCAGACATCTACCAGAATGACGGCGACCTCAGTCTTTAGTAGATATTCCAGTGCCTCGCGCCCAGACTTTGCCTTGATTAGCGTCTCTCCGAGCTCAGCCAGAATGACCTCATAGCTCAAGAGCTTCGCCGGCTGATCGTCGACTAGAAGGATATTGACAGGTTCCATCGCGAATCCCCTATATATTTCAGCGATGTAGCCACATCCGGAGCGATGACAACAGCTGTTCGGTGTTGACAGGTTTGGCGAGATAATCCGAGGCGCCAGCTTCAAGACATTTCTCTCGGTCGCCCTTCATCGCCTTGGCGGTCAACGCGACGATCGGCAACCTCCTAAATGCAGGATTGGACCGAATCACCTGCATCGTCTCGTAGCCGTCCATTCCCGGCATCATGATGTCCATCAGGACGATCGCGACCTCGGACTGGGCGTTGATAATCGCGATAGCTTCATTCCCCGTCGTTGCGGTCAGCACGGTCATTCCGCGTCGTTCTAGAACGCTGCTCAGGGCAAAAATGTTGCGTGCGTCGTCATCGACCAGGAGCACCGTCTCGCCGACGAGATCTTCGTCGGAACTGTGTAGACGCTCGAGCATAGCCTGTTTGGCGGGCGGCAGGTCGGACACAACCCGATGCAGGAACAATGCGGTCTCGTCGAGGAGACGTTCGGGCGACTCGACCCCCTTCACCACAACGCTACGTGCCATGGCGTGAAGTTGCGCATCCTCCTCCGGCGACAGCTCGCGGCCGGTGAAGACGATCACCGGAACATCGGCGATGGCCGCATCGTCGCGTATGCGCTCGAGCACCTCGAACCCCGACATGTCGGGCAGCTTCAGATCGAGCACGACGCAGTCAGTCGCGCCCTCGCTCAGGATTTCAAGCGCTCTCGCCCCGGTGTCGACGCTGGTGATGTCGATGTCGTCATGGCCAAGGAGCTCGGTTACACCCAGGCGCTCACCCTCATTGTCTTCTACCAGCAGTAGCTGCCGGCGGCGCGGCTTGGCATAGCGCTTCAGCTTGGCGAAAGCCTTGTCGAGCCCGTCGCTGGTCGTCGGCTTGTTCATGAAGGCGAATGCGCCGCGGGCAAGACCATGCTGACGGTCCTCGTCGAGGGTGACGATCTGGACCGGTATGTGCCGCGTCGCGGGATCCTGCTTGAGCTGGCTGAGGACCGTCCAGCCGAGCATGTCGGGCAGAAAGACATCCAGCGAAACGGCGGTTGGGCGGTACTCCCGAGCCAATGCCAGCGCGTCGGCGCCGCGCATGGCGACGAGGACCTTAAATCCATTGTCGCGCGCGAGATCGACCAATACGCCGGCGTAATGCGGATCATCCTCGACGATCAAGAGCACGGTGTCGCCCGGCACAATGAGATGCCGGTCGTCCAGAATCTGCTCGGCGATCTTGTCACCGAGCCGCCCTGCCGTCAGCGCCGCGATCGAAACCGCCGCCGCATTTAGAGCCTCCATTTCACTTGCACGTACGGCCGCCGACGCGGTGCCAACAAAGGTCAGGGGCAGATACAGGGTGAAGGTGCTGCCAACGCCTGGGATGCTGCGCAGCTGGATCTCGCCGCCAAGGAGGTTCGCCAGCTCACGGCTGATCGCTAGGCCGAGCCCGGTTCCGCCGTATTTGCGGCTGGTCGAGGCGTCCGCCTGCTGGAACGCCTCGAAGATGATCCTCTGTTTCTCCGCCGGGATGCCGATGCCGGTGTCCGTCACTTCGAAGGCGACGACGGTGGGCGCGCTTTTCAGCGAAGCGTTGTCGGCGCTCCAGCCGCTCTTCACCGGCGACACGCTGAGCCTGACACCGCCTTCGTCGGTAAACTTGAAGGCGTTGGACAGCAGGTTCTTGAGCACCTGCTGCAACCGCTTGGAGTCGGTGATGATGCTGCGTTCCAGATCAGGCGCCAACACCACTTCGAAGGACAGCTTCCGGTTCTCCGCCTCGTGGCGGAATGGACGCGTCATGACGTCGAGCAGGCTGTTGAAGAAGATCTCCTCGGCATCGACCGAGACCGTGCCGGACTCGATCTTCGACAGGTCGAGAATGTCGCTGATCAGATTGAGCAGGTCGGTGCCGGCGCCGTGAATGGTGCGGGCAAACTCGACCTGCTTGCCGGAGAGGTTCCCGTCCGGGTTCTCGCCGAGCTGCTGGCCGAGGATCAGGATCGAGTTCAGCGGCGTGCGCAATTCGTGCGACATGTTCGCAAGGAATTCGGACTTGTATTTGGAGGTAAGCGCGAGCTCCGTCGCTTTCTCCTCGAGCGCCCTGCGCGCCTGCTCGATTTCCTGGTTCTTCGCCTCGACCTCGACATTGCGTTCGGCGAGCTGCTGCGCCTTCTGCTCGAGCTGTTCGTTGGTCTGCTGCAATTCGCGCTGCTGGGTTTGCAGTTCGCCGGCCAGCTGCTGCGACTGCTTGAGCAGGCCTTCAGTCTGCATCGTCGCTTCGATTGAGTTCAGCACGATGCCGATCGAGGTAGTCAGTTGGTCGAGGAACGACAGTTGCAGGTTGGTGAAGCTGCCGACCGAAGCCAGCTCGACCACCGCCTTGACCTGACCCTCGGAGAGGACCGGCAGCACAATGGCGCTGCGCGGCCGCGCCTTGAAGACTCCGGAGCCGATCGGGGTGATGTTTTTCGGCATGTCGGTGATCAGAATGCGCCGCGCATCGCGCGCGCACTGGCCGATCAGGCCCTGGCCCATCGCCAGCCGCTCGGGATGACCCTGCGCGGCGTCGTCGGCATAGGTCGACAGCAGCCGCAGGCTGGGGACATCCGCCTCGGCCTCGACCTGGTAGATGACGCCGTGCTGGGCGCCCACGAGCGGCGCCAGATCCGACAGCAGCATGCGCCCGACGGTCGACAGGTCGCGCTGGCCCTGCAGCATGTTGGTGAAGCGGGCGAGGTTGGTCTTCAGCCAGTCCTGCTCGGTGTTGCGCTCCGTGGTCAGGCGCAAATTGCCGATCATCGTGTTAATGTTGTCCTTGAGCTCCGCGACCTCGCCACGCGCCTCGACCTGGATCGAGCGCGTCAGGTCGCCCTTAGTCACCGCGGTCGCGACCTCGGCGATGGCGCGGACCTGCGTAGTGAGGTTGGCCGCCAGCAAGTTGACGTTCCCGGTCAGGTCCTTCCAGGTGCCGGCGGTGCCGGGCACGTTGGCCTGGCCGCCGAGACGGCCCTCGACGCCGACCTCGCGGGCCACGGTCGTGACCTGGTCGGCGAAGGTCGCGAGCGTGTTCGTCATGTTGTTGATCGTTTCGGCCAAGGCCGCGACCTCGCCCTTGGAGGCGACCGTCAGGTTCTGCTCAAGGTCGCCATTGGCGACCGCTGTCACGACCTTGACGATGCCGCGCACCTGTTCGGTCAGGTTGGCGGCCATCACGTTCACGGTATCGGTCAGGTCCTTCCAGGTGCCGGCGACGCCCGGCACCTGCGCCTGGCCGCCGAGCTTGCCTTCGGTGCCGACCTCGCGGGCGACGCGGGTAACCTCGCCGGCGAAGGCGTTGAGCTGATCGACCATCGTGTTGATGGTGTTCTTCAGCTCCAGGATTTCGCCCTTGACGTCGACGGTGATCTTGCGCGAAAGATCGCCGCGCGCGACCGCCGTCGTCACCTCGGCGATGTTGCGGACCTGCGTGGTGAGATTTGCCGCCAGCAGGTTGACGTTGTCGGTCAGGTCTTTCCAGGTGCCGGCGACGCCCGGTACGACGGCCTGGCCGCCAAGGCGCCCGTCGGTTCCGACCTCGCGCGCGACGCGGGTGACCTCGCCGGCGAACGAGCGGAGCTGGTCGACCATCGTGTTGAGCGTGTCCTTGAGCAGCAGGATTTCGCCGCGGACGTCGACGGTAATCTTGCGCGACAGGTCGCCATTGGCGATGGCGGTGGCGACCTCGGCGATGTTGCGGACCTGGGCCGTGAGATTGCCGGCCATTGAGTTCACTGAGTCGGTCAGGTCTTTCCAGGTGCCGGCGACGCCGGACACCTGTGCCTGGCCGCCGAGCTTGCCTTCGGTGCCGACCTCGCGGGCGACGCGGGTAACCTCGCCGGCGAAGGCGTTGAGCTGATCGACCATCGTGTTGATGGTGTTCTTCAGCTCGAGGATTTCGCCCTTCACGTCGACCGTGATCTTGCGCGACAGGTCGCCGCGCGCCACGGCCGTCGTCACCTCGGCGATGTTGCGGACCTGACCAGTCAGGTTCGAGGCCATCGAATTGACGTTCTCGGTCAGGTCCTTCCAGGTGCCAGCGACGCCCGGGACCTGCGCCTGGCCGCCGAGCTTGCCCTCGGTGCCGACCTCGCGCGCCACGCGCGTCACCTCGGAGGCGAAGCGGTTGAGCTGGTCCACCATCGTGTTCAGGGTTTCCTTCAACTGAAGGATTTCGCCTTTCACATCGACGGTGATCTTGCGCGACAAGTCGCCGTTGGCGATGGCGGTGGAGACCTCGGCGATGTTGCGGACCTGAGCCGTCAGGTTGCCGGCCATCGAATTCACGCTGTCGGTGAGATCCTTCCAAGTGCCCGCTACGCCGAGCACGTTGGCCTGCCCGCCGAGGCGCCCTTCGGTACCGACCTCGCGGGCGACGCGGGTGACCTCGCCGGCAAAACCGTTTAGCTGGTCGACCATTGTGTTGATGGTCTCCTTGAGCTCGAGGATTTCGCCGGACACCGTCACGGTGATTTTCTTCGAGAGGTCGCCCTGCGCCACCGCGGTCGCGACCTCGGCGATGTTGCGGACCTGGCCGGTTAGGTTGGACGCCATCGAGTTGACCGAGTCGGTCAGGTCCTTCCAGGTGCCGGCGACGCCCTTGAGCTGCGCCTGGCCGCCGAGCTTGCCTTCGGTACCGACCTCGCGCGCCACGCGCGTCACCTCCGAGGCAAAGGCGTTGAGCTGGTCGACGGTGGTGTTGATGGTCTGCTTCAGCTGCAGGATTTCGCCCTTCACATCGACGGTGATCTTCTTCGACAGGTCGCCGTTGGCGATCGCGGTCGAGACCTCGGCGATGTTGCGGACCTGGGCCGTCAGGTTGCCGGCCATCGAGTTGACGTTCTCGGTCAGGTCCTTCCAGGTGCCGGCAACGCCACGGACATTGGCCTGCCCGCCGAGCCGCCCTTCCGTGCCGACCTCGCGCGCCACGCGCGTCACCTCGGAGGCGAAGGCGTTGAGCTGGTCGACCATCGTGTTGATGGTCTCCTTCAGCTCGAGGATTTCGCCCGAGACCGTCACGGTGATCTTCTTCGACAGGTCGCCGTTCGCGATGGCGGTCGAAACCTCGGCGATATTTCGGACCTGCGCAGTAAGGTTCGAGGCCATAGAGTTGACGTTGTCGGTGAGGTCCTTCCAGGTTCCGGCCACGCCAGGCACCTGTGCCTGACCTCCCAGGCGACCCTCGGTGCCGACCTCTCGGGCGACGCGGGTGACCTCGCCGGCGAAGCCGTTGAGCTGATCGACCATCGTGTTGATGGTTTCCTTCAACTCGAGGATTTCGCCGGACACATTCACGGTGATCTTGCGGGACAGATCTCCGCGCGCCACAGCCGTGGTGACCTGCGCGATATTGCGGACCTGCGCGGTGAGATTGCCGCACATCGCGTTTACCGAGTCGGTGAGGTCCTTCCAGGTACCGGCGACGCCAGGCACCAGCGCCTGGCCGCCGAGCTTGCCTTCTGTGCCGACCTCGCGCGCGACGCGCGTCACTTCCGAGGCGAAAGAACGCAGCTGGTCGACCATCGTGTTGATGGCTTCCTTCAGCTGCAGAATCTCGCCGCGCACGTCGACGGTGATCTTCTTGGACAGGTCGCCGTTGGCGACGGCGATCGTCACCTCAGCGAGGTTGCGGACCTGTGCCGTTAGGTTCGAGGCCATGGAGTTGACGCTCTCGGTCAGGTCCTTCCAGACGCCCGTCACCTCGCTGACCTGCGCTTGCCCTCCGAGCTTGCCGTCGGTGCCGACCTCGCGCGCCACGCGCGTTACCTCCGACGTGAAGACGCTGAGCTGCTTGATCATGGTGTTGACGATGGTGGCTGAGCGCAGGAACTCGCCCTTGAGCGGACGGCCATCGACATCGAGCGGCATGGTCTGGAGTAGGTCGCCCTTGGCCACCGCAGTGATGGTGCGGGTGACCGCCGTAGTGGGCCACAGGAGATCGTCGATCAATGTATTGACCGATCCCTCCATATCCGACCAAGCCCCGCCCGATAGGCCGAAGCGGACCCGGGTGCGCGTCTTGCCGTCCCGGCCAACCACTTGGCCGACATGCTCGAGCTGGTTGGCCATCCGCTCGTTGGCGGCAATGATCTCGTTGAAGGCGTCGGCGATTTTGCCGGCCATTCCTGTGCTGTTGCCGGGCATTCTGGCGCTAAAATCGCCCGAACGCATCGACTGAAGCGCTTCAAGCAGTTCATTGAGGTTAAGCAGCGTCTCGTCAGGGCCGTGCAACCTGCCCGCCGAGCCCAAGGTGTCGAATTTAACAGCCGACGATTGCGCACCCCTTTGCCGGCTGACGCTCTTTTTTGGCGAGGAACTGGTCTGATCCATTTGGAACTTTCGTCGGTCGTACAACCATCGGTCACGGCTACGCTACCAAGCCACAAGCGCGACATCGACCAAAAAAAGGGCTCGGCGGCTGTCGGGTGTCGAGGCTGCAGCGGTTGTCGTTCGAGCGAAGGCTTCCTAGGATGCTTGTGCATCGAGGGGGGGGCAAATCAGGCGTGATAGAAAGAGACTTATTGCTTCTGCTGCGGTCACTCCGCTCGGTATGGACGCTGCAACTCCTCCTGACGCTGTGGCGTGCACCGGCGCGAAGTTGGGGTGCTGAGGAGTTGGTGCTGGAATTGCGCGCGAGCGATGTTGTTGTCCGTGAAAGTCTACGGGAGTTGGTGAGCCTCGGGCTGGCTCGCGCAGAAGACCAATGCCGTTATTGTCTCGATCCCACGAAGCCGGCTTTGGCGGATATGGTCGGCCGTTTAGATCTACTTTATCGAGAGCGACAAGTGAGTGTGATCGAAGCCATCTTTGCTCGCCCAGACGATGCGCTTCAAAATTTCTCCAGTGCTTTTAAACTAAAGAAAGACTAATATGTCAAACGCAGCGCAATTGGCTGTATACTTACTGTGCCTGCTGACATCGGCAACGTGTGCGGGTCTTTTATTGCGCAATTATATAAACCTCAAGACAAGATTCCTCCTATTCAGCACAATCTGCTTCGCCTTGCTAACACTCAATAATTTCTTGGTTTTATTGGATATCATGCTGCTATCAGCCATGGATCTGCTGCCTTATCGTCACATGGCCGCGCTTGCCGGAATTTGCGTGCTTCTTATCGGTTTCATTCTCGATGTGGAGTAACCCAATGATCCATTTCACTGCCGGCCTCATCACAATGGGTTTTTTCGTAGCGAGCCTTTTTTTTATCAAATTCTGGCGCCGGACGCGCGACATCCTGTTCCTGGCCTTCGCTGCAGCCTTTTTCTTGCTCGCAGCAAACCAGGCTCTAACAGTTTTGATCGACATCCCGCGAGATGAACAGAGTTATCTTTATATTTTAAGGCTAACTGCATTTGCTATCATCATCGTTGCAATTATTCAGAAAAACTATAAAAGACCTTCAAAAGACCATCAAAAATAGAAATTGCTCCTTACTCACGTAAAAAATATTGAAATTCGCATAGGGGCGTTGTTGAGGAGACTATTCAACCGGTCCATTGGTGCCTGGCGAGATCGGCCGAGTGGTTATGTCTATCGGAACAAGCGCGGCGCAGGACCGTTTTCATTTTTGAAAGAGGAGGTCCACATGCGAGTTTTGATCTTCGTTTTGGCGACGGCGGCGATTATCGGAGCGGGCACCCAAACAGTCCAAGCCCAGCATGCCGTACACAAAGACAGCCGCACGTCTGATCCGCTCGTCAGCAGCGATAAGGCCCGGTATCGGATGGACATCGACTGGGGTTATAGCCGTCGACCATCTGGAGACATGCTTGCGCGCAGAGCGGAGCACGTCAGTTCTCAAACCGCCTGCGTCAGCGACGGATCGATTGATGACGAGACAACTCCCGAGAGCGGCGCGAAGGCATGTGGCCCAATGTGCGGCGTGATTAGCGTTCCTGTCGCCCCCTGACCGAATTCAAGATCGGGTTCGCAAGCGTATCACCGCAATACAGCACGGCGGTGGAGCATGCATGGCGCGGGGACCCACCCGCGTGCCCATTAACGCGATCGCTCGGTACCGTGCGTCCTGATTACCCTCGTTTTTGATACAAAATGACACCGGGCTCGTCGGGGCCGCGTAGACCTCCTGCCTTGTCTCAAAACACGTCTTGAAATATGTCTCGTATTCGGATAGCTTGCTGACGAGAAACGAGACCATCATGCGCATTGGCTACGCCCGCGTTTCGACGCTCGACCAGAATGCCGACCTGCAGCTCCAGAAGCTGAAGGACGCGGGCTGCGATCGCCTGATCGTCGAGAAGGCCTCCGGAGCAAAAGCCGACCGACCTGAGCTCCAGCGCGTGCTGACCGACATTCTGCGTGACGGCGATACCCTCGTCATCTGGAAGCTCGATCGCCTGGCGCGATCTCTCAAGCAGCTCATTCAGACCGCCGAGGATCTGAAGGGCAGGGGGATCGGGCTGGTCTCTCTTACCGACGCGATCGATACCAGCTCGCCCGGCGGGATGCTGGTCTTCCACATGCTCGGCGCGATCGCTGAATTCGAGCGCGCACTCATCCGCGAGCGAACTGTGGCTGGTCTGGTCGAAGCGAGACGGAAGGGGAGGCGGGGTGGTCGACCACGCCTCCTGTCCGAAAAGGATGCCACCGCAGCAAAAGCGCTGCTCTCCGACGGCACCCTGTCGTCGAAGGAGGTTGCGGCGCGCTTCGGTGTGTCCAAGGCGACGCTCTACCGCCACCTCGCACCGCTAGAATCTCGTGCAAAATCTCGATCAATGGCCCCCGCCCTCGGAATTTACCCGAGGATGCGCGCTCAGCCTTAATTCTCTGGTAAGGCGCGCGGCGCTTTCGTAGTCCAAAGGGGGTCTGGTCGGAGCACGATATGAAGCTTCTGCGCATCGCAGTTGGGCTGATTTTTCTGTTCGCTGGCCTTTACATCTTGATTGGTGAGCATTTTGCCGGAACATCGGCGGACGCCACCGTCAACGCCCGCATCAATGTGATCAGGGCGCCGATTGAAGGTCAGGTCTCGCTTGCGGTCAGGAGTATCGGCGCGCGCGTCAATGCTGGCGAACTCGTGGCCGATATCGCCGATCAACGCTTCGACACCGCCCGCTTGCTCGATCTCGAGCGCCAGCGCGACGGCCAGCGTATCGACAGCAAGCGCATCGCTGCCCAGAAGATCGTGCTGACGCAGGCGCGCGCCAGCTTCGCCGCTCAATTGGCCGACTATCAGCGCGGCCGCATCAGTCAGATCGAGGCCAGGATCGCGGAGGGGCGGGCCGCCCAAGACTCATCGTCCGCCCGGCTGCGCGAGGCCGATGGCGCCCTGAAGCGCGCAAACGACCTCAGCGATCGAGGCGTGCAGACGGCCGCGAACCTCGAGCGTGCTCGGGCCGCTTTCGACGTCGCCCAGCAGGAACTCGAAAGCGCACGCCAACGCAGCAATTATCTGGCTACCGAACTCGCTTCCGCCAAGAGTGGCGTGTTTATCGGAGACTCCTACAACGACGCGCCGTTCTCGTCCCAGCGCGTTCGGGAACTCGATCTCAGGCTTGCCGAGCTCGCCGCCGAGGACGAGCAGGCGGAGGCACGCTTGGATCAGTATGAAAGGCAGATCCAGGCGGAGCGTGTGCGGGTAAATCGTCTAACCTCGGCGACGCTCATCGCGCGCATACCCGGGATGGCGTGGGATTTTCTGATCGACGATGGCGAGTACGCCCGGCGTGGACAGGATTTGGTCAAGCTGGTCGACTGCAAGAGCCTGATCGTCACCTCGAGCGTGACGGAGGCGCTTTACGATAGCCTGTCGATCGGTGCGCCGGTCCAGTTCCGCCTTTTCGGCGACGCTCGCATCTTCGAGGGTACAGTCACCAGGCTCGGCGGCTCCGGAGCCTCAACGCTTTATGCCAATCTCGCTGTCGGTCCCAGCGCCGAGCATCTTCAGCGCTTCGATGTGACGGTCAGCGTTCCGGAGCTGTCGAACCAGCCAGATCTGTCCTGCGCGATCGGCCGAACCGGCCGCGTGATCTTCACGGCGGGGCCGATCGCGACGATGCGCCGCTTCCTGACGCGTTACGGCTTCTGATGCTGGCGCTGTCCCCACTCGTCGCGGCATTCGCGGGCGCGGCGATCGTGATGGGGCTGCGCCTCCTCGTCCTGCCGCTTCTCGACCCAACGAAATGGTATTGGCGCACCCTCCTCCTGGGCGGCGCCATGCTACTCGCCTGGCGCTACATGGTCTGGCGGTTCACCGATACGGTCGCCCCGCTCGGCTGGACCGTCGATGCCTTTTTCAGCTGGTCATTTGCGATCCTCGAGGGGCTGACCGTCCTGTCGTCCAGCCTCGCCTTCTTCATTCTGTCGCGGGTCAAGCAGAGAACGGCCGAGGCTGACGCCCATGCGCAATGGTGGGCGCCAGCCGCACCGCCACGCGTCGATATCTACATTGCGACCTATAACGAGCAGCTGGAAGTGCTGGAACGCACCATCGTCGGCGCCAAGGCGACCTTGTTTCCCGGCATCCGCATCTTTGTTCTCGACGACGGGCGTAGGCCTTGGCTGCGAGAAGCCTGCGAACGCCATCGCATTGGTTACTTCGTTCGTCCGGACAACGCCCACGCAAAAGCCGGCAATATCAACTACGCGCTGTCGCAGCGCGCCAAGGATCCCGATCGCCCGGATTTCGCTGCCGTCCTCGACGCCGATTTCGTACCCCATCTCGATTTCGTCGAACGCACGCTCGCGCTGTTCCATGATCCTGCGGTCGGGCTCGTCCAGACGCCGCAGCATTTCTTCAATCCCGATCCGATCCAGCACAATCTCGGGATCAGCTCGGCCTATCCCGACGAGCAGCGCCACTTCTTCGACAATGTCGAGCCCGCCCGCGACGCTTGGGGCATCGCGGTGTGCTGCGGCACCTCCTCGATGGTGCGCATCGCCGCCGTCGAGGCCATCGGCGGCCTGCCCACGGAAAGCGTGACCGAAGACTTCCTCCTGACACTACGCTTGGCCGAGAACGGCTGGAAGACTGTCTACCTCAACGAGCCGCTGACGGAAGGGCTCGCGCCAGAAGGACTGCAGGAGTACATCGTGCAGCGCGGACGCTGGTGCCTCGGCATGATGCAGATCGTCCGCAACGTCTACAGCCCTTTCGGCGATCACAAGCTCGGCTTCATCCAGCGCCTGAGCGTGTTCGATTCGCTGCTCTACTGGTCAACGACATTCCCATTCCGGCTGGCGGGCCTGATTTGTCCGCTGCTGTACTGGTGGGGAGGCGTAACGGTCGTCAACGCCTCAGTGGCCGATATCGTGACCTATTACCTGCCCTACTATATCGCCGTCATGGCTGTGCTGAACTGGCTCTCGAAGGGGCTGTTCATCCCGATCCTGAACGATGTCGCCCAATTGGTCGCCGCATGGCCCATCACCCGTGCCGTTGCGATGGGCCTTTTCACCAAAGGACCACACAAGTTCTCGGTCACCGCAAAGGGCGGAGACCGGACGAAGGTCGTGGTGCAGTGGCCGCTGATGTGGCCATTCGTGGTTCTGTTTGCCCTGACGATCGGCGGGTTGGTGATCAACTTGAGCTCCGATTTCATATTCAACAACGCGGCGACGGCTGGGGACGGCATGGTCGTGGTGATGTTCTGGACGGTCTACAATCTGCTTGTCCTACTTGTCGCGATCGCCGCCTGCATCGAGCAGCCGCGACCGAACCGGCCGCAACGCCAGATCGTCCAGCCGGTGACGCTCGTGGTAGCCGGCGAGGAACAGCGCGGCTGGCTCGTCAATCTCGGAGTCGAGGGCGCGAGGGTCAGCGGCCCGTCTGGTCTCGCGATCGGAGCGGCCGGCGTTCTGAGGATGCCGTTTCTCGGCGATGTCGATGCGCGTATCCTCGCCGCGACGACCGACGGATATCGCGTCGGGCTGTCGCCTGACGCCCAACAGCGGGAGCGGATGATCGCCAAGCTCCATACGCAGCACGCGACTCCTGGAACCGACAAGGGCGATGTCGGCCTGATGATCCGCGAACTCGCCCGTGCGCTCACACGCTGAAGGAGGCAACGATGCCCAGCGGACGCCTTAGTCTCAGGACGATCGTCTTCACCGGAGGCGCGGTCCTGATGCTCGTTCCGGCGCTGATAGCCGGCACCGTCTACACGGGCGCGCTGCAGCGTCATGCTGAAACGCTATTGGTCGAAAAACTGACCAGCCGGGGCGAACTCAGCGCCAGCTTGCTCGCGCGGCGGCTGCACCAGCTCTGGCAGGAGGTCGAAGGTCTTTCGAAGAACATCGATCTCGGTGCCATGCCGCGCGTGCGACAGGACATCGACTTCGTAAGTCAGCTTGATCAGCGCTACTCGTGGCTGGGCGTGACCGATGTCGAGGGAAAAGTGCTGGCTTCGACCCGCGGTATGCTCGAGGGCGAGACCGTCGCGCAGCGCCCCTGGTTCAGGCGCGGGTTGACCGGACCGACCGCGATCGACGTTCACGAGGCGCAATTGCTTGCGCGGCTGATGCCGGCCAACCCTGAGCCCTATCGTTTCATCGACCTTGCGGCGCCGCTGCGGCGTGGAACGCAGACCGCCGGCGTCATCGGCGCCCATCTCGACTGGCGCTGGGTCGTCGACAACCTGAAAAGCCTTCAGCTGCCGGGCATCGATGTCCTCTTGCTTTCGCGGGACAGGATCGTGCTGTTTGGACCTGCGGACCTCGTCAACAAGCCGCTCGCCATCGGCTCGGCCCAGGCCGCCAACCGTGTGACATCGGCCGTTCTGGACGAGCGTTGGCCGGACGGCAGGGACTATGTGACAGTCGTCGTACCCACGGTTGGCCATGAGGATCTGCCCAGCTTCGGCTGGTCTCTGCTGATCCGTCAGGAGATGCAGCAGGCGCTCGGTCCGACGCGCGAGTTGGTGCGATCGTTCTGGCTGACGCTCGGCGCGGGTGCGCTCGTCGCTCTCGTGCTGTTGTTTGCGGGTGCTTGGTGGATCACGACTCCATTGAGACGCTTGGTCTCGGCGGCGGAGGGCTTGTTGATCGAGGGTGAGCAAAACGCGCCCTACAAAGAGACACGCTACGACGAGGCCGCCAAGCTATCTGGAGTCTTTGTCAGGCTTCAATCGCGATTGTCGAGCAGGCCTAACCCTCGATAGTCTGATTGGATCGGAATGGATGGCGAGAGACTTGCGCTACGCGGCGAACCCGCGCGACCGTAAGGAATCGTCAAATATTCAGTGTTTCCATCAGGTCGTTCAGGAAGGACGACTATGGGGCGAAGCGCAAAAAAAATTGCTCTGGGCGCAGTAGATCTGCGTTCGGCTGACCACTTGGTGCAGCAATGCCCAGATGCGATGCTCTGCGCCGATCAGCAAGGCTACATTTCATTTTGGAACGCCGCTGCGGAGGCACTTTTTGGACTGCCCGCCAGCAGTGCCATAGGACAATCGCTCGACATAATCGTACCACAGCCTATGCGGGGGGCCCATGCGGCGGGCATGCGCCGCATCTTGGCAGGGGGCGGCCCGCGCATTGTTGGCAGCATTATGGAGGTCCTCGCGCAGCACCCAATTAGCGGACGTCAATTTGCGATTGAGATGTCGCTTTCCATGTGGACTCATGCCGGCGAACAGCACTTTGGCGCGGTGATCCGGGATGTCTCGGCGCGACGCAGGAATGAAGACCGGCTGCATCAGCTCGCGCACTTCGATCAGCTGACGCTTCTACCAAACCGCACTCTCTTACTCGATCGGCTAGACGCTGCCCTTGCAAGAACCGACGAGATGGGCGTCGCGTTACTCATGATCGATCTAGACAAATTCAAGGATATCAACGACTGTCATGGTCACGCGACAGGCGACGAGGTGCTGAAGTCTTTCGCTTTCCGCTTCCATGAAGAAATCACCTGTCGTGTTGCACAGTCACAGCAAATGAGCGGAGCGGAAATCACGTTTGCACGGTTTGGTGGAGATGAATTCGCCGCCGTCATCGTGGGCGTCGTCGATACCGATCAAGTCCTGGCACTCGCGGAGGAGGTGCGAGCAAAGGTTGCTGAGACGATCAGGGTAAATAGTCTCTCTCTACTATTAACGAATAGTATTGGTATTGCTTTAGCACCCCACCATGGTAAGACTTCTGCCGAGTTATTAGCTAATGCAGATCTTGCGCTTTATCGCGCAAAATTATCCGGTCGTGACAAGACCATAATGTTCGAGCCGATTATGCGGCTTGCTGTCATCAAACATCGTGCTGAGGAAGCGGATGTTCGCCGTGGCTGGCGTGCCGGCGAATTTGAAATTTTCTTCCAGCCGCAGGTAAACTTAGTGGAACGCGAGATCATCGGTGCGGAGGCGCTTCTACGGTGGCGTCATCCTGACAAGGGGCTGCTCTCGCCAGACAATTTCCTCCCGGCGCTCGAGCGAACGGAGCTTTCGAGATCAGTTGGCGATTGGGTCATGGCAGACGCATGCCGACGTGCCTCCCAGTGGCGAAGATATCAACCTGCATTCCGTATCGGGGTGAACCTGTTCTCGTCGCAGATCGAAGATCCTGAATTGTATCTCACGGTGATGGATACGTTGAGCGTGTCCGCCCTCCCTGCTGATGCGCTGGAGATTGAGATAACCGAGACAGCAGTACTCCATGAGGATGAGATCTGGATTGAAAAACTCAAAGCCCTACGAGCAGCTGGTGTGGGACTTGCGTTTGACGATTACGGCACTGGGTATGCTTCACTCAGCTTGCTAAAACGCTACCCTATCAGTCGACTTAAAATCGATAAAAGTTTCGTTTTGGAATCGGGAAATGACAACGGTAATATCTCGATTATCAGAGCGATCGTATCTTTTGGGAAGACTTTTGGACTGGACGTCATCGCCGAAGGCATTGAAACTATTCAACAACAAGAATTCTTGCTAAGCTTGGGATGCCGCCAGGGTCAGGGATATTTATATGGGCAGCCTATGCCTGCCGACGCTTTTGCGGAGAAATTGCGGACCAGCATGAATGTCGGAATAGCCAGCGGTAGGCTCAGGCTATGAAAATCGCCTGTGACCTAGTACCCTGCGCCTGCCAATACCGCACGCGCCAGCGCGAAGCTCCCGAATCCAGTCGCAATATTACCTAGACCTATCCAAACCTGCCGACGCCACTGAGCTTGCTTCGTCAAAGCCTCGCCGGCAATCCCCGCCAGATGCATCCGCTCACGCTTCAAGGCATCGGCCTCATCCCGCATCACCCGCGCGGCGTCAGCGAACGCCTCGGCCCCAGCGCGCCCGATCGCCCGACTATGCTGCTCGGGCGTCATCTTCAACGCCGGATGGTCCTGGATCGCCACTATTCGCGTCTCGACTTGGGTCAGCACCTTCACGACAGCGCCCAGCGTCGGCGCGTAGTCGGTCGCCCGCGTCGTTCCCTCGACGATTGCTGGCAGCGCCTCGACAGCCTGGCGCAGCGTCGCGACCTCCTCCTGCAGGGCTTCAAAAGCCTGCGCCGCAGCATCCTCGCCCGATTCGATTCGATCGTCGCTCGTCACGCTCACCGCTCCATACCCTTCACCGACAGCGAAGTCCGGCAAGCTCTCAAGCACCAAGGCATCGATTACGACGAGCTGCAGGCCGCGCTAGCGGAAAGGATGGCTGCCGACAACAGGGTCGCCGCGGCAAGCGCGCCGCTGCAACTTTCACTATCACGGAAATTTGACAGACACACGTTCGCGGCCTGCGAACATTTTGCCGGAACCAGAGTTGCGCGTCGGCTGAGGGGAGAGAACGCAGCCATGACGCCACCGATGGTGCTTGTTGTCGAAGACGAGCCGCTGATCCTGATCGATGTCGAAACAGCGCTCGAAGAGGCTGGATTCGAAGTCGTCACGGCAGCAAATGCAGCCCAGGCATTCAAGAAGTTCGATGCCAGCGCCGACACCATCCGAGCTGTCGTCACGGACATCAAGCTTGGCAAAGGGGCCAGCGGCTGGGATATCGGTCGACACGTTCGCGAAGCGGTTCCGACGATGCCGGTCGTCTATATGAGCGGCGACAGTTCCGGAGACTGGACCGCCCAAGGGGTCCCCAACAGCATCATGATCGCAAAACCGTTCGCGTTTCCACAGCTGATCACGGCGATCTCCACGCTGCTCAATGCGACTGACTGACAGTTTTGGCCTGATGCGCCAGTTCAGGCGCGCCGAGATATTCATCCACCGAACACACAATGGCCGTCGCGCGAGATCGCCGCCTCGGCTCATTCGGGTTGTAACCGTCCGGTCTTGGCCGCCTTGCGCGGTGGGCGGCATTTCCCGAACGGTGTGACCTTAAGTCTAGCTTTAAGGTCACGACGATGGTTCGGGCGGAGGTTCTGGGCGCGATCGAGCGGCGTCGGCGCTGGCGCTACGAGGACAAGGTCCGGATTGTCGAGGAGAGCTTCGCTGCCAGCGCGACGGTGACGGAAGTCGCGCGGCGCAACGGCGTCGCAGCGAGCGTTGTTTTCACCTGGCGTCGTCAGGCGAAGCTGGGGCAGTTGGGCGGCAGCTTGGCGCCTCTGCTGCTGCCGGTCGAGCTGGCTCCTGTCGTGGCCGACATCACGTCCACGCCGATATCCGAGGCCGCCGTCGCGGAGCCCGCGCGCCGGAGCCGTCGTTCGTCCGGCATCATCGAGATCGCGCTCGGTTATGGCCGCAGGCTGCGGGTCGATCGCGATGTCGATGCGGACGCGCTGCGGCGGGTGCTCGACGTGTTGGACAGGCGATGATCGCGATCCCCGCGGGGATGCGGGTCTATCTCGCCATGGGGCCGACCGATATGCGCAAGGGCTTCGACGGCCTGGCGGCGCTGGCGCAGGGGGCGCTGAAGCAGGATCCGTTCTCTGGTCACCTGTTCGTCTTTCGTGGGCGACGGGGCGACCTTCTGAAGGTGCTGTACTGGGATGGACAGGGCTTCTGCCTGTTCGCCAAGCGGCTGGAGAAGGGCCGCTTCATCTGGCCCGTGACGGCGGACGGCGCGGTGCGACTGACGCCGGCGCAGCTCTCCATGCTGTTGGAGGGGATCGACTGGCGCGCGCCGATCCGGACCGATCGCCCCAGTCTGGCGCTATGACGCAGAGGGCTTAGAGCCGATTCAGACCTGTGGTCCGAGGTCAAGATCGACCATGATTCAATGGCTTGGCCGCCGGCTTCGCGATAATCTTAAGACCATCATGGCGAGCGCCTCCGCAGACCTTCCCGACGACGTCGCGACGCTTCAGGCGCTGCTGATCGCAGCACGGGCGCAGAGCGCCGCCCATCTGCTCATGATCGAGAAGCTGAAGGCGCAACTGGCGAAGCTGCGCCGGATGCAGTTCGGGCAGTCGTCGGAGAAGCTCGACGCCGCCATCCACCAGTTGGAGCTGGCGCTCGAGGATGTCGAGGAGGGCACGGCGGCGCGGATGGTTCTGGAGCGCGCGGTCATGCCGGCTCCCGACCCCCGTCAGCATCCGGTTCGTCGTCCCTTGCCCGACCACCTGCCGCGCGAGGAGGTCGTGCATTGGCCAGTGGGCATCGCCGGCGGCGATCTCGGCTGTGGCTGCCTTGCTTGCGGCGGACAGTTGCGCCGGCTCGGCCAGGACGAGACCGAGGTGCTGGAGCGCGTCACGTTGTTCAAGGTCGTCCGGCATGTCCGCCCCAAGATCGTCTGCCGCCTGTGCGAGGCGATCGTGCAGGCGCCGATGCCGTCCCTGCCGATCGAGCGCGGGCGACCGGGTCCTGGATTGCTCGCCCATGTGCTGATCGCAAAGTATGCCGACCATCTGCCGCTGTACCGCCAGTCCGAGATCTATGCCCGAGAGGGCGTCGAGCTCGACCGTTCCACCCTTGCCGATTGGGTCGGATCAGCGGCGGCGCTGCTGACGCCCCTGGCCGAGGCGATCGGCAAGCATGCCCTGGCCGGGCGCGCGCTCCACGCCGACGACACGCCCGTGCCGGTGCTCGCCCCCGGGTTCGGCAAGACCGCGACGGGCCGGCTTTGGGTCTATGTCCGCGACGAGCGCCCCCATACCGGTGATGCAGCGCCCGCCGTTCTCTATCGCTACACCCCGGATCGGAAGGGCGTGCGTCCGCAAGGCCATCTTCAGGGCTTCACCGGTTACCTTCACGCCGACGGCTATGCCGGCTTCGACAAGCTCTATGCCGACAGCCCCGGCAAGCGCGCCGCGATCACGGAGGTCGCCTGCTGGGCCCATGTCCGGCGCAAGTTCTTCGATATCCACCAGGCCAACGCCTCGCCGGTTGCGGCCGAGGCCTTGCGCCGGATCGGGGAACTCTACCAGGTCGAGGACGCCGTTCGCGGCTGCTCGCCCGACGAACGACGACGATCGCGTCAGGAGCATGCCCTTCCACGGCTCGCCGATCTGCGAAGCTGGCTCGATGCGACGCTGTCCAAGCTGTCGGGCAAGAGCGAACTCGCCAGGGCGATACGCTACGGCCTGTCGCGCTGGCCGGCTCTGACCCGCTATGCCGATCACGGCGATCTGGAGATCGACAACAACGCCGCCGAACGCGCGATCCGGCCGCTCGCCATCGGCCGCAAGAACTGGCTCTTCGCCGGCTCCGACACCGGCGGCGAACGCGCCGCCGTCATCTACACCCTGATAGAGAGCGCCAAGCTCAACGGCCTCGATCCGCAGGCCTATCTCCGGGACGTTCTGGCTCGCATCGGCGACCATCCCATCAACCGGATCGGCGATCTGGCGCCATGGAACTGGCAGACGCCACGAGAGGCCGTTACGCTGGCGGCATGATCTCGGCCGCTTCCCATGTCGATCGCATCGCCTGCATCAAAATCGTGCTCGATCATGTCGAGCCGGCCATCTGGCGGCGTGTTGAGGTTCCCTTGACGACGAGCCTGAGAGGCCTTCACGAGGTAATCCAGGCCGTCATGCTGTTCGAGAACTATCACCTCTTCGACTTCACGATCGAGATTGACGGCCAAAGTCGGCGCTACGGCATCCCCGACCCGGATGGGTGGATCAAGCTCAGCGACGCCAAGAACACCAAGCTCGGCGCGTTGACAGATCGAGGTCTGAAGCGCTTCGCCTACACCTACGACTTCGGCGACAACTGGGAGCACACGCTCACGATCGAGGCCATCGGTGACGCCGATCCCGGTCTCGACTACCCGCGCTTTGTCGACGGCGCCCGCCGCGCTCCGCCGGAAGACGTCGGCGGTATCCCGGGCTTCGAAGAGTTCGTCGAGGCCATGGCCAAGCCCAGACATCCCGAACGCAAACGTCTGATCGAATGGTACGGACGGGTCTTCGACCCAGAGGATATCGACCTTCCCACCGTCAAGGCCAACATCGCGAAGCTGGCCCGACGCCGTGCCATCGGAAAGGCCGCCTTCGCTAAAAGCCGGCGGTCAGAAAGCTAAAAGGGCCAACACCGGACGGTTACCCTTCACCGCTACCTGTCTGAGTACGATTTCCGCTACAATAACCGCGTCGCGCTCGGCGTGAACGATATCGCCCGAACCGACGCGGCCATTCGCGGCATCGTCGGCAAGCGTCTCACCTATCGAACGATTAACTGAGGGGCCAAAGCCCTATGCCATCAAAGCAAAAGCCAAAGGCTACAAAGCCAAAAGACGACGCTAAGGCCCAATCCGAGCGGTTCATTGAAACCGCTCGGATGCTCGGCGTAGACGAAACAGGGAAGGCTTTTGATGAGGCCGTGGGTAAAATTTTGAAAGCACGCCAGCCGACTAGCTAGTAAGGGCGGCGGCGGCCCCGTCTTTGTCTCGATTGCTGTTGCATATCGGGTGAACCCAACGCCCGTTCCTAGAGTGGGATGAACCGCCATCCGCTTTCTTTGTGCTATGGTCGACAACTTTGCCGTTCGGGTGAAGGAGACCGCGGCAAAGCGGGCAACGCGAGACGTGTTTGAGATCGTCAAGCGAGACGGCGTTTTTGGCGCTGGAACTGAACTTGCGGCCCAGACCTTCGTCGTCTTCCGGCTCCACATCGGGGGCGGCGAGGCGTGGAAATTCGCCTTTCAGTACTTCCCACGATGAAGCCTGGCTCTTGCCCTCGGCCAGCAAATCAACCGTTCGGTCTAGGATATTTAGAGCTTTCCGCCGGTTGCGTGTTCCGGTCCCCAGCTTGTTGACCGCAGGTTTTACTATATCGGGATGCTCAAGAATCATACTTTCAAACTCGCCACGCACCTTTCTGAAACGGTCTAGTCGTCCGGTGGACTCTAGAGACAGCGCCCAAGCTACAATGTTCAATAGCGCGGCAGATTGAAAATTACCGTTAGACGTATAGCAATAAAGTGCAGGGTGCAGACCTAAAGAAAAAGCCTGATTTGATAATACATATTGAATAACCTTTTTTGTCCTCTTGAGATAGTTAAGCGTTTGCTCCCCAATCTCGTCATTCAATAGCTGCTCGTCGGTCTCCTTCCCTTTTCTGGTTGAGTCTGCCACCGGCAACTTGTTCGCTATGGCGACGAGGTCAAACGCCAAGCGTAGAACGGCAACGCCGTATCCCGCTCCTGCAAGCGGGACTTCAACCGTTTTCAACGGGGTTTCTAGCCGGGGCTCGTAAAGGAGCTTGTGGATCTGCTCCCCCAAAACAGGGCTCTTATTCTTGGCCTCGTGGTTCGAAAAATGATCCCAATAAGCGTGACCAGCGCCTCCGCGTGCGATCGCTCGCGTTGCAATGGAAAGCCCGGAGCGCCCCGCCTGCAGTATTCTCGTTTCGAGGGTGTCTATCTGCGTGCCGCCTTGATTAATCCGAATGAAGGCCTTTGCTGCCTGAGCGGCCGTACGCCCCTCGATCCATTGGACATCAAGCGTTCTCAGGCTGCTTATGCCATGCTGAGCTTTGTAGTCGGGCCAAAGTCCAACGGAATCGCGAACCAGCGCTAGCGTCTGGTCGTGCATGGCACGTTGAACCTCAGGGATGTTGCCACCGAACATTTGGAGCGATTTGCTCCCGGCACCAAAATCGCTTTGAACCCAGCCGATAAGAGCGCTGAGACGGTGAGCCCCATCGACGACAAATAGGCTCGTTCCGTTTTCCCAGAGGATGATAGCCGGGATGATGTCGGACTCTGAGAAGGTCTGAATCAGGCGCGCAACTTGTGTAGGCGTCCAATTCGCAGTTTCACGCTGGAAGTCCGGCTTCCTGAGCAGATTGTACGTTATGCCCGGCTCAA
>JAESGM010000565.1_pt1 | contig 23714 bp, 18 predicted proteins | sample 9269721 | NCBI WGS metagenome assembly JAESGM01 (sample SAMN15720920, study PRJNA650825) | algae metagenome | isolation source: Komarekiella atlantica HA4396-MV6 and co-occurring heterotrophs from... | place: USA: Theobald House, Kauai, HI | collected 2009-07-29 | reverse complement strand
CGGCGGCTCGATCCTGCATTTCGACGGCGCGCGCTTCCGCGTCGGCCCCGACAGCGCCGGCGCCAATCCCGGGCCGAAATGCTATCGCCGCGGCGGACCGCTCGCCGTCACCGACGCCAATGTGATGGTCGGCAAGCTCCTGCCCGACTTCTTCCCGAAAATCTTTGGGCCGCAACAGAACCAGCCGCTCGACGACAAGGCGGTGCAGGCGGCGTTCGACAATCTGGCGAAGGAGGTCGGCGACGGCCGCAAGCCGGAGAATGTCGCCGACGGGTTCATCAGGATCGCGGTCGAAAACATGGCCAACGCGATCAAGAAAATCTCCGTGCAGCGCGGCTATGACGTGACGCGCTATGCGCTCAACTGTTTCGGCGGGGCCGGCGGCCAACACGCCTGTCTCGTGGCCGATGCGCTCGGCATGACGAAGGTTCTCATTCACCCCTTCTCGTCGCTGCTCTCGGCTTATGGCATGGGCCTCGCCGACATTCGCGCCACGCGCCAGCAGGCGATCGAGGAGCCGTTCGGCAACAAGGCGCTCGCCGCGCTGAAGAAGATCGGCAGCCATCTCGGCAAGGAGGCGAAGAACGAGGTCAACGGCCAAGGCGTGCCGGCGCCCTCCATCGAGGTGATCGTGCGCGCGCATATCCGCTACGCCGGTACCGACACCGCGCTGGTGGTGAAAGCCGGAACGCTCGCCGCGATGAAGTCGGCGTTCGAGAAGGCGCACAAGGCGCAATTCGGCTTCATCGACCGCAAGAAGCACCTTGTGATCGAGGCCGTGTCGGTCGAGGCCGTCGGCGGCGGCGCAAAATTCCGAGAGAAGAGCCTCAAGACCACGCGCGGCAAGCTGCCCTCGCCTGCCCGCCGCACAAAATTCTTCTCCGCCGGACAATGGCACAAGGCCGCCGTTTATACGCGCGACCAGATCAAGCCCGGGCAGAAGATCAAAGGGCCGGCCATCGTCATCGAGCCGCACCAGACCATTGTGGTCGAGCCCGGCTGGCAGGCCGAACTGACCAGGAAGAACCACCTCGTGCTCGCGCGCATCAGGAAGCTGAAGCGCCAGAGCGCCATCGGCACCAGGGCCGACCCGGTGATGCTGGAAGTCTTCAACAACCTGTTCATGTCGATCGCCGAGCAGATGGGCGTGGCGCTGCAGAACACCGCCTATTCGGTGAACATCAAGGAGCGGCTCGACTTCTCCTGCGCGGTGTTCGACGGCAAGGGCTCGCTGGTCGCGAATGCGCCGCACATGCCGGTGCATCTGGGCTCGATGGACCGCTCGGTCGAGACCATCATCCGTGACAACAAGGGCCGGATCAAGCCGGGCGATGTCTACGCCATCAACGCGCCCTATAACGGCGGAACGCATCTGCCCGACATCACCGTCTGCACCCCGGTCTTCGACAAGAGCAAGCGCAAGATCCTGTTCTGGGTCGCCTCGCGCGGCCATCACGCCGATGTCGGCGGCATCTCGCCCGGCTCGATGTCGCCGAATGCGACGACGATCGAGCAGGAAGGAGTCTATCTGGACAATTTCAAGCTGGTCGATCGCGGGCGCTTCCTCGAAAAGGAACTCAATGCCGCGCTGACCGGCGCCAAATATCCGGCGCGCAATCCGGTGCAGAATATCAACGACCTGAAAGCGCAGATCGCCGCCAACGAGAAAGGCGTACAGGAATTGCGCAAGATGGTGGCGCATTTCAGCCAGGGCGTGGTCGACGCCTACATGAGACACGTGCAGGACAACGCCGCCGAAAGCGTGCGGCGGGTGATCGACCGGCTGCACGATTCGGAATTCAGCTACGAGATGGACCAGGGCACCGTGATCAAGGTGAAGATCACGGTCGACAAGAAGAAGCGCGAGGCCACCGTCGATTTCACCGGCACCTCAAAGCAGCAGCCGACCAATTTCAACGCGCCGGAACCGGTCACACGCGCCGCCGTGCTCTATGTCTTCCGCGTCATGGTGGACGACGATATCCCGATGAATGCGGGTTGCCTGCGGCCGATCAACATCGTCATCCCGAAGCAATCGATGCTGACGCCGGAATATCCGGCCGCCGTCGTCGCCGGCAATGTCGAAACCTCGCAGGCCGTGACAAATTGCCTGTTCGGTGCGCTTGGGGCGCTCGCCTGCGCGCAGGGCACCATGAACAATTTGAATTTCGGCAATAAGAAATATCAATACTACGAGACGATCTGCTCCGGCTCGCCCGCCGGACCCGGCTTCGACGGCACCGACGCCGTGCACACGCACATGACCAACACCCGCCTCACCGATCCGGAGATTCTCGAATTCCGCTATCCGGTGCTGCTCGAGGACTTCCACATCCGCAAGGATTCCGGCGGCAAGGGTGAGTGGAAGGCCGGCGACGGCATCCGCCGTACCATCCGCTTCCTCGAAGAGATGGAATGCACCCTGCTCACCGGCCACCGCCGCGTGCCGCCCTTCGGCCTTGCCGGCGGGGCGTCCGGGCAGGTCGGCCAGAATTCGGTGCGGCGCAGGGATGGACAGATCGAAAGGCTGCAGGGCTGCGACTCGACCGTCATCAAAGCGGGAGAAGCCGTGATCATCCAGACGCCAACGGCGGGCGGATACGGCGACCCGGCCAAGCGGAAATCATAGTTCGCGCTCGGATTCCGGGAAGCGCACCATAGGCCCGGACGATCGCGGCCGCGTTGACCGTTTTTTCCTGAGCCGCAATGGCGATGTTTTCGCCAGCGAGCGCGGCTGGCGTTCCGGCGTCTTGAGGACATGCGGGCCTCTGCGGCCAGCCGTCATGCCATAACGACCGATCGGCAAAAGCCCAAGACTGCGCCGCGCCGCCTCAAGCTGAATCCAGGCCGCTTCGATATCCCGCCGGCAGCGGTCGATCAGCCGCCAAGCCAGTGTCTGCGGGGCTTCCTCTTCCGCGTTGGTCTGCATGCCGGTCAACGCTCAGGAATCTACGGCCGTTCCCGCGAAAAGGCGGCTGAATCCGCGGTGGCATCCAAGAAATCTTACTGCAGGCTTAACCGGGACGATAGCAATCAGACGAGAGAGGCCGATCACGATTGACGACATCTTCAGAATTGCGGCGTCGGCAATTCCGGCGCTTCTGCAAGCAATGGCCGATATGAATGGCGTTTCGATCCGCTGCGGTGACGTTCTGCGAAACGATAAAACCGACCGATGCAAGTTTGAGACCCTGCTTCATCATTCTGAAGCAATTTCCCTCCCGTGGCGGCATTGCAGCTCTGCGGAAATGCACACAAACGCCGGCGAGGGCTCGACTATGACGTGCGCGTCCGCTTGAATGCAGCTTTCCAGATTGAAAGCCGGGTGCCATCGGATGATGGACACTGAGATTTCGGGGTCACACCCGCACAGCACAGACGCATCCTCGCCTGCTCCAATTGAGCTCGATCCGCTTCTGCGTGACGTGTTCGACGCTGCACCAATGCTGATCTGGCTGTCAGGGCCGGACAAGCTCTGCATCTGGTTCAACCGTCCGTGGCTGGATTTCACCGGCCGCACCATGCAGCAAGAACTTGGAAACGGATGGGCCGAAGGCGTCCACGCCGACGACCTTGAACGCTGTCTGGATGTCTATACCAGGCACTTCGACGAACAACGGCCATTCCGCATGCAATACCGGCTGCGCGCCGACGACGGCAGCTATCGCTGGATCGACGACAGCGGAATTCCCCGTTACGCGCCCGATGGAACGTTTCTGGGCTATATCGGGGCCTGCATGGACATCCACGACGCACGCGCGGCCGAAGCCGAGTTGCGCGTGCTCAGGCAGGAACTGGAAGACTCCGTTGAACCCGCCGGATTGTCGTTCCCGCCGGATGTGCGCGCGCCGCACCCGCTTCCGCACCTGGTCGCGCGCAAACTGCACGTCGTCCACAGCGCCGTGCTCGGCAATCTGGAAATGGCTCTGCAGCATGCCGCATCCGGCCAGCCGCGGGACCTGCGCCTGAACCGCGTCATAGACGACGCGCTGCAGGCGGCACGACTGGCGCCGGCGCTGGCGGAACGCCTTCTCGCCTTCGCGCAGCGCTACGACCAGCCTTGACGGAAGGCGGCAGGAATTCGCTGGCGCTTCATGTGGCTAGTCTGGCGTCTTGATGGCACGCGCTTCACTGCGGACCACACTGCCGGTCATATCGAGCGCATGTGCCGGGCTGACATCCGATGAGGACACAACACGGTTCCGGCCACCCGATTTGGCCATATACAACGCCATGTCGGCGCGACGCAGCAGCGTGTCGATGCTGTCGCCGGGCTGGTATGCGCTGACCCCGAAGCTGCACGTCAGGCTGATCCGGCCCTGGCCGGCACTGATCGACAGATCCATCACCCGCGCGCGCAACCGTTCAGCCAGCGCGATGGCGTCGTCCGTGGTCCTGCCCGGGAGCAGCATTGCAAATTCCTCGCCGCCGAGGCGGCCAGCTATTTCCTTTTCCGATGCTGCGAGCGCGGCAACGCACCGGATCGCCTCATCCCCGACATCATGCCCCCAAGTATCGTTGATTCCCTTGAAATGATCGATGTCGATCATGATCGCGGCGATCGGCGTGGCGACGGTTCCGCTGAAATGCTCGGCCGCCGATTCGAAAAAGCCGCGCCGATTGGGTATGCCCGTGAGCGGATCCAATGTCGCCATGCAGATCAGATCGCGCTGCAACGACCCAAGACGCTCCGCCGCCCTCAGGCGGGCATAGAGTTCCTCTGCGTTCGGCGGCTTGTTGATGAAGTCGTCGGCGCCGCCATCGATCGCCTCGACGAGATTGTGCCGCTCGTGGCTGGCAGACATCATCAGGATGTAGATGGGCCGCCGTTTACCCGCGAGGCGGCGCACCTTCAGGCACATTTCGGTGCCCGACATGGACGCAAGTTCGGCGCTTGTCAGCAGCGCCCCGACATTGGTGTTAGCAGAGATATAATCGAGCGCTTCCGGCGCATCCTGGAACGGAAAGACCTGGTGGTTGCGCGCCTCCAGCAGGCGACCCACGCATTTCAACACCGTTCGGCTCGGATCGACGACGACCGTATCCATGGAACCCCCTCCATTTTCTTCTCAAACTTTGGAACGCATTTCCTCCAATTGCCGGGGCGGCATGATCACAGGCGACGCCTCGCTGGCACCTGCCGCAATATTTCAAGAACGCCCGCCCGCTTGCTCAGCGCAATCCCCGCAACTCCGCGTGGCAATTCTCAACTTTCGCGTTCAAGGATGATGGGGGAGCGTTAGAAGTTTAATGCGGAAAATGCGAAAATTTGACGCGAATGCATTGCTTCCGGGAAGGATAACGCCGACCAGGATTTTGACCCGGTTGATCGCAAAAGCCGTTTTGCGCGTTAATAGTGGAAAGACCGGCAATACTATTGTGCGACAGGATGAGCCATGATCAATGCGCGCCTGATTTTCGTTCTGGTCGTCACGGCCTTCGCCGCGCCAAATGCGGCATGGGCCCAGTCCTACCCGGTATCCGGCAAATGGACCTACGAAAACCCGCAGGGCGAAGGCCCCGCCAAGGAGTGCGGCCGGCGCTACATGACCTTCCAGGGGCAACAGCGTTTCGACACTGGCGGCGGCGTGCCGAGCTACCGCAATGTGAGCGTCGATAATATCGGAGGCGGGAATTACCAGATCGTCGACGCCTTCAGCACCGGGCAGATCAACGCGCGCGCGAATTACACATTGCGCCTGATCGACGACGACCACCTCGTCATTCAGATTGCCGGTGAAACGGTCCGATTGCGGCGCTGCCAGTAGGCGGTCCGCTCAGTCCTCGCGCCCGCGCGGACCATCATCCTCGATCCAGTCGTCATCGTCTTCTTCCGGCGTGAAGAGCTTTTTCAGCTTCGGCTTTGATTTCGGCTTGGACTTCCCATCGGCAGATTTCGTCTTGCCGATCGAGCCGGTCACGCCAGGATGGCTTTGCAGGGCATAGCCCTTTTCCTGCGCCGCGCGTTGCGCGATCACCTCGCCCGGCACCGCATCCGGATTGCAGATCGTGCGGCCGCTGTCGCGCCGCATCAGATCGACATGGATGTGGTCATAGTGAAAGCGGTTGGAGCCCGGCGCCAGTACGGTCGTGAACTGCTCGCAGGCCGCGCCCTGGATGTCGCGCAGGAATCCCTGCTCTTCCGGCGAACCGCGCCAGCCATTCTTGACCGTGATGCGCCGTCCGTCTGCCAGCGTGAAAGAGGATATGTCGAGCGCGTTACCGAAGGCGTGTTCGGAAATGCGTGCGCCGGGCTGGGCGTTCATGCCGCGGCAGGAATAGGCGGAAATCTGCCGGATCTCGGCGACCGGCTGTCCGAACCAGCGCCGCGCCGACGGCTGCACGGAATTCGCGATCCATTGATCGAGCGCGGACACGATCGGACATGCCAGTGTCGCCGCCGGCTTGATTTCCACCGGGCCGATCGAGCCTGTGTATTGCCCGCGCGGCGACAGCGGCACGCTTTGCGCGCGCGGATAGGATGGTTTGGGTTGAACTTGCGGCTGGGTCTGGCGCACCGGCATGCGCGAAGGCGCATCGGCGACATCATCTTCATCGTCGGATGGCGGCGGATCGTAGATCGAGGGCCGCCGCGCGGCGCCACTGGCCGGCATGGGACGTCCCACAGAGCGAATGTAACCGTCGAGAGACGATGCCTGCTCGTTCAGGCTTTGCGGGGTGAGCACCATCGGCTTGCCGGCGTTGGCTGGCGGCGACGGCTCGCGCGATGCCCGGCCGCCGCGCGGATCATAGGTCCGCGGTGCGGATATCCGGGGCTCGGGACGCGCCCCGGGAATTGCGCCGGGCGGGCGCAATTCTTCCGAATAGCCCAAGGCGCCTGAAACGTCTCCGAGTGCCGTCACGCGCAGCGGGAAGTCAGCGCCGCAGATGCCGGGACCGTTGATCGGCTCCGCCCGTATCAGAACCCGGCTTTCCCTGACCGTGCCGGATTTCAGACAGGCAAGTTCGGCTTCCTTGCGCCACGGGTCGCGCTGGGCAAAGAAGTAGCGCCCGCAGCCGGCAAGGGCGACGAGGACAACACAGCCAACGACACACAAACGCACGCCACGGGACATGACCCGGACAATGCGAATGTCTGCGTTAACGGCTTATCAATCCTGAGGGCCCGGCCTTCGCGGCGGTTCTGTTAGCGTTAGCAGATCGTTTCCGTCTTGCGATCCGGCCGCGCCTGCGCTCAAAGTCCCGGCCCGCAGGAGGAATGAACGCATGGACTGGAAGACCCGGCTGCTCACCGCGATGCTGATGACGATCGTGATGGTGACCATCGTGACCTTCATCGCCACCTATCTCGCCGTGGGCTTCGATCGCGGGTTCCTGCTGCAATGGGCCAAGGCCTACGCGGTGGCCTGGCCGGTCGCCGCGATCACCGGCTTCCTGGTGATGCCGGGCGCGCGGCGCCTGGCCGACCGAATCCTGATCCTGCTCGGCAGCCGATAGACCCGCGGGTCGCCGCGAACCCGCCGCCTTATTCTACCTATGGTTGATTTTTCCGCTTTTACCAGCCTAGGAATATCAAAGGCTTATCGCGGCGCGGCGGAACCGGTGTGGAAAATATTTTATCTATATATTTCATGAACTTGGTAGCCAAAACGTGACCTTTTGCGCACTCGGGTGCGGCACTTTTGGCCGCGTGCGACGTTGAGGCCTTCGAGCGGATGAAACCTTCTGTTACAATTTGTTCACTTTCAACACAGGGAGGCCTTATGCACCTTGCCTTGAAACTGAATGTCCTGGCTGTCTGCGCCGTCTTCGCTTTTGTCGGCGCGGTCCTGCTTGGCGCGTTTTGATTTCGAGACTGCAGGACCAGACATAAGACCACGCCGCATCTGAGAGCGGCCGAAAAGTTCCAAGAGACACCGGAGCGGGGCGACCCTCCGGTGTCTTGTTTTTTGGTTCCCGATTTCGCGATCTGAAAGTCAGGCCGCGGCGCGCGCCTTGCCGGCGGCCGCCGGATTGTAGTTGAGGATCGGCGCCAGCCACTTCTCGCATTCCTCGACCGACCAGCCCTTGCGGCGGGCGTAGTCTTCCACCTGATCGCGCTCGATCTTGCCGACGCCGAAATAGTGGCTCTCCGGGTGGCTGAAATAGAGGCCGCAGACCGAGGCGCCCGGCCACATGGCGAAGCTCTCGGTCAGTTTCACGCCGATGCGCTCGCCGTCGATCAGGCGGAACAGCGTGTCCTTCTCGGTGTGGTCCGGCTGCGCGGGATAGCCCGGCGCCGGGCGGACGCCCTGATATTTTTCCGCGATCAATTCCGCCTTGCTGAAATGCTCATCCGGCACGAAGCCCCACAATTCCTTGCGCACTTTCTCATGCAGGCATTCGGCGAAGGCTTCGGCGAGACGGTCGGCCAAAGCCTTGATCATGATCGACGAGTAATCGTCATTCGCCTTCTTGTAGCGCTCGGCCACATCGTCCTCGCCGATGCCGGCGGTGACGACAAAGGCGCCGACATAATCCTCGAGGCCGGTCGAACGCGGCGCGATGAAATCGGAGATCGCGATATTGGCGCGGCCCTCGCGCCGCGCGATCTGCTGGCGCAGGGCATGCAGCCGCGCGATCCCGGTCTTGCGCGCATCATCGTAAACGACAATATCGTCGCCCTCACTGTTGGCCGGCCAGAAGCCGACCGCCGCCGACGCCTTGAACCAGCCCTCTCCGGTGATGCGCCTGAGCATCTCCTGCGCATCCTTGTAGAGGCCGCGCGCGGCCTCGCCGAACTTGTCGTCGTGCAAAATGTCCGGATATTTTCCGGTCAGCTCCCAGGTCGAAAAGAACGGCGTCCAATCGATGTAATCGACAAGCTGCGTCAGCCGGAAATCCTCGATCAGGCGCGTACCCAGGAAAGAAGGCTTCGGCGGCACATAGCCGGACCAGTCGTATTTCGGGCCGTTGGCGCGCGCGTCCGCAATCGACAGACGCTTCTTGTCCTCCTGCCCGCGCGCATGCGCGGCGGCGATCTGCGCATATTCGTCGCGGATATTGGAGACATAAGCCGGCCGATTTTCTTTCGACATCAGCGAAGCGGTGACACCGACCGCACGGCTGGCGTCGGTCACATAGACCGTCTGGCCGTTATTGTAATTCGGGTGGATTTTCACCGCGGTATGCACGCGGCTGGTGGTCGCGCCGCCGATCAAGAGAGGCAGATCGAAATTCTGCCGCTCCATCTCGGCCGCGACATGGCACATCTCGTCGAGCGAGGGTGTGATCAGGCCGGACAGGCCGATGATGTCCACCTGCTCGGCACGCGCCGTTTCAAGAATCTTCGCCGCCGGCACCATCACGCCGAGGTCGATCACCTCGTAATTGTTGCACTGGAGCACGACGCCGACGATGTTCTTGCCGATGTCGTGCACATCGCCCTTTACGGTTGCGAGCAGCACCTTGCCGTTGGAATTGCTCTGGCCTTTGTCGTTCGACGCCTTCTCGTCCTCCATGTAGGGCATGAGATAAGCGACTGCCTGTTTCATCACGCGCGCGGACTTCACCACCTGCGGCAGGAACATCTTGCCGGAGCCGAACAGGTCGCCGACGACGTTCATGCCGTCCATCAGCGGACCTTCGATCACGTCGAGCGGACGCTTTGCGTTCAGCCGTGCGGCTTCGGTGTCTTCGGTGATGAAATCGGTGATGCCGTGCACCAGCGCGTGCGAGAGCCGCTTGCCGACCGGCCATTCGCGCCAGGCGAGGTCGGCTTCGGTCTTCTCGCGGGTCTGTCCATGGAAGCGCTTGGCGATGTCGAGCAGGCGCTCGGCCGCGTCCTCGCGGCGGTTGAGCACAACGTCCTCGCAGGCCTCGCGCAATTCGGGATCGAGATCGTCATAGACCGCCATCTGGCCGGCATTGACGATGCCCATGTCCATGCCGGCCTTGATGCAGTGATAGAGGAACACCGAATGCATCGCCTCGCGCACCGGCTCGTTGCCGCGGAACGAGAACGACAGGTTCGACACGCCGCCGGAAACATGCGCGTGCGTCAGGTTCTCCCTGATCCAGCGCGTTGCCTCGATGAAGGCGACGCCATAGCCGTTATGTTCCTCGATGCCGGTCGCGACCGCGAAGATGTTCGGATCGAAGATGATGTCTTCCGGCGGGAAACCGACCTGGTTGACCAGAATATCGTAGGCGCGCTTGCAGATCTCGATCTTGCGCTCGATGCTGTCGGCTTGGCCCTTCTCGTCGAAGGCCATGACCACCACCGCCGCGCCATAGCGGTGCACGATCCTGGCGTGGTGGATGAAGGCGTCCACGCCTTCCTTCATCGAGATCGAGTTGACGATCGCCTTGCCCTGCACGCATTTCAGGCCGGCCTCGATCACGTGAAATTTCGAGGAATCGATCATCACCGGCACGCGCGCAATGTCCGGCTCGGCGGCGATCAGGTTGAGGAAGGTCGTCATCGCCTGCTCGGAATCGAGCAGGCCCTCGTCCATGTTGACGTCGATCACCTGCGCGCCGTTCTCGACCTGGTCGCGCGCGACCGCGAGCGCGGCGGGATAGTCGCCCGCCGTCACCAGCTTGCGGAATTTCGCCGATCCCGTGACGTTGGTGCGCTCGCCGACATTCACGAACGGGATTTCCGGCGTCAGCGTGAACGGCTCGAGGCCAGACAGTCGCAGCATCGGCTTGATCTTGGGCGCCTTGCGCGGCGTGATGCTCTTCACCGCCTGCGCGATGGCGTGCATGTGATCGGGCGTCGTGCCGCAGCAGCCGCCGACGATGTTCACAAGGCCGGACGACGCGAACTCACCGAGCAATTCGGCCATGTGTTCCGGGCTCTCGTCGTAAAGCCCGAACTCGTTCGGCAGGCCCGCATTCGGATAGGCGCAGGTCAGTGTATCGGCGATGCGGGAAATTTCCGCCATGTGCGCGCGCATTTCCTTGGCGCCGAGCGCGCAGTTCAGGCCGATGGAGAACGGAGAGGCATGCCGCACCGAATTCCAGAACGCCTCGGGGGTCTGACCGGACAATGTGCGGCCGGACAGGTCGGTGATGGTGCCGGAAATCATCACCGGGATGGAGCGTCCAAGCTTGTCCTCGAGTTCGGCGATGGCATAAAGCGCCGCCTTGGCGTTCAGCGTGTCGAAAATCGTCTCGACCAGCAGCAGATCGACGCCGCCGTCGACCAGCGCCGCCGCCTGTTCCAGATAAGCCGCCTTCAGATCGTCGAAGGTGACGGCGCGGAAGCCGGGATTGTTGACGTCGGGCGAGATCGAGGCAGTGCGGTTGGTCGGGCCCATCGCGCCGACGGCGTAGCGCTTCCTGCCGTCCTCTTTCTCCGCAATCGCGGCCGCTTCGCGCACAAGCCTGGCGGCCTCGCGGTTCAGTTCGCTCACCAGCGCTTCCATGCCGTAATCGGCCTGCGCGATGGCGGTGGACGAGAAGGTGTTGGTGGAGACGATGTCGACGCCGGCGCGGAAATATTGCAGATGGATGTCGCGCACCGCGTCCGGCCGCGTCAACACCAGAAGATCGTTGTTGCCGCGCAGGTCTCGCGGCCAGTCCGCAAAGCGCGGCCCGCGAAAACCCTGCTCGTCGACCTTGAGTTCCTGCAGCATCGTGCCCATGCCGCCGTCCAGCAGCAGCACGCGCTCCTGCGCTACGGCACGCAGTTCCTGTTCGACGGGGGAGAGTTTTTTCTGCACTGACATCGACGCCGATAGTCCCTGACGTTACGCCGCGGCCCTCGTCTCGGGACGCAACCCGAGCAGGTGGCAGATCGCGTAAACGAGATCGGCGCGGTTCATGGTGTAGAAGTGGAAATCGGTGACGCCCCGATCGACGAGGTCCATCACCTGTTCGGCGGCGACGGCCGCCGCCACGAGCTTGCGCGTCGCGACATCGTCGTCGAGTCCCTCGAAGCGCTCCGCCAGCCAGCGCGGCACGGACGCTCCGGTCCGCTCCGCGAAATTCTTCGCCTGCTTGAAATTCTGCACCGGCAGGATGCCCGGCACGATCGGGATATCGATGCCGCGCGCCCGGACGCGGTCGAGATAGCGGAAGTAGAGATCGTTCTCGAAGAAGAACTGTGTCATCGCCCGGCTCGCGCCGGCATCGACCTTGGCCTTCAGCATATCGATATCGGCGTCGACGGTCGGGCTGTCCGGGTGCTTTTCGGGATAGGCCGCGACCGACACCTCGAAATCCGCAATGCTCCTGATGCCGGCCACAAGATCGGCGGCGTTCACATAGCCGCCCGGATGCGGCGCATAGGGCGCGCCGGCGCCCGCGGTCGGATCGCCGCGCAGGGCCACGATGTGGCGCACGCCGGCGGCCGCATAATTGCGGATCACCTCGTCCACTTCATCGCGCGTGGCATCGACGCAGGTCAGATGCGCGGCCGGCGTAACCGACGTTTCATTAAGGATGCGCTTGACGGTCGCGTGCGTGCGCTCGCGGGTCGAGCCGCCGGCACCGTAGGTCACCGACACGAAATGCGGCGACAGCGGCGCAAGCTTCTCGATCGACTCCCACAATGTCGTTTCCATCTCTACCGTTTTCGGCGGAAAGAATTCGAACGACACGCGGATACGGCCAGCCAGACCGGTCTGCTGCAGGCGGCTGGCGCGGGTGGAGACATCAGTCATTACGCGACAACTCCCAGACGTCCGGCGACGCGGCTGCGTGGATCGTGCGCAAGCCACAGCGACACGGCGATCTTGCCTTCCGAGCCAGGCTCCGGCGCGATGCTCTTCTGCATGGTGACGTTGAGTCCGGCGGCTTCCAGCCATTGCGACACGGCCTCCGGCGAAAAGCCGAGACGGCGATGCGCGTGCTCCTCGCGCAGGAATTCGAGATCGTGCGGCGCGAAATCGACCACCAGCAGCCGGCCGTTCGGCGCCAGCACGCGCGCGGCTTCGCGCACCGCACGTCCGCCATCGTCGAGATAATGCAGCACCTGATGGATGATGACGACGTCGAAGGATTCGCGCGCCAGCGGAAGATTGTAGATGTCGCCCTGGCGCACGCTGCAATGCTTCAGGCCGGCGCGCTCCAGCCGCGCGCGCGCGAGCGACAGCATGGCGGGCGACAGGTCGATACCCAGCCCGCGTTCCAGATTCGGTCCGAACAGTTCCAGCATGCGCCCGGTGCCGGTGCCGAGATCGAGCAGCGCGCGGAACGGCTTGTCGGAGAGCGCCATGATGATGGCGTCCTCCACGGCCGAGTCGGCGGTATGCAGCTTGCGGATGCGGTCCCACTGATCGGCATGGGCGCGGAAATAATCCTGCGCCTGTTTGGCGCGCTGATCGCGCACGGCAGCGAGCCGCTCGCGGTCGCGCGACAGGGTCGGATCGTCGGCGTCGAGCCGCTCGACCAGCAGCCGGCCGAGCTGCGCATGTTCGCTGCGATCGGCCATGCGGAAAAAGGCCCAGGCGCCTTCGCGATGGCGCTCGATCAGCCCGGCCTCGGCCAGCAGCTTGAGATGGCGCGAGATGCGCGGCTGCGACTGCCGCAGGATCTCGGTCAGATCGGAGACGGTCAGTTCGGTCTCCGCCAGCAGCGCCAGGATGCGCAGGCGCGTGCCTTCGGCGCTCGCCTTGAGCGCGGCATGCATGGCTTCGAAAGACAGGTTGGCCGTCATAGGAGGGCTCCGGACTCCATATAACGATATCTTTATACGTTAATTCGGTGGGCGCAAGCCCATTCGTGAGGTGTGGGAAACCTCTTTTCCAACAGGGTTTCGAAGCGGTTTCTCTCGCCCTCCCCGGACGCTAGGGTCCGGCCATGACCGAAAAAGGCCAAAAAGACCCACAGGCTGGCATCCGGGAGGGAGAATTGACGGTCGTCCTCCCCGGCCAGTTCGATGCCCAGCTCTATTTCATCGGCCGCATCCGCACGCCGTGGACCCGGCGGCAGGACTGCCCGCACAACGCCCGCGAGGCGCGCGAACGCGGCGATGTCTGCGCCGTCGAGGTCGATCCCCGCTATGCCCCGGCGCTCAAGGACGTGGGGAGCTGCTCGCATCTGATCCTTCTCTACTGGATGAACGATGCGCGGCGCGATCTGGTGCAGCAGGTGCCGAAGCATGTCACCGAGCCGCGCGGCACCTTCGCCCTGCGTTCGCCGGTGCGGCCGAACCCCGTGGCGCTCAGCGTGGTGCGGCTTCTGAAGATCGAGGGCACGCGACTGTCGGTCATTGGAGTAGATTGCCTCGACAACACACCGCTGATCGACATCAAGCCTTATTACGCATCGACGGATGCGGTGCCGGATGCGATCACCGGCAAGCAGGCACACGCAACGAAGAACGAGACCTGACATCATGCGTATTGCGATCATGGCCGCGGGCGCGGTCGGCGGCTATTTCGGCGCGCGTCTGGTACAGGCCGGCCACGATGTCTTTTTCATTGCCCGCGGCAGGCACCTCGAGGCCATCCGCAAGGACGGGCTGAAGATCGAAAGCACGCTCGGCGACGCGCATCTGAAGACCATCAACGCCACCGACGACCCCAAAAGCATCGGCCCGGTCGATATCGTCATGTTCGCGGTCAAGCTCTGGGACACGGAAAAGACCGGCGAGCAGACGAAGCCGCTGGTCGGACCGGACACCCGCGTCGTTACACTCCAGAACGGTGTCGACAGTGTCGAACGCCTGACACCCATTCTCGGCGCCGATCATGTCGTAGGCGGCACGACGCATGTCGTCACCGTCATGCCGGCGCCCGGCGTGATCCAGCACACCAGCGCATTCGCCACCTTTCGCTGCGGGTTTTCCGACAAGCGCAACGACACGAAGCTGCAGGCCTTCGTCAATGCCGCGAAAGCCGCCGGCATCGACGCCATCCTCTCGGACGATATCGAACGCGACCGCTGGCAGAAATTCGTGCTGCTCACCGGCACGTCGGGCGCGACCGCGTCGATGCGCAGCACGCTCGGCCCGATCGTGAACGATCCCGACACCCGCGCCTTCTTCCGCAAGATCATGGAGGAGACGTTTGCCGTCGCGCGCGCCAAAGGCGTTGCCCTGCCCGCCGACTATGTCGACCAGCAGATGGCCTTCGCCGACAGCGCCGTGCCGACCATGAAGGCCTCGCAGTTCAACGATCTTGAAGCCGGCAACCGGCTCGAACTCGACTGGCTGGCCGGCAAGGTGGTCGCGCTCGGGCGCGAGCTTGGTGTGCCGACGCCGGCGAATGAAGCGGTCTACGCCATCCTCAAGCTGCACCGCATGGGGCGCAAAAGCTGACCTTTCGGTCAGGGCCTACCGCTTAAGGTAAACCGAATTCCACCGCCCGATACCAAAGTCTCCGGGAACCGAAACGGCTTCTTTCACTTGTCTTCTGCATAAGGGAGCGGGGCTGCGGGGTTATGCGCTGGAGTGTGTCATGGCGAAGAATCGCCTGCGTGGCCTGGGTTATGGAGTTTTTGCGGTCGCGTTGCTGGCCTGCGGATCGGCCGGTGCGCAAACGATGGCGTATAACGACCCGCGTCCGCCCTTCCCCTTCTTTCCCCCGCTGTTCGCGCAGCCGCAGGCGCAGCCTGAACCTGTGCGCGAGCCGGTCGAGGCAAGGCCGCAAGCCGAGGGCGAAACGCCCGCGCATCTGCGCCGGCAGATCGTCAGCTATTCCGGCAAGGAGGGCGCCGGCACGATCATCGTCGATACGCCCAACACCTATCTCTATTACGTGCTCGGCAACGGCCAGGCCGTTCGCTACGGCATCGGCGTCGGCCGCGACGGCTTCCGCTGGTCCGGCGTGAAATCGGTCGAGCGCAAGGCGGAATGGCCCGACTGGGTGCCGCCCGCCGAAATGATCGCGCGCCAGCCCTATCTGCCGCGCTTTGTGGCCGGCGGCCCGCATAATCCGCTCGGCGCCCGCGCGCTTTACATCGGCGGCACGATCTATCGCATCCACGGCACCAACGTGCCCTCGAGCATCGGTCAGCGTGTGTCTTCGGGCTGCATCCGCATGCTCAACGAGGATGTGATCGACCTCTACGAGCGTGCGAAGGTCGGCAGCAAGGTCGTTGTGCTGCCCGACACCCGGTATGTCGCCTCCCGGATCTGAGTTCACAAACCGGTTTAACGGCCTAGCCCGTTCCCCGTTACCGCATTAGACTTCGCGCGCCGATTCAATTGGCGCGCGAGGGACCGGCGCATGCGGGGGATGTCCCGGAAAATTCCAGGCGCAAGGCTGCTCGGCGGTGTTCTCGTCGTGCTGGTGTCTTTCTTCGCCACGCTCTGGGTCATGGAAAAGGTTTCGCCCGGCGGCACCGATGCCCCGCCGGTGCTGGCGCAATTGCCGCCGCTGCCCGCGACCACCCGCACCTCCACCATCATCGCGCCCGCCGCCATTTCGCTCGCTGCGATCCGCGACCAGCTGGAGCGCGCCGCGCCGCGCGACTTTTCCGGCCAACCGGACAACCCGGTCAGCAAGCTTCTGTCGAAGGCGGAGATCGGCTGGACGGCTGCGCGCTCGCCGCTCGTCATGACCGGCCGCACCGACGGCGTGGTCGTCTCGACCACGATCAACGGCAGCCTGCGCATCACCGGGCAGATCGCCGATCAGGCCGGCAATATCACAGGCGCGCTGGCCGGGCTTGTGAACAACAACCTCGGCTCGGGCTTGCAGAAAATCACCGGCAAGACTCTCGACCAGCGCGCCGACATTCGCGGCAACGTCTCCGTACTGTCGCGCCCGGCCCTCACCACCGAATGGCGCGTGGAACCGAACCTGACCGCGCAGGTTTCCATCGCCGATGCCAATATCTCGGTGGCCGGGCTGAAGCTGAACACCTCGAACGAAGTGAAGCCGCTGCTCGACAAGACCGTGAACGAGCAGATGGCGGCCTTGCAGGCACGGCTGCGCAACGACCCCTTCCTCGAACAGGCGGCGCGGCGCGAGTGGGCGAAGATGTGCCGGTCGATCCCGCTCGGCGCCGCCGGCGCAGGCCTGCCCAACCTCTGGCTGGAATTGCGTCCCACCCGCGCCTTCGCCGCGCAGCCGCGCACCGACGCGAATAACGTGACGCTCACGCTCGGCATCCAGGCGCAGACGCGCATCGTGCCGGACGAAACAAAGCCAAACTGCGCCTTCCCGCAGAAGCTCGACCTCGTGCCGCAGATCGAGCAGGGGCGCGTCAATATCGGCGTGCCGATCGACGTGCCCTTCACCGAACTGAACCGCATTCTCGAGCCGCAGTTGAAGAACAAGTCGTTTCCCGAGGACGGCTCCGGTCCGGTGCAGGTCACCGTCCTGCGCGCGAGCCTCGCCGCTGCCGGCGAGCGGCTGCTGATCTCGCTGCGGGTGAAGGCTGTCGAACGCAAGAGCTGGTTCGGTTTCGGCACCGAGGCTACCATTCATGTCTGGGGCCGGCCGGTGCTCGACAAGTCCGATCAGATTCTGCGGCTCGACAACATCTCGCTCGCGGTGGAATCCGAAGCCGCGTTCGGCTTGCTCGGCGCCGCCGCGAAAGCGGCGGTGCCCTATCTCGAGGCGGCGCTGGCAAAGAACGCCGTCGTGGATCTGAAGCCCTTCGCCGCCTCCGCGCGCAAGAGCATCGAAGGCGCCATCGCCGACTTCCGCCAGCAGCAGGACGGCGTGCGCGTGGACGCGGCCGTCACCGGCCTGCGGCTGGTCGGGATCGAGTTCGATTCAAGAATGCTGCGCGTGGTCGCGGAGGCCGACGGCAACGTGCGCGTTGCGGTCGGCAAGCTGCCGGGGAACTGAGCCGGCAGCTTGCCGCCATTCGCCTGAGTCAGAAACGCTACAAAATCACGCCTTGTAGTCGACGATCAGCGCCGAGATTTCCGACAGCAAGGCGTCGCCGCTTTCGCCATAGCTTTTCGAGCCCTTGGCTTCCTGCAGCATCTTGATGAAGTCGGAAAGCACATCGGCAAGCTGATCCGAACTGTCGGAGTCCTCGCTCTCGCTCGCGCCCTCGATACCACCCATGCCTTGCGGCCCTCCGGGGCCGCCGGGGCCACCAGGTCCTCCTGGACCGCCCGGTCCACCGGGACCACCCTGCGGCATCGCGTTAGCGAAGATGTTCTTCAATTCCTCGGCCTGCTCGCTGGTGAGCGAACCGCTCTCAACCTGATCGGCGATCAGATCGTCGATCTTGGCCTGCATTTCCTCGGGCGACGGCGGCTTGCTGCCGATCGACGGCCTTTCGCTCTTCAGCGTCGCGTCGATCGCATCGAGCGCGGCGCTCAGGGCGTCCTGGTCCTCGGTGCTGATCTCACCGGAGGAGATTTCCGAAAGCAGCTCATTCTGCAGCATCTCTCTCGGAGATGTACGCTGAAACATTGCACTTGACGTTATCGATGTCATTGCGACTCTCCGCCATCTCGTTGGCGAATCGTCCGCCAACGTGGTTCGATGACAATCGGCGGCGCGCCTTAACGCGATATTGCCGCGGGCCTTCGAGTTTGTTTCGTTGCGTTTCGGAATGCGCGTCAGAAACATTCAGAAACAATTCTCTCCGATGCAGCGACTTCGCCGATGACCGACTCCCCGCACATCCTCGTTATTGAAGACGACCGCGAGATCAGCTCCCTCATTGCCCGCTACCTGTGCGAGAACGACTGCAGGGTTACACTCGCCGCCGACGGGCGCGAACTGGACAAGACGATGCAGACACGCCGCATCGATCTTGTCGTGCTCGATCTCATGCTGCCGGGCGAGGATGGCCTGAGCCTCTGCCGCCGGCTGCGGCAGCGCTCGCATGTGCCGATCCTCATGCTCACCGCCAAGGGACAGGACATCGACCGTATTGTGGGCCTCGAAATGGGCGCCGACGATTACCTGACCAAGCCCTTCAATCCGCGCGAATTGCTGGCACGGATCAGGGCGGTGTTGCGCCGGACCGGCGCCGCGGCGCTGGCGCCGATCGACAGTCCGGCACGCACGCTTTCGTTCGACGGCTGGACCATCGACCGCGGCATGCGCGAGGTGCACAGCCCCGACGGCACGCGCATTTCCGTGACCGGCGCCGAATTCGACCTGCTTCAGGCCTTGTGCGAGCGACCCGGCCGCGTGCTGTCACGCGACCAGCTCGTCGAGTTGACACAAGGCCGCGCCGCCGGCGCTTTCGAGCGCAGCGTAGACATCCTGGTTAGCCGGCTGCGGCGCAAAATCGAGCGCGATCCGCATCGTCCGGAGATGATCAAGACCATCAGGTCGGGCGGCTATCTGTTCGCTTCCACCGTCACACCCTGCTGATGCCGCGTCTGCGCTCCATTCTCCCGAACCGGATCGGCGGACAGATGGCGCTGCTGATCCTCGCATCGCTTCTGGCTATCCATGCCGTGATCACGTCAGTTCTCTGGAATTTCGGGCATTTCGATGCGCCCCGGCTTCCTCCGCCTGTTCAGCCGCCGCCTTTCTTTGCCGGTCCGTTTGTGATCACCGCGCTTTTCCTGATCGTCAGCGTCATGGTGCTGGCCATCTGGGCCGGACGTTTCCTGATCCGGCCTCTGACTGGCTTCGCGCAGGCGGCCGAAGCCTTTCAGCCCGACGCGGACATTTCACCCATACCGGAACGAGGGCCGGAGGAAGTGCGTGCGGCCGCCCGCGCGCTGAATGCGATGCAGTGCCGCATCAAGGGGCTGGTCGCGGACCGCACCCGCATGCTGGCGGCGATGGGTCACGATCTGCGCACGCCAATCACCCGCATGCGGCTGCGCTCCGAATTCATCGTCGACGAGACCCTGCGCGGGCAGATGCTGCGCGATCTCGACCAGATGAAAGCGATGATCGACGCGGCCCTGACCTATCTGCGCGACGGAAAATCGCGCGAAGAGAGAATTCGCGCCGATGTCGCCACATCGTTGCAGACCATCTGCGATCAGTATGCCGACATGGGACACGACGTCTCCTATTTCGGTCCCGATCATTTCACCATGAACGCGCAACCGGACGCCCTGCATCGCGCAATCGCAAATCTGGTGGACAATGCCGTTCGCTATGCCGGAAAGGCGCGCGTGCGGCTGTCCATGGTGCCGGATGCCGTCCGCATTGACGTGGAAGACGACGGCCCCGGCATCGTCGAAAGTGAGAAAGCCGCCATGGTGGAGCCGTTCGTGCGCGGCGACGCCGCACGAAGCATGAACGACGCACAGGGCTTCGGCCTTGGCCTTGCCATCGCCCGCGCCGTCGCCGAGGCACATGACGGCAGGCTGAGCCTGCACGACCGGGAGCCGCGCGGCCTGATCGCGCGCATCGAGATCGCGCGCGATCAGATCGACACGAACTAGGCCGCCACCTCCACACACGCCATGCAGATCTGCTCGACATGGCGATGGTCGGTGCCGCAGCAGCCGCCGAGCACGGTCAGGTGCTTCATGCGCGAACGCAGGTCACGGTATTGCCGGCCCAGCTCGACCGGATCGCCGATGTCGAGATCGGTCGCCTCGTCGAGTTCGGCATGGCTGCGCTTGGACGCATTGGCGCGGATGCCGCGCACGCGCGTGACCCAGCTTTCCTTGCGCCGCAGCGCGCCGTCGAAATGCGTCGGGTGTGCGCAATTGATCATATAGTAAGCCGGCGCCGCACCGGTCTCGCGGTCGGTCTGCTCGATCGCTTCCTTCAGCGTCTGCCCGGTGGGCAAACAGCCGTCGGTTTCCACGGTAAAGGAAATCACCACCGGCAGTCCGGCGGCATTCGCGGCTTTTGCAACGCCGATGGCTTCCTCGACATAGTTCATTGTGAAGGCCGACACCATGTCGGCAACCGTGTCGCGGAAGATCGCGACCTGCCAGCCGTGATAATCCTGCGCCTCCTTCGCGGTCATCGCATTCTCCACGCGATAGCCGTCACCGCGCGGGCCGATATTGCCGGAGATGACCATCGGCGAACGCTGTGTCTCGTGCTCGCGGCGCAGATCCGCCATCAGCCCGATGCAGCGGCGATTGATGTCAGCGAGTGCCTCGCGCGAATAGCCGATCTTGGCGCCCCAGTCGGGGCTCGCGCGCCAGGTCGCGCTCTCCAGCACGAAGCCGAGGCCGTTGTTCTTGGCCATCTCGATATGGCGCTCGTAATAGGCGCGCGTACGCGCGACGCCCTCCTCGTTCTTCATCAGATCGAAGCTGGCGAAGCACGGCAAATCGATGCCATCCAGAAACACCAGCGTGGTCTCGAAGCCACTGTCGGTGAGGAAAAGCTTGTCGGCGAGCTGCGGCAGCCGGTTGCGGTATTTGGACATGACTGAAATTCCCGGTCTTGCTTGTGAATTTGCTGGGTGAAATGCGTGGCGCAGGCTTCGCAAAACCGGAGGGCTGCGCCTAGCCGTCTGTTGGTGCAGGCAAACAGCGCTCAGGTTCACCGCGGCTGACGGGAAAACAGCCCGCAGACGCCGAAATTCCCGCGAATAAGGCGGGAATTTGCTGCATTTCAGCAGTCAACTGGACTCGTGGTACAGTAACCAATGCTTGAGGCCTCACCCCGCCGAGACACGCGCGAGAAGATCCTGGAATTCGCCGAAGCCGCCGTGCTGGCGAAGGGCTTCGCCGCGACCTCGATCGAGGAACTGATCGCGGCGGTGGGCATCACCAAGAGCGGGTTCTTCTACCACTTCAGGGACAAGGGCGAACTCGCGAAGGCGATGATGCTGCGCTATATCGCGCACGATACGGAAGTGCTCAACGACATCTTCCGGCGCGGCGACGAATTGCACGAGGACCCGCTGCACGGCTTTCTGGTCGGGCTGAAGCTCTTTGCCGAAATGCTGGGCAACCTGCCGGAAGCCCATCCCGGCTGCCTCGCCGCCTCGTTCTGCTATCAGGACCAGCTCTTCAACAAGGAAATCCGCGATCTCAATGCGACGAGCGTGCTGGCCTGGCGCAAGCGCTTCCGCGAGCGGCTGGAGCTGATCGCGAAAACCTATCCGCCAAAGCATCCGGTCGATATCGAGGCGCTCGCCGACATGGCGGCGTCCAATGTCGAAGGCGGCCTTATCCTCGGCCGCCTGCTGCAGGACCCAAGCATCCTGCCGCGGCAGATCCTGCTTTATCGCGATCTGGTGCGGATGACCTTCCAGCCGGGCTGATTGACAGGTCCCCGCAGAAGCATAGATTAGCGCCGTTCCGAGGGGAGCCCCGCAGGGGGCTGAGATTCCGCGTTTCGCGGTAACCCTTTGAACCTGATCCGGGTCATGCCGGCGAAGGGACAGGACACATGCAGACCTCTCTATTTCTCGCAAAGCTTATCGGCCCCACCCTGCTCGTCATCGGCATCGGCCTCCTGGTCAACCGGGCCGGCTACCGCGCGATGGCGCAGGAATTCCTGAAGAGCCGCGCGCTCATCTACATCGCCGGGCTGCTCGCGCTGGTGCCGGGGCTCGCCATCGTTCTCTCGCATAATGTCTGGACCGCCGACTGGCGCATCGTCATCACCCTGCTCGGCTGGCTGGCGGTGATCGGCGGCGCGTTCCGCATCGTCTTCCCGCAGGAAGTCTCCAAAATCGGCACCCGCATGATCGCGCAGGATTCAACGCTGCTTGTCGGCGGCGCGGTCACGCTGGCGCTCGGCGCCCTTCTCTCCTTCTTCGGCTATCGCTGATCCTCACGAACGGGACATCAAGAATGAACATCCACAATCCCAAGATCGAAACGCCCAAGGTCACCACCGGCGCCCTGCCCGCCTCGCGCAAGATCCATGTGACGCCCGAGGCCGCACCCGACCTGCGCGTGCCGCTGCGCGAGATCACGCTGACGCCGGAATCGGGCGAGCCGCCGCTGCCGGTCTATGACACGTCCGGCCCCTACACCGACGACAATGTGGCGATCGATGTCGAGAAAGGCCTGCCGCGCACGCGCATTACGTGGGTAAAGGAGCGCGGCGGCGTCGAGGAGTATGAAGGCCGTCCCATCCAGCCTGTCGACAACGGCAATGTCACCGGGAAACATCTCGCCCGCGCGTTTCCGAACACGCCGAAGCCGTTTCGCGGCATCGGCAATGCGCCGGTGACACAATACGAATTCGCGAAAGCCGGCATCGTCACCAAGGAAATGATCTACGTCGCCGAGCGCGAAAACCTCGGCCGCAAAAAGATGCTGGAGCGGGCCGAAGCGGCTTTGGCCGATGGTGAGTCGTTCGGTGCGTCGGTGCCGCCCTTCATCACACCTGAATTCGTGCGCGAGGAGATCGCGCGCGGCCGCGCCATCATCCCCTCCAACATCAACCACGGCGAACTCGAGCCGATGATCATCGGCCGCAATTTCCTGGTGAAGATCAACGCCAATATCGGCAACTCGGCCGTGACCTCGTCGGTGGAGGAAGAGATCGAGAAGATGGTGTGGTCGATCCGCTGGGGCGCCGACACGGTGATGGACCTCTCGACGGGGCGCAACATCCACAACACCCGCGAATGGATTCTGCGCAATTCGCCCGTCCCCATCGGCACCGTGCCGATCTACCAGGCGCTGGAGAAGGTGAACGGCGATCCGGTCAAGCTCGACTGGGAATGCTACAAGGACACCCTCATCGAGCAATGCGAGCAGGGTGTGGACTATTTCACCATCCATGCCGGCGTGCGGCTCGCCTATGTGCCGCTCACCGCGAACCGCGTGACCGGCATCGTCTCGCGCGGCGGCTCGATCATGGCGAAGTGGTGCCTGTCGCGGCACAAGGAAAGCTTCCTCTACGAACGCTTCGACGAGATCTGCGACATCATGCGCAAGTATGACGTCAGCTTCTCGCTCGGCGACGGCCTGCGTCCCGGCTCGATCGCCGATGCCAACGACCGCGCGC
>JAESGM010000564.1_pt1 | contig 23840 bp, 19 predicted proteins | sample 9269721 | NCBI WGS metagenome assembly JAESGM01 (sample SAMN15720920, study PRJNA650825) | algae metagenome | isolation source: Komarekiella atlantica HA4396-MV6 and co-occurring heterotrophs from... | place: USA: Theobald House, Kauai, HI | collected 2009-07-29 | reverse complement strand
ACCGCTACGCGGAGGTGGTGGTGCCGCAGGGCACCACCACGATCTTCTGGGATCCGCACGAACTCGCCAATGTGCTGGGCCTCGACGGCGTCCGCTACGCGGTCGAGGCGACGCGCGATCTGCCGCTGCGATTCATCGTGCAGGCCTCGTCCTGCGTGCCGGCCGCGCCCGGGCTGGAGATTGCGGGCGCCGATTTCAAGGCCGACGAAATCCGCGAGCTGATGTCATGGCCCGATGTGGCGGCGCTTGCCGAGGTCATGGACATGCGCGCCGTGCTGGAAACGCAGCCGCGCATGATGGGCATCCTCGAAGCCGCAAATGCTTCGGGCAAGATCATTGAAGGCCACGCGCGCGAGCTGACCGGGCCGGGTCTGATGGCCTATCTGTCGGCGGGTATTTCCGCCGATCACGAGATCGGTTCGGGTGCGGATGCACTGGAAAAGCTGCGAGCGGGATTCACGGTCGAAATTCGCGGCTCGCACGACAATGTGCTGCCGGGCGTGGTGGAGGCGCTGAAGACATTGCCGGTGATCCCGGCGAGCCTCACGGTCTGCACGGACGACGTGTTCCCGGATTATCTGGTCGAGCATGGCGGCATCAACGACGTTCTGCGGCGGCTCATTCGCTACGGTCTTGACCCATTGCAGGCGATCCGCTGTGCGACCATCAACAACGCCATTCGCCTGCGCCGCGACGATCTTGGCCTCGTGGCCGCGGGGCGGCGCGCCGATCTTCTGGCGTTGTCCGATCTGCGCGAGGTGAAGGTCGAGTCCGTCTATACGAACGGCCGCCATGTCGCGCAGGGTGGTCGCATGCTGGAGACCGTTCCGGCTTACGCGTCACCGTCCGATAACACCATGAAGATCGCTCCGCTGTCGGCGGATGACTTCCGCATCCGGATACCAGGTGTCGGCAACGGGCGCGCGCTGATCCAGACCATCAAGGGTGCGCGCTTCAATTCATGGAGTGAAATCGAGGTCGAGGTGCGCGATGGCTTTGCCGTAGTGCCGGCCGATCTCAGCGTGATGGCGATCGTGCACCGGCATGGCCGCAACGATCCGAAGCCGCAGCTCGCGGTCATCGAGGGCTGGGACCGCTGGCGCGGGGCGTTCGCGACATCCTACTCGCACGACTCCCACAACCTGATTCTGTACGGCCACGACCCGGCGGAACTCGCGCTCGCGGCCAACACGGTGATCGGCATGCAGGGCGGCATCGTGGTGGTGAAGGATCGGCAGGTCGTCGCCCAGCTCGCCTATCCGGTGGCGGGCATGCTCTCGCTCGGCGATCCCGCGGAAGTCGCGGCGGCCCACAAGCGGATCGTGGAGGCGGCAGGCGACATTTGTACCTGGCAACCGCCTTACCGGACCTTCAAGGCGCTGAGCGGCCAGTCGCTGGCCTGCAATCCCGGGCCGCATCTCACCGACCTTGGCCTGACCGACGGGACCACCAAGGAAATCCGGCCAGGGTTGATCCGCGTGCTCTGACGTCCGGAGCGCAGTTATCACGAATCTAGGATTATAGTCATCATTCGTGATTGGCTTTCGATTCGTAATGGGATTATATTCCATCGCATCCTGTCCCGAAGCGAGGGGCGTCTGATCAGCGTCATGAGACGCGGGGCGGGAGGCGGTGGCGGGTTTTGGGGTGCAAGACGTGCATCCCTGGTCCGCGGCCCAAGCTGCGATGATCCGGCTCACCGGCCGTGGGTCACCAGCGGAGGATAAAAAGGGGATGCCCGGACCGGGCCGTCTGTCCTCCGGGGTTGTCGCAGAGCAAGCCTCAAACACCGCGCGCGGAACGCCGGGCAACTGGCGGACCAGCGGCTTCATAGACTTCGGCAAGCCTCGGTGCCGCGAGGCGCCGGGGTCCGCGGGTCCCTCGGGACCCCGGCGTTCCGCGCGCCCTCCATCTGCGAGGGCGGGGAATGACCCACAATCCGGGCGCGGTTCGCGCCGCGGAATCAATTCCGCATGAGTCGGAGCGGGCGCGTTCGGGCCGGCTTTTTTCGTCGGGAGAACCGCAAAATGGGCCAAAATTCAGGGATTTCCGCCGTTGCGTTGCGGAAACGTTTTTGGCAATGTCCGCGCACTTTCGGGGGCCTGCCGGAGGCGTTTCGCGCGGCGGGCCTCGTTTCCAGGCATAGCCGGATCGGGGCTACCTCCGGCTTGAATTCCACTATCGGGGACTACCAATGACAACTTTGTGGGTGATTATCGCCTGCGGTTTGCTTTCCATCGTGTATGGCGTCTGGGCCACCATGTCGGTGCTGAAAGCCGACGCAGGCTCCGCCAAGATGCAGGAGATTGCCGGCGCCGTCGCCGAGGGTGCGCAGGCCTACCTGAAGCGCCAGTACACCACCATCGGCTTGGTCGGCGTCGTGATCTTCGCGCTCGTCGCTTATTTCCTTGGCCTGCTGGTCGCCATCGGCTTCGCCATCGGCGCGGTGCTGTCGGGCGTTGCTGGCTTCATCGGCATGAACGTCTCGGTGCGCGCCAATGTCCGCACCGCGCAGGCCGCCATCGGCTCGCTCGCCGGCGGTCTTGAACTCGCGTTCAAGGCGGGTGCCATCACCGGCATGCTGGTTGCCGGTCTCGCGCTGCTCGGCGTCGCCGTCTACTACATGATCCTGACCGGCCCGCTCGGCTTTGCTCCGAACAGCCGCGTCGTGGTTGACGCGCTGGTCGCGCTCGGCTTCGGCGCCTCGCTGATCTCGATCTTCGCCCGTCTCGGCGGCGGCATCTTCACCAAGGGTGCGGACGTCGGCGGCGATCTCGTCGGCAAGGTCGAAGCCGGCATTCCGGAAGACGATCCGCGCAACCCGGCCACCATCGCCGACAATGTCGGTGACAACGTCGGCGACTGCGCCGGCATGGCCGCCGACCTGTTCGAGACCTATGCGGTGACCGCGGTTGCCACCATGGTGCTCGCGGCGATCTTCTTCGCCGGCACGCCCGCCTTGTCGAGCATGATGATCTATCCGCTCGCCATTGGTGCGGTCTGCATCATCACCTCGATCGTCGGCACCTTCTTCGTGAAGCTCGGCGCCAGCCAGTCGATCATGGGCGCGCTGTACAAGGGCCTGATCGCCACCGGCGTTCTCTCGCTCGGCGGCATCGCGCTGGTCACGCACCAGGTCATCGGCTTCGGCGCGATTCCCGGTGTCACCTATACCGGCATGTCGCTGTTCATCTGCGGCGTCGTCGGCCTGATCGTCACCGCGCTGATCATCTGGATCACCGAATACTACACCGGTACCGACTATCGCCCGGTGAAGTCGATCGCGCAGGCCTCGGTCACCGGTCACGGCACCAACGTGATCCAGGGCCTTGCCGTCTCGATGGAGGCGACCGCTCTTCCGGCGCTCGTGATCATCGCCGGCATCCTGGTCACTTACGCGCTGGCCGGTTTGTTCGGCATCGCCATCGCGGTGACCACCATGCTGGCGCTCGCCGGCATGATCGTCGCGCTCGACGCCTTCGGCCCGGTCACCGACAATGCCGGTGGCATTGCCGAAATGGCCGGCCTGCCGAAGGAAGTGCGCAAGTCCACCGACGCGCTCGACGCGGTCGGCAACACCACCAAGGCCGTCACCAAGGGCTACGCGATCGGCTCCGCCGGTCTTGGCGCACTGGTGCTGTTCGCGGCCTATAACGAAGACCTGAAGTACTTCATCGCCAATCCGAAGCAGTACCCGTACTTCCAGGGCATCACGCTCGACTTCTCGCTGAACAATCCCTACGTCGTGGTCGGCCTCCTGTTCGGCGGCCTGCTGCCGTATCTGTTCGGCGCGATGGGCATGACGGCCGTGGGTCGTGCGGCGTCCTCGATCGTCGAGGAAGTGCGCCGTCAGTTCCGCGAGAAGCCGGGCATCATGAAGGGCACCGACAAGCCGGATTACGGCAAGGCGGTCGACCTTCTGACCAAGGCGGCGATCAAGGAAATGATCATCCCGTCGCTGCTGCCGGTGCTGTCGCCGATCTTCGTCTACTTCGTGATCTACTTCATCGCGGGCGGCGGCGTGGCCGGCAAGTCGGCGGCGTTCTCCGCCGTCGGCGCGATGCTGCTCGGCGTGATCGTGACGGGTCTGTTCGTCGCGATCTCGATGACCTCGGGCGGCGGCGCCTGGGACAACGCCAAGAAGTACATCGAGGACGGTCACTTCGGCGGCAAGGGTTCGGAAGCCCACAAGGCGGCCGTGACCGGCGACACCGTCGGCGATCCCTACAAGGACACGGCGGGCCCCGCCGTGAACCCGATGATCAAGATCACCAACATCGTCGCTCTGCTCTTGCTCGCGATCCTCGCGCACTGATTGGCGCGACACGAATGCGAAAAGCCCCGCGAGTGATCGCGGGGCTTTTTATTTTGCAGCGTGTCTTTCTCGCCAGTCAAAGCACTACGCATGCACGTGAAATACTATCTTTTTGTAAGCGCACCGAATTTGCACATGAATTCAATTTGTCTAATTCGAAACTGGATTCGGGACCGTTCTCACTCCTGTCAGTTTGGAGAAATTCCATAACATAATCATTGATTTAGGGCTCCCTGCGCCGATAGCTCACCGCGATTTGGAAGTTCCGGTTAGGGGAAGTCAGTATGCGTCGTGGATTAGCGCTGCTGGGGGCAGCGTCGATCAGTCTGTGCTCAGGCGTTGCGTTGAGCCAGACGCAGGTTTCGGCGGAGACCACACAGGACGCAACGCGAAGTGCTCCTGCACGGGCAAAGAAGAAACAAGGCAAGAAACAGCCGGCTCCTCGGTCTGCGGCAGCGCCGGCCGAAAGCAGGAACGTCACCCTCGACGAAATATTCGTTTACGGCACCAGTCCCATCATCAATCCGTCGCCAGATGGCCTGGTCGGCGCCTCAATCGACCGGCAGGCGATTGAAGGTCTGCCCATCGGCCTGCGCGTGGAAGATATCGTCAAGCGCCTGCCGGCCGTCACAACCGGCGGCGCGCCCGGTGAGGACAAGGACGCGCGTGTGCTGGGCATCGACAAGGAATTCACCCGCACCACCGTCGAAGGCATCCCGATCCCCGACGGCGGCGAAAAGCGCGAGTTCAATCTCGATCGCCTGCCAAATACTTTTGTCGATTCGGTCAAGATCTATCGCCTGCGCCGCGCGGAGATGGACGCCGACGGCCTCGCCGGTCAGATCGACATTAAGCTGCGTCCGATCCCCGACAAGCAGACGATCGATGTGGTCGGCTCCTATGGCGGTCTCGACAGCATTCACAACGATAGCCATCTCGCATCCATCCTCTACGGCAACCGGTTCAATCCGAATTTCGGCGCGGTGATCGGAGCCGCACACAGCCGCATTCCGGGTGCCAAGGAGAAGGAGAAGCTCAACGCGGCTGGCCGCGTGACCGAGCGGGAAGCGGAAAAGAAGCCGGTCGATGCCACCGATCTTTTCGCCGATATCGGTTTCTTCTCAGGCCTCTCCGAAATTCATATCAAGCCAAAATTCTTCGAACTCGATGAGGACAAGACCAAGCGCAAGGACAAGTTCACCGCAGCCGGTGCGGGGAACGGCTACGAGACGGAGAAGGAAAACAAGATCAAGCGGACCATTGGCAGCGACCTCAGCGGCAAGACGGTTATCGAGGCGTGGCACGATGCGCTTGTTGACGGGCGTGTCGCCTACTACCAGACGACCGAAGACAAGGATGGCAAGACCAAGAATGTGTTCCGCGCAAACGGCACCGAGGACGCCGCCAAGCGCGAATGGGAAACAGAAAACAAGACCGATTCAATCCTGCAGACGGAAGGCAACATCGCCATTCCGCTCAGCGCCGGCGGCGTATTCGTGCATACGCCCAAGGCTGGCTATTTGATCCGTCATCGCGAGCGCGAACGCGACAAGACGAAAATCGTCGGCGTGACTCCGTCGGTCGATCCGAAGGAGGATTATCAGATTGCCGAGACGGTCTACGCGGCTTACGTGCAGGATACATTCCGCGTCGGCTCATGGTTCAGCGCAACGCCCGGTGTCCGCTTTGAGCAGGCCAATCTGGATGTGACCGCGGGCAGCGGCGTGTCGAGTTCGTCGTCCAGTCACGACTTCCTGCCGTCGCTTCCGGTCGAGATCAAGTTCAACGATAATCTGAGCTTGAATGCGGGTGTGTCGCGGCTGATCAATCGTCCGAAGTTTGACGAACTGTCGCCTTACGAGAACGATTCCTCAGCCGACAAGATTGTCATCGGAAATCCGAACCTGCGACCCGCGATGGCCTGGGCCTACGAGGCATATCTGCGCTATCAGCAGCAGTATTTCTCCGTCGGCGCGGGTTGGTCCTATCGCGATGTCACCGACGTGATCGAGGCGGTCTTCACCGGCGAGGTGAGGAACGGCAAGAATGTCGAGCAGGTGATGAATGTCGGCGACGGCTGGGTGCGGGCATACATTCTCGAGCAGCGCATCGATTTCGGGTTCCTGCCAATTCCGTTCTTCAACGGATTCTCGATTACCGCCAACCAGACCTTCACCGACAGCGAACTCGTGGCGAGCAACGGCATCGCGCGCCGCTTCAAGGATCAGCCGCCGTGGTTTGCAAACCTCGTTGTGGACTGGCGCAACGACCAGAGCGGAACTGCGGTGTCGGTCGGGTTCAATTTCACGGGCGCTTTTGTCAACGAGGACAATGGCGACCGACGCGGCGATGAGACGTTCGTCGACGTCAAGATCACGCAGCGGCTTGCGAACGGCATCAACCTGTTTGTGCTTGGCCAGAACCTGACCAACCAGCTCCGGTACAAATACAAGACCAACGGCGAAACCGAGGTCGAGCGGGCGGGCCGTCTCTACATGGTCGGTCTGCAGGGCAAGTTCTGACGGCCCTTGGCCGCGTCATAATTGTGCGGGAATGCGCAATTCGAGATCGGTGACCGGCACGGCGCAGCAGGTCAGGACGGTGGAGGTTTCCTCCTTGCCGCTGATCAGGTCACGCGCTGTGCCGCGCGCAATCGCGAGCCGGCAATTGCCGCAGTCTCCCGCGCGGCATTCGGCCGGGATATCGAAATCCTGGTCGAGCAGGGCATGCAGCAGGGTCGGCGCTCCGTCATAGGCAAAGGTCTTGCCGCCAAATGATATCTGCGCCTGGATGTCGTTGCGGGAGGCAACCAGGCCGAAACTCTCGCGATGGATTTGCTGTGCGTTGAGAGCATCTGACAGCAGGGCGGCAATGATCGCGTCTTCCATGGCCTGATTGGCGCAAATGAATATCTCCGCGCGCTCCCGATGGGAAATCAATGACAAGACGTCGTTTGCGGTCAGGCGTCCGACAACGCCGGTCCAGTCGGTTGAGTTTTGCGTCAGCCGCGGTTGATAGGAAAACCACTCGCAGGCCGCCGCCAGTGCTTCAAATTCGTCGTGATAGTAAAGCTGCTCGCGCGTTCTGGCGCTGAAATGCAGAGCGACACGTGGAGGTGATGCGGCCTGCGCCCACCCCTGCAGCATGGCACGCATCGGTGTGATGCCGATGCCTCCGGCAATCAATGCGACCTCTGATGAGGGTTGAATATCGCCCGAATGAAACGATCCCTTGGGTGCCGTTACAGGCAGAAGCAGGCCGGGCCGCGCGTGCTCGTGCAGCCAGCGTGAAACGAGCCCCTCGGCTTCGCGCTTGATGCCGAGGTGATAGCGGCTTGGCCGCTTGTCCCAGGCCGAAAGCGAATAGGCGCGCAACGTCGTTTTGCCGTTCTCTGCCGGGATGTGCAGCACGACGTGCTGACCGGGCAGAAAGGCGAGCAGTCGTCGCCAGAATTGCATCGGCTCAAGCGACAGTGAAAACGTGTCGTCCGAGAGTTCGGTGCGGGCGGCCACGCGCAACGTCAGAGGCACGGCCGCGCGGCGGATGCGCCAGCTTCTCCAGCTTTCTGAAAGTCCGCTGGCCGTCAGCCACAGGGTCGCAAGCGCCAGCGCGATAAATGCAGAGAGGACGATCCAGATCAGCACAGCATCGCCACTCGCAGAGCTGCGTCAGGTCAGGCTGCGGAAGGCTTGGCCGTGTGACCTTGCAGCGCCTGCAGCATTTGCCGCTTCTTGCGGCGGGCGCGCCACCAGATGAACAGGCCCGAGAAGGTCAGGAACAGCATTGTGCCGGAGACGATGTCGATCCAGAGCCATTCGTATTCCTTGCCGAAGAAGGCTTTGCCCGTGTGCATGTCCATGATCAGCTTGTGCAGCGTGATCTTTTGCGGTCCGGAATCTGCGACATGCCGCGACAATCCCTCGTTGAGGTTTTCGTCCGACGTCCATGTTGTACCGCCGTCGCGCGAGAGGAGAAGGCCCGAGCCTTTCACAGCCGCAGCAACGGCACCGCCGGGCAACGCGTTGACCGACCAGGCCTCGCCCGAATAGGCGCGCTTCCACTGGCCGTCCTGCAACGTCCACACGCCATTTTTGGCTGCGGCAAAGAGCGTATTGCCAACGCTGGCGAGGCCGCGCACTTCGATGCCGGCCAATTCCGTGACAGCATCAAGTTTGTCGTTCTGATGCATGAGCAGGCCGTATTTGGTCGCGACGAACATGGTCGCGCCATGCTGATGCAAACCGCGCACTTCGACGGTGCGCGCAGTCCACTTGTCTTCAGAATTCAGCCGCAGGCTGGCGGGGAGCGGAATGCCTTTCAGGCCGAGCGAGTCTTCATGCGCGATGAAGATCGCAGTCAGCGACACAATCACGATCGGCAGAGCGAGCGCCACGCTCCACCATGCATGCCATCCGCGCAGTCCCGTTTCGCTGCTCATCGCAATCCCCAATGAAAGAGCCTTTGTCATCTATAGACGCAGCGAAAGTCATTTTGGAAGGGCCTAAAGCGACTATTGAGCTGGCAAAGATTTGCTGACTGAAAGAGTTCTAAAGTGGGTGCGCTGTGTCACGAGCGCGGGCGGTGATTAGTGGCGCGTCATTCATCACGAACAAGAAAGCCCCGCGGCAAATCGCGGGGCTTTTGCCTTGAATTCCGATGCTTGCGCGCGACCCTTTACTGCGTGCCGATGATCTTGAACAGGTACGTGATGTAGGACAGTTCCTGTCCGCCGGTCGGCGTCTGGCGGCTGACGAAGTCGAAAATCTTGCCGTCCTTCATGCCGTAATCGGCGAGCCGCTGCACGCGGCGTTCCTTGTCGAAATAGACGGCGATGACGCGCTGGTCGACGACCTTCTGCGGCATGAAGGCGGCCGCCTTCTGTCCGCGCTGGGAGATGTAATAGAAGGCCTCGCCGCTGACGGTTGCGACCGTCGAGGGGGTGCCGAGCACGATCAGCACCTGCTCCTGGCTGGAGCCGACCGGGATCTGTTCGAGGGCGCCATCGGGCACCACGTATCCGCGCTGGAACGTCTGCTCGAAGCCGCCGCAACTGGCGAGCAACAGCCCGGCCGCCAGCATCAGGGCGGCGGCCCGTGCATTCTGCTTCCGGTGTGATAGGACAGCCGCGATCGGTCTCATGACAGACGACGACCTAGCGGCCCATGCTTTCAATTGCAACGCTGACACCCCTGAACCCCGGCTGCCTGTGCTGGACAGACGCGCGATGATTTTTGCCCTGTTTTCCCGCCGTTCCCGCCGGGCGGCCACCATTGAAGCCCTCTATGGCGCCATCGTGGCACAGGCCCGGCAACCTGTATTCTATCTCGAATATGGCGTTCCCGACACGGTTAATGGGCGTTTCGAGATGGTTCTGCTGCATGCGGGCGTGCTGCTCGATCGCATGTCCGACGAGGAGGCCGACATCCGCGCCCTCGGCCAGGACGTCTTTGACTATTTCTGCCAGGACATGGACGACACCCTGCGCGAGCGCGGGGTCAGCGACGTGAAGGTACCGCGCGAGATGAAGCGCGTGGCTGAGGCCTTTTACGGCCGCCAGGCGGCCTACCGTACGGCCCTGAATGGAAGCGACCGGCAGGCCCTGGCCGACGCCCTGCGCCGTAATGTTTATGCCGGGGTTCAGGAGGCCGAGGCTGACCGCATGGCGGCGTATCTGCGGGTTCTGAATGAAAGCCTTCGTGGGCAGCGGGCCGCCGATCTGGTGGAGGGGCGGCTTGTCTGGCCCGATCCGGCTATCATATCCAGCCAATCCCGCCTGTAGCGCCAAAGAACGTCTTGGACTGCCGAGAGGTCCCACATGGCTGCCACACAACAACCGATCTGGAGTCGCAAGGTCTCTATCGAGGAGGTGCCGGAAGCCGGTCTGCACGTCGACCTTGAGGCTGACGAGGCGACGCGTGCGGCGATCGCCAAGGCGGCCGGCTTGCGCGATCTGCCTCGGCTGGAAGCCTCGCTGGATCTGAGCCGGCAGGGCCGGGGCGGGCTGCGCGTGGACGGCGAGATGCTGGCGACAGTCGGCCAGACCTGCGTCGTCTCGTTGGAGCCGATCGAGACCGACATCAGCGAACCGATCGATCTTGTCTTCACGCCGTCCTCCGGAGCGACGCTGGCCGACGAAAGCGGGGAGGCGACGATGCGGTTCGGCGATGCCGAGCCCCCGGAGCCGCTCGCCGGCGGGGAAATCGATCTGGGGGCGATTGTCACCGAATTCCTGATGCTCGGAATCGACCCGTATCCCCGCAAGGAAGGGGTCGAATTCGATGCTCCGCAGCAGGACGATGCCTCCGGCCATCCCTTTGCGGCGCTGGCGGCCCTGAAAAAGGGAAAGGGCGGCGAGGACGTCTGATGCGGCAACCAGGAGGCGAGATCGGGAACCGGTTGTATCCGGCGGGCGAACCGCTATTGTCCCCATCCACACCCGGTCATCCCTCACCCACCCCTGTTCCGGCGTCTCACGGCGTCCGCTAGGTTCGGTTCATGCCTCAAAAGGTCCGCATCGCGCTCGACGCCATGGGAGGCGATCACGGCCCGTCGGTCGTGGTTCCCGGCGCGGCCCTGTCGCTGACCCGGCATCCCGACAGCGAGTTCATATTCTTCGGCGATCAGAAGCTGCTCGAGCCGTTGATCGCCCGCCAGCCCCGCCTGCAGGCCGCCTCCCGCATCGTGCATACCGACGTCGCCATCAAGATGGACGACAAGCCCAGCCAGGCCCTGCGTTATGGCCGCTGGAAGTCGTCCATGTGGCTCGCCATCGATGCGGTGAAGAAGAAGGAGGCCGACGTTGCGGTCTCCGCCGGCAATACCGGCGCGCTGATGGCGATGGCCAAGTTCCATCTCAAGACGATGGCCGGCATCGAGCGTCCGGCCATCGCCGCGATCTGGCCGACACTGCGCGGGGAATCGGTGGTGCTCGATCTCGGCGCCACGATAGGCGCCGATACGCAGCATCTCGTCGACATGGCGCTGATGGGCAGCGCCATGGCGCGTATCCTGTTCGATCTCGACAACCCCACGGTGGGGCTCCTGAATATCGGTGTCGAAGAAGTGAAAGGCCTCGAGGAAGTGCGTGCTGCAGGTCAGATTTTGCGCGAGCGCAATCTGCCGCACATCAACTATGCAGGCTTCGTTGAAGGCGACGATATTGGCAAAGGGACGGTCGACGTGGTCGTGACCGAAGGCTTCGCCGGAAATATCGCGCTAAAGGCGGCGGAAGGAACCGCGCGACAGATCGGCGCCTATCTGAAGGCGGGATTGTCGCGTACCATCTGGGCGAGGATCGGCTATCTTTTCGCGCGCAGCGCATTCCGCACGCTGGCTGAAAAAATGGATCCGCGCCGCTCGAATGGCGGCGTCTTTCTCGGCCTGAACGGCATTGTCATCAAGAGCCACGGCGGCACCGATGCGGAAGGTTTCGCCGCGGCGGTCGATATCGGATACGACATGGTGCGTTACGAATTGCTCGAAAAGATCGGGCAGGCGCTTGTGCCCGCCGCGCGCGTTGACGCGTCCGCGCAGGCGGCCGGTGGAGCGGCATTGTGACCATTCGCTCCGTGATTTTGGGGGCAGGCTGCTACCTGCCGTCGCGCCTCGTCACCAATGACGAACTGGCGAGCAAGGTCGACACATCCAACGAGTGGATCGTGCAACGGACCGGCATTCGTGAGCGCCACATCGCCGCCGACGGCGAGGTGACATCAGACCTCGCCATCAAGGCCGCTCAGGCCGCGCTCGCCGATGCCAAGGTCGACGCCCAGTCGATCGATCTGATCGTGGTCGCGACCTCGACGCCGGACAACACGTTTCCAGCCAGCGCGGTCACCGTGCAGGCGGGCCTCGGCATCACTCAGGGCGCGGCCTTCGATCTGCAGGCGGTTTGTTCGGGCTTTGTCTTTGGTCTTTCGACGGTCGATGCCTTGCTGCGCGCCGGAACGTTCAAACGCGCGCTGCTGATCGGCGCTGAGACGTTCTCGCGCATCCTCGACTGGACCGATCGCACCACCTGCGTGCTGTTCGGAGATGGCGCTGGCGCCGTTGTGATCGAAGCGCAGGAGCAGCCGGGCAAGAACACGGATCGCGGTCTTCTCACCTCGCATCTGCGCTCGGACGGGCGGCACAAGCAGAAGCTCTATGTGGACGGCGGTCCGTCCTCGACCCAGACGGTCGGACACCTGCGCATGGAAGGCCGCGAGGTGTTCAAGCACGCGGTCGGCATGATCACGGACGTGATCAGGGACGCATTCAACGCCACCGGCTACACCGCCGACGATCTCGACTGGTTCGTCCCGCATCAGGCCAACCGCCGCATCATCGATGCATCCGCGCACAAGCTGGGTATCGACCCGGCCAAGGTCGTGATCACGGTCGACAAGCACGGAAACACGTCCGCGGCCTCGATTCCGCTTGCGCTCTGCGCCGCCATCGCGGACGGTCGCATCAAGCAGGGCGATCTCGTGATGTTCGAGGCGATGGGTGGGGGATTTACCTGGGGCGCGGCGCTGGTGCGCATGTGAAGGGATGGCCGTGGCGTGCTGGCATCGCGCTGCAGCAAGCCGCATTCGGTATTCGGTTAGGGCCGCGTGGGGTTGTAGCCGCTGAAATTGTCAACTGGGCGCCCGCAAAAAATCGTGCCGCCTGCAATTGACGCTTGAATACCAAGTCCATATCGTTCGATAAATCAGTGGGATCGCCAATTATTTTGGGGCTGTATGGCGACGATAGCGGCAAAGACTGTCACGAGGGCGGATCTCTGTGAGGCGGTCTATCAGAAGGTTGGCCTGTCCCGGACAGAGTCGGCCGCATTGGTAGAAGCCGTCCTCAAGGAAATCACCGATTGCCTGGAACGCGGAGAGACCGTGAAATTGTCCTCCTTCGGGTCCTTTGTGGTCCGCAAGAAGGGGCAGCGGATCGGCCGAAATCCGAAGACCGGCAAGGAGGTACCCATCTCGCCGCGGCGCGTGATGGTGTTCAAGCCCTCGGCGATCCTGAAGCAGCGGATCAATGGCGGCGACGGCAAACTGATAACGGACGACGGTCTCGACGACTGAGACCTGATTGAGATGGGGAGCGAGGCTTGGACAAGGCTCCGGACGCATTCCGAACCATCAGCGAAGTCGCGGACGATCTGAAAGTCCCGCAACACGTCCTGCGCTTCTGGGAAAGCCGCTTCACGCAAATCAAGCCAATGAAGCGTGCAGGTGGCCGCCGCTATTATCGGCCCGACGATGTCGATCTGCTGCGCGGCATTCATCACCTGCTGTATGGCGAGGGCTACACCATCCGCGGCGTGCAGCGCATCCTGAAGGATCAGGGTGTGAAGTTCGTGGAGGCGGTCTGGCAGGAAGGCGCGACGCAGCCGCGGCATGGACCGCAGGACCACGACGACGCCGACGGCAATGATGACCAGGATCTGTCCGATGATGATGCTGACGCATCCGACGGGCCGGCGATGGTTGCGGTGGCTGGCGCGCGCGCGCCCGATCTGTCGCGCGACGACTTGCGCAAGCTGCAGGCGGCCTTGTTCGAACTGAACGAATGCAAGCGCCTGCTTAACGGTCCCGGCGGCAAGTCCGATTGAGCCGCCGCCGCTGTTTCAATCGCGCTACGCCGTTGCGGGTCGGGAAGTCATCGCGCCTTTCATCGGCTTCGATGCCAGGATCGCGGCACCAGCCGCGAACAGGACGACCGGCGTGGCGGCGACGAGCCAGCCCATCCAGGTCGCCGGCGCGAAATCGGCGCGGCTCAGCACCAGCGCCACGAAGACAACCAGTCCGATGGTGATCATGCCGGCCGCCGGCACCGCGACCATGCGCCAGTCGCCGGCGCGTGAGACCAGCAAGAGGCCAAGTCCGAGACCCGTCAACGGCGATGCGAAAAGCTTTGCGGTCAGCGGCGTGATGCCACGCGCATCGATCCAGAATTGCGCGGCCTCTCCGGCTTTCGCAAAGAACGCGATGCCCAGCGCGATGTAGAAGATGCCAATCAGCGCGAGGATCAATCGCACCGCTTTCGGTGGCGTCCACGGCATGCGTATGGAGAGAAATCCGCGTCCGATCGAGCGCGGCAGGCGGCCGGTCTGTCCGGCCCACAGGCCGCAGAGGAACACGATCAGCATCAGCGCGCCGCCGCCGAAATAGTTCACGGTGAGCCAGATGTTGTCACCAAATCGCTCCGTATGGAGCGCGCCGGCGGCGAACTGCAGCACCCGATAGGTCGCCATCATCACGAAGGGGATGGCGGCGACGCTATAGCGGTTGATGCCGACCGACAGCAGCGCCAGCGGGACCGACACAAGCGTGCTGGCACCGAGGACACGTGCGGTCAATGGCGGCATCGGCCATGGCCATATCTCGGTGATGCGCGCCGGATCGATCAGCAGGGTCAACCCGAACCCGAGCTGCATCAGCGCCGAGATCGCAACGATCAGGCGCAGCCAGCGGGGCAGGGTCATGTCCATCGTCAATCCCTCTGCGGCGAAGGCGCCGCACCGAAATACAGGTCTTTGGCTTGGTCGCCGGAGCGGAAAAGCGGGTTCGGGCAATCGTTGAAATAATCTCAGAAACTGTATGTGGAAATTACCAGAAGAAATGATCGGGGCGATGAAAAATTCCTCTCCTTGCCGTGACGAAAAACGCCCCGGCATGTCTGCCGAGGCGTTGCGCTTCAAACGGTGCTTCGCAGGCTTACGGCTTGTAACCGCCGCCGGGCAGCCAGCCGTGATACGGCGTGTCGCGGCAATGGCCCCAGGGACCCCGCCAGTATCCGGGAGGGCAACTCCTCGCGCCCCACATGTAGCGTCCGTAATAGCCACCAGGGAAAGGTCCGGTGCCGTAACGGTGACAGGCGCCGCCGGGTCCGCGATATCGGTTGGGACCGCAGCCTTCGGCGACGTGCTCGACGGCCGGCGCAATTTCAATCTTCTGCACAATTGGCGCGGCTTGCGCTGTTGCAATCCAGGCAACAGCAAACGGCAAGGCTAGAAAGGCTCTCAGCATGATGCTTCTCCTCATTGCAAAACGAGTCGTAGCATCCCAAAGGTTGCTGCCCGGTAACGGCTGACCGGAAAGGCTGGTACATCGGCTCTGCGTTGCGTTCGCGGTGCTGAACAAGTCGGACAACCGTCTCACTTGCATTTGCTTGCGCGAACGACGATTCGTCATGGCTCGGTCGGGCTGAAGTTTTGGACAAACTGCGCGTGGCTCCCGGAATCCGGGTTCGCGCATGCGCTCGAACAAAAAAACCAAGTGACTGAAAAAAATGGTCGGAGCGGCGGGATTTGAACCCACGACCCCTAGTCCCCCAGACTAGTGCGCTAACCGGGCTGCGCCACGCTCCGACGGCGGCGGTTATAGGTTTCCTGCTCGTCCAGCGCAACCGGGCTTGTCGGGCCGAACAGGCCACCTCCGAGAGATCAGCCGCCCGCGGCCCGGATCGGCCCCCGGATCAGGGCGGCGAGCGAAAAGACGACCCCGGCAGCAAACACGATCGCGTATCCCCACAGGAACCCGCTGATGTCCAGCCGCAGCGCCACCGCGAGGGCTGTCATCGCGGTCAAGGCGACGGCGAGGCCCGCGGCAATCGTCGCAAGCTGGCGGAAATAGCCGGTGTGCAGCAGAACGGAATTGGAGACGGTCTGCGCCAGATTGGCGAGCAGCAGCACGATCAGGATCGGGATCGTGGCCGGCGGCATGGTTGCGGCCTGACCCAGCAGCAGGGCGAGGAGATAGTCGCCGGCGAAGGCAAGCAGACCGCACAGGACGATAGCCGGCAGGCTGCACAGCGCGACCGCCATCAGCGTCGCCTTGACCATCGCCGGCCGATCCTTCTCCGCCAGCGCGCGCGTCTGCCGCGGCACCATCACGTCGCATCCGGCGGCATAGACGATCATGGTGCCGCGGAAAATCTTGAACGTGGTGTCGAGGATGATGGTCGGCGCGCCGAGCCCGAACGCGACCGGCACAATGAGGTAGGGAAAATTCCCGATGTAGAATTCGGCAGCCGAGAAGGCGCCTGTGCGAAGCGCCTCCGGCTTGTTGCGCCGGAAGAATCTGCGGAAGCTCCGCACAATTCCGCCTGAAGGCCAGGCGAGTGCGCCGCGCCGCGACAGTCGCAGGATTCCTGATGCGAATATCGCAGCCCACAGCAGGTTCGAGAGGATGAGAAAGCCCATCAGCGGCAGGCCGGCCAGCATCGCCAGCATGATCGCAATGTGGCCGACGCGGCGCACCGCTTCATGGGTTTCGAAAAAGATGAACTCGTCGATGGCTACGCTGACGAAGCGCACCACGAACCAGACGAGGTTGAGCGACACGAACAGGAAGAAAAGCGCGAATTCGAGCGCGTCCTGCAACGGTTGCGCGCGCGCCATCATCACCGCGAAGCAGATCGCGGTGCCAAGCATCACTGCGCTGGCATAGAGGCAGATCACTGCGGCCGATTGTCCGGCAACCGCGCGGCTCTTGCGTCCCGCCAGGAAGACCTCGCGCTGACGCACGAAGAGGATGCGGGTCAGCCCGAGATCGACCAGCCAGAGCGAGACGCCGAGGGTGCCGACCAGAATGAACAGCGAGAATCGCTCCGGTTCCAGCACGCGCGCGAACACAAAGGTCTGGATCAGGCCCGCCGCCAATGCCCCGCCGGCGGTCGCCGACCGCAGGAACAGATAGGGCAGGGACAGGAACCGCTCGCGCATGGGATTAAGTCCGGTGGCGCTGGCCCAGAGACGGGCCAATTGGGCGGCGTGGAACCGGGCAGGGCGCCCGGCATGCGCCTGCGGCAACAAGCCTAGTCGGGCAGGTCTGAAGAAATCGCTTAAGGCCACGGATCGTTTACCGGCAGGGCCTAAGACTGCGGCCAATCAGGACCAGTTCCCCATGCCCGTGCCCGACCGCATCCCCGCTGTGACCGTCGTTGTCCCCTGCTACAACGGCGCTCGTTTCATCGACCAGCTCATGGCGACGCTGGCCGGGCAGACCTTCCGCGATTTCGAGACCATCATTGTGGATGACGGGTCGGGTGAAGAGACGCGCGCCAGGCTCGCCAGTCTCGGTCCTTCCGTGACGGTCATCCATCAGCGCAATCAGGGGCCGGGGGCCGCCCGCAACACCGGCATCAAGGCGGCGCGCGCCGACATCATTCTGGCGCTCGATTGCGATGACCAGCTCGATCCGACCTTTCTTGAGGAAACCGTGGCTGCGATGCAGGCTGCTCCGGTCGATGTCGGCTTGCTGTTCACGCACGAACGTCTGTCGGGGCTGCGGCAGGGCGTGGAGGCGCGCTACTTCAAGCTGTTCGACCAGCTCTTCATCAATCGCGTTCCCTCCTGTCTGGTGATGCGCAAGGAGGCCTGGCGCGCGGCCGGCGGCTATGACGACCGCATGCGCGAAGGCTACGAGGACTGGGAATTCACCCTCGCCGTGGCGGCGGCCGGCTATCGCTGTCTCGTCATTCCGAAGCCGCTGTTCACGTACCGCGTGAGCAACGAGGGCCTGCTGCTGCGCATGTCGTCGAAGATGCACGCGGAGCTGTGGGGCCGCATGCGCCGCAAGCATCGCGATCTCTACAGGCTGCCGAGCATCCTGCGCCTGTGGTGGGCGTCGCGCCATGAGCCGGGCGATCTGACCCTGATGAAAGCCGTCAATCTTCTCGCGATGGCGAAGCTCTTGCCCGAGCAATGGTTCAGCGCGCTGATTCACCGGGTCCGTGCCATCAAGATGGCGGGCTCTCAGCCCACGTCGTGAATTTTCCGGCTAGATGGCCTGTTGCGTCCGCTGCGTTCCGCTGGCGTACTGGCCCGGCCATTGACGGCGCACGTGATTGATCGTCGCCGCCGACATGCCCCAGATCATGCCGAGCAGCAGGTAATAGTGCCGCCAGTGGTCGGTATCGACGATCGCACTTTCCAGGCACAGACCGAAATAGGTCGCAAGGACAACGATCAGATAGTCCTGCCAGGGTGTGCGGATCATCGCGCAACGGAATCCGGCGGCGAGAGTGGTCAGCACCATCGCCAAATAGGTGATGCCTCCGATCCAGCCGTGATTGAGCATCGTGCCGAGATAGGAATTGTGCGAAACGAGACCGTATTGCACGGCGAACACCCACGGCCCCATGCCGTTCCAGTTCTGCAGCATTTCCTCGATGCTGCGCTGCTGGATGTTGAAGCGGCTGCCTTCGGTGCCGGTGTCGTAGGATTGCAGCAGCGTGGCGCGCTGCAGGAACATCTGGCGGACTTCGTCGATCGAGACCAGCAGCGTCACCAGCGCCGCGACGACGCCGAAGGCGATGAAGCTGTACAGCAGGATTCTCTGTCGTGACCCGCGATCCGGACGGGTCACCAGCAGCATCAGGATCATCGTCAGCGCCGAGATTGTGAAATGTCCCCAGGCGCCACGCGAGAAGGAGAGGAGCAGGCCGAAGAAAATGATGAACCCGGACACGACATAGCGCAGCTTGAACTCGCCGGCGAGAAAGCGTTCGGCGATCATCAGGATGGGCAGGATCAGGAACGGCCCGAAGATGTTGGGGTCCTTGAAGGTCGATACGGCGCGGTTGTTCATCATGAACATGTCCGCCCCGGCAAAGAGCTTGAAATAGCCGGCAATGCCGAGCAGGGCCGCGATCAGGGCTGCGGGAATGTAGGCCGCGCGTACGATGCGATAACGCCGCTCGCAGTCCTCGGTGAAAACGAACGCGAAGATGATGCCGCTCAGGCCGAGATAGGTCGAGATCATCATGAACTTCACGCCGTCCTGGTAGTCGAGGACCGGTGCGAGCGACATGAAGCCGCCAATCTCGAAGAGGATCAGCATGACCACGAGCGGCATGACTTTGCGGTCGATCGGCACGCGTCCGATCAGACAGGCGATGCCCAGCAGCATCGCCAGGAATTCGTAGGGCGCCGGCTGCACGATCGTCAGGAAGCTCGACAGGATGCAGATGTAGAGCAGCGCCTCGAGAATTCTTGTCCCGAGTGTTCTGGTCGCACGACCGGAGGCGCTAGCCGCCGGCGCAGCGAGGCGCGCGTCATCCAGGGAGATCAAGGAATGTCCTCGCTCTTCGCCCGGCATTGCCGCGATTCATCGTCGCCACCGAGAGGCCCCAGATCAGCCCCAGCAGCAGGAAGAAATGGCGCCAGTGATCGGTGTCGATGACGAATCCTTCGACGACAACGCCGGCGAATGTCGCAAAGGCGGCGATGAGGAACGGCTGCCACGGCGTTGCGGTGAAGACCGTGCGGAGGCCGACGGCCAGCGTCAGCAGGATGAGCATGATGTAGCTCAGTCCGCCGAGCCAGCCGTAAACGAGGAACGACTGCAGATACACATTGTGTTGTTGCAGGCCATAGGTTCGCGAAAATTCAAGCGGGCCCATGCCGAAGGGGTGCTGAAGGATCGCGTCGATGGCGACCGTTTGCAGATAGAAGCGGCCCCTGTCGGTTCCGGCGTCATAGGATTGGATGAGCTTTGCGCGCTCGTCGAACATGTCGCCGACGGCGTCGAACGACAGCGCGAAGGCCAGAAGGGCGGCGAACACGGCGCCGGCAAGAACAACCATTCCGATCAGCCGTGCGCGCGTCCGCAGGTCCGATGCCGTCATCAGCATGAGCCCGACCATGATCGCGGCGGAAATGCCGAAGTGAATCCAGGCGCCGCGCGAAAAGCTGAGAAACAGTCCGGACAGCATGATGAGGAGCGGCAGAAGATGACGCAGCCGGATCCTGTCGCTGAGGATCGAATAGGCCAGAAGCAGGATGGGGAAGATCAGAAATGGTCCGAAGACATTGGGGTCCTTGAACGTCGCCTGGGCGCGGCCCATTTTGGCGAAGGCTTCGCCGGCGCCGGGGAACATCCCGAAATATCCGACGATTCCGATGATCGAGGCGAAGACGCCTGCAAGGACATAGGCGGTCCGCAGCAGCGAGAGCCGGGACATGGTGTCCTGCGTGAACAGGCAGGCATACATGATGGCGGTGAACGCCATGAACAGCGAGACAGCGGCGAACTGGAATGTCTTTTCCTGTCCGAGAACCGGCACAACGGCAATGAGCCCCCCGACATTCAGAAAAACGAGAAGCACGATCAGGGTGAGAAGCTTTTTGTCCACCGACACCCTTGCGGAGATGCAGGCGAAGCCCAGAAGGGCAGCCGCCGCCTCGTAGGGCGACGGCTCGATGAAGACCAGCGGGCTGATCAGGATGGTGAGAAAAAGCGCGCCGTTGAGAAGGCTGGCAGCCGCCGACGTCTCCCGCGTGCGGTCGATCCGCCGAGGGCCTGCCGTCGAGACGTCGTCCAGCGTGATCAATACGCGTTCTCGGTCTTGAGCAGGGCGAAGGGTGTGATCGCCACGATGTAGAGGTCGAACAGCACCGACCAGTTTTCGATGTAGTAAAGATCGTATTCGACGCGCTTCTGGATCTTCTCCTGCGTGTCGGTTTCTCCGCGCCAGCCGTTCACCTGCGCCCAGCCGGTGACGCCCGGCTTGACGCGGTGGCGCGCGAAATAGCCGTCCACAACTTCGTCATAGAGACGAGTTTCGGCCTTGGCATTGACCGCATGCGGGCGCGGGCCGACCAGCGACAGGTTCCCCTTGAACACCACGTTGAAGAGCTGCGGCAATTCGTCGAGGCTCGCCTTGCGGATGAAACGGCCGACGCGCGTCACGCGCGGATCATCCTTGGTGACGAGTTTGGAGGCCGTGGCGTCGGTCGCTTCCACATACATCGAGCGGAACTTGTAGACTTCGATCAGGTCGTTGTTGAAGCCGTAGCGCTTCTGTTTGAACAGGACCGGGCCGCGGCTGTCGAGTTTGATGGCGATGGCGATCACCGCCATGATCGGCAGGGCGACGACGAGCGCAATGCTGCCGACAATCTTGTCGAACAGCCACTTCATCACGACGTCCCAGTCGGCGATCGGACGATCAAAGACGTCGAGCACCGGCACGCTGCCGATGTAGGAATAGGAGCGGGGGCGGAAGCGCAGCTTGTTGAGGTGCGCGGCGAGGCGAATGTCGAGCGGCAGCACCCACAGCTTCTTCAGCATCTGCAGGATGCGGGTTTCCGCCGTGATCGGCAGCGAGAAGATCACGAGATCGATGCGGGTGCGGCGGGCGAATTCGACGAAATCGTCGACGGTGCCGAGCTTCTCAAGACCCGCACAGGTGGTCGGAGAGCGGTCGTCGTTGCGGTCGTCGAAGACGCCGACGATTTGCACGTCACTGTCGTGCTGGTGGCGCAGCGCTGTGATCAGGTTGGCGCCGGGATCGCCGCCGCCGACAATCACCGTGCGTCGCGTCAGGCGTCCGTCCTGCATCCAGCGGCGCACGACTGTGTAGAGCAGCAGTCTTTCGGCCAGGAGCATGCCGAGGCCGGCCACGTAGAATGTGATCAGCCAGATGCGCGAGAACCAGACGTCGAATTTTCCGAAGAATGAAACGGCGGTGGCGACGAGGAATACGATGCTCCAGGCGGAGAACAGCCGCGCTATCTGGCCGACCGGGCGGCGGAAGGCATGGATCTGGTAGATATCCGCGGCCTGGAATGCGACGACGCTCAGCGTTGCGATGAGGACAATGGCGCCGCCATATGTCCATTCGAAGCCGTGCTGCGGAACCACATAGGCGAGATAGGCGACGCTGCCGACGAGCGAAATCAGCACGCATTCCAGGACGCGCACAAAACCTGCGACCACGATCGGCGAATAAGCCGCACGGGGATTTTGCGATGCTGCTGCAAGCGCGGCTGCTGAAAGCTTTCTCGGTCCACGCGGCATTGCGCTGCCCGAGGGCAACGTCGCCGATGCAGCCGAAGCCGCGCTCAGCATCTCGCGAGCGTTCAACTCAACCATATACGCCACCCTGACGAGGCTTTTATCGTGCGGTTGATCCGCACGCTGCCTTCTCTGTCGGGACCGTCTTATCGGAAAAATTTCAACAAAAGCTTATGGCAATTTAGCTTTTGCCGCCGCTAGTGCCGCGCGATAGGCCGCGATTCCGCCTTCGACCATGTCTGTCAGGGCAAAATTGGTGCGGATGCGCTCTTGCAACAAGGCGGCGCCAGCCCTGATGGTTTCGGGATGGTTAATGCAATGTCTCAAAGTGTCTGCAAGTGCGACGCTGTTGCCGGGCGGAACGAGCAGATCACTTTGCGGTCCGAATATTTCGGGAATGCCGCCGACACGTGTCGCAATCAGCGGCTTTCCGGCGGCCGCGATCTCTAGCACGATATAGGGCAGAGACTCCTTGCGTGAGGGAACCACAACAAGCTTGCCCAGCGCGAAAGCCTGCCGCGCCGGCATCGGCGCCTTGAAGCGCACCGCGTCTATCAGACCCAGCCGGGCCGCCTGCTCGTGGATGTCCCGCCGGGCCGGGCCGTCGCCGACGATGGTTGCCGTGAGAGCGGTTCCCGCTCGTCGCAATGAGGCCACGGCATCCAGCAGCACATCGACGCCTTTGATATCGCGCAGCTCGCCGATATAGAGCACGTCGGTCGCGTCGGCCTGCAGCGGGACATCGGAAAATTCCGCATCACTGACGCCATTTCTGACGACCCGTGTCATCGCACGCGGTTCGCCGATCAGGTCCCGGAAGCTCTGCTCCGCAAAATCGCTTTCGAACAGGAACAGGTCGGTGCGCGCGCGCAGAATCTTTTCGAGTGTGATGTAGAGAAGGCCGACCGGCGATTGCGGCCGGTAATGCAGGCTGCCGCCATGCGGCGTGTAAACCGTGATGGCACGGCCCCTCGATGCAAGCCGCGCATAGGCCGCGCCCTTGGCGCCGTGTCCGTGCACGACATCCGGCTGCGTTTCCGAGATGCGCCGCGACGTGTGCAGGACCGCAGTCATGTCGCCGGCGCCGATATGCCGGCTCATGGCAATGCGGCTGATGCCGAGTGCGCAGTGTTTGGCAAGGCTCGCCAACATCGCGTCGGCGCGCGCTCCGCCGGTGAGGCTGTCGGTGACGAGGCCGACGCGATGTCCGCGTGCGGACTGTCCTTCGACCAGATCCGTCACGTGGCGGAACAGGCCGCCGACGGGAGAGCGGAAGACATGCAGGATTTTCAGTGAACCGTCGGCGCCGGCCATTACAACCACCTTTCGCTGATGGTGATGGTATCGCCGGGTCGGATCGGGTAGTTGAGCGGCACCTGTTGGCGCAGCATCTCGCCGCCCATGTTGCGCGTCACGGTGATCTTGCGCTTGTCGGCGCGCGGTGCGTAGCCGCCGGCGATGGCGACCGCGCTCTCCGCCGTCATGTTGGCGACGTAAGGGTATTGTCCCGGCGCGTTGACCTCGCCGAGGATGAAGAACGGCCGGTAGGCCTCCACTTCCACCGACACGTGCGGCGCGCGCACATAGCCCTGCTGCAGGCGCCGGGTGATCGCGCGCGCGAGTTCGGCCGTGGTGTAGCCGCGCGCGGCCACCGGCCCGACCAGCGCCAGCGAGACATGGCCGGCCGCATCGATGATGTATGAGTTGGAAAGGCCGTCCTGGCCGAAGACCTGCACGCGCAG
>JAESGM010000563.1_pt1 | contig 23844 bp, 13 predicted proteins | sample 9269721 | NCBI WGS metagenome assembly JAESGM01 (sample SAMN15720920, study PRJNA650825) | algae metagenome | isolation source: Komarekiella atlantica HA4396-MV6 and co-occurring heterotrophs from... | place: USA: Theobald House, Kauai, HI | collected 2009-07-29 | reverse complement strand
GCGCTCGGGGACGGCCGGCCGCACAAACCGGCCGCGCCCGCGTGAACAGGACGGTCGACCGAAGGACAGCCGGAATGTCTGTTCCTCACCCGAGCAACCACCCGAGTAACCATTCCTCGCTGAAGGAGTACGCGTTTTCCGGCCGAGGATCGCGGCTTCTGCGAGCATGACGGCGGCGCCGTCCGCCGCGCGCCGCTTCATGTAATAGGAATTGTTTCACATGAAACGCGCCCGCTGGGATGGCGGTTTGTATAATTATCTCAATTACTTATTAGGCCGCGGCGTGCCCAAGCCGCTGCATCTTGTCCAGCCAGCGGCGGCGGGTCTTCTCGCTCGATGCGCCGATCATCCCGAACAATGTGTGCCGCACCGGCGAAATCCCGACGAAATTCAGGATGTTGCGCTTGAACATTTTCAGCGCATGCGCACCGAAATAAAAGCGATAGACGAGTGCCGGCATCCCCATGGTGATGACGATGCGCGCCGACTTGCCCTTCAGCAGCGGCTTGTAGCCGGACAGATTGGCGTCGCTCTCGAATGCGAATCCGGGCTGCAGCACGCGTTCGAGAAAGCCCTTCAGGATCGCGGGCAGCGTCCCGAGCCACAGCGGAAACACAATGACCAGGTGATCGGCCCAGCCGATCGCGTCCTGTGCTTCCTTGAGATCGGGCTCCAGCGGCTGCACCTTGCTGAAGCCTTCATGCAGGATCGGATCGAAGGCCATGCGCGAGAGCACGAACAGCCGCGCCTGATGACCCGCGGCTGCGGCGCCATGCATGTAGGCCTCGGCCAGCGCCTCGCAGAAGGTCTCGCGCTGCGCGTGGCCGACGATGATGCAGACCTTTCGCAACGCTCAGATGCCCGAACTGACCTGGTAAATCCGCAGGTTATCATTCACCGAGCGCACCCCGGGAATCCGCTCCGCCACGATGCGCACGGCTTTCTTCTCGTCGGCGTTGTCGACCACGCCCCAAAGATCCACCGCCCCATCGTGCACGATCACGTTGATCATGCCCCGCCCCCAGGGCTGGCCTGTCAGTTGTGCGATCACGGCTTCGCGCAGCGCCTCGTCGGTATTCTCAACGGGCTCGTCCTGCATGCCGCTGGCCAGCGCCTGGACCAGATTGGCGCGGCTGACAATGCCGACCACCTGCCCACCCTCAACGATGGGAACGCGCTTGACCCCGTGCCGCTCCATCAGTTCGGCGATTTCGTTCAGCGGCGTATCCAGGTCGGCGGTCACGACGAAGGTTGTCATGACGTCCTCGGCCTTCAGGCCATGCGTCTTGGCGAATTCGGCCGCCATGCTGCGCCCCGAACTGATCATGTCCAGCCACCAGGAACGGCGGCGCTCGGTGCCGGTTTCCACGCGCCGCAGCAGATCGCCTTCCGAAACGATGCCCAGCAGCTTGCCGTCATTGCCGACGACCGGAACGGCACTGATCCCGTTCTTCACCAGTGTATTGGCCACCGCCTGCACCGGAAGATCGGGTCCAACGGAGATGGCATGCGTCGTCATCACGTCACGCGCTTTCATGGTCGGCTCCTCTGGTTCGATGCGGCTTTCTCGCACAACGCGCGGTTCACCGGTTTGAGATGGGTCAAAATCCCCATTTCCGGCCCTTGATCTTGCGCAAATGCCCGGCCGCCGCGCCGCATTATGAATTCTTGGATCAAATATCGAGGCGATCGGAGGGTTCCGTGACGATCGAAACCAGCACGCTGACGTCGCCTGTGCCGCAATCGTCCCCACGTCCATCGTGGTTGCGCGCGAACTGGGGGCTTCTGCTCGCATTGGCCGCGTTGATTGCGGTTGTATTGCTCCCCACGCCCGAAGGGCTGCCGGTGGCCGGCCAACGCATGCTCGCCATTCTTGCCTTCGCGGTCATCATCTGGATGACCGAAGCGGTCGACTACGCCGTCTCTGCCATCGTCATTGCGGTGCTGATGGCCTTTCTGCTCGGCTTTTCGCCCAACCCCGCAAATCCGAAAGCCATGATGGGCACGGGCCCGGCGCTGACGCTGGCCTTCAGCGGCTTTGCCAACACCGCCCTGGTGCTGGTGGCATCGGCCCTCTTCCTGTCGGCCGCCATGACACTGACAGGTCTCGACCGCCGCATCGCGCTGAGCATCCTTTCCCGCATCGGCACCGACACCCGCAACGTCGTCATCGGCACAATTCTCGTGGGATTCGTGATCGCGTTCCTCGTTCCTTCGACTACTGCCCGTGTCGCCTGTCTCGTCCCCATCACGCTTGGCATCATCTCGGCCTTCGGCGTCAGCAGAAAGAGCGTGTTCGCCGGCATGCTGATGATCACCACGGTGCAGACCGCAAGCATCTGGAATGTCGGGATCAAGACCGCGGCGGCGCAGAACATGGTCGCCATCGGCTTCATCGAGAAGACCCTGCAGAAGACCATCACCTGGCTGGAATGGCTGGTTGCCGCGGCGCCTTTCGCCGTCCTGATGTCGGTCGCGCTGTATTTCGTGATGACCCGCATGATGCCGCCGGAGGTGAAGGAGATTCCCGGTGGTCGCGACGCCATCCGCAAGTCGCTGGCTGAACTCGGGCCGATGAAGGCCTCGGAACTCAAGCTGCTCCTGCTGTCGCTTACCCTGCTGGGTTTCTGGGCGACCGAAGGCGTGCTGCACCGCCTCGATACATCCACGACGACGATCACCGCCGTCGCGCTGATGTTCCTGCCTGGCATTGGCATCATGACCTGGAAGGATGCGCAGCCGCGGATCCCTTGGGGCACGATCATTCTCTTCGGTGTCGGAATCAGCCTTGGCGGCGCGCTATTGCAGACAAAAGGCGCAACCTGGCTGGCCAATCTCGTGGTTGCCGAATTCGGCCTGAAGAACGCGGCCGCGCTCTCCATTCTCCTTATTCTCAGCCTGTTCCTGACGGTCATTCACCTCGGCTTCGCCAGCGCCACCGCGCTCGCCTCGGCGATGATCCCGATCGTCATTGCTGTACTGCAGGGCGTCGCCACCCCCGGCATCAATATCGTCGGGATGACCATGCTGCTGCAATTTGTGGTGAGCTTCGGCTTCATTCTGGTGGTGAATGCTCCGCAAAACATGGTGGCCTACGGCACGGACACTTTTGAAGCTCGCGACTTCGTCCGCACCGGACTGGTGCTCACCGTTATTGCGCTTGCCCTGGTAATGCTCCTCGGAGCCACCTACTGGCGCTGGCTGGGCTATGTGTGAGGCTGGAACGTCCGGCGAACGGCGCTATTTGCAGGCGCGCGGCTGGCTCGTCGGCTGGCCGAGGAAGTTGCCGCATTTGTCGCAGGCAGCCGTACTCAGTGCGACGAAACCAAACATAAGCGCAATCAAAAGATTCCGATGCATGCGGCACCCGTCCCCGCCCCGCGGAGACGGGGCGCCACAGCTATCATGTCGCGGATGCCGGCATCCGGCAACCGTATCGGGGATCAGAATTCTTCCCACTCCTGATCCGCCAGCGCGGTATTTCCCACCACTGCGGCGCGGCCGCGGCGCTGGATCGGCGCGCGCGGTGCGGCTGGCTTGGCGGGAGCCGGCGCCGCTGCGGGACGTGCCGCAGGCGCGGCCGTCTCGCCGCTGTCGAAGTGGAAGAACCTGATCTGCTCGCTCATCGCCCGCTGCTGGTCTTCCAGCGTCTTGGCGGTCGCAGCATTCTCCTCGACCAGCGCCGAGTTCTGCTGCGTCACCTCGTCCATCTGGTTCAGCGCCTTGTTGATCTGCTCGATCCCCGAGGACTGCTCGGAACTGGCATTGGCGATATCGCCGACGATGGCCGCCACGTTCTTGATCGATTCCACAATCTCGCCCAGCGCGGCGCCGGCGCGATTCACAAGGTCCACGCCTTCCTTCACCTGGCCCGACGAATTGGTGATCAGGTCCTTGATGTCCTTGGCCGCCTGTGAGGAGCGCTGCGCGAGGCTGCGCACTTCCGAGGCCACCACCGCGAAGCCGCGGCCGGCTTCGCCGGCACGTGCCGCTTCCACCGCGGCGTTCAGCGCCAGCAGGTTGGTCTGGCGGGCGATCTCGTCGATCACCGAGATGATGTCGGAAATCTTGCCCGAGGATTCCTCGATCCGCGCCATCGCCGACACGGCTTCCGCCACCACCTTGCCGCCGCGATCGGCGACGTCGCTGGTGCCCTTGGTCAGCCCATTGGCATGCAGGGCGTTCTCGGCATTCTTCTTCACCGTCGCCGCCATCTCTTCCATCGAGGCCGATGTCTGCTCGAGGCTTGCAGCCTGCTCTTCTGTGCGCTGCGACAGATCGGTCGTGCTCATGGAAATTTCCGAGGCGGCATTGGAGACTTCCATCGACGCCATCGCGATGTTGCGGATCGTATCCTGCAGCCGGCTCATCGCCGTGTTGAAGTCGTCGCGGATCTGCCGGTAATCCTCGCTGAATTCCTGCGTGATACGGAAGGTGATGTCGCCTTCCGCCAGCCTGGTCAGGCCGGCGCCGAGCGCATGGAAGGCATCGGCTTGCTGCTTTGCCGCCTTTGCCTGCTCTTCGGCCACGCGTGCGCGTTCCTCGGCCTCGGCCTGCTGCCGACGCAGCGATTCATCGGCCTCGTTGCGGGCTTTCTCCATCGCCAGAATCTTGAACTGCTCCACGGCGTTGGCGACGTCGCCGATCTCGTCCTTGCGGTCGAGGCCCGGCAGCACAACGTCGAAATCGCCGCCCGCAAGCTTCAGCATCGCACCCTGGATATGATTGAGCGGCGCCGTGACGCGGCGGGTCACCAGAAGCATCATGCCGATCGCAAAGGCGATGGCCACACCGAGCAGCGAAAGCTCAAGCGTGAGAGACCGCATCGCGGCTGTCCGCTGCGTCGCGGCATGCTCTTTGGCGATGTCGAGCGCGACCTCGGCCACGTTCAGAATAGTCGCGAGCTTGGCGACCGACGTCAGCGTCCACTCCTCGGCCTTGAAGCCGGTCGGCTCCTTGGCCAGCGCCTGCTTGAACACCTTCATACGCAGAGCGGTGTAATCGGGCGCAAAAAACTCGCTGTTGCCCTTGTCGACCGCCTCCTTGAAGCGCGACGGCAGCGCCAGGCCAGCCGACAGGTCGCTGATCGCGCCCCAATGCGCCTGGGTCTTGCCCAGATTGACCTCGTATTTCGTCAGTGCATCCGCAGGAGGCGCCAGGCCGGCGATGGCGTTGGAAATCATCACCGTCGCATCGCCCGCGGTATTGCGCGCCAGCCAGGCCAGTTCCTTCAAGGCAAGAAGCTGATCGATATAGGGATCTTCCAGCTTCACCGATGCCGACAATTGCGCCGAGACGGTACCCAGCAAATTCAAGAGATCGCCGCTTTCCTTCATGAATTCCTGCGCCAGACCTGCCGGACGCTGCGCCTTTGGCACCTTTACCGCATTCGTCGTCTGCTCGTGCAGGGCGGTCAGCTTGTTGTTCAACTGGACCAGCGTCGGATATGTCGTGGCCTTTCCGGGGTAATCGACTTTCTCCAGACCCGCGATCGCCGCCTTCAGGGCCGGCATCTGCGCGCCGCGAACTTCCTGATTCTGTTTCGAATGCGATTGCTGCACATGGTCGTAGTTCAGCTCGCGATTGGTCGAGGACCGATCGACGCGCAGGTTGTGCAGGGCCGTAAACAGCTGGCCGGAAATCTGCGTCGCAGCGGCGATTCGGTCCACCGCCTGCAGGCGCCGCCAGGACTGCCATGAGGTCATGGCGAGCATCACCACGACCGCAAGGCCGAGCACCGCAATGACCGATTTCAAGAGGACGTTGACCGAAAGCCGGTTAAGCATGGCAGACTCCGATAGGCCCGAGGGCCGCTTCTGTGAGATCGTTCAGACAGGCAGGGTTTGGAACCCGTCGCTTGACGGGTCTTGCCGATGCATCGCTGGAGCGGATACAGGGACGCCGATGGGCGCCCTCCGCTGTCCAGAATTCCGTCACGCGCATGACAAGTCCGCTTCCCCAGTCGGCTTGCGAGGCCTTACGACGAGCGGATTGACCTCATCCGCAACCGCCCCCGGCGGTCGCTGCGGCGGCCTTCGCCCGTCACCCGAGGTATTTTTTATGGTGAAAGAATTACTGACCCGCTAATTCCGGTGCCAGGTCTGTTATTTTTCAAAGCCACAAACGGCGGACTGTCATTTCCGCCAGCGCGGCACGCCCAAAATACTAATGAAAAGTAAATGTGCGGCCGGATCGCCATGGATCTCGGCCGCACATCACATTGGATGCGTATCTTCTCAGGCTCTCGTTATGGCCGCTGCCGCACCGGCAACGGCCGGCCATTTCGATCAGTAGTCCTTCAGCTCGACTTCTTCCGCCAGCGCGGTCGATCCGGCGACCTGCGTGCGATAGCCGGCCGGTGCACGGCTTCCGCCGTTCATCTTCGCGGCCACGGCGCGCAATTCGTCAACGGCCGTGTCGGTTTCGTCGCCGAAATCCGTCTCATCCGTGTCCGCACCTTCGCCGTCATGGCCGCCGAAGCGGAAGAACCCGACACGCTCGCTCATGGCGGACTGCTGGTCTTCCAGGGTCTTGGCGGTCGCGGCATTCTCCTCGACCAAGGCCGAGTTCTGCTGCGTCACCTCGTCCATCTGGTTCAGCGCCTTGGTGATCTGCTCGAGACCCGAGGCCTGTTCGGTGCTTGCATTGGCGATGTCGGCCACGATGTCCGCGACCTGCTTGATCGATTGCACGATCTCGTTGAGCGAGGCACCCGCCTTGTTGACCAGATCGACGCCGTCCTTGACCTGGGTCGAGGAATTGGTGATCAGGTCCTTGATATCCTTCGCCGCTTGCGATGAACGCTGGGCCAGGCTGCGCACTTCCGAGGCGACAACCGCGAAACCGCGTCCGGCCTCGCCCGCGCGTGCGGCTTCCACCGCCGCGTTGAGCGCGAGAAGATTGGTCTGGCGCGCAATCTCGTCGATGACCGAAATGATGTCGGATATCTTGCGCGAAGATTCCTCGATCCGCGCCATCGCCGACACGGCCTCGGCAACCACCGCGCCGCCCCGTTCGGCGATGCCCCAGGTGTCCTTGGTCAGGCTATTGGCATGCTGCGCATTCTCGGCGTTCTTCTTCACCGTCACGGAGATCTCCTCCATCGACGCCGACGTTTCCTCCAGGCTCGCCGCCTGTTCTTCCGTCCGCTGCGACAGGTCGGTGGTGCTGGACGAAATCTCCGAGGCGGCATTGGACACTTCGCGGGTCGAATCCGCGATCGCCTTCAGCGTTTCGTGCAACTGATCGATGGCGCCGTTAAAGTCCTGCTGGATCTTTGTGTATTCTTCGGCCCAGTTGTCGCGAACGCGGTAGGTCAGATCGCCCTGCGCCAGCCGCTCAAGGCCGCTGCCGAGACCATTTACCACCTGCGCCACCTGGCGCGCGGCTTCCGCCTTGGCGGCCTCGCTGCGCTGCCGCTCTTCGTCCGCAATACGCCGATCTTCGGCCGCCTGCGCCTCGAGGCGCTCCTTCTCCACCGCCGCGTCGCGGAACACGAGCAGCGTTCGCGCCATCTGGCCGAGTTCATCGCGATCCTCGACGGCCGGAATTGAGACGTCGTTCTGACCCGAGGACAGCCGTTGCATGGTCTCGCCCAATGCCATCAGGCGGCGGATCAGACTGCGCTGAACATAGAAGAACGCAATGGCGCCCGCGGCGAGCAAGCTGGCAAGCGCGACGCCGACCAGCACCATGCGGTTATGGGCCAGCTCTTCAAGCAGCACCGACGTGCCGCTCTTCATGGTGGTCTCGGTTTCCTTGACCAGTGCCGACACGGCCTGATCGAGCTGCTTCTGGATCTTGACGTTGTCCTCGATGACCCGGGCGGCGCCGGCAGTGACATTGAGCTCCTGCCCGCGCAGCGAGAAGATGTTTTCCGTGGCGCGGCCAAGCTCAAGAAGCTCGTTGAGGTTCTTCTGGATCTCCTCGTTCTTGAGACCCTGCGCGGCCAGCATGAGCAGGTTGGTCGAGGTCGCGAAGCGATCGAGGATCGGCAGCAGCGCCGCGGAATCCTTCGCCACCGCGCCTTCGCTGAGCAAGCTGGCGATCAGGTGGGTCTGGATTTTCAGTTCCAGCGCATTGCGAAAATCGGTGAGCTGGTTGTTCACAAGCTCCTTGACCAGCTTGCCGGTCCGCTTGACCGCCTGCTCGCCTTCCATCACTGCATCGAAATTGAGATCGTCGATCAGCGTGATCAGGACGTTGGCCAGCCCTTCATGCGCCCGGAACACGTTTTGCAGGCGCGCGGCCTCGGTCTCGCCCGATCCTGTGGATTTGAAATCGGCCAGCTTGAGCAGGCCGGACGTACGTTCCCGCAGGCTCTTGTACTTCTCGCCATCCGGCAATTTTGCGAGCTGCTTGGTAGCCCGCTGCGACGACGCGGTGAACCGATCCTCGAGCATCGCCAGGATCGCCGGCGAGTTGGTCAGCGCGCCCGCGGTCAGCAGGCCGGTCACCAGGTTGGTTTCGGAGCCGATCTGCACCACGGTCTGCATCATCTGCATGCCGTCATCGACCAGGGTCTTGATGGTCTGATCGCCGGCCTTGCCGATATCCTCCGCCTTGGTGACGGCGTCGTAATAGGATTTGTCGACGATCGGCGTCAGTTCCTCGGCAATCTTGGTGTGCAGCTTGTGCAGAGTATCGAGCTGACGGTCGAGGCGGACACGCAGGTTCGACTTGGAGACGATGACCGTGTCGAGGTCCGACAGGTTGTTCTCCATGAGCCGCGACGCACTCTCCACGTTACCGAAGGCTTGCTTGCTCGAGCCCGCCCGTACCTTGTCGATCAGGGAGCGCAATTGCATGGAGCGGTCGTCGATCTGGGAGGCGATGGTCCGCTGGTCGCGGACATTGGTGGCGCTGACGAAGCGTGCTGCCGCCGCGGAAATCTCACCCGACATCACCGACAGCCGAAGCGCTTCGGTCATCAGCGGGACTTCCCGCTGCGCCACCCGCTGCACGCCCTGTTCGGTCGCCTGGAATGACAAGATCGCCACCGCCGATGCGATCACGGTCATCAGCGCCGCCGCGCCGAAGGCGAGCTGCAGCTTGACCTTGATACCTGAACGGAGCAGCAGATTGGCTGGATTGAGCCAGTATCCGACCGATTTCAGCGCACTCGCAACGTTCATCATCATTCCCCCCGAAACGGCAGAAGCCAGTTTCCCATTTCCAACAAAATCATCACTTCAGTTCATCCGGGCGCCGTCCGAGAAGAACGGCGCCTGGTTTCTCAGTTCGCAGACATCCTGATCAGCTTTTCGACCGCCTTGAACGAACCGTCGGCCTGAATCACCGTCATGAATACCTTGTCCAGTCCCTCGTTATCCTGAGGACCAAAGGTCATCTCCAGTCCCCCGACATCAAACTTGCCGGTCTCCTTGATCGCCTGCAGCATTCCGGCACGCGTCGGATTCGGTCCGGCCTTGTCCAGCGCCGCAATCGCCAGCCGGCCGACGAGATAACCTTCGAGCGTTACGAATTCCGGCTCGGCTTTTGGATCCTTCGCCTTGATCGCCGCCTGATAATCCGCGATCACCTTCAGCGACGCATCCCAGGGGAACGGCACCACCTGGCTCACGATGACGCCGGCACCTTGATTGCCCAGTTCCTTGGCCAGCGCCGAGGCGCCGACAAAAGAGATGTTCACAAAGACCGGATTGAACTCGATCTTGCGCGCGAGCTTGATGAACTCGGCGGACGGCTTGTAGGCGCCGACCATCACCACGGCTTCCGGCGCCGCCTTGCGCAGGGTCAGCAGCGCGGTCTTGATTGCCGTCGTGTTGCGCTCGTAAGTGCCCTCGGCAACGATCTGCATGCCGCGCTTGTCCATCGCCTTCTTGAAGCCGGACAACCCGGCACGGCCATAGGCGTCGTCCTGGTAGAAGATCGCGATCTTGCTGATACGCAGGTCTTCGGTCAGGTGTTTCACCCAGGCCTCGGTTTCGGCGTCATAGCTCGCGCGAACATTGACCACATTCTCGAGCTTGGGGTTGCGCAGGAACCCGGCGCCGGTGAACGCACCCATGAACGGCATCTTCGCCGCTGCGGCGAGCGGCTGGGTGGCGACGGCGGTCGGCGTGCCGACCGCGCCGATCAGCGCAAAAACCTTTTCGTCCTCGATCAGCCTGCGCGTCGCCGCAATCGACTTCGACGGTTCATAGCCGTCATCGACGCTGACAAGCGTCAGCTTGCGGCCATGCACGCCGCCCTTGCGGTTTGCCTCTTCGAAGGCTGCTTCAAGACCGGCTTTCATGCCCAATCCCAATGCGGAGGCCGGTCCCTGCAGAACCGCCGCCTGACCGAACGTAATCGCGTTCGCGCTGACTCCGTCTTCAGCGCGTACAGGAGCGGTCGCCGCCGAGAAAGCGATGCAGCCGGCCAGCGCGATGACCATCCGGGTCATCAACCTGCCCTTCGCGCCGCCGCTGTCTTGCGATGGCGATGCAACCCGCCGGAGAAATGTGAACGCTTGTGGTAAATGGATCATTACCATTTATGCCTCCTCGGCTCGTCCTAATGACCAACGCTCGCGGCATTCCTGAGAAAATGCCTGAGCGCAAAAAGAAAAGCGGCGGGTCAGGCCTTCCCAGGTCTGCCGCCGCGTCAAATCGAATCAGCCGTGACATCCGGTGTCGCGGCCGAAACATTCTTCACGTCATGGAGTGATGTCGTGGTGCCCAGCACGGGAGCGCAATCTGTTGAACTGCGCAGGCTGTGGCCATCGCTGTCAGTGGTTGGTCCTCGTTCCCGTCCCGTTACCCTGAATGGAGTCTGGGCGAGAAAAATTACCGACCGGATAATTCCGGGATTGTTGATGTATATTTTTGATATCCGCCGCGGTCGCTGTAGATCGCCATGCCGCGCGCCGGTCGCAATTGCGACGTCGACAGTGCTGATTTCCCTGGCTTATTCGCAACGGCGGAGCCCGGAAATGGACTCCGCCGTCCCTGTTGCGACCAAAGGTCTCAAAATTCCTGCCAATCCTGCTCCACCGCCAGCGCATTTGCGCCGCTGGTCCGGGGCACAGGTGCCGGACGTGGTGCAGGCCTTGGCGCCGGGGTCATTTTCGCGGCGGGAGCTGGCGCCGTTCGCTTGCGGGTCGCCGGCGCCTGCTCCGCTGCGCCATCGCCGATCCGGAAGAACCCGACCTGCTCGCTCATGGCCGATTGCTGGTCTTCCAGTGTCTTTGCGGTCGCTGCGTTTTCCTCAACCAGCGCCGAATTCTGCTGCGTCACCTCGTCCATCTGGGTCAGCGCCTTGTTGATCTGCTCGATACCCGAAGCCTGCTCGGCGCTGGCATTGGCGATGTCGGATACGATCGCGGCCACGTTGCCAATCGATTCCACGATCTCGGACAGCGAAGCGCCGGCACGGTTGACGAGGTCCACGCCTTCCTTGACCTGGCCGGCGCTGCCGGTGATCAGATCGGTGATATCTTTCGCCGCTTGCGAGGAGCGCTGAGCCAGGCTGCGCACCTCGGAGGCGACCACGGCGAAGCCACGGCCGGCTTCGCCCGCACGCGCCGCCTCGACCGCTGCGTTGAGCGCCAGCAGGTTGGTCTGCCGTGCGATCTCGTCGATCACCGAGATGATGTCTGAAATCTTGCGCGAGGATTCCTCGATGCGAGCCATGGCGGACACCGCCTGAGACACGACCGCACCGCCGCGGTTCGCCACCTCGCGGGTCTCCTTCGTCAGATGGTTCGCATGCTGGGCGTTCTCGGCGTTCTTCTTCACCGTGGCGGCCATCTCCTCCATCGAGGCCGAGGTTTCCTCCAGGCTCGCGGCCTGTTCCTCGGTGCGCTGCGACAGGTCGGTCGTCGAGGTCGAGATTTCGGCAGCCGCGTTTGAGATTTCGGCCGACGACATCGCGATATTCTTGACGGTCTCCTGCAACTGCCCGATGGCGGCGTTGAAATCCTCCTGCACCTTCTTGTAGTCGGCGGCGAATTCCTCGGTGACGCGGTAGGTCAGATCGCCACGCGCCATTTTCTCCAGGCCCTGGCCAAGCGCCGCCACAACCTGCGCAACCATGCGGGCATTCTCGGCATCCTTGCGCGCACGCTCGTCCCGTTCCGCCTGCTCGCGGCGGGCGATTTCCTGCTCCTTCTCGGCATCGAGGCGCATCTTCTCTTCGAGCTTTATCTTGAAAGCGTCGACAGCACCGGCGATTCCGCCGATCTCGTCCTTGCGGCCGACACCCGGCAGGACCACGTCGAAATTGCCGTCCGCCAGTTCACGCATGCCGCCGGTCAAAGCGCGGATGGGTCGGATCACCGTGAAGAACATGAACACCGCGGTGCCGAGCAGGACAAGCACCACCAGGCCGGCCAACAGCTCGTTCACAAGCTCGACCTGCGCCAGCGTGTCAGCGAATGCCTCGTTTTCCGCCCTCACCTGTCCACGCGCCACGTCGATGGTCTTGGCAGCGACATCGTCCATTTCCGCCGCAATCGGCAAGGTACGGTCGCGGACAATCGATGCGACCTTGGCCTGGAGCTCAGCGACCTTTTCGGCCGCGTTGCCCTTGGCCTGCAGGGCAAGGTATTCGAGCCTGAGCGCGGCGACTTCCTTGGCACCGGTCGCATATTGGTCGATCAACGTCTGCAATCTCTGAGCGTTCTCACCAGTCCGGCCGGAGGCTTTGATAAGAGCCATCGCTTGCGCGGCATAGTCGCTTGCTGTCTTGCGGCGCGTCTCCAGCAGCTCCGTCGTGCGCCGAACATCGTCAGGCGTCGCAGCAAGCCGCAAATCGCGCATGGCAATCTGCATGCCCCGCCCTGCCGAGGTTGCATAAATGACGTCCGAGACGACGGTTTGCTCGCGATCGGCGTGTGATTTTCCGGACTGGATCTTTCTGTCGCCATGCAACTGCGAGCCGATGATCGCAAAGACCAGCACGATCCCCAGACCTGACGAGATCGCAATCTTGATTGCAATGCTTACATCCACTGCGAGTCTTCTCAGTAACGACATGGTTCCCTCCGGTGATTTTCGGATTGCCGACACAATTCTCAGAATTCCTGCCAATCGTCCTGCGCCACCGCGGTTGCGAGCGCCGTCTGCATCTGCCGGGCGTTACCCCGTAGAGCCGGCTTGGCCGCGCGTGCCGCCTGCTTGGGCATGGCAGTGACATTCGTCGCCCGTGTGCCCCCCATCTTTGCGCCGCCCTCCAGACGAAAGGCGCCGACGCGCTCATCCATTGACGCGGACTGCTGCTCCAGAGTCTTGGCGGTGGCCGCGTTCTCCTCGACCAGGGCCGAGTTCTGCTGCGTCACCTCGTCCATCTGGTTGAGGGCCTTGTTGATTTCCTCGATGCCGGCCGCCTGTTCGGCACTGGCATTGGTGATCTCCGCCACGATATCGGCAACCTGCTTGATCGAACCGAGGATCTCGTTCAGCGAAGTGCCGGCACGATTGACCAGATCGACACCGTTCTTGACCTGACCCGCGCTGTTGGTGATCAGGTCTTTGATGTCCTTGGCGGCCTGCGAGGAGCGCTGCGCCAGGCTGCGCACCTCCGAGGCGACGACCGCAAAACCGCGGCCGGCTTCGCCGGCGCGGGCGGCTTCCACCGCGGCGTTCAGCGCCAGCAGGTTGGTCTGGCGCGCAATTTCGTCGATCACCGAGATGATGTCTGAAATCTTGCCCGAGGATTCCTCGATCTTCGCCATGGCCGAGACCGCTTCGGCGACCACCGCGCCGCCACGATCGGCAACCTCGCGTGTACTGCGCGTGAGGTCGTTCGCATGGGTCGCGTTTTCGGCATTCTTTTTTACCGTGGCGGCCATCTCTTCCATTGACGCGGAGGTTTGCTCAAGGCTGGCCGCCTGTTCCTCGGTGCGCTGCGACAGATCGGTGGTCGAGGTTGAGATTTCCGCCGCGGCGTTCGACACCTCCCGCGACGACTCCTTGATCTCGCTCATCACGCCCGCGATCGTGTCGAGCAGATCGTTGACGCCGCCGCACAGCAGCTCCAGTTCTCCACTCTTGCCGGCCATCGGAATGCGCTGGGTCAGGTCCTTCTGCTTGGCGGCGGTCACCACTTGCTGAGTCTGCTCGACCGCTGTCCGCATGGCAGTGATGTCGGAAGCGAACTTGACCACCTTGAATGGCTTGCCGCTGGCATCCATGATCGGGTTGTAGCTGGCTTGGATCCAGACCTCCTTGCCGCCTTTGCCGATGCGCTTGTACTGCGCCGCATCGAATTCTCCGCGGCCAAGCTTCTCCCAGAACAGCTTGTAGTCGGCGCTTTGCGCATAGCCCGGTTCCACGAACATGCTGTGGTGCCGCCCTTTGATCTCCTCAAGCGTGTAGCCGAGCGTCTTCAGGAAATTCTCGTTGGCCTCCAGAATCTTGCCGTCCAGCGTGAACTGGATGACAGCCTGCGCCTTGTTGATTGCCGCGAGTTGGCCTTCGAAATCCGCATTCTTCAGCTTGTCCGCGGTAATGTCGGTTGCAAATTTGATGACGCCGACAACCTTTCCGGACCTGTCGAAGAGCGGGTTGTAGCTGGCCTGAATCCAGATTTCCTTGCCGCCCTTGCCGATGCGCCTGTACTGGGCGGCATCGAACTCGCCGCGGCCAAGCTTTTCCCAGAACTGGCGATATTCCGCGCTCTGCCGGTAGGCCGGATCGACAAAGATGCTGTGATGCTGGCCTTTGACCTCATCGAGGGTGTAACCGACAGTGTTCAGGAAGTTCGTGTTGGCGTGGACGATCTTGCCGTCCGGGGTGAACTCGATGACCGCCTGTGACGTGTTGATGGCCGCGATCCGGGCGGCCATTTCATTGCCGCTCAAACGACGCTCATCATCGCCGCCCGATTTGGTGCTCAACCACGACATCCGTCTTTCTCCGTTGAAAGAATCAAACAACACATTGTTCAAAATTTATCGCGCGGGAACGCACTCAGGCGGCGGCCTCCGCCGGCAATGCAAGCAGACGCGGCAGATCGATCAGCGCGATCATTCCGCTGTCCACTGTCAGCAATCCGGACAGGAAATCGACCCGGCCGCTTTGCGCAACGCGCGGCACGGGCTGCACCTGCGACGCTTCGAAAGACACGATATCGAGCACGCGGTCAGCCAGAAGGCCGACCTGCCGGTCCTCGACCTGGACGATGATAACGATGTGCATGGGCGTCGCCTCGGTCACGCCCTGCCCGAACCGGCACCGCAGATCGACGATAGGCACCATGACGCCGCGCAGATTGAGAACGCCGCGCACATAGTCGGGCTGTTTCGGCAGATGCGTGATCTCCGACCAGCCCTTGATCTCGCGCACCGACATGATGTCGACGCCATACTGATCGGCGCCGATGGCAAAGCTGATGAGTTCTGTGGCGTCGGGCACCCCAAGAACGATCGAAGCCTGATGATGCGCGCTCTGTTGCTGCTCCGGTGCCACCGGGTGTGAAGATGCTTCCGACATGGTCCGGTCCTCAAAAACTGATTGCGGTTGCAGGTGATGCTTGCGGGAGATGTCCGCTTTCCAACGCATGCGAGTCACCATCGCGGCGCAGGATGACCGTTACCAATTGATTTGATGTTGATTTTTTGGGCTCAGAAGGATCGGGAAACCTGAGCAATTGCCGGCGCCAAATGTTCTCTGCACCACGACAGAGGACCAGAATTGCTCATTCCGACTCGTGCGGACGCACGAAACGCTCAGATCAAGAGGTGATCCGCTTCAGCCTCACCGCAGGTGGTCCCGACGGCAGCACAACAAACTCGATGCCGGAACTTTCGAATGCAACACGAATGGCATGCGCAATATCGCCGCGCAGGTTGGATGGCCCGTCGCTTTCCTCCAGCCGCCGGATCGTCGAAACCGAGACATTCGCTGAGTCGGCGACATCCTTGACTGTCCAGTTGAGGATGGCCCGAGCCGCACGCGCCTGAGCACCCGTAAGCCACCGGTGCTCCTCCGGCGGCAGCGCGGCGTCGAAAACGTCAATAAGGATGCCAATCCATTCCTTGATCTCGCCGTCCGGAGTCAAAATGGGAGCGCCCCGCGCATTGAACCAGCGGTAGCTGCCGTCCTTGAGGTGAATGCGATAATTGACATTATAAGTCGTCAGATACTTGACCGATTGCGCCCATGCGTCCGCTATGCAAGCGCGATCTTCCTGATGGATCGCATCAAGCCAGCCAAAGCCCTGCAGTTCCGCCAGAGACTGGCCGGTCAATTCTCGCCATTCCGGCAAATCCACGGCCTGACCGTCGGCGGGGGTCGTCCAGACAATCGTGGACAGCGACTTCGTCAGCGTCCTGTGCCGTAACTCGGCGGCGCGCAACTCCTGGACGGCGTTCTGTTTGGCGGTGACATCGTAGACAATGCCGATTGCCTTTTCCGTCTGCCCCTGACCATTAAGGATTGGCTCGCCGCGATTGGCAACCCAGCGGATACGTCCGTCACGCCGAACGATGCGAAATTCGCGTTCGACAGAAACACCTTCCTTTACGATGCGGTCGAAGTCGCCGCGACTGAGCCGGTCGGCCGGATGCATCATGCTGCGAAACAGCACAAGCGTCGGCTCGACGGAGCCCGGCTCGATATCAAAGAGCCGGTACATGCCTCTCGACCACGTCATGACGCCCGTCTTGACGTTCAGGCTCCAAAGACCGGCGCCAATTTTTTCCTCGACAAAACGCAATGTGTCGAAAGCAGCCAGCTCACCGTCGAAAAGAAGATGCATAGCGGCGTAATCCCGGAAAATCTATGCTAATTACCTGTCGAAGGCGCCGCTTTGAAGTCCCCTTATTGTCCCATCAGGACATATTCCACATCCTGCAAATTTGATCTGACGCAATGTGCGGCTGCATTTTTGCAACCAGAAGCTGAGGCGATTTCGCAAACAACAGTATTATCAAACGATTATGCCCGGAGCGCGCTCCGGGCATCAAATCGTTAGGCTGCCTTATCGTTAGGTTGGCTTAGAACTCCTGCCAGTCCTGATCCGCCGCCAGCGCATTGGCGCCGATCGTACGGGCGGCCGGACGGTCGCGGCGCAGAATTGCAGGACGCGGCTTTTTCGTCGCGGACACGGGGGCCGCCGCCTGTGATCTGGCTGCCGGCGGTTTTGGCGCCGCTGATCGTGCAGCCATTCCAGAACTTTGTGCAAAGCGGAAAAACGAGATGCGCTCGCTCATGGCCGCCTGCTGCTCTTCAAGAGTCTTCGCCGTGGCCGCGTTCTCTTCGACCAGCGCCGAGTTCTGCTGGGTCGCCTCGTCCATCTGGGTCAGCGCACGGGTGACCTGGTCGATACCGGAGGCCTGTTCCTTGCTGGCATTGGCGATGTCGGACACAATGGTTGCGACGCCCTTGATCGACTCCACGATCTCGCTGAGCGAGCCGCCGGCACGATTCACAAGTTCGACGCCGTCCTTCACCTGACCGGCGCTGCTGGTGATCAGGTCCTTGATGTCCTTGGCCGCCTGCGAGGAGCGCTGCGCAAGGCTGCGCACTTCCGACGCAACAACCGCGAAACCGCGGCCCGCCTCGCCCGCGCGCGCGGCTTCCACCGCGGCATTCAGCGCCAGCAGATTCGTCTGCCGGGCAATCTCGTCGATGACCGAGATGATGTCGGAAATCTTGCGTGACGATTCCTCAATGCGGGTCATGGCGGACACCGCTTCCGACACCACCTGACCGCCGCGATCGGCGACGTCACGCGTCGCCCGTGTCAGGTCGTTGGCGCGGGTTGCATTGTCTGCGTTGTTCTTCACCGTGACGGAGATTTCCTCCATCGAGGCGGACGTCTGTTCCAGGCTTGCAGCCTGTTCCTCCGTCCGTTGCGAGAGATCGGTGGTGCTGGCGGAAATCTCCGATGCCGCGTTGGCGAGCTCCGACGTTGTCGCGGAGATGGCGCGAACCACGTCCTCGAGCTGCGCGGCCATGCTGTTGAAGTTGCCCTGAAGCTCCCGGTATTCGTCCGAGAATTCACCGGTCAGCCGCGCCTGCAGATTGCCTTGCGCCAGCTCGGAGACTGCACGGGTCAAGGCGGTAATCGCCGCCGTCTTGTTCTGGATGGCGACCGTGCGGGTGGCTTCCATCTCGCGGCGAGCTTCTTCAGCGCTGTCCAGATAAGCCGAAACGGCGAGATCCATGTCGAGGAAGACGCCCTTGACCAGCGCGGCAATCGCCTGCGCCGCCTCTTCCGACTTCTTGCTCTTGCCGCCGAAAGCGCCTCTCGGCCAGAGATTTTCCACGGCCGCGTGAATCAGCCGCTCGGTGATCAGTGCATAACCGCCGATATACCAGCGGGCATCGAGGCCGATCCGCGCATGCGTCTGGCCGATCGCACGCACGCTCCTGGAGAATTCGTCGCTGAAGTCGGCGGAACTGATCTTGCTCCAGTGCTTCAGCTGGGCGCTCTTGGCGCCGTTGATGTGAGCATCATCCCGGAAGAAACGGCTGGTCTCCGGGAACGCCTTGACCCGGGCGTAGAACGCATCGAGCGCCCCGGGCAGTTCCTTGTCGATCAGCGGCTTGAGGGATTTCAGCGCCTCCCGGCCGGAGGCATCGAGCTTCATGAATTCGAGACGCTGATTGAGCGTCCGGTCTTCCGACATTTTACGTCACCCTGTGATGAAAGGAGCGCGCATCCGCCGCGCTCCCAATGTGGAGTTCAACGCGAAACAAGTTTTACGTGGAGACTGTTACGCAACGCCACAAAACGCAGAGTGGAAGAACACCCGTTCCGTCAGGACAGGAGATGATGCAGATCGATGATGGCGATCATCCCGCCTTCGATCGTCACAAGGCCGGACAGAAAATCGATCCGCGCGCTTTGCGCCGCACGCGGCACCGGCTGCACCTGCGAGGCCTCGAACGACACGATGTCGAGCACGCGATCGGCCAGAAGCCCCACCTGCATGTCCTCGACCTGCACGATGATCACGATGTGCATCGGCGTCGCTTCGGTCAGCCCCTGGCCGAACCGGCAGCGCAGATCGATGATCGGCACCATGACGCCGCGCAGGTTCAGCACGCCGCGAACATAATCCGGCTGCTTTGGCAGATGCGTGATCTCCGACCAGCCCTTGATCTCGCGCACGGCCATGATGTCAACGCCATATTGATCACTGCCAATGGCGAAGCTGATCAGCTCGGTGGCAATCGACTTGTCGTCGGAAGGATCGGACGCGTTCCAGCCCGCGGCTGACTGTCCGGACGTGGCGATTGCCTGCGCTGTCATGTGCTCATCCACTCGTTGCAACTCTAGGAAAGCGGCGAATCAGACCCCGCTGCCGCAGAACCGGCGCCGCCATCTTGGGGAGAAAATGGTTTAAAATTCCTGCCATTCCCGCTGGGCGGCCAATGCCGGCGCCGCCCCTCCACTGGTCCTGCCGCGCCGCGTAATGGCGGCCTTCGGGGCCGGCTTGGGGTTAGAAATCGGCATAACCCTAGATTTTTCAGCTATTTCGCCTGCGGCTTGACCAAACCGGAAGAACCGAACCTGTTCGCTCATTGCAAGCTGCTGGTCTTCCAGGGTTTTGGCGGTGGCTGCGTTCTCCTCAACCAGCGCCGAGTTTTGCTGCGTCACTTCGTCCATCTGGCTCAACGCCTTGTTGATCTGGTCAATGCCGGCGGCCTGCTCGGCGCTCGCATTGGCAATATCTGCCACGATCGCTGCAACGCCCTTGATCGACTCCACAATCTCTTTCAGAGACACGCCGGCCCTGTTGACGAGGTCAACGCCTTCCTGGACCTGGCCCGATGAATTCATAATCAGGTCCTTGATATCCTTCGCTGCCTGCGCGGATCTCTGCGCAAGGCTGCGCACCTCAGAGGCCACCACGGCAAAGCCGCGGCCGGCCTCACCCGCCCGCGCCGCCTCCACCGCCGCATTCAGGGCGAGGAGATTGGTCTGGCGCGCGATCTCGTCGATGACAGAAATGATGTCGGAAATCTGGCGCGACGACTCTTCAATGCGCGCCATGGCCGACACTGCTTGCGCCACGACCGCCCCGCCTCGATCCGCAATGCTCTGCGTGCCCCGGGCCAGTTCATTGGCATGCTGTGAATTCTCGGCGTTCTTCTTGACCGTCGCAGCCATCTCTTCCATCGAGGCCGACGTCTGTTCCAGGCTGGCGGCTTGCTCCTCAGTGCGCTGGGAGAGGTCGGTCGTGCTGGTCGAAATCTCGGACGCTGCGTTCGAGACTTCGGATGACGACGCCGCAATGTTCCTGATGGTCTCCTGCAACTGGTCGATAGCGGCGTTGAAGTCTTCCTGAACTTTCTTGTACTCTTCGGCGAACTCCTCGGTGACCCGATAGGTCAGATCGCCGCGCGCCAGCCGTTCCAGGCCAGCGCCCAGACCGGTCACCACCCTTGCGACCTGTTGCGCGGCCTCCATCCGTGCCGCCTCGTTGCGGGCACGCTCCTCTTCCACGACGCGTTGCTGCTCGGCAGCTTCGCTTTCCAACCGCGCCTTCTCGACTGCGGCGTCACGGAACACCAGCACCGCGCGTGCCATCTGGCCGATTTCGTCGCCCCTCTCAGTTCCCTGCACATCGGTCCCGGTGTGGCCTTGCGCGAGTTCTCCCATCGTCGTCACAAGCCGTTTGATGGGGCGTGTGATGGAAAGGGCGACGAACGCCGTCAGGCAACCGGTGATCGTCAGCAGGCCGATGAACAACGCCATCATGCCCCAGAATCCCCAGCGCGCTTCCTCAACGACCTTGCCGACAGCCAGCGTGAAATCTCCCACCAGCCGATCCTCGACGTCTTTCAGGATATCGATGTACTTCGTCGAAGTATCGAACCATTGCGGGCCGGGAATGGATTTCACCGCACTCACACTGAACGGAGCATTGGCGCCGATTTCGCGCATGCGTGCGAGTTCGTCTACGACGGGCCCCCTGACGGCGTTGTCCACATAGCCGATCTGAGCCGGCGTCGCATTTCGCTTGAAAGTGGCCGCCTGCGAATCCTGGATCGTGCGAACACGCAGGAAATTGCGGTAAATCGCCGGGGCAAATTCGCCGGCGCCGAATCCAACAGCGCCCGTCGCCCGCTCCTGCCCAGCGAATTCCTTGCGGCGCACGTGCGATGCCAGTGCGATGGCCTGGTGAATAATCCGGCCTTCCTCTGACATATCGCTGATCGAATCGATGATCGAAATAAGTCCTGCGATACCCGTCGTGTAGAATTCAGCGGCTTTTGGAGCCGGGAGCGAGAATTGATCGACAGCGGACCGCGTCTTGGCAAGATCGGCAAGCCCGGACTGCGCGGCTTCAATGTCGTGGGCGAATTTCGTGCCTGCACTTGAGCGAGTAAAATCCGCCCCTTGCTTCTGCCATTTGGCCAGAGTGGCATCGGTTATCGGCCGCTGACTACGCAATGCGTCGGCGAACAATGCCCCTTTGGAATTGATGAAGCCAGCGGACATGCCGCGCTCTTTTTGCAGCTCATGCACGACGGCGGAAATCGTCGGAGCCGCCTCGGCAATTGCAGCGATGCTTTCAATCCTGGAATACGAAGCGTATTTCTCGATCAAATCCCGGCCGGCAAACACAGTAAACCCGATCAAGGGAAGCAAGCAGGCGATCGCGACACGCACCGCAATGGTGATTCTATTAAGCTGCAGCATTTCCATCCCCTCTTGGCGTCTGCCGGGCTGCGTTCTCAAATTGCATGTTGCAGCTCAAGCAGAGCGATACCTGCAGAAGACAGGCGCACAGAATGCGTCGTTCCCTCCGAAACAAACTCGAACGCTTTACGCAGTGCCGCAGTTTCTGTTGGGGTGCCAGCGAAATGGACTTCCCGAATCGTTTGCGGGAAGGACGAGTCCAGCCAATGCCGATAGCAGCGCTAGCGCGCTAATATCCCAGCCGACAAAGTCACCCGCAAAGAAACTATGGCGAGGAAATTACCGGCAGGATAATTCCAATATTGTTGTGTAAAATTATTTCTGTAACTGATGATTGCAACAATTGGCGCAGACACGACAGCCGCATAGTCATGCGTGATCAAATTTGCAGCGCGATACAGACTGAAAAATCATACACGCGCGCAGTTCGCGCCTTCCAAGACATCATCCGCAAATATCGACGGCTGAATGCCAAACGCACTCCGCCGTCGATATTTGAATGCAGAAATGCTCTTGCCTTAGAACTCTTCCCACTCCTGGCTGGCGAGTGCGGCCTGACTCTGGCCCATTGCGCGTCGTCCGCCGGCGCTGGCGCGCGACGCAGCCGCCGGCCTTGCGGCCGTCTTTGACAGAGGAGCGACCGCCTGCGGCTTGCGCTCTTCTGCCGCGCCGTCCGCATCGAAGCGAAAGAATCCGATCTGCTCGCTCATGGCGAGCTGCTGGTCTTCCAGCGTCTTGGCGGTGGCCGCATTCTCCTCGACCAGCGCGGAGTTCTGCTGCGTCACCTCGTCCATCTGGTTCAGGGCCTTGTTGATCTGGTCGATGCCCGAGGCCTGCTCGGTCGACGCCGAGGCAATCTCCGCTACTATGGTGGCAACGCTCTTGATCGAATCGACGATTTCCTTGAGCGATTCGCCCGCCTTGTTGACCAGATCGACGCCCTCCTGCACCTGGCCGGAGGAGTTGGTGATCAGTTCCTTGATGTCCTTGGCCGCCTGCGAGGAGCGTTGCGCAAGGCTGCGCACTTCCGAGGCGACGACCGCGAAGCCGCGGCCGGCTTCGCCTGCGCGTGCGGCTTCCACCGCCGCGTTCAACGCGAGAAGATTGGTCTGGCGGGCGATCTCATCGATGACCGAGATGATGTCGGAAATCTTGCGCGAGGATTCCTCGATCCGCGCCATCGCCGTGACCGCGGTCGCCACAACGGCGCCGCCGCGGGCGGCGACTTCGTGCGTGCCCTGGGCCAGCTGGTTGGCATGCTGGGCATTTTCGGCATTCTTCTTCACCGTAGCCGAAATCTCCTCCATCGAGGCGGAGGTTTCCTCCAGGCTCGCCGCCTGTTCTTCCGTCCGCTGCGAGAGGTCGGTGGTCGAGGTGGTGATCTCCGAGGCTGCGTTCGAGACTTCGTGGGTTGACTGGGCGATATTGCGGACGGTGCCCTGCAACTGATCGATCGCCGAGTTAAAGTCGTCCTGCACCTTCTTGTATTCAACCGCGAATAGCTCGGTGAGCCGATATGTCAGATCGCCCTTGGCCAGCCGCGCCAGACCGGCGCCAAGACCATCGACAACCATCTGCACCTGGCGCGCAGCCTCAGCCTTGGCGGCCTCGTTGCGGGCACGCTCCTCGTCGGCAACACGGCGCTGCTCCTCGGCCTGGGCCTCGGACTCCCTGAGGGCGATGGCGTTGTCCTTGAAGACCTGAACCGCCTTGGCCATGCTGCCGACTTCGTCGCCGCGTTCCTTGCCATCGACATTGGCGGACAGATCGCCCTGCGCCAGAACACCCATTGTGTTGACCAGCCGCGCCAGCGGCCGGACCACGCTGCGCCAGGTGATGAGCACGCCGCAGACAGCAAACAGCACGGCGAAAATGCCGAGGACCGTCATCACAAGTGTCATCTGGTCGATACCGTCGGCCAGCGCATTGTTGATGCGCTCGGACCTCCGCTTGTAGAGTTGCGCCAGCGCCTCGAGATCCTTGTTGAGCGCCGAACGGACCGAACGGTTGGCTTCGTTGTCGCCGTATTCACGTCCCTGCTTCGGGTCGACCTCGGTGCCGAGCCGTACAAGCTCGCGCCGGAATTCCTGGAATTGCGCGATCCGTTTGGAGAAAGTCTCGAACTGCGCCGAGTCGTCCGCCTGCACAACACCCTTCCAGGCATTGACCACGTCGCTGATCTGGCTGCTGAACTTGAGCAGGTTATCGCCGAAGCGCTTGGCTGTCTTGGTGTCCGGCGAC
>JAESGM010000562.1_pt1 | contig 23888 bp, 20 predicted proteins | sample 9269721 | NCBI WGS metagenome assembly JAESGM01 (sample SAMN15720920, study PRJNA650825) | algae metagenome | isolation source: Komarekiella atlantica HA4396-MV6 and co-occurring heterotrophs from... | place: USA: Theobald House, Kauai, HI | collected 2009-07-29 | reverse complement strand
GAGAAATACGGGGATGTCGTCAATGCGCCCTGGCTGTTTGCGGCGGGATCAAGCCCGGTCCTGCTGGATGCCGGCTGCGGGGCTTCGATGTCAGGCCTGGCGCTGTTCGAGCCGGCGCTGCCGCGAATCCGGTATCTCGGGGCCGATATTTCCGACGCCGTCGATGTGGCGCGCAAGAGATTTTCCGAGCGTGGACTTGATGCCGCTTTTGTCCAGTCGGATTTGCAGAGCCTTCCGCTCGCGGAGCGGTCTGTCGATCTGATTTTCTCGGAAGGCGTTCTCCATCACACCGACGACACCCACGCCGCACTGGCGGCGCTGGTCCGCTATCTGAAACCGGGCGGCCGGATTCTTTTCTATGTGTATCGCAAGAAAGGCCCGATCCGGGAGTTCACGGACGACTATATCCGTGACCGTCTGCAAAGCATGACGCCAGCCGCAGGATGGGAGGCGGTCATGCCGCTGACCAAACTCGGCAAGGTTCTGGGCGAACTCGACATCGAGATCGACGTGCCCGAGTCCATCGACATTCTCGACATTCCGGCCGGACGCGTCAATTTGCAGCGTCTTTTCTATTGGCACATCTGCAAGGCATTCTACCGGCCCGAGATGACCATGGACGAGATGAACCATATCAATTTCGACTGGTTCGCGCCCAAGAACGCCCATCGCCATACCGTGGAGGAAGTGCGCGGCTGGTGCGCGGGATTGTCATTGTCAATCGAGCATGAACGCGCGGAAGAAGCCGGAATCACCATCATTGCGAGGAAAGCGTGAGCGATTCCCTGCTGGACAAACTGCAGCGCAAAGTGGCGGAGGCGCGTGCGAGTACATGGGAGCACACGCAGCCGCTGGAGATCGAGCTGGATCTGCAGGGCGACACCGCCGGGGACGGAAGTGTAGTTGCGGGTGCACGTTATCTGGTGCGCAAGCAGTCCGGAGAATGGGTTACTGTGCATCAGGAGCCGGTGGTGCGATTATCCGATGAGGTCGCGATCGATGATTTCCTTGCGCGAGGCCTGTCTGTTTTTCTGATGAAGCACCCGAGCTGGCCGAGATAGTCATGTGTGGCGTTGCAGGAATCCTCAACCTTGATCGTGCGCCAGCGTCGGCGCGGCTGGTCGAGGCCATGACCGATGCCCTGGTGCATCGTGGCCCTGATGACGAAGGTCATTTTACGGACGGACCGTGTTCGCTCGGCCATCGGCGGCTTTCGATCATCGATCTGTCGAGCGCCGGTCATCAGCCAATGATGACGCCGGACGGCCGGTTCACGATTTCCTATAACGGCGAACTCTACAATTACCGCGAACTTCGGGGCGCGCTTGAAGGATGCGGTTGGCGCGTCCGATCGGGGAGCGATACCGAGGTGCTTCTTTATGCGCTGGCGCAGTGGGGGAAGGCGGCGCTCACGCGGTTCAACGGCATGTTTGCTTTTGCGCTGTGGGACAGCAAGGAACAGCGGCTGCTGCTCGCGCGCGACCGCTTCGGGGTAAAGCCGCTCTATGTAGCGCAAGCGGGCCAGACCTTGCTCTTCGCATCCGAGATCAAGGGCATCCTCGCGCATGGCGGGATCGAGGCACAGCCGGATCTGGAAGGGCTGGCGGAATATCTGCAATTCCAGAATTTCTTTACCGATCGCACCCTGTTCCGAAATGTCCGCGTTTTGCCGGCAGGGGGCTGGCTCGAAGCGATGCCGGGCAGTGAGCCGCAGCAAGGCTGCTACTGGGACTACGATTTCCACGACATCGAGCAAGGGTCGCGTGAGGAACTGGTCGAGGAACTGGACCGGAGATTTGTCCAGGCGGTGACGCGCCAGCTCGTCGCCGACGTTCCGCTTGGCTCGTATCTGTCAGGGGGGATGGACACCGGCGCGATCACAGCGATCGCCGCGCGCCAAATTCCGAACCTTTGCTCATTCACCGTCGGTTTTGATCTGACATCGGCTTCCGGCCTCGAAATGGGGTTCGATGAGCGCCCGCCCGCCGAGCGGATGAGCTATCTGTTCGGTACCGAGCATTATGAGATGGTGCTGAAGGCCGGCGACATGGAGCGGGCACTCGCCAAGGTGGTCTGGCATCTGGAGGAGCCGCGGGTTGGCCAGAGTTATCCCAACTTCTATGCAGCGAAACTGGCATCGCGTTTCGGCAAGGTCGTCCTTTCAGGCGCAGGCGGCGACGAATTGTTCGCGGGCTATCCGTGGCGTTACTATCGCGCGGTCGTCAACAACGACTTCGACAATTACATCAGCAAATATTTCGGATTCTGGCAGCGGCTTTTGCCGGACGGTGCCTTCGATCGGATTGCGGCCCCGGTCATGGGCGAAATCCGGCATGTCGATGCGCGTGACATTTTCCGCAAGGTGTTCCGCGGACGTGAGGAGCGCATCGAGGGACCGGCGGACTACGTCAATCATTCGCTCTATTTCGAGGCAAAGACTTTCCTGCACGGCCTTCTGGTGGTGGAGGACAAGCTGTCGATGGCCCACTCATTGGAATCCCGCGTTCCGTTCCTCGATAACGATCTTGTCGATCTTGCGATGAGCATCCCGGTGCGGCACAAGCTCGGCCATCTCGATGAGGTGGTGAGGCTCGACGAAAACGTGCCGGGCTCCAAGACGGCGCGGTATTTCGAGAAAACTCGCGATGGAAAACTCATTCTGCGCGACATGATGCGCCGTTATGTCCCCGCCGATATTGCCGATGGCGTCAAGCAGGGCTTTTCCGCGCCAGACGCGAGCTGGTTCCGCGGCGAGTCGATCAACTATGTGAAGCGTGTCTTGATGGCGAACGACGCCCGGCTGTGGAACTATCTGGATCGGACGGCGACCCAGGAACTTGTTCGCGACCATCTCGAAGGGCGTGCAAACCGCCGGTTGCTCATCTGGTCACTGCTGAACCTTGAAACATGGCTCGACGTGTTTTGCGGTTCGGCCGTGAAGGATATGCAGTCTGCCGGCCGTCGCACACCGATTACGGCCTGATTGCTGGAGAGATTTCGATGCTTGCACGCAAAGTCAAACTCGTAACGGACCTTGTCGGCAAACGGCCGAAGGGCTGGCAGTCTTTGCTGTGGAATTCAACGATGGCGCAGCTTCGCAGGGTCGGACCGCTGATGTCCCCTGTTCATGTCACGGTGGAGCCCACCAACGCCTGCAACGCGCGCTGCCCGGTTTGCGAAACCGGAAAAGGGGACATGCACCGCAAGACCGGGTTCATCGACGAGCACCTTTTCAAGGAATTCATCGATGACAACGCCTCGACGCTGGCGGTGATGCTGTTTTACGGAATGGGCGAGCCGTTCATGCACAGGTCGTCCTATGAGCTGATCCGTTATGCTCGCGACAAGGGGATATTTGTCGAGACCTGTACAAACGGCGACTTCGTTGATGCCGAGGGTGTGATCTACTCCGACATAAACAAGGTCAGTTTCCAGCTGGGCGGCATGAATCAGGAGACGCATCAGCGCTACAGGGTGCGAACGCGGCTCGACAAGGCCATCAAGAATCTTGAGGATTTGATCTCGGCCAAGCGGAAATATCCAGACTCGAACGTGCAGATCGAAGTCGGATTCATCGTCATGCGGCACAATGAGCATCAGGTCGGCGATTTTCTGAAATGGGCGAAGGAGATCGGCGTCGATCGCGCCAACATTATCGATCCTTGCGCGCGCAACATGCTTGAAGCGCATGCCTATCTGCCGGAGAACAAGAAATACTGGTATTACGACGAAGAGGCGTTCGCGAGGGGCATATTGAAACCCAAGCACTTGCCGGACAATGAATGCGTGTGGATATGGAATTCCACGCAGGTGAACTGGGATGGTTCCGTGGTGCCGTGCTGCCGCGATCCCAACGGCAAATTCCCGCTGGGCAATGCGTTTGAGAGCGGCCTGCGCAAAGTGTTCAACGGCGAGAAGGCTACCGAATTCCGGCGCAATATCCTCAAGGCCCAGGGCGATGTCTCGATCTGCAAGCTATGCTCCGGCTACGGCTTGCCACAACTCGAACATGCGCGTGCGCCGGGTTTTGTCATCGAGCATCACAGCGTAAACAGTGACGGAATTCCGAGCCATGAGGAGGCGATTGCGCAGGCGCCCAATCGTGAGCGCGCTCTCTCGGGACATTGATCAGACTTCCGTCCGTCAGGTTTCATTTTGACAATCGAAGAATTGACCCAGCTGCTGCGGCAGCTCCACGCCGAGCAGGACGAAACGCTGCGGGAACGCTATGCGCGCAGTCTGCCGCTCAACGACGCCTTGTTCGATCGCTGGGAACGCGCGCGACGCCTCGGCTTTGGCGACGGCACGAGCATCTATCACTCCGCCTATGTCTTCGGTGACGTGAAGGTCGGCTCGAACACCTGGATAGGTCCTGGTGCGGTATTGGACGGCTCGGGCGGCGGGCTGACGATCGGTTCATTCTGCTCGATCTCCGCCTCGGTCCATATCTACACACATGACACAGTGCGATGGGCGCTGTCGGGAGGGCAGATTCCCAAACGACAGGAACCGATTTCCATCGGAGACAATGTCTATATCGGCGCGCAATCGGTCATCGCGGCGGGCGTGACGATCGGCAGCCGCTGCCTGGTCTCGGCCAACAGCCTGGTGATCGACAGCATTCCCGACGGCACCATCGCGGGCGGAACGCCTGCCAAGCCGATTGGCCGGGTGGAAGGCGAGGGTGACGCGGTGCGGCTGATCTGGACTCACAAGGAATGAACGCGGAAATTCAAGGAGGAACGACGAAGGCCCGGCGTCTCATGCTGTTCGGCATGACCCGTTTGCGCGAGGTGATGGAGAAGGGCAATGTGGACTATGTTCGGCACTACGAAAGCTATTTTGATGAAGTGATTGTCGTCTATCTTTACGGCTCTGCTCCCGAGGTCAGGCTTAGCCCGAAAACCCGCCTTGTATCCATCGGCACCGGACATTCGGTGCTGGATCTGGTTCTGTCGCCATGGCGGCTGTTTCGTCAGGCGAATGAGTATCGTCCGACCGGATTTTTGACCGCCGATCTGGTCTTTGCCTGGTGGACGACTTTGCTGCTTCGGGTGATCTTGCGCGCAAAGATCGTGCTGATGCCCGTCAGCATACCGCCGGAAATCTATGCCTCCACGGGGCGCTCGCTGAGCGGGATACCGATCTTTCTTGAAAAGGCATTCATGAGCCTGTCATTCGCGGCGGCGTCCAAAATCATTATTCCTCTCAATGGAGAGGCCCAGATAGAATGGGCGATGTCCGACCCTCAAATGAGGCGGAAGCTTCAGGTCGTTACAGCGACCGTTGAGGAATATCCTCCCGCATCCTTGTTCGATGCGTTGAAAAATCTTTCGAGAGATGTCCGGACTTTGGGAACGCCGGCGCGACTTCTCTATGTTGGTCGTCTTCATCCGGAAAAGCTCACGGTCGATTTGATCGAGATGATGGCCGAAATCAAGAAGCTTGGCGGCGCTGTGCGACTGATGATTGCGGGTCATGGTGTGGAAGAGCCCGCGATGCGCCAGAAGGCAAAGGACCTCCGCGTCGATGCCGATATCGAATGGATGGGCTTCGTCCATTCATCGGACCTCGAAAGCTGTTATGGAGACGCCGACATATTCGTCTCGACAGTTACGGGAACCGCGCTCCGTGAGGCGGGTCTCGCCGGACTGCCGATCGTCGGATACAGGGCGGATTGGGTGCGCTCGCTTTTGTCGCATGAAGTCAATGCCTTGCTTGTGCCTGTCGGCGATGCGAAAGCGCTGGCGCGGGAGATAATCCGTGCTTTGCAAGATCACGGCCTGCGCGCGCGTATCGCGAAAAATTTCCAGGAAATGGCTGCTCGCCGTTGGAACAAGCAAGCCATCGCCCAGGGACTTGATGATGCATTTGGACAAAGCTCGTGACGCTGCGTGTTGTCAGACTGGATGATGGTTTCAGGCCGGATTACGAACAATTCGTCCAGAGTCTGAACACTCTGACCGTTTATTCGACATGGGAATACCGGAGCTTTCTGCTCGATCTCATGGGATGCAGTGGCGACTATCTCGGCGCGGTCGATGACAAGGGAAGCCTGCTTGGGGTGTGGCCGCTCATGGAGCGAACCGGAAAATTTGGCCGGGTGATCAATTCGTTGCCGTTTTTTGGAAGCTATGGCGGGCCTCTTGGCGTCAATTCGGCCGCCATAGAGGCTTTGACGATCGAGTTCAATTCAACGGTCGCGCGCTCCGATGTTGCGGCAGCGACCGTCGTCGAGAATCCCTTCGATCCCATGCAGGTTTCCGTTCCCCATGATTTCCTGGATGGGAGGATCGGACAATTCACCAGTCTGGATCTCGGTGAAGACGCGAAAGAGACGCTCTTCTCACGCATTGATCCGACGGCGAGGCGCAACCTGCGCAAGGCGGAAAAATCAGACGTCGAGGTTGAAATAGACAACGGCGCCATGCGCGAGCTGGAGGACATCCATAAAGAGAATATGGATGCGATTGGCGGGCGTCGAAAGTCAGAAGCCTTTTTTGAACTGCTTCCGCGGCATCTGCCGGCCGGCCGGATGTACAATCTCTATGTGGCAAGGCATGGAAAAAGGGCTATTGCGGCGCTGCTTGTATTATACGCTGGCAAAGTAGCTGAGTATTTTATTCCCGCCACGCGTCTTGACGAACGCGCGCGACAGCCATCCGCCTTGTTGTTGTTCCATGCGATGATTGACGCCCACAGGCGAGGGTTCCTGATCTGGAACTGGGGGGGCACCTGGATGTCCCAGGAAGGCGTCCTGCAATTCAAGCGTAAATGGGGTGCGCAGGATCGCCCTTATCGCTATTTTGTGAAACTGAACAACAAGGACGTCTTGTCGGCTGGACGGGACGAATTGCTTTCCGAGTATGACAATTTTTACGTTGTCCCTTTCGACAAGCTGAATTCCGCCTGAGGATATCGAATGGCGAAGAACGCAGTCATCTTTGGTACCGGGTCTCTCGCGGAGGTCGTGCAATTTTATCTGAACCGCGACAGCGATTACCGGGTCAGCGCCTTTACAGCGAGTGACGATCGCGTTGGCGAGAATAATTTCTCCGGCTGCCCGGTTGTACCGTTTGGCGAGGTGGCAAGGGAGTTCCCGCCGCAGACGCATGACATGTTTGTCGCTATCGGATATGCGAAGCTTAACAAGCTGCGGGAGCAATTTGCGGCGGAGGCTCAGGGGAAGGGCTATCGTCTGCTCAGCTACGTCTCGTCAAAGGCAACACATTGGGGCGATACGAAGATCGGCGACAATGTCTTTATCTTTGAAGACAATACGATTCAGCCTTATGTGAGCATCGGTTCCGGGACGATCCTGTGGAGCGGCAACCATGTGGGTCACCATTCCAGCGTCGGACCGTTCTGCTTCGTTACCAGCCACGTCGTGATCTCCGGTCACTGCAAAATCGGCGCGCGCTGCTTTATCGGCGTCAACGCGACGATTGCCGATGACACGTCGATCGCCGATGACAACCTGATCGGTCCGGGGACGCTCATTCAGAAAAACACGGAACCGGGTGACGCCTATATTGCGGAACGCACCCAAAAGTATCCGAAACCAAGCAGCCGCTTTTTCAGGTGATGGCATGAGCAACGCCGATCTTTCGGGCATATCCAAACTTTATACGGACAGTCTCAAGAAGCACGGGGCCGAGTCCCAGGGTGTGGGATGGCGCGATGCGCAATCGCATCAGCTGAGATTCGACAAACTGGCGGCTGTTGTTGATCGGACATCGAAAACTTTCAGCGTCAACGATCTCGGCTGCGGCTATGGCGCGCTTCTGCCTTATCTCCGCGAAAGCGGACTTAATGTTGGATTGTTCCGCGGCTACGACCTCAGTGAAGAAATGCTCGAGGAGGCCAGGCGCCGGATCGATGGAGACAATGTTGAGTTGATTCAGGGCGCGGTGCTTGACGCCGAGGCGGACTACAGCTTTGCGTCGGGCATCTTCAATGTCCGGTTAACTTTCGGCGAGGACGAGTGGCGGGCGCATATTCTCGAAACGCTGGCCAATATGCACAAGCACTCGCGTCTCGGATTTTCTTTCAATCTGCTGACGTCCTATGTCGATTGGAAGGAGCCGCATTTGTATTACGGGGATCCGGTATTTTTCTTTGATTATTGCAAGCGAAGCTTCTCGCGCTACGTGAGTTTGCTGCACGACTACCCGCTTTGGGAATGGACGATGATTGTTCGAAAGGAGCCCTAAGAAATGCAAAATACGGCTGCTGATAAAGAGTCGCATGCGTCGCCATCACAGCGAGATGCTCGTTCGCGCTTGCAGGACATGTTTGCTAACAGCCCGGTTCCCGCCGGAGACCTGATGACAAACCTGGGGCTTTATATGCGAAGCTCCGCCCTGACCAAATTGCTTGTGATCGATGATCTGTATCGTCGTATATTGCCAATACCGGGTGCGATAGTCGAATTTGGCGTCTGGTGGGGGCAAAATCTCGTTCTGTTCGAGAACCTGAGAGCAATCTACGAGCCCTTCAATAAGTCACGCAAGATCATAGGCTTCGATACCTTCACGGGTTATCGCGGGTTCTCCGAATATGATCGGGCGGGGGAGGTCTTCTCTGAGGAAACCTACGCCGTGCGCGAGGACTACGCCGCATATCTCCGAAATCTGTTGTCTGTTCATGAAGCCAACAATGTTCTTGGCCATGTTGATGGGGGGCACGAACTTGTCATCGGAGACGTCATCGAGACTGCTTCTGAATATTTCAAAAAAAATGTCGGTATTACCATCGCCCTCGCATATTTTGACATGGGGCTATACAAGCCGACGCGCGCCGGACTGGAAGCGATCAGGCCTCGATTGATTCCGGGCAGCGTTATTTTGCTCGACGAATTTAGCTGGGAGGAGGCGCCAGGTGAGGCTGCCGCTTTTCGCGATGTTTTTTCGGGCGGATACCGGATTGAAAAGAGTAAATTCACGCCGATGCGTGCAATTGTGACTATTCTCTAGAGCAAGGTCATCGCTTCAGTCATGAAATGGGAGAAGCTGGGGCTTGTCTTTGTTCCCGACAGAGATTTCTCGTGGAGCCGAAGCCATGCCAGCGCTCCGACTCCGCTGTGTTTGGAGGATTCGAGGTATCGAATTTTTTTTGCAAGCCGGGATGAGAATAACAGGTCTCATGTCGGCTTTTTTGATATCGACTTGGAGATTCCCAGTAGGCAGGTTGTATCTTCTTCCGACCCGGTCTTGGCACCCGGCCCGTTGGGCCATTTCGACGACCACGGAGTCTATCCTTCCAGTGCAGTGAAGGTAGGGAAGTCTGTTTGGCTTTATACAATAGGCTGGAATCCTGGAGCGGAAGGGCCGCTTTTTTACTCGTCGATCGGGCTTTCAATCAGTGAAGACGAGGGGCGATCGTTTGAAAAATATGGGCAGGCACCGATAATGGCGCGTTCGGACCATGATCCTTGTCTTGTGACTGCGCCGATGGTGTTGCTCGATCAGAATAAATGGCGAATGTGGTATGTGTCCGGCTATCGGTGGCAACGCGAAAAGGACGGCCTGCATTCGTGCTACCATGTGAAATATGCCGAATCGTCGGACGGAATAAGTTGGCGCCGCGATGGGCATGTCGCTCTCGATCATGCAAGTCCGGCGGAGCGTAATATCGCGCGGCCGTGCGTCGTTCGCGACGAGGGAGGTTATCGTGCCTGGTATAGCTACAATGCCGGGAGCGGTTACCGTATAGGCTACGCGGAGTCATCTGACGGGTTGCATTGGGTCCGGCGCGACGATCAGGCTGGAATTTCGTTGTCGCCGTCCGGCTGGGATTCCGAGGCCATCGCCTATCCGTATGTCGTCAAATGTGGAAACCGGTTGTTTATGTTCTACAACGGCAATGGATTTGGGCGTGACGGAATCGGACTTGCGGTGGCGGATGCATAGTTGCCCTTCGTTGGTTGATTCCGGGATCGCATGCCCTGTTCGGCCGGCTAAATCTAAACCCCGTGACTGACATCAAGCCCGTTTCCGTATTGCGTCCGATGGCCGTGCTGGCATGGGATGCCTATGGGATTTTTGGCGCCCGGTTTCCGCTGCTGCTCGCGCTGACCGTTGTGAGCGCCTTCTTCGAAGGCCTCACATTGGCGATGCTGCTGCCGTTGCTGAATGCGCTTGGTTTTCCGGGCGCCGCCGACAATGTCGTGTCGCTCAGCATTTTTGCGCTGTACCGTGCGCTCGGACTTGCCGTCACGCCGGTCACCGTCGGTCTGATGCTGCTCGGCTTCGTCGCCATCAGCGCGGTGGTTTTCCTGATGCAGGCGCGGCTCGCAGCCCGTCTGCAAACGGCCTATGTGGCGCACTGGCAAAGGAAGGTTTTCGATGCCGTGGCCGACGCCAACTGGCCATTCCTGCGCCGTCAGCAGACAGGTGACGTGATCGGCGCGCTGACAACCGAATCCGTGCGCCTGAGCGGCGCGTTCCATCAGGCGAACCTGATCGCATCGTCCGCCATTTTTCTGTGCGTGCAGATCGGCCTCGCCGCGCTCATTTCGCCGGCGGTCACGCTCGCGCTGCTTCTGTTGGCTGCTTTCCTGTTTCCGGCAACGCAGCATCTGCTGCGCCGGTCCTTGCGCTATGGCGAGGAGTTGACGCGCGCCAATGCGGGCCTTCTGACCACGGCCGGCGAACTGCTCGGCGCCATGAAGCTGGTCAAGGCGACCGCGCAGGAAACCGCCGCGAAGGAGCGGCTCGCTGGAGATGTCGCGCGTATCGAGGAACTGAGTTTCCGCAATGCATTCGACTTTCAGGTTGTCCGGGCGATCTTTGAATATGTCGGTGCCGCGGCTGTGGCTCTGCTTCTGGTGCTGGGGCCGCTGCTGCTGGCGACCGACGTCGCCAGCATTCTCATGATCGTCGCCATTTTCGTGCGCCTGTTTCCGAAGGTGACAGGTTTGCGGCAATACATTCAATCCATCGGATTGCTGTTGCCCGCATTCGACGCCTTGCAGGCGATCGTGCAGAAAGCGATCGCAGCGGAAGAACGAGCCGGAGGTTCGGTTCACAGCATAGGTGAGGACCCTGCCGCCATCCGCTTCCGCCAGGTCACGGTTGCCGGAGATGCGGACAGGGCTATCCTTCAATCCGTCAATCTGGATATCGCGGCCGGAAGATTTGTGGCGTTCGTCGGGCCGACCGGCGCCGGAAAGACCACGGTAATCGATTGCGTGCTGGGTATGGTTACGCCGTCGGCAGGAGAAATCCTGGTCGACGATCTTTCGCTCAGCTCTCTGGTTCTCCGGGAATGGCGGAGTTCGATCGGGTATCTCGGCCAGGACCCGGTCTTGTTCGCCGGCACCATTCGCGCCAACGTTCTATGGGGGCGCCAGGGCTTCAGCGAACAGAAAATCGTCGAAGCGATCGATGCGGCAGATGCAGGATTTGCCTTGCGCCTGCCAGGCGGTCTCGATGCGATGGTCGGAGAACGCGGCGGCAGCCTGTCGGGAGGCGAGCGGCAGCGGATCGCTCTGGCGCGAGCGTTGCTGGGGACGCCACGCCTGCTGATCCTGGATGAGGCAACGAGCGCCCTCGATGTGGAGACAGAACGCCGTATTGCGGACGCCGTGCGCGCACGGCGCGGTCGCAGCACGGTCCTGGCGATTACTCACCGTCTCGCCAGCGTCGCCGACGCCGACATGATTGTTCTGCTCGAGAACGGCCGGGTGATCGAGCACGGCACTTTGGACGAACTGGTCGCACGAGAGGGGCGGTTCTTCGAGTTCTGGCGTCATCAGTCCGAAGAAGAGGCGCGAACGCGCCCGGATATCCTGAGGTCAGCTTGATGTGGTGCGTGGCTTCCGTCCTTCTGGCCACGGCGGTTTCCATTCTGGTGCGCGCGGTTTTTGTGATTGCTTCCGCCAAAAGTGCGGTCGACCAGTATTACTGGATCATGGCGGCGCGGGTTTTCCGCACGGCCCATCGTCTTCCCGTCATTCTGCCGGACAAATATCTTCTGGAAGACGAGCGTCAGGCCTATCCGCCTTTCTTCGGCTGGTTTCTCTCATTCTTGCCGGAGCGGCTGCTCGTTCGTACGGACATCATGGTTCTCGGACAATTGCCGGATCTTCTGACGCTGCTTCTGCTTATTGGATATGCTTCGTTTCAGGGTTTTTCAAACGAGCTCCTGTGCACGATCGCCGTCGTGATCGCCGTGTTCGGTTCGGCGCCCATTCTCGTTGCCTACAATACCCAGCTTGCATCGCGCGGCTTCGGCAATTTCTTTCTGGTATCTGCAATCGTTGCAGCGGCTATCTTTGACCGTGTGGTCTGGAATGGGGTGGGGCCGGTCTTCTTCGCCGTTTCGGTGTCTGCGGCGGCGGCAACCATTCTGACCCACAAGATGTCGGTTCAACTGATGGCGGTGGTCTGGCCGATTTGGGTCGCGGCGTCAGGCAATTGGTGGCTGCTGCTGATCCCGCTGCTTGGTCTCGTGCTGGCGACGATGATAACCGGGATTGAATTCGCCAGATTGCAGTGGCGCGCGCATGCCCAGATCGTCACGTTCTGGAATCGTCATCATCGCCTGTTGGGAGCGCATGCATTTTCTGCTTCTCCGATTTATGGCGAAGGTCGCCAATCGGACCTTGCTGCGTTCCATAAACCCGGTTTCCAGGGCGTTCTGGAGCACGGCCTGCGTATCGCCGGCTATGGGCCGCTGGTCTGGCTCGCGCCCGTGAGCTTGCTGTGGGAGGCCGCGCCGCCGACCTGGATCATGGTCTGGGTTTGCGGAACGCTGGCGATGGTGCTGCTGACATTATACGTGCCGCAATTGCGTTGCCTGGGTGGCGGTCATCTCTACATGTTCAATGCCATCGCGCCTGCCGCATTATGGTGGGGGACGATATTGCAGACGGCGCGAGCGGAGACGGTCGGGCTGTTCGTTCTGGGATGTGTCGCGACACTGGTCAGTCTCGCGACTGGCTATCGCCAACGTATGCGCGCGAGCGTGTCGCGTGACGCAGATTTCCACGCCGTTATTCGCCATCTTGCGGACGTGACGCCGGGGCGCGTGGCCGTGTTTCCGGTGACCGCCGCAGACGAGGTGGCGTTCCGGTCGCACCACGCCGTATTGTGGGGCGCGCACGGTCTGGATTTTGGTCGCATCGAACCGATCTTTCCTGTTCTTCGCAAGAAGATCGCCGATGTCATGAGAGAAAACGGCTGCAATCTGCTTGTCTTCGATATCCGCTACTGGCCGGAAGGGATGAACGTTCTGGCGGGTGAGTTGCCGGAGGCCGACGTACTTGAATTCGGCCGCTGGCGATTGTTGTCCGTGACATGGCCGGAAAGCGGCGTCCGTCTCACGCCCGATTCAAGAGTCACCGGACTGTCGGTCTGATTCCATCATGTGCGGTATCGCCGGCCTCTTTGATCCCGCGCTTGCCGATGCGCGGCAGGCGCTGGAAGCGGACGCGCGCGCCATGTCCGACGCCATCGCGCATCGGGGGCCGGACGGCTCGGGTATCTGGAGCGATCCGGCCGCAGGTGTCGCGCTGGCGCACCGGCGGCTCGCCATCGTCGATCTGACGCCATCCGGCGCGCAGCCGATGCTATCCGCGAATGGGCGCTGGGTCGTCTCATATAACGGGGAGATTTACAACGCCGAGGACATACGGCGGGCTCCCGAGCTGGCCGGCGTTGCGTGGCGCGGTACGTCGGACACGGAAGTGATTCTGGAATCGGTCGCCCGGCGCGGGCTGGATCGCACGCTCGCCGACATGAACGGCATGTTCGCGATCGCGCTCTGGGATCGCGAGAGCCACACGCTCCATCTGCTGCGCGACCGGATGGGGATCAAGCCGCTCTTCTATATCGCGGAAGGTGCGGGCGTTCGGTTCGCCTCGGAACTGAAAAGTTTCTTCGCGGCCGGAAAGGCCAAATTCGACATCGATCCCTCCTCGGTCGCGAGCTTCCTGCGTTTCGGCTACGTGCCGGCGCCATGGTCGATCCTGCGCGGCGTCTGCAAGCTGATGCCCGGCGAGATCGCTTCCTTCGATGCGCAGGGCGGCAGGACACAGCGTCTCTACTGGTCGATGCGGGATGTGGCGGCTGCCGGCCTCGCGAAGCCGCTCGATCTGTCGGACGTCGAAGCGGAGACGCGACTGCACGATCTCCTCGCCGATGCCGTCTCGCGCCAGATGATTTCCGATGTGCCGCTGGGCGCCTTTCTCTCGGGCGGGATCGATTCCTCTCTGGTTTCGGCCATGATGGTGGCCGCCGGCCGCGGCCAGGTGCGGACTTTCTCGATTGGCTTTCCCGATTTCGGATTCGACGAATCTCCGCATGCAGCAGCGGTCGCGCGGCATCTTGGCACGAAACATACGGAGCTTGTCATCAACGGGAAGGATGCGCTCGACGTCGTTCCGCAACTTGCCGGCATGTATGACGAGCCGTTCGCCGATTCCTCGCAGATTCCGACGCATCTGGTGTCGAAACTGACGCGTGCGCATGTCACGGTCGCCTTGTCCGGCGATGGCGGCGACGAATTGTTCGGCGGCTATAACCGTTACCTGCTGGCACAGAAATTGTGGGGCCGGCTGTCGTGGTTGCCGAAGTCTGTGCGGCACCTTGCCGCCTGCGCGATCAGGCTGACCCCGGACGGCGTGCTGGATGCCGCCGGCCGCATCGCGCTGCGCGGCGTCCTGCCCGGTCAGTTCCCCGACAAGTTGAAGAAATTCGCCGATGTGCTGCCACTGGATGCCGACGGCATCTACCTGCGCCTGGTGAGTCAATATGCCGAGCCGCGCGAGCTGACGGCTGGGCTTGCCGAGCACCCGCTTTCGTTCGGCGGCGGTCGCGATCTGGATGGCGGCGCAAGCCTGCTCAAGCAGATGCAACTGCGCGACACCGTGACCTATCTTCCCGACGACATCCTGCAGAAGGTGGACCGTGCCTCCATGGCGGTGGCGCTGGAGGCGCGGCCGCCCTTGCTCGATCACCGCGTGGTCAGCTTTGCCTGGCAATTGCCGGACCGCTTCCATATCCGCGACGGCGAGACCAAATGGCTGCTGCGCCGCGTGCTCGACCGGCATGTGCCGCGCGACCTGATCGACCGTCCGAAAATGGGCTTCGGCGTGCCCTTGGCCGACTGGTTGCGCGGTCCTCTGCGCGGCTGGGCGGACGATCTTCTGGACGGCGGGAAGCTTCCCGCAGACCTCATCGATGCGCGCAAGGTCCGCGGTCTGTGGAGCGAGCATCTCTCCGGCCGGCGCAACTGGGCCTATGCGCTCTGGAATGTGCTCATGTTCGAGTCCTGGCGGCGGCGCTGGGCCGCGAACCTGACCTGAAAGGTGAGGCGGTCTCTCGATGACCCGCTCCTTTGCAGAGACTCTTCCACGCGTTCTGGTCGTGACCACGCGGCTCGATATCGGCGGCACCGAGCAGCACCTGCTGCGTATTCTGCCGCCGCTGCACCGTCGCGGTCTCGATATCTCGCTGTTCGTTCTCGAGCGGGGTGGCAGGCTGGAACGGGACCTGATGGGGGCGGGGGTTGATATCGCCGGGCCTGTCCGCAGTCTGCCGCGGCATCTGCATGCGCTTGTCGCGGGTCTGCATCTTCGGCGGCACATGCAGCGCAGCAAGCCGGATGCCGTGCATTATTTTCTGAGCGAGCCCTATCTGATCGGTTCTGCCGCGTCTTTCGGAATGCCTGGCATCCACCGCATCATGAGCCGCCGCTCGCTGAACACGTATCAGCGCAAGCGCCCGATGCTGGCGCGCCTGGAACGATGGCTGCATGGCCGCACCTCGGTCCTGCTCGGCAATTCGTCTGCCGTTGTGTCCGATCTGCTCGGCGAATGCGGCGAGAAGAACAAGATCGGATTGATCCGGAACGGGCTTGCCATTCCCGATCCTGTCGATGCGGCGAAGCGGATGCACGCGCGTACGTCGCTTCAGCTGGAGCCGGACACGTTTGCCGTCGCCGTCAACGCCAATCTCATTCCCTACAAGGGCCATCGCGATCTGTTCGAGGCGCTCGCGATCATCAAGGACCGGCTTCCGGCCGGATGGCGCCTGCTGCTGATCGGACGCGATCAGGGCATCGGCGAAGAGTTGCGCGCAATGGCGGACACATCCGGCTTCGCCGAAAACGTCGTCTGGCTTGGTGAGCGCACCGATGCTCAGCAGCTTCTGGCGGCCGCCGATCTCTGCGTGCTGCCCTCGCACGAGGAGGGATTCTCCAACAGCCTGATCGAAGCGATGGGGCGCGGCTTGCCGGTCATCGCAACCGCCGTGGGTGGAAATGTCGATGCAGTCGCGCATGAAAAGACCGGATTGCTGGTTTCGGCCCGCAATCCGGAAGCACTGGCGGTGGCGCTGCTGCGCCTCTCGCGCGATGCGGACTTCCGCCACCAGCTGGGTGCAGCGGCACGGGCGCGCGTGATTTCCGACTTCTCGATCGATGACTGCGTGACGCGCTATCTCAATCTCTATCGCGGCTGGCGTTCCTACGGTCACGACGCCGTTCAGGAGCTGATCGACGACGGGCAGCCGGAACTTGCCGGTCCGGTGGCTCACGCGCGATGACGAAGCCGGTCCTCGTCTATCTCGTGACGGAAGACTGGTATTTCCTGTCGCACCGCCTACCGATGGCGACGATGGCGCAGCGGGCAGGCTACGACGTTCATGTCGCCACACATTTGAATGGCGCCGGGGCCGACATCGAGAGGCATGGTTTCAAGCTGCATCCGCTGGCGTGGCGCCGCGGCAGCATGAACCCGGTCGATCTTGTGTCGATCATCCGCCAGATACGCGCGCTCTACCGCAAGCTCCGGCCCGACCTTGTGCATCACGTGGCTCTGCAGCCGTCAATCATCGGCTCTCTTGCTGCCGTCGGTTCTCCGGTCAGGCGGCTGAATGCGCTGGCAGGTCTGGGTTTCGGATTCACCTCGCGTTCGCCGAAAGCCAGGCTGATCCGGCCGGTGCTGACCGCGCTGCTGCGCTGGCTGCTGAACGATCCGCGCGCCGCCGTGCTGGTGCAGAATCCGGATGACGGCGCGGCCGTCGAGGCGCTCGGCGTTTCCAAGGCGCATCTGCACCTCATTCCCGGCTCCGGCGTCGACACCGACAGGCTGCACCCGCTGCCTGAACCTGAGGGCGAGGTAACCGTGGGATTCGTCGGCCGGCTGCTCGACGACAAGGGCATCCGCGCGCTGATAGCGGCGCATGACCTGCTGACCGCGCGCGGCAGCCCGGTGCGCCTGCTTGTCGCTGGCGACGCCGACCCCGCCAATCCCGCGTCGATACCGGCGGCGGAAGTCGGGCAATGGAAGCAGAAGGCGGGCGTCGAGATGCTCGGTCACGTCGCGGACATTGAATCGATCTGGAAGCGGTCGCACATCGCGGTTCTGCCGTCGCGTCGCGAAGGGCTGCCGAAGAGTCTTCTGGAAGCGGCCGCCTGCGGCCGTCCCATCGTCGCGACCGACGTGCCCGGCTGCCGCGAGATCGCGCGCGGGAACGTCAATGCGCTGCTGGTCCCGCCAGGCGACGCAAAGGCTCTGGCGGATGCCATTGAAACGCTGGCAAAGGATCGGGAGTTGCGCGGTCGTTTCGGCGCCGCGGGGCGGCATATGGTGGAATCCGAATTTTCCAGCGAGAAGATCGGCGAGCAGACGGTGGCGTTGTACGACCGTCTGCTCGGGCGAAAGCGATCTTAATCATGCCGAACATAGCTATTGCCGCTGACCGGCTGCGTGGCTAAACAGGCGGCAAGTTCAAAGGGTTAAGGCGGGCAGGTTTATCGTGGCGCATGGACGCAGGATTGCGGTGATCGGGCTGGGTTATGTCGGCTTGCCGGTCGCGGTGGCATTCGCCCGCTCCGGCGTGCCGGTGATCGGCTTCGACATCGATCGCGGCCGCATCGAGGAGTTGCGCGCCGGCCGCGACCGCACGCGCGAGGTCGAGCCCGGCGACCTCTCGCAGCCGAGTCTCGTCTATGAGAGCGAACCGGCCAAGCTCGCGGGTTCCGACTTCTATATTGTCACCGTCCCGACACCGATCGACGAAGCCAACCGTCCCGATCTCGGCGCGATGCTGTCCGCCTCGCGCACGGTGGGTGCGGTGCTGAAGCGCGGCGACATCGTGGTCTATGAATCGACCGTCTATCCCGGCGCAGTGGAAGAAGACTGTGTGCCGGTTCTTGAAAAGGCCTCGGGCCTGAAAGCGGGAACCGACTTCAAGGTAGGCTATTCGCCCGAGCGCATCAATCCCGGCGACACGGTCCACCGCTTCGAGACCATCACCAAGGTGGTGTCGGCGCAGGACGCGCCGACGCTCGATATCGTTGCCGATGTCTATGGCTCGGTGGTGACGGCCGGCATTCATCGCGCGCCGTCGATCAAGGTGGCGGAAGCGGCCAAGGTGATCGAGAACACCCAGCGCGATCTCAACATCGCGTTCATGAACGAATTGTCGGCGATCTTTCAGCAACTCGACATCGATACCGGCGACGTGCTGGCCGCCGCCGCGACCAAATGGAATTTCCAGAATTTCCGCCCCGGTCTTGTCGGCGGTCACTGCATCGGCGTCGATCCCTATTACCTGACCTTCCGCGCCGAGAAAGCGGGCTATCACCCGCAAGTCATTCTCGCCGGCCGCCGCATCAACGACAATGTCGGCCAGCGCGTGGCGCAGGAATGCGTGCGGCGTCTGGTCCGTCGCAATCAGGCGAAGGCGACGGTGACCGTGCTCGGTCTGACCTTCAAGGAAGACGTGCCGGATACGCGCAATTCCAAGGTCATCGACATCATTCGTGAACTGGAATCCTTCGGCATCGATGTGCAGGTGCACGATCCGATGGCGCTGCCGGACGAAGCCGAGCACGAATACGGCGTGAAGCTCACGCCGTTCGACAAACTGCGTCCGGCCGATGCCGTGATCGTCGCCGTGTCGCATCGGGATTATGTCAAGGGCGGCTGGCCGCTGGTGACTGGCCTGCTGAAGGGCAGGGAAGGCGTCGTGCTCGACGTCAAGGGCATGCTCGACCGCGCGCAGCAGCCGGCCAGCACCGAACTCTGGCGCCTGTAAGAACCGCAAGGCATGACCACCGAACCCATTCTTGTCACAGGCGCGGCCGGCTTTATCGGCTTCCATGTCGCCCGTCGCCTGCTCGCCGACGGCCACACCGTTGTCGGCCTCGACAACATGAGCGCCTATTACGATGTCAGCCTGAAGGAAGCGCGTCTCGCGGAACTGCAAAAGTCGAACCACTTTGTCTTCGAGCGTGCCGATCTCGCGGACCGCGACAGGATGAAGGCGCTTTTCGAGCGCTACCGGTTTCCCTACGTGGTCAATCTCGCGGCGCAGGCGGGCGTGCGCTATTCGCTGACCGATCCGCACGCCTATGTGGACGCCAACATTCAGGGTTTCGTCAATGTGCTGGAAGGCTGCCGCCACAACGGCTGCCGGCATCTGCTCTACGCTTCGACCTCGTCGGTCTATGGCGCCAACACCAAATTGCCGTTCGCGACATCCGACAACGTCGATCATCCGATCAGCCTGTATGCGGCCACCAAGAAGGCGAACGAACTAATGGCGCATTCCTATGCGCATCTGTTCGGACTGCCGACGACCGGCCTGCGCTTCTTTACGGTTTACGGTCCCTGGGGCCGGCCGGACATGGCAATGTGGTTGTTCACCTCCGCCATTCTCGAGGGCCGCCCGATCAGGCTGTTCAACGGCGGCAACATGCGGCGCGATTTCACCTATGTGGACGATGTCGTGGAATCGGTGGTGCGCCTCGTGCACAAGCCGGCGACGCCCAATCCCGACTGGTCCGGCGAGCGCCCCGATCCCGCCAGCAGCGCGGCGCCCTGGCGCGTCTTCAATATCGGCAACAGCCGCTCCGTTGAGCTGATGGATGTCGTGGCGCTGATCGAAGAGGCGCTCGGCAAGACGGCCAAGCGCGAAATGCTGCCGATGCAACCCGGCGACGTGCCGGATACCTTCGCCGACGTGACCGCGCTTGAACGAGCCGTCGGCTTCCGGCCGAAGACCGCCATCTCCGATGGGGTACGCCGTTTCGTGGACTGGTATCGCGCCTATCATCGTGTATGAAGACGCAAGGCATACGGACAGGATGCGACAAGCCGGGATTGCGCGATGGCTGAACTGATCGTCCCGCTGATCATGTGCGGCGGCGCCGGCACGCGGCTCTGGCCGTCCTCGCGCGAAGGGCGGCCGAAGCAATTCCTGCCGCTGCTCGGATCGAATTCCACCTTTCAGGAGACGATAAAGCGCGTGTCCGACCCGGTCTGTTTCGGCCGCCCGATCGTCATCACCAACAATCAGTATCGTTTCATCGTTGCCGAGCAACTCGCGGAGATCGGCATCGAAGCGGACATTCTGCTGGAACCCGCGCGGCGCGATTCCGGGCCTGCGATCGCGGCAGGGGCCGCCTTTGCCCGCCGGCGCGGTGGCGATCCGGTGGTCGTGGCGCTGGCCGCCGATCATGTCGTGGCGGATGCCACCGCTTTCGTCGCAGCCTGCCGCAAGGCCGCGACGTCAGCCGCGGGTGGGCGGATCGTGACATTCGGCGTGCGCCCGGACCGGCCGGCAACCGAATACGGCTACATCCGGCCCGGCGCCGGTCTCGGCGAGGATATCTTCGCTGTCGAGCAATTCGTCGAGAAGCCCGACGCGGCGACGGCCGGCGGCTATATCAAGGACGGCTATCTCTGGAATTCCGGCAATTTCGTTTTCCGCGCCTCGGTATTGCTCGACGAGTACCGGCGGCACGACGCGGAATCTGTCGCGGCTGCGGAAGCAGCCGTGCATGACGCGGGCAGCGATCTCGGCTTCGTGACGCTGAATACCGCGGCGTTCAGCGGCGCGCGGGCGATTTCCATCGACTACGCCGTGATGGAGAAGACGGAGCAGGCGGCCGTCGTTCCGGTGTCCTATGGCTGGTCGGATGTCGGCTCGTGGCACGCGGTGTGGGAATTGTCGCCGAAAGATGCCGCGGGAAATTCAGCGCAGGGCTCGGCGGTCTTCGTCGACAGCCGCAATTCCTATGTGTCGTCGGAGAAGCCGCTGGTGGCTTTGTTCGGCGCCGAGAATCTTGTGGTGGTGGCGAGCGAAGATGCGGTGCTGATCGCCAACCGCGAGCACACCGCCGAGATGAAGAAGCTGGTGCAGAAGCTGAAGGAAGTCTCGCCCTCGGTCACCATCGATCACATCCGCATGCACCGGCCCTGGGGCAATTATCAGTCGCTCGACAAGGCAGACCGCTATCAAGTCAAGCGCATCGTGGTGAAGAAGGGCGGGCGGCTCTCGCTGCAATATCACAATCACCGCGCCGAGCATTGGGTGGTGGTGCGCGGCACCGCCAAGGTCACCATCGGCGATCAGGTGAAGACGCTGCACGAGAACGAGTCGATCTATATCCCGATCGGCACGCCGCACCGGCTGGAAAATCCCGGCAAGATCGACCTCGAACTGATCGAGGTGCAGACCGGCAGCTATCTCGGCGAGGACGATATCGTCCGCATCGAGGACGACTATCGGCGGTCTTAACTCTGCTTGGTTCTGCCTTTATTGCGGCCTACACTCTGGCTCAAACGAATACCGGGATGAAGCGATGGCAATCACGCTCAGCGATCTGAAGGTCAAGCTGTTCACCGACGGTGCCGACAAGGCGCAGATCGTGGACATGGCGAAGAACAAATGGATCGCCGGTTTCACCACCAATCCCTCGCTGCTGAAGAAGGCGGGCGTGAAGGATTACGAGGCTTTTGCGCGCGATGTGGTCGCCGCGGTGCCCGACCGGCACATTTCCTTCGAGGTCTTCTCCGACGACATTCCCGAAATGGTGGCGCAGGCCCGCCTGATCACCACCTGGGGCCCGAATGTCTTTGTGAAACTGCCGGTGATCACGACGCGCAAGGAACCGCTCTTCGATGCGGTGCGCTCGCTCTCGCAGGACGGCGTGAAGATCAATCTGACCGCCATTTTCACCGCCGATCAGATCGCCCGCGCGGTGGACTCCTTGGCGGGCGGGGCGGATGGATGCGTCTCGGTGTTTGCCGGCCGGCTGGCCGATTTCGGCATCGACTACCGGCCGCTGATTGCGGATGCGGTGGCGCGGGCGCGCAAGACCGCCAATGTCGAGGTGATCTGGGCCTCCACCCGGGAGGTCTACAACGTCGTCGAGGCGCATGAGATGGGCTGCCACATCATCACGGCGCCCGCCGATATCCTCAAGAAGCTGGCCGCGCTCGGCACCCGCACCGGCGACGAATTGTCGGCCGAGGCGGTCAAGGCCTTCCGCGAGGATGCGCTGGCCGCCGGTTTGAGCCTCGATCTGCCGGGATCGGCGCGGGCGGCCGAATAGCCTGGAGCACTTCCAGACCGGGCCTTTTTCGCAGCATTTCCACCTGTAACGCTTTGAATCAAAACGTGTCCGGACGGCGCGCCGGGCACGTCGCCACTTTTGCGCCATCATGCTAGGAAATGCCCCCGGGTCGGGGTTCCGGGGTATCGGGGATTGCGTCAGATATGACTTCACAGGTGAAAAGCGGCGCCAGCGGGCCGCTGCGGGTCGGCGTCATTGGCGTGGGCATCATGGGCGCCAACCACGCCCGTGTGTTCGCGGGCCTTCCGGATGTCCAGCTTGTCGCGGTGGCCGATCCCACTCAGGCGCAGCGGGATCTGGTGACGCGCGTGCTCGGCACGCCGGCGGTCGAAACGCCGGATGAATTGCTGGAACTCGACATCGACGCCGTCACCATCGCGGCACCGACACATCTGCATCACGAGATCGCGCAGAAATGCATCGCGCGCGGCCTGCATGTGCTGGTCGAGAAACCCATCGCCTCCACTGTGGAGGAGGGGCGTGAAATCATCGGCGCGGCCAAGAAGGCCGGCGTCACGCTGATGGTCGGCCATGTGGAGCGCTTCAATCCCGCCGTGAAGGCGATCAAGGATGCGCTCGTCAATGAGGACATTCTCTCCGTTGCTATCACCCGCGTCGGGCCGTTCCCGCCGCGCATGTCGAATGTCGGCGTGGTGATCGATCTCGCCGTGCACGACATCGACCTGATCCAGTATTTCACCGACTCGGATATCGTAGACGTGCAGCCGCAGGTATCGAGCGCGGTCGCCGAGCGTGAGGACATTGCGCTATTGCAGTTCCGTACCGCCTCCGGCGTGCTCGCGCATATCAACACCAACTGGCTGACGCCGTTCAAGGCGCGCACGGTGCATGTGGCGACTCGCAAGAAATATCTGATCGGCGATCTGCTGACGCGGCAGGTCACCGAGTGCTTCGGCTTTCAGCCCGACGGCAGCTATTCCATGCGCCATCTTTCCGTCGGTCACGACGAGCCGCTGCGCGCCGAGCTGATGGCGTTCGTCAAGTCGATCAAGGACAGCAAGACGCCGCCGGTCACCGGCGAGCAGGGCGTGACCAGTCTCGGCATCGCCATTCGCTGCCTCGAAGGCCGTCAGCCCGCGAATGTCGTGCCGCAGCGGCCGCTTCGCGTGGCCGGTTGAGCCGTTTTGATTTTGCATTGTGAGACCGATGAACCAGCACGCCCGTATTGAACCGAAGCCCATTTCCTTTATCGACGTCGGCGCGCAGCGCCGCCGGCTTGGCAATTCCATCGACGAGGCCGTTGGCCGCGTGCTGACGCATTGTCAGTTCCTGATGGGGCCGGAAGTTCTGGAATTCGAAAAGCAGCTTGCAGCCTTTGGCGGCGCGAAGCACGCGGTGTCTTGCGCCAGCGGCACCGACGCGCTGGTCATGGTGCTGCTCGCCAAGGGCTTCGGTGCGGGCGATGCGATCTTCTGTCCGGCCTTCACCTTCTGCGCCACGGCGGAAGCCGGCGCGCTGCTCGGTGCGACGCCCGTCTTCGTCGACGTGGATGC
>JAESGM010000561.1_pt1 | contig 23925 bp, 19 predicted proteins | sample 9269721 | NCBI WGS metagenome assembly JAESGM01 (sample SAMN15720920, study PRJNA650825) | algae metagenome | isolation source: Komarekiella atlantica HA4396-MV6 and co-occurring heterotrophs from... | place: USA: Theobald House, Kauai, HI | collected 2009-07-29 | reverse complement strand
TTTCGGGTGGCGACATCGTGATCCTCCGGCTACGCAGGACGCAACGCCCGACTCCCGCCCCGGTTCATGCGAGTACCGACTCTGCTGACGCGCCGCCAGACCCTGTGACGATGGCGGCGATCTCCCGCCAAAGCGCGGCCGGCCCGCGATGATGGAGGCGCTATGGTCGCTCCTCGGCATGGCCGGCGCGGCTTTCGTGGCCGCGACGCTGCTGCCGGCGCAGTCGGAGCTCGTCTTCGTGGGACTGCTGGCGGCAAAAACCGTCGATCCGCTTGCGCTGTTCCTCGTCGCGAGCGTCGCCAACACGGCCGGCTCGGTCGTCAACTGGCAACTCGGACGGCTGATCGCCCGCCATGGCGTCCAGCGCCTGCCGGCGCGGCTGCGGCCCGATCCCGACCGTCTCGCCAGGGCGCAGGGCTGGTTCGAGCGCTTCGGCTGGCCCTCGCTGCTCTTCGCCTGGCTGCCGGTCGGCGGCGACCCGCTGACCTTCGTCGCCGGCACGCTGAACTACCCGCTCGGACGTTTCGTCGCGCTGGTCTTCGCGGGCAAGGCCGCGCGCTACGGCGCGCTCTGGGCGGGATGGACGACGCTGGGCTGACGCGCGCCATCCTCGCATCCGCCCCCTGCACCCTTGCGTTGCGACCGGGCCATTTGCGCAACCGCGCCCGCCGGGCTACCAGCAACACCCGTTTTCAGGAGATCAAGACGATGAGCATCCAGCGCATTCAGCCCGGCGCGCGCATGTCCAAGGCCGTGGTCCATGGCGACACGGTCTACCTGGCCGGCCAGGTCTGCGACAAGGCCGCGGGCAAGAGCGTCGCCGAGCAGACCACCGAGATTCTGGGCATTATCGACGGCCTGCTGGCGGAAGCCGGCACGGACAAGACCAGGCTGCTGATGGTCAATATCTGGCTTTCCGACATGTCGACCTTCGCCGAGATGAACGGCGTCTGGGACAAGTGGGTCGTCGCCGGCGCGACGCCCGGCCGCGCCACGGTCGAGGCGAAGCTGGCCGCGCCGCAGTTCACGGTCGAGATCGCGGTCATCGCGGCGAAGTAAGCGGCCGCCGATCAAGACGCCTCGATGTGGATGGCAGGGTGACGAATCCCGACGGCCTTGCAGCGCTGCTCACCGAGACGACACGCCGGCATGGCGTGTCGTCGGCGGCCCTGCTCGCAATGATGTCCGACATCCTCAAGCGCCCGGCGGCCCTGCCTGCCGACGCGCTTGGGGCGTTGCTGGCGCGCAAGACCGGCGACTTCCTGACCTTGCGCGCCCGGCTGGCCGCGGAGGCGGCGGACGAAGCCGAGAAGCGCTTCCGCGCGGCGGCGACGGCCGCGCTCGACGCCGGGCGTTTCGGGGAACTCGACAAGGCGCTCGCCCAGCGCGAACTGACGCTCATCGGCGACCTTGCCAATCTCGCGGCATTGTCGGCCGAACGCAGGCGGGCCGCAGGCGAAATCCGCGCCGACCGGGCGGCGACAAGCTTCCTGAGAACCGCGCCACAAGCCTATCGGGAGGCAGCGCAGCGCTATAGCGAGGCTTCCGCGCTGATGGGCCTGGCCGATCTGACCCGGAGCCGCGATCTCGCGGTCGCGCAGGTCAACGCCCTCGCACGGATCGGCATCGACTTCGGCGGTCGCGACGGCTTCGACGCCGCCGCCGCCCAGGCCCGACGGCTGATCGAGGGCCTAGACGGTCTCGTCGAGCCGGTCGCCTTCGCCGCCGTGCAGGCGGCTTTGGCCGACGCGCTGATACGTCTGGCCGACCTCACGGGCGAGGACGACCTGCGCGCCGAGGCGCTGGCGGCCTGCCGCGCCGGGCTGGAGGATCTTCGCCGCGACGTCGCACCCGGGCTTTGGCGGGGCTTGACGGGGATGTTCGGCACGCTGGCGCTCGCGATTGGAGAAACGCGCGCGGACGAGGACCTTCTCGAGGACGCCGTGACCGCCCTGGCGGCCGCGCTCGCGGCCTGGAATCGCGATCTCGACGGGCCGGGCTGGATCGACCTCGAATTCGCCATAGCCCGCGCCCGCGCCGTGCTCGGCGGCCGGCGCGGCGATCTCGCCTTGCTGGAGCGCGCCTTCAACAGCTTCAACCGCATCGCCTCGACGGTCGAGCGCGCAGGCGAGCCGCTGCGCTGGGCCGCGCTTCAGGACGAGATGGGCCAGGTGCTGCGCGCCATGGGCGAGCGCTACAGCGAGCCGGTGGTGCTGGAGGAGGCGATCGCCGCCTTCGGGCTGGCGCTTGAAGAGCGCCGGCGCGAGACGCAGCCGCTGCTCTGGGCGACAAGTTCGGCCAACCAGGGTTTCGCGACGCTGAAGCTGGCCGAACGCCAGCAGGACATGGGCCTGGCGCAGCGGGGACTGACGCTGGTGATGACGGCGATCGAGGCCATGCGCGCCAGCGGATTTCCGGTCAACGCCACGGCGCTGCAGAAGCAGCTCGTAGCCGCCAGCGCGCGGCTGGAAGCGCTCAAGCCGCGCTGATGGCGTTCAGGCGGCGCGTCTGCGGGCGGCCAACCTGTCGAGCGCCGCGTCCAGCGTCGCGTCGTGCTTGGCGAAGCAGAAGCGCACCACCGTCCTCACCGCGCCCTGCGCATAGAAGGCGCTGACCGGGATCGCGGCGACGCCGCTTTCGGTCACCAGCCGCCGGCAGAAGTCGACATCGTCGCTCTCACCCAGCGGGGCGATGTCGACATTGAGGAAATAGGTGCCGGCGCTCGGCAGCACGCTGTAGCCGAGATCGCGCAGGCCGCCGGCGAAACGGTCGCGCGAGCGCTGGAAATCGGCCCGCATCCCCTCGAAATAGGCATCGTCCTTGCCCAGCCCGTAGGCGACCGCCGTCTGCAGGTTCGGCGGGGTGGTGAAGGTGATGTACTGATGCGCCTTCGACAGCACCTTCATCAGCGGGGCCGAGGCCATGACGAGCCCGACCTTCCAGCCGGTCAGGGAGAAGATCTTGCCGGCCGAGGAGATCTTGACCGTGCGCTCGCGCATGCCGGGCCGGCTCATCATCGGGACATGGCGGGCACCGTCGAAAACCACATGCTCCCAGACCTCGTCGCAGAGCGCGACCGCATCGTGCTTCACGCAGAAGGATGCCAGCAGGTCGAGATCGGCGTCGCTGAAGATCGTCGCGGTCGGGTTCAGCGGGTTGTTGAACAGCACGACCCTGGTCTTCGGCGAAAAGGCCTGCGCCAAAGCGGCCTCGCTCAGCCCGAAGGCGGGCGGCGTCAGCGTCACGAATTTCGGCACGCCGCCGGCGCGCAGCACGAGCGGCAGATAGGCGTCGTACATCGGCTCGAACAGCACGACCTCGTCGCCCGGCGTGATCAGCGCCATCAGCGCGCCCGCGATCGCTTCGGTCGCGCCCGATGTCACCATGATCTCCCTGTCGGAATCGAGCTCCAGGCCCTGCCAGCGCCTGAAATGGGCGGCGCAGGCCTGGCGCAGCTCGGGCAGGCCCATCATCGGCGGATACTGGTTCCAGCCGTCGATCACGGCGTCGGCCGCCTTGCGCCGGACATCCTCGGGGCCGGGATCGTCGGGAAATCCCTGGCCGAGATTGACCGCGCCGGTTTCGCGGGCGAGCCGCGACATGACCTCGAAAACGCTGGTCTGGAGAGACGAAAAGATCGGGTTCATCACGGTGATCGCGGCTGGCGGCGGGAAAGCGGCCGCCGCTCTAGCATGGCGCGCGGCCCGGCGCATCCGCCTGGCTTGCGAAACAAACCGATACGAAATATTGATTGACGATAGTTGACATTCATCAGTGCTCAATGCTTATCTGGTCTCGCCGGTTCACGACGGGCGCCCGCGGCGGCTTCGCCCCTTTGACGCTGCGGGATATTGGCGTGAACCGGTGACCCTCCTTGCCAGTAGCGTCTTGCGCCAACGCCCTGTCGGCGCTGCTTGCCCGCCTCGCGCCGCTTGCCTAAGCAAGGCGCGATGGCTTCGCTGAAAACCCCTCGCACGCCTGCCATGATGATTCTCGGCACCGGCTCCAATGTCGGAAAGTCGCTGGTCGTGGCAGGCCTGTGCCGGCTCTTCGCCGATCGCGGCCTCCGGGTCAGGCCTTTCAAGCCGCAGAACATGTCCAACAACGCCGCCGCGACGCCCGGCGGCGAGATCGGCCGGGCGCAAGCACTGCAGGCGCGCGCGGCGCGCATCGCCCCGCATACCGACATGAACCCGGTGCTGCTCAAGCCCGAGAGCGAGACCGGCAGCCAGATCGTGCTGCAGGGCCGCGTCGCCGGCCATCTCGCCTCGGGCGATTATGCGCGGCGCGGCGATTTCCTGCCGAAGGTGCTGGAAAGCTTTGCGCGGCTCGGCGAGGGCGCGGACCTCGTCATCGTCGAAGGGGCTGGCTCGCCGGCCGAGACCAATCTGCGGGCGCGCGACATCGCCAATCTCGGATTTGCGCGGGCCGCCGGCGTGCCGGCAATCCTGATCGGGGACATCGACCGGGGCGGCGTGATCGCCAGCCTGGTCGGAACCCATGCGGTGCTCGATGCGGCCGACCGCGCCATGATCTCGGGGTTCGCGATCAACCGCTTTCGCGGCGACGTGTCGCTGTTTGCGCCCGGCGTCGAGACGATCCGCGCCGCGACGGGCTGGCCCTGCTTCGGCGTCGTGCCCTGGTTCTCGGACGCCGCCCGGCTGCCGGCCGAGGACGGGCTCGACCTGCGGTCAGGCGCACCTTGCCCGAGCGCGATGCTGAGGATCGCCGTTCCGGTGCTGCCGGGCATCGCCAATTTCGACGATCTCGACCCGCTGAAGCGCGAGGAGGCCGTCGATCTCAGGCTCGTCAGGCGCGGACAGGCGCTGCCGGGCGACGCCGACCTGATCATCCTGCCCGGCTCGAAGACGACGATGCGCGATCTCGCCGTGCTGCGTGCCGAGGGCTGGGACATCGACATCCTCGGCCATCGCCGGCGCGGCGGGTATGTGCTGGGCTTGTGCGGCGGCTACCAGATGCTCGGGCGGGCGGTGCGCGACCCGCTCGGACTGGAAGGGCCGGCCGGCGAAGCGCCGGGTCTCGGTCTGCTCGATGTCGAGACGGTGTTGTCTCCGGAAAAGACCGTTCGCGAGGTCGATTTTCTGCACGAGGGGAGCGGCTCGTCCGGACGCGCCTACGAAATCCATCTCGGAGCAACGCAAGGGCCCGACACGGCGCGCGCGCCGTTCCGGATCGGCGGGCGCAGCGACGGGGCGACCAGCGCCGACGGGCGCGTCGTCGGCAGTTATCTGCACGGCGTCTTTTCGTCGGACGCCGTACGGTCGGCCTGGCTGAGCGGCATCGCCGGCCAGCGCATCGGCGCGAGCGTGAACTACGAGGCGGATGTCGAGGCGGCGCTCGACGCACTGGCGGCGCATCTCGCCCGGCATCTCGATGTCGATGCGATTCTCACGCTGGCGCGGCGCTATGCCGTTGCGGCAGGGTAAAGACTTTATGTCTTTTGACATAAGTCCCTGATCATAAACATTATTGACGAATGACGAAATTCGTCATAGCACCTTATTCCTGATCCAATCATCACCGAGGACGGGCTGCCTTGAGCCATCCCGAGCGCGACACGCGGCTCAGCATCGTCGATGCGGCCGAGCGCCATTTCCGCGAGATCGGCTACCAGAAGACCACCGTCGCCGACATCGCCAAGTCGCTGCGGATGTCGCCGGCCAATGTCTATCGCTTCTTCGATTCGAAGAAGGCGATTAACGAGGCGGTGCTCGCCCGTTACAAGGGTGAACTCGAAGTCGCGTTGAGCGGGATCGCCGATGGGCCGGGCCCGGCCGCCGCCCGGCTGCGCGAGATGCTGCTGGCCGCGAACCGGATCAACGAAGCGCGCTTCGCCGACCAGGTCCGGATGCAGGAGATGGTCTGCGCCGCGATGGAGGAGAGCTGGGACGCGATCATCGGACATATCGAGCGGTTCGACGCGGTGCTGCGCCGCGTCGTGGCGCAGGGCGTCGAGACCGGCGAGTTCCGGGCCATCGACCCGGTCGCGGCGACGCGCTGCATCCGTACCGCGATGATCCGTTTCCACCATCCGCTGCTCATGGCGCAATGCGAGCGCATGCCGGGACCGACGATCGGCGAGATGATCGATTTCCTGATGGCGGGGCTGCTGCGCGAGCGCTCCTGAGCCCGCCGGCGCGCGTTGACAAGCCGCCTTCGGGGCGGGATACCCCGCCTGCCATGGCCCATTTCTCCAAGCAGGACGTCAAAAAGCTCGCCGTCGTCGTCCATGATCTCGTGGCGACGGCGCTGGCGATCTGGCTCGTCTTCGTGATTCGTTTCGAAGGCTGGCAACTGACGCAGCATATGCGCTATTTGCCGCAGTTCCTGCCGGCCTTCGTGGCCTATGCCGGCATCGTCTACTGGTTCTTCTCGCTCTACCGCTCGAAATGGCGCTTCGCCTCGCTGCCGGACCTGTCCAACATCGTCAAGGCCGTGACGGTGCTGTCACTCAGCCTGCTGGTGATCGATTACGTGCTGGTGTCGCCGAATTTCTACGGGGCGTTCTACTTCGGCAAGATCTCGATCGCACTCTACTGGATGGTGCAGATCGCGCTGCTGGGCGGCCCGAGGCTGGGCTATCGCTATTTCAAGTTCTCGCGCACCCGCCATCTGGCCGTGCGCGAGGCCTCGCTGCCGGCCCTGATCCTGGGACGCGGCGTCGAGGTCGAGATGGTGATCCGCGCCATGGAGGCCGGCGCCATGCGCAAGATGCGCCCGGCCGGCATCCTGTCGCCGCGCCAGGACGATCTGCGCCAGTCGATCCGGGGCGTGCCGGTGCTCGGCCTGCTCGGCGAGATCGAGACGATCGTGCAGGACGCCGCCGCGCGCGGTGAAGACTTCCGCCGCATCGTGGCGACGCCGAGCGCGCTCGCCCCCGAGGCGCAGCCCGAACTCTGGCTGGCGCGCACGCGAAAACTCGCTCTGCCGATCTCGCGCGTCGACACGCTGGGCGAAGGCGTGCGCGACACCGAGATCGCGCCGCTCGAGATCGAGGATCTGCTGGTTCGGCCCTCGGTCAGGATCGACCGCGAGCGGCTCGGGCATTTCCTCAAGGGAAAGCGCGTCATCGTCACCGGCGGCGGCGGCTCGATCGGCGCCGAAATCTGCCTGCGCTGCGTCGCCTTCGGAGCAAGCGAGTTGCTGGTCGTCGAGAGTTCCGAACCGGCGCTGTTCCGGATCACCGAGGAACTGTCCATCCACCCGCACGATGCAAAAGTCTCCGGCGCTCTCGCCGATGTGCGCGACCGGGCCCGGATCACGCAGCTCTTCACGGCGTTCGCGCCCGATATCGTCATTCACGCGGCCGCGCTCAAGCATGTGCCCTATCTGGAGGCGGACTGGGCCGAAGGCGTCAAGACCAACATCTTCGGCTCCGTGAACGTGACGGACGCGGCGATCGCGGCCAACGCCAAGATCTTCGTGATGATCTCGACCGACAAGGCGATCGAGCCCGTCTCGATGCTCGGCGCGACCAAGCGCTTCGCCGAGATGTACGCCCAGTCGCGCGACGCCGAATTCGTCGCGGCCGCCTCCGGCATGCGGCTGGTGGCGGTGCGCTTCGGCAATGTGCTGGGATCGGCCGGTTCGGTGGTGCCGAAGTTCAAGGCGCAGATCGAGCGCGGCGGGCCAGTGACCGTGACCAGCCCCGACATGATCCGCTATTTCATGACCATCCGCGAGGCCTGCGACCTCGTGCTGACGGCGGCGTCCCACGCCAATGCGAGCACTCTGGCGGACGGGCCCGAGGCGGAGCGCGCCGCCGTCTACGTCCTCAAGATGGGGCAGCCCGTCCGCATCATGGACCTGGCCGAGCGGATGATCCGGCTCGCCGGCTATGAGCCCGGCCTCGATATCGAGATCGTCGTCTCGGGCGTCAGGCCCGGCGAGCGCCTGAACGAGATCCTGTTCGCGCGCGACGAGCCGATGGCCGAGACCGGGCTCGACGGCGTGATGGCGGCCAAGCCGATCTTCGCGGGCCGCCCGCGCATGCAGGGCTGGCTCGGCCGGCTCGACGCCGCCGTCAGGGCCGACGACCGGGGCATGGCCGAGGCGGTGCTCGACGAGGCGATCCCTGATTTCAGGTTCCGACAGCAGCCAGACGCGCCAGCGCGGCCCGCGTCCCGATCCGTGGCCGCCAGCCAGCCCTGAGCAGGGCGTCGGGCGGCGCGACCAGCCCGCCCGCCAGCAGATCGAAGCGCCGCCTCTGGCCGATCAGCGCCGCAGCCGCGCGGAGCAAGCCAGGGGGCGCGGCAAACAGGCCCGGACGGCGGCCGAGACCTTCGCGGAGGGCCGTGACGATGCCGGCCACGCCGATCGGCTCCGGATCGGCGACGATATAGCCGCGCCGCGCCGGGCAGGCCGGCGTCAGCGAAAACAGGATCGCCTCGACCAGGTTCTCGACCGCCAGCAGCGAACGCGGCGCGGTCAGCGCGCCGAGCGGCAGCGGGACCGGGAGTCGCGCGAGCTTCAGCAGCGCCGCCATGTTCGCCTTGACCCCCGGCCCGTAGACCAGCACGGGGCGGAAGGCGACCCAGTCGAGATCGAGCGCGGCCAGCCCCTGCTCGGCCGCGAGTTTCGAGCGGCCATAGGCCTGATCGGGCAGCGGCGGATCGGCTTCGGTCGCGGGCGGTCCGCCGGTCGCAGCCGTCTGGGCCTTGATCGAGGAGAGATGGACGAAGCGCGTCACGCCAGCGGCCTGCGCGGCCTGTGCCAGTTCCAGCGTCGCCTGCGTGTTGACGCGCCGGTAGAGCGCCTCGGGCAGGCCCGGCCCGGCATGGGCGAGGCCGGCGAGATGCACGACATGGTCGACGCCTTCGAGCGCGACGGTCCAGTCTATCGATTCCGTGAGATCGCCGGTGACGACCGCCTCGACGCCGGGCGGCGCAGGCATTGCCCGCCTTTGCGCGACGCGGACCCGACAGCCCGCCGCCAGCAGTCCTGTGACGACATACGGGCCAATGAAGCCGCTGGCTCCGGTTACGAGGACGAGGAGGCTAGCCATGGCTCGCACGCCTCGTCGAAAAGCGTCCCAGCAGGAGCGAGGTCATGACGATGCCGGCCAGCAGGCAGGCGAATTGCGCCCAGCCATCGGGGAAGCGCAGGCTGAGGGCGGCAAGCGCGACGAGGCCAAGGTTCAGCAGCGCGATCCGCGCGACGATTTCCATGACGCCAAAGCCGTTCACCGTCGCCTGCTGGTAGACATGGCTGCGATGCGCCTCCCAGATCTTTTCGCGCCGCCAGAGCCGGCGCAGCAGCGTGATGCTGGCATCGGCGACATGGTAGAGCGGCAGCAGCAGGGCAGCCGTCAGCGCGCCGGTTCCGGCCAACCGATAGAGCAGATAGGCCGTCAGAAGGCCGATCGGCAGCGAGCCGACATCGCCGAGGAAAAGTCGCGCCGTCGGCCTGTTGAAGGGCGCAAAGCCCAGCAGCCCGCCGCAGAGCGCCGCCGCAAGCCAGCCCGTCGCCGGATCGAGGACGCCGGCAGCGCCCGCAAGCGCCAGTGCCCCGCTCAACGGCACGATACCGGCGACCGTGATCCAGTCGATGCCGTCCATGAAGTTGACCAGATTGACGAACCAGAGCCCGGCCAGCAGCGCCAGCCCGCGCTCGACGGGCAGCGGCAGCACTTCGGGAAAGAGCCGCAAGCCGGGTGCGGCATAAAACAGCACCATGCCGACGCAGAGCGCCTGCAGGCCGAGCCGGATGCCGGGCGAAAGCGGGCGGATGTCGTCCCAGGCCCCGACGATGGCGAGAAGGAGCGCCGCGCCCAAGACCAGTAGCAGACCGTTGCGGGCGTCAGCCGGCAGGGGCGCGAGAACCAGCGCCAGCCCGAGCGCCAGCACCGCACCGACCAGCACGGCGATGCCGCCGCCCTGCGGCGTCGGCACGCTGTGGCTCGAGCGCGCGCTCGGCCGCGCCATCGCGTAGCGCACCAGCAGCGGTCGAAGCACCACGCAAAGCAGGGCTGCGGCCAGCACGGCGACGGTCGCGATCAGCAGGGACACGAGAAGGGATTGCAAGGCAGCGGCACCATCGACAAGGCGCGTAGGCCTAGGGGAGGTCTTTGGGATTGTCGACGCCGGACTTGATGTCGAGACTTGCAACGCGCCGGACAAAGAGTGAACATGGCGAAATGCTCTCCGATTCCGTCCTGAATCCGCCATCGACGCGGCCCGACATCACCCGCGCCGTCTGCCGGGGCGCGAGCCGGCATCTGCGGGCGCGCGGCTACGCCGTCGTCAAGGAGATGACTTTCGCCAATGGCCGGCGCGGCGACATCGTCGCGCTGTCGTCTTCTGGCGAATTGCTGGTGATCGAGGTGAAATCCGGCATCGAGGATTATCGCATCGACGGCAAATGGCCCGACTACCGCGACTATTGCGACGGCTTCCTCTTCGCCGTCGCGCCCGAATTCCCGCGCGACATCCTGCCCGAGGATGTCGGGCTGATCGTCGCCGACGCTTATGGCGGCGAGATGCTGCGCGAACCGCCGCGGCATCCGCTCAGCGGGGCACGGCGCAAGATGCTGACGATCGCATTCGCGCGGCTGGCGGCGGGGCGGCTGGCCGGAAGCGAGGACCCGGACTGGGCGAACGCCTAGCGCGGCGCTCGCTTCGCCAGAATCCGCTGCAGCGTCCGCCGGTGCATGCCGAGCCTGCGCGCCGTCTCCGAGACGTTGCGGTTGCAGAGTTCGTAGACGCGCTGGATGTGCTCCCAGCGGACCCGGTCGGCCGACATCGGGTTTTCCGGCGGCATCGGCCGGGCGTCGCGGGCGGCGGCCAGCGCGGAATGGATTTCGTCGGCGTCGGCCGGCTTGGCGAGGAAATCGAAGGCCCCGAGCTTCACGGCGCTGACCGCGGTGGCGATGTTGCCGTAGCCGGTCAGCACGATGCCGCGCGCATCCGGCCGGCGCTCCTTCAGCCTTGCGATCACGTCGAGGCCGTTGCCGTCGGCGAGGCGCAGGTCGATGACCGCGAAGGCGGGCGCGGCGGATTCGACCTCGGCGATGCCGGCCTGGACGCTCTCGGCGATGCGCACCGCATAGCCACGGCTCTCCATGGCGCGGGCGAGCCTGGTCAGGAACGGCTTGTCGTCATCGACGAGAAGCAGGGACATGTCCGCCGTGTCCGCAGACGATGCCGCGCCCGGCTCTTGCTCGCTCAGCAGGTCCTTCTTGCTCAGCAGGTCTTGCATCGAAAACTCCTACCGCCGGCGCGCCGCGCGGAATTCTTGTGCGGATGCGCCGTCCGCGCATCCCGACGTCGGTCTGGTTCAGCTAACCCCATGTAGTGCCGGTGCTTCCGGCTTGGTAGTCCCCCGGGCGCGCAGATCGGCCTCGAAGACCGACCGCGGCCAGACGATGCGGATCGCGGCGCCGCTCGCCGGCAGCGGCAGGTTCGAGAACTCCAGCGCCGCTCCGCTGCGCTCGAGCAGCGTCTTGGCGATGAACAGGCCCAGTCCCAGCCCGCCGCCGGCCCGGCCCTCGCGCGCCTGCCGCGTCAGATAGGGCTCGCCCGCGCGCATCAGCACGTCGGGCGGGAAGCCCGGCCCGTCATCGGCGATGACCAGCGTGACGAGAGCGTCGCTCCACTGCGCGGCGATCGTCACGCCGGTCGCCGCGAAATCGACGGCGTTGTCGACGATGTTGCCGAGCCCGTAGATCATGCCCGGATTGCGGCGGCAGACCGGCTCGGGTTTCTCCCCCGTCAGCGTGATCGCAAAGGGCACGCCGAAGGGCCGCTGCGGCCCGGCCGCCTCCTCGATCAGCAGGCGCAGGGAGAGTTGGTCGAACGGCCCGGCGTCGTCGTCCTGCAAAGAGGCGAGCTTGCTCAAAATTCCGCGGCAGCGCTCGACCTGTTCGCGCAGCAGCGCGATGTCCTCGGCCATCTCGCCTTCGGGGGGGCTCAGCCGCGCAAGCTCCCTGGCGACCAGCGCGATGGTGGCGAGCGGCGTGCCGAGTTCATGGGCGGCGGCCGCCGCCAGCCCGTCGAGCTGCGACAGATGCTGCTCGCGCGCCAGCACGAGCTCCGTCGCGGTCAGCGCGTCCGAAAGATCGCGCGCCTCCTTGGCGACGCGCCAGGCATAGATGCCGGTGAAGCCCAGGCCCAGCACGAGCGCGATCCAGGTGCCGGCCTGGTAGAAGGGCGGCAGCACGGGACGAGGCTCGCCGGCCCAGGGCAGCGGCTGATGCGCGAAGTTGAGCCCCGTCGCCAGCACGATGGCGAGCAGGCCGAGCAGCAGCGTGCGTCGCGGCGGCAGCGCGGTCGCCGAGATCATCACCGGCGCGAGGAACAGGATCGAGAACGGGTTCTGCAACCCGCCGGTCAGATAGAGCAAGGCGGCGAGCTGCAGCACGTCGAAGGCGAGCAGCGCGGTCGCCGCGCCCTCGCGCAGGCGGTGGCTCATCGGAAAGCGGATGCGCAGCGCGATGTTGAGCCAGGCGGAGGCGGCGATGGCGGCGAAGCACCAGCCGAAGGGCAGCGAGAAGCCAAGTCCGAAATGCACGCCGGCGACGGCGAAGCTCTGCCCCGCGATAGCGAGCCAGCGCAGCCGGACCAGCGTGTCGAGCCGCAGATGGCGGCCCGAGCGCATGGCAAGCGGTTCCAGCGCGTCGAACGCGGTCATGATGGAGCCCCGGCGCGATGCGGAGACGAATCCTTAGGCAATAATCTGTGGCAAATCGGCATCTCAGCGGAATCTTAGTCTTTAGCTGGATTGAATGCGAACAAAGACGATCTACGGTGCGTTCCCTGTTGCGCCGCACAATCGATCGTGAGGCGCGCAGCCGAGGACAGTGATCGCATGTATGGGGCCCCCATGTCGTTTGCCTATCACGCCTATGAAGCGGTTCACATGATGGTCGGCCCGGCGCGGGGTTTCTCCGACGCCATGCATCTCGCCTTCAGGAACCCCGCCAATCCGCTGACCTATACGCCGTTCGGGCGCAGCATGGCGGCATCCTGCGAATTGTTCGAGCGCACCACCCGGCGCTACGGCAAGCCGGTCTTCGATCTCCCGGAGACGACGATCAACGGCGTCAAGGTCGCGGTCGAGGAGCGCGTCGTCTGGGAGCGGCCCTTCTGCAAGCTCGTCTATTTCGACCGCAGGATCGAAAGGCGGCGCAAGCCGCAGCCGAAAGTGCTGCTGGTCGCGCCGATGTCGGGCCATTACGCCACGCTGCTGCGCGGCACGGTCGAGGCCTTCCTGCCCGGCCACGAGGTCTACATCACCGACTGGGTCGATGCCCGCCTCGTGCCGATGAGCGCCGGCCGCTTCGATCTCGACGACTATATCGACTACGTCATCGGCATGCTGCAGACGCTCGGCCCCGACACTCATGTCATGGCCGTCTGCCAGCCCTCCGTGCCGGTGCTCGCCGCCATCGCCCGGATGGAGGCCGAGGGCGATCCCTGCGCGCCGCGCTCGATGACGCTGATGGGCGGGCCGATCGACACGCGCCGCTCGCCGACCGAGGTCAACAAGCTCGCCATGGACCGCGGCATCGACTGGTTCAAGGCAAACTGCATCACGCGCGTGCCCTTCCCGCATCCGGGCTGCTTCCGCGAGGTCTATCCCGGCTTCCTGCAGCTTTCGGGCTTCATGGCGATGAATCTCGACCGTCACGTCACCGCCCATTACGACATGTTCAAGCACCTGATCCGGGGCGACGGCGATTCGGCCGAGAAGCATCGCGACTTCTATGACGAGTACCTCGCCGTGATGGATCTGACGGCGGAGTTCTATCTCCAGACCGTCGAGACGGTCTTCGTCGAGCACGCGCTGCCGAAAGGCACGATGATGCATCGCGACAAGCCCGTGGACCTCACCGCGATCCGCCGCGTCGCGCTGATGACGGTCGAGGGCGAGAATGACGACATCTCGGGCGTCGGCCAGACGCAGGCCGCCCACGACCTCTGCGTCAACATCCCCGACCACATGCGCGTGCATTACCTGCAGAAGGCGGTCGGTCATTACGGCGTCTTCAACGGCTCGCGCTTCCGCTCCGAGATCGCGCCGCGCATCTCCGACTTCATGGTCAGCCTCGACATGGAGGCCGCCAAGGGCCGCCGCGACGAGAGCGCCACAGAGGCCCGCAAAGCGCTGAAGATCGCGAGCTGAGCCCTTCCGCGACGCCCGCGAATCCGGCACCATCGCCAGGCGATGCGGTTCTCCTTGTTCAAGCGAAAGCCCGATCCCGACGCGATCGAGGTTCCCCATGCCGGGATGCTCTTTCCCGTGCTGGTCAGGCGGCGCGCCACCGCGCGGCGGATGACGCTGCGCGTCTCGCAGGCGACCGGCGAGATCACGCTGACCCTGCCCGAGCGGGCCGATTTCGGGGCGGGGCGGGTCTTCGCCGAGAAACATGGCGGCTGGATCGCCGCCCGCATCGCCAGGCGGCCGCAATCGGTGCCGTTCGAGCCAGGACAGACCATTCCCCTGCGCGGCGAGCCGCACCGGATCATCCACTGGTCGCGGGTGCGCGGCGTGACGCATGCCACGACCGACCGGGACGGGGCGGCGATCATCGCGGTCGCCGGCGAGGCGGCGCATGTGCCGCGCCGCATCCAGGACTTTTTGCGCAAGCAGGCGCTGATCGATCTGGAGGCCGCCGTCGCGCGCCATACGGCGACGCTCGGCATCCCGGCGCGCAAGATCACCATCCGCGACACGACGAGCCGCTGGGGCTCATGCTCGTCGAAGGGCCATCTCAACTTCTCCTGGCGGCTGATCATGGCGCCGCCGCTGGTGCTGGACTATCTCGCGGCCCATGAGGTCGCCCATCTCAAGGAGATGAACCATTCGCACAGGTTCTGGGCGCTGACGCACAGGCTCTGCCCGCGCACGGAGGAGGCCGAGGCCTGGCTCAAGCGCAACGGCGCGGGGCTGCACGGGTTTGGGTGAGGCTCGACAGGCGGCCCCGCCAGACCTAATCAGGCGAGCAACCCGAGCGAGAGCCGCGCCTTGATGAAACTCCGCCCCGACACGCTGGCGATGACCGCCGTCCTCGCCATGCTGACGGCGCTCGGCCCGCTTTCGACCGATTTCTACCTGCCCTCGTTGCCCGAGATCGCGCGGGTGATGGACAGCAATGTCGCCGGCGCGCAGGCGACGCTGTCGGCGTTCCTGTTCGGCTTCGCCGGCGGACAGATCGTCTGGGGGCCGATCTCCGACCGCGTCGGCCGCCGGCCGGTGCTGCTGATCGGATTGGGCCTCTTCATCGCCGCCACCTTGGCCTGTGCGCTCGCCCCCTCGATCGGGGCGCTAACGGCGGCGCGCGCCGTGCAGGCCTTCGGGGCCTCGGGGCCGATCGTGCTCGGACGCGCCATGGTGCGCGATCTCTACGAAGGCCCCCGCGCCGGGCGCGAGCTGGCGCGCATGGGCATGATCATGGGGCTGGTGCCGGCGATCGCGCCCGTGCTGGGAGGCGTCCTGCAGGACGCGTTCGGCTGGCGCTCGACATTTTTCGCCTCGCTGCTCTTCGCCTTGGTGCTGGTCGCCGTGATCCTAACGATCATGCCCGAGACGCTGCGCGCCCACTCCCCGCAGCCGCTCTCCTTCCTGTCGATCTTCCGCGGTTTCGGCGTGCTGCTGCAGAACCGCGCTTTTCGCGTCTATGTCGCGCTGACGGGGCTGGCCTATGCCGGGCTCTTCGCCTTCATCTCGGGCTCGTCCTTCGTGCTGATCGGCATCCACGGCCTGTCGCCGGTCGCCTACGGGATGTCGTTCAGCTTCGGCGTGCTCGGCTTCATCGCCGGCACGATCGTCGCGCAGCGCCTAGTCGCGCGACGCGGCATGGATGGCGTCATCGCGCTCGGCGTCGCCTGCCTCGCCGGCGGCGGGCTGATCATGCTCGCCTGCGTGGCGACGGGCTTCGGCGGGCATCTCGGCGTCACCGTGCCGATGGCGCTCTATGCCTGCGGCGTCGGGCTGACCATGCCGCAGGCGCAAGCCTCGGCGATGATGCCGTTTCCGGAGAGGGCGGGCGCGGCTTCCTCGTTCAACGGGCTGTGCCAGATGCTGCTCTCGGCCTGCGTCGGGCTTCTGGTCGGCGCGCTGCTGGGCGCGTCCGCCCTGCCGATGCCGCTGGTGATGTCGGCGCTCGGCGTCGCCGCCTTTACGATCTTCCACCTGAGCGGCGGCATCCGCGCGGCGAAGGCCTGACGCTAGCCGCCGAACAGCCGCTCGAGCAGGTTTTTTTCCTGCGGCGGCGGCGGCGTCCAGGCGCGCTCGCTGTCGGCGGTCTGCGTGTTGGCCGGCGGCCTCGCGCTCGCCACCGGCGCGCCATTGTCGAAGATCGAGCGCGGGCCGCTGCGCCAGAGCCCGCCCGGCAGCGGCGCGGGCTGCGCTCCGACATGGGCCGCCTTCATGTACTTGCCCCAGATCTCGGCCGGCAGGCCGCTGCCGAAAACCCGCTTCATCTGGCTGTTGTCGTCGTTGCCGAGCCAGACCGCCGTCACCAGACGCGCGGTGAAGCCGACGAACCAGGCGTCGCGGAAATCCTGCGTCGTGCCCGATTTGCCGCCGACCTCCCAGCCGGGGAGGTTGACCTTGCTGCCGGTGCCGCTGGTCATCACCTCGTTGAACATGGCGTTCATCATCGAGAGCGTCTGCGGCTGGACGACCGCGCCGAAGCCCGAGCCCTTGCGGGCGTAGATGACCTTGCCGTTCAGCGATTTCACCTCGCGGATGACATAGGGCAGCACGCCTTGGCCGCCATTTGCGAAGGTGGCGTAGGCCGTCGTGAGCTCGATCGGCGTGACCTCGGAGGTGCCCAGCGCCAGCGACGGGTTCGCAAGCAGCGCCGACGAAATGCCGAGCCGCTGGGCGGTCCGCACGCTCTCGCGCGGCGTGACCTCCTGGTTGAGCCTGACGGCGATCGTGTTGAGCGAATGGGCGAAGGCCGTCTGCAGCGTCACCGGGCCGCGATAGGTCCGGGAGTTGTTCTCCGGCGTCCAGCCCCTGATGGTGACGGGCGAGTCATCGCGGATCGTGTCGGGCGTCAGGCCCTGCTCCAGGGCGGCCAGATAGACGAACGGCTTGAAGGCCGAGCCCGGCTGGCGCTTGGCGGCGGTGGCGCGGTTGAACTGGCTTTTCGTGTAGTCGCGCCCGCCGATCAGCGCACGCAGCGCGCCGTCCGGCGCCATCGAGACGACCGCGCCCTGCCCGGCGTTCAGCTTGCCGCCTTGCGCGGCCAGCGCCTCGACGAGCGTCGTCTCGGCCAGCGCCTGCAGTTTTGGGTCGATCGTGGTCAGCACGGTGACGTCGCCATCGACCGCGCCGATGAAATCGTCGAGCACGTCCATGACATAGTCGGCGGCATAGTTGACCGAGCCCGCGCCGATGCGCTCCGCGGCCTCGGCGGGCGCGACCAGCGCCGTCTTGGCCGAAGCCTGAGAGATCAGGCCCTGATCGGCCATGGCGGCGATGACGAGCTGGGCGCGTTTTTCCGCGGCTTCCGGATTGCGGTTGGGCGCCAGCCGCGACGGGGCCTGGACGAGGCCGGCCAGCATCGCGGCCTCGGCGATCGTCACCGAGCGCGCCGATTTGTTGAAATAGCGCTGGGCTGCCGCCTCGACGCCATAGGCGCCAGAGCCGAAATAGACGCGATTCAGATAGAGTTCGAGGATCTGGTCCTTGGAATAGGTCCGCTCCAGCCAGAGCGCCAGGATCGCCTCCTGGATTTTTCGCGCGGCGGTGCGCTCCTGCGTCAGGAACAGATTCTTGGCGAGCTGCTGGGTCAGCGTCGAGCCGCCCTGGACGCCGCCGCTGCGGCGCAGATTGTTGACCATGGCGCGGGTCAGGCCGATCGGGTCGATGCCGAAATGCTGATGGAAGCGCCGGTCCTCGATCGCGATGAAGGCCTTCGGCAGATAGGGCGGCACCTCGCCGATGGTGATCGTGCGCCCGCCGGTCTCGCCGCGATTGGCGAGCAAAGTGCCGTCGGCGGCGAGAATCGCGATGTTGGGCGGCCGCTTGGGCACGGTGAGCTGGTTGATCGGCGGCAATTGCGCGGCGTGATAGGCGACGAGCCCGCCCAGACCGATGGCGCACCAGAGGCCGAGCACCATCGTCCAGTAGAACAGCCCGCCGAGCAGAGAGCGGCCCTTGCGGCTGCGCCTGCGACCGCCGCCGCCAGAACCGCCGCGCTTGTCGCGGCGGGGCGGATCGCGGCGCTCCTCCTGGCGGGACGGCGCACGATAGCCGCGCCCCGGCCGGTCCTCGGCGGACAGGCGAAGGTCGCCGTCGTCGCGGCTTTCGCCACGCGCTCGCTCGAAGGACGGCTCGCGCCGCTCACCGCGTCTTGCCCGGTCGTTCATTCTGTTCCGTTTTGAGCCCGGTCGCCGTTTTCCGCGGCAACTCGCCTTGTCGTCAGACAGGAGTGAAACATGGCGCTTTTAAGGGCCGGTTAAGCGATCGAGGCCCGTCCTTGGCGCACAACGGCGCGATGTTGCATCCGCGCAAGCGCCGCTTGCCGTGCACGGCCGGTTGCCGCCCAGGGGGCAAGGCGGCTATCACCTGACGAAAATCGGCATCGGGGGGATGCGCCCGCTCAGGTCGTCACCGACCGAACCCACTGGAAAAGAGCCCCGATCATGAACGCCTTCACCTCGCTTGGCCGCTTTCAGCCGCAGATGCTCGGCATCCTGCGGATCGTCACGGCGCTGATCTTCATCGCCCATGGCACGCAGAAGCTGCTCGGCTTCCCGGCCGCTCCTGCGAGCGGACTGCCCGCCATGTTCACGCTGTCCTGGACGGCGGGCGTGCTGGAGCTCTTCGGCGGCGCGCTCGTCCTCGTCGGCTTCCAGACCCGCCCGGTCGCCTTCGTGCTCTCGGGCCTGATGGCCTTCGCCTACTGGATAGCGCACGCTCCGCGCAGCTTCTATCCGGTCCTCAACAACGGCGATGCGGCGATCCTCTACTGCTTCGTGTTCCTCTATCTCGTCTTTGCGGGAGCCGGCGCGTTCAGCATCGATTCCTCGCGTCGGGCCTGAGCAGCACGGCTTCGGAGCCTCGCGCCCGGCCCGCGCACCCACGAAAAAAAGCCCGCCATCCGACCGGATGGCGGGCTTTCCCGTTCGTTGCGGGCGGCCTCAGACCGCGCCGGCGATCCAGCGCGAAAGATCGCTCTTGGGGGCTGCGCCGACCTTCTGCGAGGCGAGCTTGCCATCCTTGAACAGCATCAGGGTCGGGATCGAGCGGATGCCGAACTGGGCGGGGATCGCCTGGTTCTCGTCGACATTCATCTTCACGATCTTGACCTTGCCGCCCATCTCGTCGGCGATCTCCTCGAGCGCCGGGCCGATCATGCGGCAGGGACCGCACCATTCGGCCCAGAAATCGACCACGACCGGCTCCGCCGATTTGAGGACATCGGCCTCGAAGCTCGCATCCGTCACCTTGCTCGTCGCCATGGCCTGCAGCCTTTCAATGGGGTAGCGGCAGCGCCGCCTTCGGGTCCGAACCTATGAACGGGCATGGCGGGGGTCAAGGCGCGGAACCAGCGCATCCTTGCACGGCTAACCCGCCATGGCTGCAAGCGCCGCGTCCAGCGCGGCGGCGTCCGGCTCCAGGCAGGCGAGCGTGGCGGTGTAGATCGCCAGCGCCCGAATCGTCCTGCCCGGGTAGATCGCTCCGACCAGCGCGCGATAGGCGGCGAGCTGGGCGAGCGTGGCAGGCGGGATGTCGGCGGCCCTCGCGGGCGGGCGGGCGGCGGTCTTGAAATCGGCGATCAGCACGGCGTCTCCCGTCACCGCAAACCGGTCGATCTGGCCCGACACGGCGCGGCGCCGGCCATCCGGCAGGACGATCTCGCCGACCAGAGGCGCTTCTGCGAGCGAGCCCTCGGCGAACAGCGCCGCCAGCGCCGGCTGCCCCAGCAGGCCCAACACCTCTTCGACGATGCGGTCCCGCCTCTCCGGGCTCACCGCCTTGCCGCGCGCAGCCGCGAGCGAGCGGGCGACGTCGGCGCGGCGCGCCATGGCGACCTCCGGCAGCACCTGCAGCAGCAGATGCGCGAGCCGGCCGGCAGCTGCGGCTTCGGCCAAGAATGGGCCGTCGGCGGGGCGCGCCTCGTTGTCGGCGGCAGACAGCGCGCTGGAGGGTTTCAGCGGCGGGGCCGGCTCCGCCTCGCGCGGCGCATGCCGGCGCAGCCAGTCCGGCGCGGGACTCTCCGGCACAGGGGACGCCTCGTCCGGTTCCTCCAACCGCCCCGGCGGCGAGACTGTGAAGCGGGCGATTTCGCCATCGCCATCCGGAGCCGGCACGGAGTGCAGGCCGGGACCCGAGGCCGCCAGCCCCACCTCGACCATCCGATACCACGAGCCTTCCGGGGCCTCGCCCCTGGCCTGCGCCGCGCAGACGATGAGCCGGTCCTCGGCCCGGGTCAGCGCGACATAGAGCAGGCGATGATGCTCCTCGACATTCCGGGCGATCACATCGGCCTTGGCGGCGGCGGTCGCTTCGGCCTCCTCGGCGGAGGACGGCGTCCAGAGCGGCACGGATTCGTCCGATGTCCTTGACGGAGGCGTCACCACCAGCAGCTTCGGCAGCCGTTTGGCGCCCGGCCGGGGCGCGAGATCGGCGAGGATCACGATTTTCGCCTCCAGCCCCTTGGCGCCATGCACGGTCATGACGCGGACCTCGCCGGCGCTGGACGAGAGATCGCGCTTCACATCGGTGGGCGTGCCTTCGATATGGCGCAGGAAGGCCGCCAGCGACGGGCCGTATCGCCGCTCATGGTCGAGCGCGGCGTTGAGAAAGGCGTCGAGCGCGTCGCCGGCTTCCGCTCCCAGTCGCGCCAGCGCCAGATTGCGGCCGCCGCTAGGCCCGAGCAGATCGGCGAAGAAGCGGAACGGCCCGCAACGCGCCGCCTCCGCCGCCAGTTCGGTCAGCCTGCTCTCGACGGCGGCATAGCGCGGCTCGCTTGCGCCGGCCTGCCGCAACGCCTCGCGCAGCGAGCCCGGCCGTTCCGGCGCGAGCCGCAGCAGGTCGTCGTCGTCGAGCCCGATCAGCGGCGTCTTCAGCGCGATGGCCAAGGTCAGGTCGTCGTCCGGCAACAGCAGCGCCCGGCCCAGCGCGACCAGATCCTCGACCGCCGGGTGGTCGGCGAGCGAGAGCCGGTCGCGGCCGGTGACGGGCACGCCTGCATCCTTCAGCGCCTTGACGATCTGCTCGAACAGAGGCCCGCGATTCCGCAGCAGGATCATCACGTCGCCGGGCGCGAAGCGGTTGCCGCGATCGTCGCGGCCGGCGTTTTTCCAGCGCGCCAGCACGGTCGCTATGCGGCCGGCGAGCTTGGCGACCGCGCTGCGCTTCTCCGTCGCGTCCACCGGCGCGGTCCAGGCGTCGGGCGGCTCGCGCGCATCGTCGATGGCGAGCGGCCAGAGATCGACGCAGCCCGAGTCGCCCCGGCGCACCGTGTCGTGCGGTTCGGGCGTGGCCGCGCCGTCGAAGACCAGCCCGCGCGCATGGTCAGGCTGGGCGAAGACGGCGTCGACCGCCGCCATGATGTCCGGCGTCGACCGGAAGGAGGTGTTCAGGCTGATCGCGGCGAACTCCTCGCCGGCCTCCGCGATGGCGCGGCCCAGCCGCCGCCTTTCTCCGGCGAAGGCGGCCGGGGCCGCGCCCTGAAAGCCGTAGATCGACTGCTTCTCGTCGCCGACGACGAAGAGCGTGCGCGGTTTTTCGCTCTCGCCGCGTGAGCCGAGCCCGCTTGTGAATTCGGCGGCGAGCGCGCCCAAGATCGCCCATTGCGCGTCGCTGGTGTCCTGCGCCTCGTCGAGCAGGATGTGGTCGATGCCGGCGTCGAGCTTGTAGAGCACCCAGGCCGCCTCGACCCGCGACAGCAGCGAGCGCGTCTTCGCGATCAGATCGTCATAGTCGAGCAGCGAGCGCTGGCTCTTCTGGCGGCGATAGGAGGCGAGCATCCGCGTCACCAGCAGCGCCAGCGCATGGCTGCGGTCGCGGATCGCGATGGCGGCAAGCCGGTCAGAGGCGGCGAGCAGAACGTCGGCAAGCTCCTCCAGCACCGCCATCTGGTCGTCGGGCAACGCCGAGCCCTTGGCGCCCCTGATATTGGCGTTGACCGTGCCCTTCTCCGTGATGAAGCCGCTGCGGCAGGTCGCGACCGGGTCACCGTCGTCAAGCCCGGCGAGCAGGTTTCGCAGGGTCGTGGCAAAAGTCCGGCGCGTCTGGCTGCCGGCGTCGAACGTGGCGATCAGCCCGTCCAGTCCGCCGAGGCGGGCGAGATCGCGCCGGAAATCCTGTGTCACCGCGTCGGCCGTCAGGTCCGGCGCGATGCCGAGAAAGGCCGCCATGCCGGCGCGCATCGTTGCGGCATCGCGGGCGCGGCCATCGGCGTCGCTAAACAAGGCGCGCTGGCGCAGCGCCTCCTGGATCATGCCGTCGAACGTGTCCTGCGCCGCATGCCGCGCGAGCAGATCGAGCGCGGCCGCCAGCTCGCCGCCGGGATCGGCCGCGACCTGCGCCAACAATTCGCGGCGCGCCGCGCGCAGCATCTCGCCTTGCGCCAGATCGTCGGCGACCTCGAAGCGCGGCGGCACATTGGCCTCGAAGGGCGCGGCCTGCAGCACGCGGGTGCAGAAGGCGTGGATGGTCTCTATCCTGAGCCCGCCCGGCGTCTCCAGCGCCTGGGCGAAGAGCCGGCGCGCGGACGCCAGGTCTTCGGCCGAGGGCGACCGGCCGGTCAATTCGGCCAGCGCCTTGCGCAGGTTCTCCTCGGACAGCGTCGCCCAGGCCGACAGCTCGCGAAAGAGCCGGTTGGCCATGTTGGCGGCGGCGGCCTTGGTGTAGGTGATGCAGAGCAGGCGACCGGGCGCGACATCGTCCAGCAGCAGCCGCAGCACGCGGTTGACCAGCACATGGGTCTTGCCCGAGCCGGCATTGGCCGAGACCCAGGCGCTTAGGCGCGGCCCCGAGGCCTGCGCCTGACGCTGCTGCGTCAGCGGCGGAATCTGCGGCTCGGACCTCACGCCTCGTCCTCCGCATCGCCGCCCGCCGCCGCCCATTCCTTGACGCGGGCGAGCCGGTCGTAAGGCGAGGCATATCTGATGTAGTCGGGCGCGCGGCGCGAGACGAAAGCCTCGCGGCCCTCGCGCAGGGCCGCGACATGCTGGAGCAGGCGTTCGAGATGGCGCGCCGCGACATCGGCCAAAGTTTCGTCGCCGAAATCGAGCGGCTTGTCCTTCGCCCAGCCCTTCGGGTCGTGATGCAGCTTGAGATAGAGCACGGCCTCGACCGGGCTCGGGCCGACGACGTCGCGAAAGCCGGCGCGGGCCGCAAGCTCGGCTTCCAGCGTCAATTGCGGGGCAAAACCCTTCTCGACCTGCTTCCTGCTCGGCGGCGCGCCGGTCTTGAAATCGATGATCCGCAAGCGGCCGTCGCGTTTCAACTCAATGCGGTCTGCCTTGCCGCTCAGGCGCAGCTGCGCGCCATCGGGCAGGGGAAAGCTTGCGCCCGTGCCGCGCTCGACCGCCACGCTGGCGAGATCGGGCCGCCGCCGCATCTCCCAGCCGATGAAATGATCGGCCGTCAGCAGGAAGCGCGGCCACCAGAAGGCTTTCACCTCGGGCGTGTCGTCGAACTCTGCGAAGAGCCTGTGACCGATTGCGACGAGCTGGCCAAGCGCGTCTGGCGGCATCGTCGTCGGATAGGCTTGCGTGAAGTCCTCGACGATCGCGTGCAGCAGGCTGCCGCGATCCCGCGCGGACGGGTCCTCGACCAGCGGATCGAGCGCATCCAGCCTCAGGATCTTTCGGGCATGGATCACATAGGGATCGCGATAGAGCGTCTCGACATCGGTGACGCTGAGCGACAGAGGCTGCAGCCGGCGCGGCGGCAGGGGCTCTGGCCGGCCGATCGACCTGACGGGCGCGGGCGCAC